>Ga0265320_10001129_pt1 | contig 19674 bp, 18 predicted proteins | sample 4827metaG_FD_202087 | JGI IMG/M metagenome (GOLD analysis project Ga0265320, IMG submission 202087) | Rhizosphere microbial communities from Carex aquatilis grown in University of Washington, Seatle, WA, United States - 4-8-27 metaG | ecosystem: Host-associated > Plants > Roots > Rhizosphere >...
AGCGGCTGGGACCTTGCGACGATCGAGGCGGCCGGCTTTTCGCCGTGCCGCATGGCGCACCTGCTCAGGCTCGCGGGACTCGCATCGCTTTCCGACCTGCGCATGGCAGCCGAGCTGAGGGGCTGCTTGACGAACCCGTCCGCCCCTGCGCCGTCCGTGGAGGCGATCCTCCACGCGGTCCTGCCGGCAAGGTACGTGGACCACACCCACGCCGACGCCTTCATCTCGGTGACGAACACGCAGGGCGGCGACGAGCGGGTCCGCAAGCTCTACGGCGACCGCGTGGTCGTCGTTCCCTACGTGATGCCGGGATTCAGGCTTGCCCGTGCGTTCGCGGAGCTTTTCCCGAGGCGATCGTCCCCGCGCACGATCGGAGTGGCGCTGCTGAACCACGGCCTCATCTCGTTCGGCGAGACGGCGGAGGAATCCTACGGGCGGATGATCGAGCTGGTGACCCTGGCCGAGGACTACCTGGCGGGGCACGGGGCCTGGAACGTCGAATGGCCGGCCGCTGCCCCCCGGGGACGCCCCGTGCGCGCCGAGGTGGCGGCCTTCCGCCGCGACCTGTCGGCGGCGATGGGCGTCCCGGCGATCCTTTCCTCGCGGCGCGATGCAAGGTCCGCGGGCTTTGCCGCCCGGCCCGACGCCGGGTTGATTTCCCAGCAGGGGCCGGCCACGCCCGACCATGTGATCCGCACCAAGCGCCTGCCCCTGGTCGGGCGCGACCTTGCCGCCTACCGCCGCGACTATGAGGCCTACTTCAACGCCTGCGCGGACAGGGCGGGCCCCCGGCCCGTGATGCTCGATCCGGCGCCCCGCGTGGTCCTGGATCCCGAATGGGGCGTGGTGGCCGCGGGGCGCACGGCCCGGGACGCTTCGATTGCCGGCGACCTGTACCGGCACACGATCGACATCATCATGCGCTCGACGGCGCTCGGCGGATGGAGGGCCCTGCCGGCCGGGGACATCTTCGACTGCGAATACTGGGACCTGGAGCAGGCGAAGCTGCGCCGGGCGGGCCCGGAGCCCCTGTTCATGGGCGAGGTGGCCCTTGTGACAGGCGCCGCATCCGGAATCGGCCGGGCGTGCGTCGACGCCCTCCTCGAGCGGGGTGCCGCCGTGGTCGGGCTGGACGTGAACCGCAGCATCGTCGGGATGCACGGCCGGCCGGACTTTCTGGGCATCGCATGCGACCTGACGGAGGAGGCCGGCGTGGCCTCGGCGCTCGAGGAGGCCGCAGGCGCATTCGGGGGCCTCGACATGCTGGTCCTGAACGCGGGCATCTTCCCGGAGGGGAAGGGGATCGGGGAGCTCGGGACCGACACGTGGCGCAGGGTCATGTCGGTCAACCTGGACGCGAGCTTCGTGATGATGCGCGAGTGCCACCCCCTCCTGAAGATGGCGCCCAGGGGCGGGCGCGTCGTGGTCATCGGCTCGAAGAACGTGCCGGCGCCCGGCCCGGGCGCGGCGGCCTACTCGGCCTCGAAGGCGGCGGTGAACCAGCTCGCCCGGGTCGCAGCCCTCGAATGGGGGGCCGACCACATCCGGGTCAACACGCTGCACCCCAACATGGTCTTCGACACGGCGCTCTGGACCCGGGAGATACTTGAGTCGCGGGCCCGCCACTACGGCCTGAGCGTCGAGGCCTACAAGACGAGCAACGTGCTCAAGGTGGAGGTGACGAGCCGGGATGTCGCCGCGCTCGCGGCGGAACTCTGCGGCCCCCTCTTCGCCAAGACCACCGGCGCGCAGATCCCCGTCGACGGCGGGAACGAAAGGGTCATTTGAAGGTCAAGGGCCAGCCCTACCGCACCATCTGGCCGGGCGCCGACGGCGCCTCGGTCGAGATCATAGACCAGACGCGCCTGCCCCATGATTTTGCGGTGGCGAGGCTTCGGACGGCCGAGGACGCGGCCCACGCCATCCGCGCGATGCTCGTGCGCGGCGCGCCCCTCATAGGGGCCACCGCCGCCTACGGAATCTGGCTTGCCCTCAGGGTCGACGCCTCGGACGCGTCCCTGCGGAACGCGGGGTCCATGCTCCTTGCCACGCGCCCGACCGCCGTGAACCTCCGCTGGGCCGTCGAGCGGGTGACCGCGTGGCTTTCCCCGCTGCCGCCCGCGCTGCGCGCCGCGGCGGCCTTCGAGCGCGCCGCCGAGATCTGCGACGAGGATGTCGGCATCAACCGGGCGATCGGCGCCGCGGGGCTGGCGATCATCCGAGGGCTCGCGGCGCGAAAGCCGCCGGGGGGCGCCGTCAATGTCCTCACCCACTGCAACGCAGGCTGGCTTGCGACGGTCGACGTGGGCACGGCCACGGCCCCGATCTACGCCGCGCACGACGAGGGCCTGCCGATCCACGTCTGGGTGGACGAGACCCGGCCCCGCAACCAGGGCGCCAGCCTGACGGCCTGGGAGCTCCTCAACCACGGGGTCAGGCACACGGTGATCTCGGACAACGCCGGCGGCCACCTCATGCAGCACGGGCAGGTCGACATGGTCATCGTCGGCACCGACCGGACGACGGCGACCGGCGACGTCTGCAACAAGATCGGCACGTACCTCAAGGCCCTGGCGGCGCGCGACAACGGCGTGCCGTTCTACGCCGCGGTTCCGTCGCCGTCGATCGACTGGAGGGTGCGCGACGGCCTCCGCGAGATCCCGATCGAGAACCGCTCCGAGCGCGAGGTGACCCACCTGTCGGGCAGGCTCCCGGACGGGACGGTCGCGACGGTCGCGCTCACGCCCGAGGGAAGCGGCGCCGCAAACCCGGCGTTCGACGTGACCCCGGCGCGGCTCGTGACCGGCCTGATCACCGAGCGCGGGGTCGCCGAAGCTTCGGAGGCTGGACTGGGGCGGCTCTTCCCCGATTATCAGCGTCCCGACCCCCATGAATGACATCGACCGCCGCGACTTCCTGAAAGCCTCCCTCGCAGCCTCCGCGACGGCAGCACTCGCCGGCCTCGCGTCGCCTGCGAAGGCGGCGGAGCCGCCGGCCCGGGGGGGCGAGCGCCTTGAGCTGCGCGCCTACCGCCTGAGGCCCGGAGCGTCGCATGCCCTTCTCGACCTGTACCTGGAGAAGGCCTTCATCCCCGCCCTGAACGCCCGCGGCGTGGAGGCGGTCGGCGTCTTCACCGAGCCGGACGCGAAGGACGGCCCCGCCGTCTGGGTGCTCATTCCCCATCCGTCGCTCGAATCCGTCGCGGCGGTCGCCGCCGCGCTCAACGCGGACCCGGCGGTCCAGGCGGCCGGCGCGGAGTACCTGACCTCGCCGACCACGGCCCAGCCCGCGTTCGACCGGATCGACAGCTGGCTCTTCCTGCCGTTCGCCGGGCTTCCCAGGCTCGCCGTCCCGGCGCTTGCCCGCGCGCGCAGCCCGCGGATCTTTGAGATGCGCACCTATGAGAGCTACAGCGAGGCCAAGGCGCTCAAGAAGGTGGCCATGTTCAATGCCGGCGAGATCGGCGTCATGCAGGAGCTCAACCTCTCGCCGGTCTTCTACGGCCAGGCGCTCGTGGGACGCGACCTGCCCCAGCTCACCTACATGCTCTGCAGCCCGGACCTGGCGACGCACAGGAGGAACTGGGCCGCGTTCGGCGCGCATCCGGTGTGGGTCAAGCTGAAGAGCGACCCGCAGTACGCCGATACGGTCTCGAAGGTCACGAGCCGGTTCCTGGCCCCGGCGGGGTATTCGCAGATCTGACTAGGCTTCCCGGCCTTCTGCGGCTATCCCGGCCCGCGTGCGACGGGTGCCGGCGCCTGGCTGCGCGGCCGCAGCAGAAAGCCGTCCGTGAACACGAAGATGGCCATCGCCAGCATGATGAAGAATGCCGCGACCCAGAAGAAGGGGCTGCGGTGCGCGCGCCTCCAGTATGCGACGCGGGGCCTGCTGGCGTCCGCATGGGGGCCGCCGTGGTGTCGCTGGATGCGTTCGAGGTCGTTCATGGGTCGGGTGGGTTCGCCGGCTGCTGTCCGTTGGACACCGGCCGGGGCCCAATGTCCCATGCGCCGCCCGCCGCGGCGCGGCCGCGGGCCCCTGGCGCCCCATGAGCCTGTCGGGTTACACCCCATTCCCGGCGGGCGGGCGCCGGGGTATATTCGGCGTCGCAGCGGGCAAGAACCCGCTCCAATCAAGGACCCATATGCCCCTCGTAACCGTAGTGCTCACCCTGATCGTCGTCGGAGTGCTTCTCTGGCTGATAAACACTTACATCCCGATGCAGTCGACCATCAAGTCGATCATCAACTTCGTCGTGGTGGCCGCGGTGGTCCTATGGCTCCTCTACGGCTTCGGCATCATCTCGCATTCGGGTGAAGTCCATATGCCGGTCGTGAAATAGGGCCGGCGCCATGCCGCCCGAATGGCCGCGATCCCGCTCCCCGGAACCGTGCCGGCGCCCTTTCTTGGGGCGCGAGTAGCGGCTTTGGGGCGCCAGGTTGTCATCTGTTGGCGTGAACCTGGCGACGAATCAGGTCAGCGACGCCGAGCAGGGCGTCGGCCTCTCCGAGTTCGAGCGGGACGGATGCGCGTCCCTGGAGGGCTTCTTCACCCCAGGCCGGGCCGACCGCGCGGCCTCGGCCATCCGGAGGGTTCTCAGGGAGAGGCCGCAGGAGGTCGTCGCCGACTGCCTGCAGAGCGGCCGGCGCACGTTCTGGGCGCAGGCATCCCGCCCCGAGACGCGGCACTTCAGGTTCAATGATCTCCACCTGATGAGCGAGGAGGTCCGGGACCTTGCGCTCGACGGCGGGCTGGCGGCGGTCCTGGCGGACCTTCTGGGCGACGCGCCGGTCCTCTGCGGCAGCATGAGCTTCGAGAAGGGCAGCTCCCAGCCGAAGCACATCGATTCCCTGTGCATGACCCCCCGGACACCCCATTCGCTGGTCACGGCGTGGATCGCGTTCGAGGACGTCCACCCGGACTCCGGCCCCCTGGTCTACTACCCGGGCAGCCACAAGATCCCGCTCTACACGTTCAACGACGGCAGCCACCATGCGTCCCGCGACGAGATCGTGGACTGGTTCGACTACATCGACGTGCAGCTTCGGCTGCGAGGCCTGAGGGGAAGGAAGCTCCTGGCGGAAAAGGGCGACGTGTTCCTCTGGCATTCGGACCTTGTGCACGGGGGCAGCCCGATCGCGGACTTCAGCCGCACCTGCTGCTCGCTGGTCTGCCATTACTTCAGCGCAACCGACTGCCTCGAGCGGGGCATGGACATCGTGCCCATGAACGGGGGCCATTGGCTCCGGCGCCTGCGCCCGCCGGTCGCCGTGGATCCGGCGGACTTCGGGCCGGGACTCCCCTTTCCCGAGGAGTCCTACCTCCGGCGCTACCCGGACGTTCGCGAGGCCGTCGACGCGAGGCTCTGCCCCTCGGGGGAGTCCCACTACCGGCTCTATGGGTTCGACGAGGGCCGCGGCGTATAGGCGGGGGCGGCTTTTCGCCGCCGCTCAGCCGCCGAAGCTGTAGTCATAGGGCGCGCGCATCGCCCGCGACAGGTAGCGGTTCCCCTCCAGGGCGTTGTCCCCGACGAAGATCTCCGTCTCGGAATCCCACGCGAGCTTCAGGCCGGTGCGAAGCGCTATGGCCCCGAGGTGGCACATCGTCGCCGAGCGGTGGCCGGTCTCGACGTCGCAGATCGGCGCCTGGCGCGAGCGCATGCAGTCGAAGAAGTTCCCCATGTGGTTCCTGCTGACCTGGAGGCGGTCCTTCTCGTCGTCGACGGGGGTGTGCAGGAGCGCGGGGTCGCTCGCCTTGATCTCGTGGCGGTTGACCCAGATCCAGCCGTCCGAGCCCACGAAGCGGATGCCGTTGTGCTGGCCCTTGGCGTTCACCGGGTCCTTCACCGGGTCCCCGAAGATGTCGTCTTCCTTGGTCGTCCGGACATGGAGGCCGACGCCGTTCGCGTAGGTGTACCTCACGTCATAGTCGGCGAAGGCGGTGAAGCCGCCGGCAATGGGCTGCGACAGCGCCTGCGCCTCGACCTCGCGCGGCGCGACCAGGCCGATCGCCCAGTAGGCGATGTCGTTGTGGTGGGCGCCCCAGTCGGTCATCGTGCCGCCTGAATAGTCGTACCAGTAGCGGAAATAGGTGTGGCAGCGCTGCTTCACGTAGGGGACCGCGGGCGTCTGGCCCTGCCAGAAATCCCAGTTGAGCCCGGCCGGCACGGGCGAGGCCGCGAACGGGCCGTCGCGAAGGCCGGCCGGCAGCCACACCTCGGCGACCTTCAGCGCGCCGATGCGCTTGTTGCGGACCAGCTCGGCCGCCAGCCGGAAGCGCTGCGAGCTGCGCTGCTGCGTGCCGGTCTGCAGCACGACGCCATGGCTGCGAACGGCCTCGATCACGTGGCTGCCCTCGTCGATCGTGAGCGTGAGGGGCTTCTCGGCATAGATGTCCTTGCCGGCCCGGGCGGCGGCGATGTTCACCAGGGTGTGCCAGTGGTCGGGCGTGGCGTTGACGACAGCGTGGAGGTCCTGCCGCTCCAGGAGCTTGCGGAAATCCGTGTACTTCGCGGGCTTCCTGCCGTTCACCGTGAACTTCACCGCGGCCTCCTCCAGGCGGTTCTCGTCGACGTCGCAGACGGCGATGATGTCGCCGAGGTTGGCCGCGTTGGTCGCATCGCCCTTTCCCTGCCCGCCGCAGCCTATGAGGGCGACGCCTGGGCGGTCGTTCGGGGACGGGGCCTTGGACGCCTCGGCGGCGCCGAGCGTCTGGCGCTCGACGAACCAGGCGGGCAGGCCGGTCATGGCCGCGACCGTGGCGACTCTCCTCAGGAACGACCGGCGGGAGACCTGGAAATCCTTGATCGGCGGCCGGGCCGGCTTGCGGGGTGGGAGGGAGGGGTGCATGGAGCGGGTCGTTGCCCCGTTGTCCCGGGGGCGGGACGGCGGAGGATGAAGGAGCGGGGTTGGCCCGATTGCAAGCCGCGGGGAGCGCCGCGTGCCGCCGGGGCTAATCACCATTATCAGCCAGCGCACTATTGCAAGTGCGGGCGAGCGCCGGAAAATGTTTCGGGTGGATCAGGGCCCGCGCCCCGCACACGCTCCCAAAAAAGTTTGTCACGCCTCTTGCCCCAGCCGCGGCATTTGGCAAAGTTGAGCCCCTCCCACCCAATCATGAATACCCCTGAAATGAACCGCCGCACGTTCCTGAAGACCGCCTCGCTCGCCTCCGCCGCGGTATCGCTGCCCAACATCCTGCGATCGCAGGGGCCCGGCGGGCAGGCGCCCGCCAACAAGATCAACGTCGCCTGCTGCGGCGTCGGCGGGCGCGGCTATGACGCGGTCCAGGGGATGAAGGGGGAGAACCTCGTCGCGTTCTGCGACGTCGACGACGACCGGGCCGCGAAGACGTTCCAGGAGTTCCCGGGCGTCCCGCACTTCCGCGACTTCCGGGTCATGCTCGACAAGCTGGGCAACCAGATAGACGCGGTGACGGTGTCGACGCCCGACCACATGCACTTCCCGATCGGCATGGCGGCGCTCTCGCTCGGCAAGCACGTGTTCATCGAGAAGCCCATGGCGCACACGGTGACCGAGGCCCGCAAGCTCGGGGAGGTCGCCCGCGAGAAGAAGGTCGCCACGCAGATGGGCAACCAGGGCCACGCGGGCGAGGGAGCCCGCATGCTCAAGGAATGGGTCGAGGCCGGCGTCCTGGGCGACGTCAAGGAGGTCCACAGCTGGACCAACCGGCCGATCTGGCCCCAGGGCGTCAAGCCGTTCGACCACACGAAGATGATGCCCGTCGTGCCGGAGACGCTCGACTGGGACCTCTGGCTCGGCGTCGCCCAGGCCCGCGAGTTCGACCCCGGCTACCAGCCCTTCGTCTGGCGCGGCTTCTGGGACTTCGGCTGCGGGTCGCTCGGCGACATGGGCTGCCACATCATGGACGGCGCGTACTGGGCGCTCGGGCTGACGGCCCCGACCTCCGCCGAGCCCATCAGCGCCAACCAGACGGAGGTCAGCGCGCCCACCGCATCCGTCACCCGCCTGCACTTCCCGGCCCGGGGCAAGATGCCCGCGGTCAAGTGGACCTGGTACGACGGCGGCATGATGCCGTCTGTGCCGGCCGAGCTTGAGGAGACGCGCAAGCTGCAGGACAACGGCACGATCCTTGTCGGCTCGAAGGCCACGGTGGTGTGCGACACCTACTACGACAGCATCCGGATCATCCCCGAGGCCAAGATGAAGGAGCAGGTCTCCAGCCTGCCTCCGAAGACGCTGCCGCGGGTGGTCGGCGGGCACTTCGCGGAATGGCTGCGCGCCTGCAAGGGCGGGATCCCCGCGGGCTCGAACTTCGAGTACGCCTCCCGCCTGACCGAGAGCGTCCTCATCGGAAACGTCGCGATCCGCGCGAAGCGCAGGATCGAGTGGGACTCCGACGCGATGAAGGTGACGAACCTGGCCTCCGCCAACGAGTTCGTGACAAAGCACTACCGCCCCGGCTTCGGCGTCTAATCCTGACCGGCCCCAAAATCCCATGAGCGAATCCACCCCGTCCTCCCCGGCGGCCTCGCGCTGCGAGTACACCTGGGCATTCCTGATACTCCGGCTGTTCCTCGGCCTGCGCACGTTCTTTGAGGGCGTTGAGAAGTTCGAGAAGGGCGGCACGTACTCGTTCGCCAACTACTACGAGAACATGGGGCGGATGGCCCAGGGCATCACCGGGGCGTCCTTCCTGCCGCTCTGGGCGACGCGCAACTACGCGCACTCGCTCGGCTACATCCTGCTGGTCCTCGGCGCGGCGCTCCTCCTGGGCGTCAAGACGCGCGCGACCCTGATCCTGACGGGCCTGCTGTACGTGAGCCTCTCCTTCGGGCTCATGGCGGTGCAGGAGAACGAGGGGGTCGCCTGGCTCGGCGTCTACATCGGCATCATCGCCGGGGCGCTGGTCCTCGTGCGCCACGACCGCTTTGCGCTCTGGCGCGGCCGCTCCGACTGAGGTCAACCGGCCCCGCCACCATGCCAACCCCCCAGATCCCGGGATTCACCCGCCGCGGCTTCCTCGCTACCGGCGCAAAGCTGGGCGCCGCCTTCATCGCGGCCCCCTACCTGGCGCGCGCGGCGTCCCTAGGAAAGGGCGCCGACAGCCTCAATGTCGGCCTGGTCGGCTGCGGCGAGGAGGGCCGGGTCCTCCTTAGCGCCGCGCTCAAGATCCCGAACATCCGGTTCCGCGCCGTCTGCGACATCTGGCCCTACAACCGCAGGTACGGCGAGCGCCTCCTCGAGAAGTTCGGGCACGACCCGAAGCCGTTCGAGGACTACCGGGAGATGCTCTCCGCGACCCCGGACCTGGACGCGGTGATCGTGGCGACGCCGGACTTCGTGCACGCGGAGCACACGAATGCGGCGCTCAAGGCGGGCAAGCACGTGTACTGCGAGAAGCTCATGTCCAACACGGTCGAGGGCGCGCGCTCCATGGTGCGCACCGCCCGCGAGACGGGCCGCCTGCTGCAGATCGGCCACCAGCGGCGCAGCAACCCGCGCTACATCTACGCGCGCGACCGGCTGGTGCGCGAGGCCCGGCTGCTCGGCAGGGTGACCAACGCCGCCGCGCAGTGGAACCGCTCGGTCACGGAGGACCTGGGCTTCCCGGCCAAGCAGGCCATTCCGGAGGACGTGCTCCAGAGATACGGCTACGCCAACATGCACGAGTTCCGGAACTGGCGCTGGTTCAAGAGGTACTCCGGGGGCGTGATCTCGGACCTCGGCGCCCACCAGATCGACGTCTTCAACTGGATGCTGGGCGCCAACCCGACCTCGGTGCTCGCCGGCGGCGGGCGCGACTACTACCCGAACCACGAGTGGTACGACAACGTGTTCGTGATCTACGAGTACCCTACGCCGACCGGGACCGTCCGGGCCTCCTACCAGGTGCTGACGACCACGAGCGCGGGCGGGGGATACTACGAGTACTTCATGGGCGACGAGGGCGCGCTCAAGATGTCCGAGAACCCGAAGTACACGAAGCTCTACCGCGAGGCCCGGGCCCCGGAGTGGGATCCGTGGGTGTCGAAGGGCCTGATCGCGCGGCCGGGCTCGGGCGAGGGGGCCCCCCCTCCGGTCAAGCCCTGGGAGAAGCCGCGGGCGCACCTGCCCATGATGTCCAAGTCGGACTCCGTGGTCGACGTGCGCGAAACCGCCGAGCTGTCGGCCTGGGACATCCCGGTCACGCTCGACAAGGCCATCCACCAGCCCCACCTCGAGAACTTCTTCGACGCCGTGCGCGGCAAGGCGACCCTCAGCTGCCCCGGCGAGGTCGCGCTCGCCACGGCGGCCACCATCCTCAGGGTCAACGAGGCCGTGGCGGCCCGCAAGATGCTCACGTACGCGCCCGGGGACTTCACCACCTGAGACACGACCTTATGCTCCGAATACTCGCCATGCTCCTCACCCTGGGTTCGGTCGGCGCCGCGCAGGCCGAGAACCTTGTCCCGCTGAAGATAGAGCTCCCGAAGCCGCTGTTCGTCGGCACCCCGCGGCCCATCAAGGTGTCGAACCTCGAGCCGGAGCAGGCCGCGAACGCCGGGCCGCTGATGGTGCCCGCCGGGACGGCGCTGCTCTCGCTCAACAGGCCCGTCTCCTCCAGCGACACGTCGCCGGTGATCGGCGAGCTGACCTGCGTCACGGACGGGGACAAGTCGGGCGACGAGGGCTCCTATGTCGAGCTCGGGCCCGGCGTGCAATGGGTGCAGATCGACCTCGGCGCGCCCGCCCGGATCGCGGCGGTCGCGGTCTGGCATTTCCACGCCCAGGCGCGGGTCTACCACGCCGTCGTCGTCCAGGCCTCGAACGACCCGCAGTTCAAGGCCGGCGTCACCTCGCTCTTCAACAACGACGACACCAACTCGGACGGCCTCGGCAAGGGCAAGGACTATGCCTACGTCGAGACCTACAAGGGCCGCGTGATCGACGCAAAGGGCGCGAGCGCCCGCTACGTGCGGCTGTACAGCAACGGCAACACCTCCGACGAGCTCAACCACTACACCGAGGTGGAGGTTTACGGCAGGCCCGTGAACTGAAGCGTTCCCGCGTGGCGCATGCTCACCCGCCCGCGATGCCCAAGATTCTCTCCCGCTGGCTGCCCCTGGTCCTGCTGACCCTGGCGGCCTTCTGGTGGCGGAGCTGGGGCCTCGCCTCCCGCCCCATGCACGCGGACGAGGCCAACCAGGCGGTCAAGGCGGGGGAGCTGCTCGAAACCGGGCGCTATGCCTTCGATCCAGGGGACCACCACGGCCCCGTGCTGTACTACGCGGCGCTCCCGATCGCCTGGATCCGCGGCCAGCGGACGCTCGCCGGGCTGGACGAGGTGACCGTGCGCCTGGTGCCCGCGATCGCCGGCGCCGCCTCCGTCCTCCTGCTGGGCCTCCTGGCGGCCCCGCTCGGCCGGTGGCCGTCCCTGGTTGCCGCCGCATTCCTGGCGGCGTCCCCGCCGTCGGTCTACTACAGCCGGTATTTCGTGCAGGAGACGCTCCTGGTGACCTTCACGCTGGCGGCCTTTGTATGCGCGCGGCGATGGTGGTCCTCGGGCCGCGCCCGCTGGGCGGCGGCGGCGGGGGCCTGCGCGGGCCTGATGCTGGCGGCGAAGGAGAGCGCCCCCCTTTTCGCGCTTGCCGCGCTGGCGGCGCTGCTCGCGACCCGGATGAGGGCGGAAGGACCCGTTGCCCGGCGCCCCGCGCGCGACGCACTGATCGCCACGGGCGCGGCGCTCGCCGTCGCGGCCCTGTTCTACTCCTCGCTTGGCACGCACGTGGCCGGCCTTCGCGACGCGCTGGGAGCCTACGGGGCACAGGCCGCGCGGCTTGGCGCGGGCGACACCGGCCATGAGAAGCCCTGGTGGTACTTCATCCGGCTGTTCGCGTGGCAGCGCGGCGGCGGGCTCGTCTTCGAGCAGGCCGGGTTCGCGGCGCTGGCCCTGGCCGGCCTTGCGGCGGCGGCGGTCACTGGGGCGCCGCTGCTTCGGTGGGCGGCGGCCTACTCGGTCCTGCTCCTCGTCGCGCTGTCGTCGGTCGCCTACAAGACGCCCTGGCATGCCATCCACCTCGTCCCGGGGCTCTCGATCCTCGCGGCGGGAGCCGTCGCCGTCGTTTCCAGGAACGGGGCCTTCCGGCCCGTCGCAGGCGCCGTCGCCGCAGGCGTGCTTGGACTGCTGGTCTTCCAGGCCGACCGGGTCTCCCGCGCCTACGCGTCCGACGCGCGCAACCCCTACGCCTACGTCCACAGCTCTCCGGACGTCCTCAAGTTCAGGCCGATGGCGGACGCCGCCCGCGCCGGCTCACCGGGCGGGCTCGTGCGCGTGATCAGCGAGGAGTACTGGCCGCTCCCGTGGTATTTCCGCGGGATGGACAATGTGGGCTACTGGAGTCGGCCGCCGGCGGACTGCGACGGGGCGATGGTCATCGCGTCTGCCGGCCAGGCCGACGCGGTCCGCTCGCGGCTTCACGGGGCCTACGATCAGTCCTACCTCGGCCTGCGTCCCGGCTTTGTCTGCGTCGTCTTCACACCCCGGCGATGAACCCGCGCTATTCCCTCGTCGTGCCCTTATACAACGAGGCCGGCAACGTCACCCCGGTGGTCTCGGGCGCGGTCGAGGTCCTCGCCGCCCTTGGGGAGCCCTTCGAGGTCGTCCTCGTCAATGACGGCAGCACCGACTCGACGGCGGCCGAGATCGGGGCCGCGGCGGCGCGCTGGCCCGAATGCCGCGAGGTGCGCCTGTCAAGGCGCGGGGGCCAGGCGGCCGCGCTGCTGGCCGGGCTCCGGAGCGCGCGCGGGGAGCAGATTCTCACGATGGACGGCGACGGACAGAACGATCCCCGCGACTTTCCGGCGCTGCTCGCGCTGGCCGAGTCGGGCCGCTTCGACCTGGTCTGCGGGTGGCGGGTCGACCGGCGGGACGCATGGCTGCGCCGGCTCATGTCGCGCATGGCAAACTCCGTCCGGCGCGTGGTCCTGGCGGACCGGGTCCACGACGCCGGCTGCCAGATCAGGGTCATGCGGCAGGCCGTCCGGACGGCGCTGCGGCCCATGGACCTGCTCCAGTCCTTCGTCCCGGCCCTCGCCGTCGCTGCCGGCTTCAGCGTCGGGGAGTTGCCGGTGAGCCATCATCCGAGGCGGCACGGCCGCTCCAAGTACGGCCTCGCCCAGCTCTGGTGGCGGCCCGCGGCCGCGATGCTTCGGCTGCGCTGGGCCATGTGGAGGCACGCGCCGCCATGAGCCGCGCCGTCTTCCGGCACGAGGCCATGGCGACCCATTTTGAGGTCACGGTCGCCGGCCAGCAGGAGGCCTACGCCCGGCAGGCCGCGGGCGCGGCCTTCCGGGAACTCGACCGGCTTGAGAGCGAGCTGAGCCGCTTTGTCGAGTCGAGCGACATCGCCCGCGCCAACCGCCTTGAGTTTGAAGGGACGACCGTGATCGGGGAGGATGCGCTGGAGTGCCTCCTGATCGCGGCCGCGATGGCGCAGGAGACGCACGGGGCCTTTGACCCGGCGTACGGCTCGGAGCGCGGGCCGGGGAACGCCGGCGATTCCCCGGCCTTCACGCTCGATCCGGCCGCGCACGTGCTTGCCTCGCGGGTGAAGCGCCTCCACCTGGACCTTGGCGCCGTGGGGAAGGGATACGCTCTCGACAGGCTGGCGGGCGTGCTGGCCGAGTGGGGGATCGAGTCGGCCTGCCTCAACAGCGGCGGAAGCACCGCCCTCGCCCTGGAGCGCCCGCCGTCGTGCGACGGGTGGGCTGTCGGGCTCGGAGAGGGCGCCGCGCGGCGCGAGTTGATGCTGGCCGGGGAGGCGCTCAGCGGATCGGGGCTTGCCGTGAAAGGCCCGCACCTGGTTGATCCGAGAACCCGGCGGCCGGCGACACGGACATCCCGCGCCTGGGCCTCCTCGCCAAGCGCCGCCGTGGCTGACGCCCTGTCCACGGCCTTCTTTGTCATGAGCGACGCGGAGGTCGCCGCGTTCTGCGCGGCTCATTCCGAGGTAGGCGCGGCCCTGGCGCGGCCCGACGGGCAACTCGACCTGTACGGGACGCTGGGGACCAGGGGCGCCGGCACATAGCAGGGCCGACGAAAAAGGCCGGCCCCTCGCGGGGACGGCCTTGGGACCAGACTAGGGGCGATGACTACGGTTTTGCCGCAAGGGCCGGTACCTTGATCTTCCTGGCCTTGCGGGGCTTCATGGCGGCAGGAATCGCGGCGACCGGTGTCGGCTGCGGCGCCGACCCGGCGATGATCGGGGCGGCAGGGGCCTGTGCCGATGTGGCGGTGGGCGTTGCGGCAGGAACCGCAACAGGAGTTGGAGATTCAGTATTCATGATGATTTCTGTTTTAGAGCTATCCACTGTTCTGGCGCCGAAACTTAGGGATCGGCGCCGAATACAGGCTACGCCGTTGGCGGGGCTTGTTCTCCGCAATTGTTGTCCATTTTCGCGCATTCCTTGCATGCGGCCGCGCCATTGATGATTATGCAATCTATTTTTATTAAATAAGTTATGTGCTTATCTATCGTGGGATCCCGGCGGCCTGTGAGTCATTTTTGCCCACTTGAATTCGCCGCCAACCAGACGCTTGGCGGGCGTTGGGACCAGCCTGCAAACCCCGATCCCGGGGATCGCCCACGGGCGGCCCAGTCCCGAGGGCTCAGGAGCCCGGGGGCGGCGCGGCCGAGGATGGCGCCGGAACTCCGTCCACGGTGGCCGCCTCCATCACTTCCGCCCGGGTGCCGTCCGGGTCGTAGCAGTTGATCTGCCTTTTGCGGTTGATCCCGGTCCTCAGTGGGGCGGGCGTCCTGCAGCCCGTGGGAAGGGTCCGGCTCTTGAGCGTCGCCTCGGCCGCCGCGGCGTCGGGGACCTCGAGGCAGAAGTGGTTCAGGATGTGGAGCTGATCGGAATCGGGTGAGGCTCCGTACAGCATGAGCTCGATGTAGTCGTCGCCATCCGGCACGCGGAGGGTGACCCAGCTCAGGGTCCTTCCATTGCTGCTTCCCCTCCAGGTTTCCCTGAATCCCAGGATGTCCCGGTAGAACCTGAGGGACGCCTCCAGATTCCCGACCACAACGCCCGCATGGCTCAGCCTCCCCGCTATGCGCGTCCCCGCCAGGAACCGGCCCTTGTTCTCGAGCGTCCACCCTCCCGGCATGTATTGGACGAACTCGATGATATGCCCGTCCGGGTCCTCCGTGAAATAGTTGAGGTTGCCTATCCGCCCGGCCTTGGCGGTCGCGGGAAGGGGCATCCCTCCCGGGCCCCTGACGCCCCTGGAGACGAGGTAATCCAGCATCCGCTGGGCGTCGTCGGTTTCTAACGCGACATGGTAAAGGCTGTCGCCGCTCGCGGGGGTCGCGTCGCTCACGGGGAAGAGCTCCAGCGACTGGCGGTCATTGATCTTTATCCACGTGAGGAGGACGCCGCCGTCCTTGCGCCTGAGCGTGTAGGGTTCGTCAAACCCCAGGTAGCCCTTGTAGAAGGCCCGCGACCGGTCGAGGTTTGAGACCCAGAGCGCAACATGGGAGATGCCGGTCACCTTGGGCCGCCGGGGAAGGGGAGCGTCCCCGGCCCCGGAGGGGGCGGGTGGCATCGCCACAGCGGCGATCGACGCGGCAAGCAAAAGGAATCGCTGCGGCATGGCGTGGGGGTTCGGGGGGCCTCCGATTGCGCGCTAGCCCTCCTGCGCCGCCTCGGCGGACTTCCTGAGCCTGTACCTTTTCAACACCAGGCTGGCCACGTAGACGAGGATGACGGCGTTGATCAGGAGGATCGAGAGCCTGAGCCACGTGAAGTGCCGAAAGGTGGCGAGGCATTCCTCCGGAACGAACAGTCCCGAGGACACGACGACCATGTACTCCGCCCATCCGGCGCCGAGCCACAGCCCGAGCCCCTCGACCAGGAGCACGGAAGCGTAAAGCGCCGAGAGGATGCCGAGGCGCATGAGGGTGGACGGCTCGACCAGCCCGAGCTTCTCCAGAAGCATGACCACAAACCTGTTCTCTGGGGAGATGCGGAAGACCTGCACGAAGTGGAGCGCCACCGCGGAGAGATCCTTGTGGATCAGGTCCAGGATCCCAAGCGACAGGAAGGAAAGGATGATGCCCTTCACAAGCTTCGCCGTGGCGATCAGACGCAGCCCAAGCGGGGCCTTGATTTCGATATCAGGTTTGGAAGCCGGCATCGCGAGACATCGATTCGAGCATCGCCCGACCATAAGATAAAGCAGCATCCGCAATCCCTTGCCCGGCGGGGGCCTTGTGCGGTCCGGCGGCGACAGGATCGCCTCCGCCCGGCACGGGAACGCGGCCGCGGCGCCTTCGGCCACGAAATTCGGCCCTGCGCCGTCGATGCCGAGGCCGGCGGAGATCCTCCGGTCCCTGCGCCTGAGGCGCGGTTGACGCGGGCTCCCTGCAAGATATGCATGGTGTTCGCCCATAAACGCGGAGCCGAAACACGCGTCCGCGGTCACAATTGGGGTGGAAGCTTTGCCCATGCGCGCGCCTTTACAGGATACCCGGGGCCACGGTCCGTTCTCGTCCGAGGCCTCGGTTCGCCAGCGCCTGGCCCGCCTGTATCGAAACGACGTGCGGGCGTACCGCCGCGAGCTCACCGCGTGCCACCGGCGGCTTTCGCGCCACTCGATCCATGAGCTGCGGATTGCCATCCGTCGGCTCCTGGTCTGCCTGAGGCTCCTGGGCGCCGCGCAGGGCGAGCCCCCCGGCGCCCGCGCCCTGCTGCAGCGCGAGCTGAAGTCCCTTGGGGAGGTGCGCGACGCCCAGGTCCAGCTTCAGCTGGTGGGAAAGGGACCGTCCCGCGGCGCCGCCGCGCTGGAGCCCCTTCGCGAACATCTTCGCCGGCGGAAACGCCGCCGGGCGAAGGTCGCCGGGCTCGCGCTTGATTCGGACAAGGCGCTCCGCCGCCTGCAGGGATGGAGCCCGCGCCTCGCGGGGAAGGTCCCGGGCATCATCCCGCGCCTGCGCCGGCTGATCGACGGCAGGCTGCACGAGGCGATCGACTCCCTTTCGTCGTTCTCGGGCTCCGCGTCCGCGGGTTGCGCCGCGCGGCACCGCACCCGGGTGCTCTCGAGGGAATGCTGCTACATCGTGGATGCGCTGCGGCCCTGCTGGCGGGGCGACCGGACCGACACGCTGCTTTCCATGCTGCGCGGCCGCCAGCAATGCGTAGGGCAGATCCACGACCGTGAATTGCTCCTTCGCCGGATAGGCCGGTTGGTCGCGCACGGGAGCCTGGATGCCGAGTCTGCCCGGACGCTCTGCGCGGTCCTCCGATCGGAACGGGCCAGGCGGATGAAGTCCTGTTCCCGGAGGGATTGGCGCAGGGTCCTCGAGGCGCTGCTTGGCCGCCGAGAGCCTGGGGGCGCCGGGCGGGGGGATTCGCATCCCGCTGCGATCGGGGGAAAGGCCGGCGGTTGCCTCTGGACGGCGGCGTTGCCGAGGTAGGTCTGGCGCCTGCAGCGCGGCCTTTGAAGTTGTGCGCGGGCCCCGGGCGTCCAACGTGTTCCAGTTCGGGTGCCGCACGGGAAGGAAGGCCTGCGGCAATTCGATGCCATTTCCCCCCCTTTCCAAAAACGACACCGATGCAGCCTCCGCCCCCCCCGGGATCCGCCGTTCTTTGCCCGCCGGATCCCCTTGCCCTTAGATGATGGACAAGACCGCCCTCTCCGCCCGGGAGAAGATCGGATACGGACTCGGCGACGCGGCCAGCCATGTCGTCTTCGACAACGTCATGTTCTACATGATGTTCTTCTACACGGACGTCTTCGGGCTCCCCGCGGCGTTTGTCGGCGGCATGTTCCTTGTCGCCCGCGGCCTGGACGCGGTGAGCGACCCCATCATGGGCTGGTTGGCGGATCGCACCCATTCGCGCTGGGGAAGATTCCGTCCCTACATCCTCTGGGGTGCGGTGCCGTTCGGGCTCAGCTGTGTGCTCGCCTACAGCACGCCGGACCTCGGGCTCGGGGGGAAGATGGTCTTTGCGGCCGTGACCTATCCGCTGCTCACCCTGATGTACACGGTCGTCAACATTCCCTATTGCGCCCTGGGCGGCGTCATCACCGCGGACGACACGCAGCGCATTTCCCTCCAGGCCTATCGCTTCGTGCTGGCGACCGCGGGCGGGATGCTCAGCACGGTCCTCATGGTTCCGCTCGCAAGCTGGATCGGGGGGGCCGACAGGGCCGCGGGCTACCGGGGCGCGATCGCGGTGCTGGCGCTGGCCGCGGCGGGCATGCTGCTGGCCTGCTTTGCCATGACAAGGGAGCGGGTGTCGCCCAGGCGTGAGACGGAGGGCTCGTTCTGGGCCGACGTGAGGGACATTGCGAGGAATGACCAGTGGCGCATCGTCGGCGCCCTGACCGCGCTCAACATCCTCGGCGTTGCGACCCGGGGCGGGGCGATGATGTACTACGTGACCTACATCATGGGGCGGGCGGGGCTCTTCACAGCGTTCCTGGCGACCTACTCGGTCGGGAACATCGCGGGCTGCCTGCTGACCAAGCCGCTCACCGATCGCTTCTGCAAGGTGAGCGTCTACGCATGGACCAACCTCGCGCTGGCGGCGCTGAGCGTGGCCATGTTCTTCGTGCCGCTCGGGCAGAATGTGCCCATGTTCGCCCTGATCCTGGTCATCGGCCTGATGCACCAGATGATAACCCCGATCCAGTGGGTGATGATGTCGGACACCGTCGACTACGGCGAATGGAAGCAGGGCAAGCGCCTCACCGGGATCAGCTTCGCCGGCACGCTGTTCGTGCTGAAGCTTGGGCTTGCTCTGAGCGGGGCCGCGATCGGATGGGCGCTGGCCGCCAGCGGCTACGTGCCGGGTGGCGAGACGCAGGCGCCCCGGACCCTTCGGTGCATTGTCGCGCTCTTCACCCTGTTTCCCGCGGCTTGCTACGCCCTGAGCGCCGTCGTCACCCGCAGGTACAGCCTTCGCCGCGCCGAGATGGGATCCATCGCCGCTGCGCTCAACGCTGGTAATTAGGCGTTTACGGCCTGTGCGGAACGGGCCGTTGCGCCGGCCCGGGAAAACGGCCCGCCGGGGGAGATTCTGGGCCGGGCAAATGGCAATAAGTTCGGATTGCCGATGCTGCGGAATCGTGATTTTTGATCCTGCAAATGCATTCACAAGACACTCCCGCAGGCTCAACGTTTCTAATGAACGACGATCACGACAAATTCATGCGCCTAAGGAAATATGAGAACAGGGAGCGGAGGCACCGGGTCGCCGGCGTTCTCTTCAATGGCCTGGTTCTGTTTCTGGTCTGGGTATTGTACCGTGAGGATTTTGACCGGAACCAGTTCGCGGTGAGGGACGGGTTCTACCGGCTGAAGTTCCTGTTCGTCTCCATGGGCCTCCTCTCCGCTTTTGTAACCACACTGATCCTGGTGTTCCGGCTGAACAGGGTCGAGAAGGCGCAGGACAAGACAGAGCCCGACCTGTAGCGGTCTCCTGCAAGGGCCCGCCGCGCGACGCCGATGAGGGCGCCGCACGCTGCCGTCGAAGCCACACCATGACCCGCCGACCAACTGCCGAGAGAAACGGCGCCGCGCCTGCCGCGAGGTCGGTGGTGGGCGCATCGATGCTCGCGCTCCTCGCGGGTTGCGCGCTGGGCCAGGGAGGAGGGGCGGGTTCGCACGCCGCCGCAGGGGCGGCGGCCAAGGGCCGCCCACCCGGGTTC
>Ga0265320_10001133_pt1 | contig 19615 bp, 18 predicted proteins | sample 4827metaG_FD_202087 | JGI IMG/M metagenome (GOLD analysis project Ga0265320, IMG submission 202087) | Rhizosphere microbial communities from Carex aquatilis grown in University of Washington, Seatle, WA, United States - 4-8-27 metaG | ecosystem: Host-associated > Plants > Roots > Rhizosphere >...
GAGAAGAGGACCCTCACGTGCACGCGGAGTGAAGGAGAGAGGCAAACTCGGATCGACATCGATCGGGAGAAGACGAAGAATGTGTTCGAAGAATGTGTTCGAGGTCTTCGAGTGAGACGCCCGGCCCTCTTTATCTCCCTCTCCTCCACGTCCGCGTGGAGGAGAGGGTCGGGGTGAGGAGGTCCGCGACCTTCACGGCGAATCTCACGCCGTCGCTTTGCCGTCGCGCTTGAGCTGGCGGATGTCGCGCACGGCGCCGCGCGCGGCGCTGGTCGCCATCAGCGCGTAGGCCTGCAACGCCTGCGACACGGTTCGGTCGCGGTTGGGGCGCCAGGCGTCTTTACCGCGCGCGATCATCGCGGCGCGCCGCCGCTCGAGCCCGGCGTCGCTGATCACGAGGTCGATCTTGCGCCCCGGGATGTCGATGCGGACCTTGTCGCCCTCTTCGATCAAAGCGATCGCGCCACCCTCCGCCGCCTCGGGCGAGGCGTGGCCGATGCTCAGCCCCGACGTTCCGCCGCTGAAGCGCCCGTCGGTGACCAGCGCGCACGCCTTGCCAAGGCCCTTACCCTTCAAGAACGACGTCGGGTAGAGCATCTCCTGCATGCCGGGGCCGCCCTTCGGTCCCTCGTAGACGATCACCACCACGTCCCCGGCGACGATCTGGTCGGCGTTGATCGCGTCGCACGCCGCTTCCTGCGAATGGAAGACGCGCGCCCGCCCCTCGAACTTCCAGATCGACTCGTCGACGCCGGCGGTCTTCACGATGCAGCCCTCGGTGGCGATGTTGCCGTAGAGCACGGCCAAGCCGCCGTCCTTGCTGTACGCGTGCGGCACGTCGCGGATGCAGCCCTTCTCCGCGTCATCGTCGATCGACGAGAAGTACTTGTCCTGAGAGAACGCGACCCGCGTCGGCACGCCGCCGGGCGCCGCCAGCGCGCGCTGCTTGGCGGCCGCGCTGGTCGTGGGGCGGCGGAGGTCCTCGACGTCGATCGCGTCACCGATCGTCGCCGTGTGCACGGTGCGCGCGCTGCGGTGGATCAGGCCGGCGCGGTCGAGCTCTCCCAGAATCGTGAAGACGCCGCCCGCGCGGTGCACGTCCTCGACGTGGTACTGCGACGACGGCGCGACCTTGCAGATGTTGGGCACGCGCCGCGACATGCGATCGATATCGGACATCGTGAAGTCGACGCCCGCCTCCTCCGCCATGGCCAGGAGGTGCAGCACGGTATTGGTCGACCCGCCCATCGCGATGTCGAGCGCGATCGAATTCTCGAACGCGTCGAACGTGGCGACGCTGCGCGGAAGCACGTTGTCGTCGCCCTCGATGTAGTGGCGCTTGGCCATCTCGACGATGCGCTTGCCGGCCGCTTCGAACAGCTCCCAGCGACGCGCGTGCGTCGCGAGCAGCGTACCGTTGCCGGGCAGCGCCAGCCCGAGCGCCTCGTTGAGGCAGTTCATGCTGTTGGCCGTGAACATCCCCGAGCACGACCCGCAGGTCGGACAGGCCGACCGCTCCATCTCCCCGAGCTCGGCGTCGCTGACCTTGGCGTCGCTGGACGCGATCATCGAATCGATGAGATCGAGCTTTCGGACCAGCGGCTTCCCATCCCGCCCATGGGTGCCGATCATCTTGCCCGCTTCCATTGGCCCGCCCGACACGAAGATGGTCGGGATGTTGAGCCGCAGGGTGGCCATCAGCATGCCCGGCGTGATCTTGTCGCAGTTGGAGATGCAGATCAGGGCGTCCGCGCAGTGGGCGTTCACCATGTATTCGACGCTATCGGCGATGAGCTCGCGGCTGGGCAGCGAGTACAGCATCCCCCCGTGCCCCATGGCGATGCCGTCGTCCACGGCGATGGTGTTGAACTCGACCCCCCAGCCGCCTGTGGCATCGACCACGGTTTTCACCCGCTGGCCGACGTCGTGCAGGTGTACGTGCCCGGGCACGAACTGGGTGAAGCTGTTGGCGATGGCGATGATCGGCTTGCCGAAGTCCGCGTCGGTCATGCCGGTCGCCCGCCAGAGCGAGCGCGCCCCCGCCATGTTGCGGCCATGCGTCGAGGTGCGGCTGCGATACCCGGTGCTCATGGGGCGTAAAGCTAGCACGACAGCGAGATCACGGTGGTGTCTCGGCCCACGATCCGCAGCGGCGGATGCCGGAAAAAACCGGATCAGGTGACCGAATTGGGGATATATTCCGACGATATTTGTGAACGACCGCTATTTGAGCCGTCCCCCGGCGGCGCGGTTGGCCGCAAACAACCCTCGCGTAGGAGCAGAGTCTATGAAGTCACCTCGGCGAACGAACTTAGCTTCGTCTGTGTTGGCCGTCGCCACGCTGAGCCTCCTGTCCGCCAGTTGCGCCGGCGTGAAGAACCCGTCGCTGAACGGCAGCGGTGGCAGCGGTGGAACGGTGGTGACGCCCCCGATTCCCGGCCTGACATCGATCGACGTCTCGCCGCCTTCGCAAACGATTCTGCTCACGGCGAGCGGGACCACGCTGTCGGGCACCGCGACGTACACCGCGACCGGGCACTTCGATGACGGCCACACCGAGGACGTGACCGCGCGGGTCGGCTGGTCGAGCCAGTTCCGGTCGCTGCGCGTCACCGGCGGAAATGCGCAGGTCAGCGCCCCGGGCGTCTACACGATCACCGTCGGCAGCGGTTCGGTCACGGCGAACGCGATGCTGACCGCCACGTTCACGGGCAGCCAGGACGGCCCGGGCTTCGACCCGAGCGGCCACGCCACGCTCGACGCCACGCCCGCCGGACAGACGCAGATCGCCTATCCGCTGGGTGGCGCGGTCTTCCCGCCCAACCTGAGCCCGGTGACGGTGCACGTGGTCCGCACGGCGGCGGCTCAGAGCGCCGCGCGCATCCGATTCTTCGTCGACCAGATCGTCGACGTCACCTACTACGCGGCCTGCCAGCCGGGAGCCGGGAACGGGTGTTACGTCGACCTGCCGCTCTCGCTCACTCAGCTATTCATCGCGGTCAGTGAGAGCCACGACCTCCAGATGACCGCGCGCGTGGGCGGCACGGGTGCGCAGCTGATCGAGTCGGCGCCGATCAACGTCGCCTGGGCCAACGTGCCGCTGTCGGGCGGCCTCTACTACTGGACGACGCTGGCGCCGGGAGTCGTGCCCGGCTACCAGCCGCCCAACAACGCCGACAACACGCCGGGCACGACCGGGACCGGGATCCAGCGCTACGACTTCGGCCAGGACGGCGCGGCGATGCCGCAGCTGGTGTACACCGACCGGGGGCGCTCCCCGACGTTCCTCGGCTCGCCGCCGGCGACCGCCGACGGCGCCCAGTGCGTGGGGTGCCATGCCATCACCAACGACGGCAAGACCATGGCGCTGACCATCGGCGGATCGAGCGCGCCGGACTTCGCGCTGCTCGATCTGACCACGCTGACGATGATGGTGCTCAATCCCACCGCGACGCCCGCGAACACCCCGCCGACCGACATCAACTACTACAAGCAGTTCCGCCAGACTGCCGTCGTCACCGAGACCACCTTCGGTCCGAACGGCGACGTGATGGTCAACATGTACAAGTCGAAGCTGTTTCTCCGCGGCACGACCGCGAGCCTGACCAACGAGGGTGAGGTCGCCGCGGACTTTGTCGATTCCTTCAAGAGCGATCCGTTCTGGAGCCAGACCGGCAAGTACTTCGCTTTCACGTCGTTCGCCGTGGCCGACGTCAGCGTTCCCTACTACAACCCGACGGGCCTCAACGGCGACATGAAGCGCAACGGCCAGATAGCGATTGCGTCGGCCAGCGCGACCGGAATCAACACGGATGCGCACGTGCTGGTTCCGCGCGAGAACAACATCACCAAGTACTATCCGGCGATCAGCAACGACGATGCGCTGGTGGTCTACAACCAGAGCACGTGCGGCATCGATCCCGACGTCTACACAAACCTGAACGCCAATCCCCCGGTCGGCGTCTATGGCGCGCAGACCTGCGACGGTTACGACGACTCGTCGGCGACTCTGTGGCTGACGAGCCCGATGGGCGCGCAGCCCGTCCGTCTCGATGTCGCCAACGGTGGCCCCGGCGTCGCGTACGATAATTCCTGGCCGCGCTGGAGCCCCGACAACGGCACCTTCCGCGGGCAGAAACTCTACTGGCTCGCGTTCTCGTCGCGCCGCCCCTACGGCTTGCAGGTGAACAACGGCGCGCCGCTGACCACCAAGCCGCAGCTCTGGTTCACCGCCATCCGCATGAGCGAGACATTCCAGGACCCGAGCTCGCCGCCCGTGTGGCTGCCCAACCAGAACCCGACGCCGACGGGCCAGCTTCCCAACGCCGTGCCGACGGGTAACCACGTCCCGCAGTGGGTCAAGGTCGCGGTCGCGATCCCAGGCTGATCCAAAGAGTTCAAGCATTACGCCCGCGCGACCGCTTGCGGCGCGTCCTGGACTGTTCGGTCGCCGTTCCAGACTTACGGTTGAGGGATGGTGCTACCACGCGTGTTCTCGCGCGCGGCGGGGCAGGGGGCGGTCCGCGGTGTGTTTGCGGCGATCGCGCTCGCCGCCGCTGCGCTGACCACCGGCTGCGGCGACCTCGCCTCGGCCGACGTCGCCCTCGATTCGACGGCACTGCGTGCTGACTTCGGCGCGGCGGCGGGGTCGATCCCGCCGCTCGCTTGCACAGCGAACAGCGCCTCGGCGTGCGCGGCGGTTCCGGCGCCGGCCGGCGTCAGCGGCTGGCAGGTCGGCTGCGACGCCACCGCCCACCAGTGCTTCGGCCAGGCCGACCTCCGCATCGAGCAGACTGTCGCGGTGGCCAATCCGTCGTCGCTCGACAGCGCGCTCGGCCGCGACGCGGCGCCCTACCTGCGCGGCATCGACGTCGCCTACACCATTCCCATCAACACGCTGACGTTCGCGCTCGCCAAGATCCAGCTCTTCGTCGTCGCGAGCGGCGCCGTAGCTCCCGACGCCGGCACGGCTGTCGGCGACGGCGGGACCACCCTCGAGGCCGCGCCCGCCGAGGCCGGCGACGTGCTAGTCGGCAACGCCGATCCGCTGGCCGCCGGTCAGCTCCTCAGCGATGCGCGCCATCTGTCGATCGGCGAGGGAACGCCAGCGTTCACCGCCATCGCCAACCAGGTCGAATCCGGCCAGAACCTGGGCTTGGCGGTGGTGGTGTCACCGCGCGTCGTCGCGGGCGCGCCGTTGCCCGCCGGCGCCGTCGAGGTCATCTGCCAGCCCACGCTGCACTTTGCGGTGCGCTGGTCGCAGGTCTTCTGAGCGCGCCGCGGTTCCGCGCCTCGTCTTAGGCTTCGTGCGACGAGTGACGGTGCGATCTGGTGGCCACGCCACGTGAGATGGCCCAGCCCCCGAGCGCGCACAGCACGTCGCCGATTGAATTCGCGAGTGTGTCCTGCGTCGGATGCGGGAACGCCGCCGGGATCAGGTTCTTGAGCAGGTGCTCCGCCACCTCCCAGCAGACGGCGATCGCCAGCAGCCAGCCGAGACGCAACCCGAGCCATCCGAAGATCGCGCCGACCGCGGCGTGCGCCAGCGAATAGGGATCGACCAACGCGAAGTTGATCTCGCCGGGGCGTGCCGTGCGCTGGTGCGCCGATCGCAGATGGTGGGCGATCGCAGAGGCCAGACCACACCTCATACAACCAACGTGGGACTGGCGGCGCGCGTGCGCCAGCGGCGGCTGCCGGGCGGCTCAGGCGCGCGGGCGCGCGGCGTAGCGCAGCACGGTGACCGGCTCGATCGTGACCAGGCCTTCCGTGACCATCTCGTCCAGGATCGCCTTCACCTTCTCGACCTGAGGCTCGCTGTCGACGACTTCGATCACCACCGGCAGATCCTCGGAGACCCGCGTGACGTGCGCGTCGTAGACCACGCTGTGTGCCCCGAACCCTGCAATCCCGCGCGTCACGGTGGTGCCGGCGCAGCCTTCGCGCCGCAGGCGCTCGAGCAGTGCCAGGTGGAGGGGACGGTGATGCCACCGGTCCGATTCGCCCACGACGACGCGCACACGTAATTGTTTGCCTTCGAGCGCTCTCATGACGGCCTCCTTTCTTGGTTTCGCCGGCGTCCAGAAAAACGCCGGCCGGCCCGACACCACGGCTCAGACCCCGCTCAGCGCAGCGCCGGTGCGCTCTGAGCATCCCTCAACCCGAGGCCGGGGACAAGCTCGTGCGTCAATGACTCGTGCGCGCGTCCACGCGTTCTTTCGCGTGTTCTCGGCGCGCGCGGGCCGCCAGGTAGGCGATGATCACGAGATTCACGATGAGGATCGCGATGCGACTCGGCCGCGCTCGGCGCGCGAGGTCGACGACCTCGAATGGGATCAGGGTGCTGCCGGCGACCACCACCAGCCAGGGGGCCCAGCGGAAGCGCCGGTGAAGTGCCCAGCCCTCGACGGCGCTCAACGTCGCGTCCAGCGCCAGCGCCAGCGCGATCAGCGTCAGATGGGTCGGTGTCAGCAACGCCGCGATCCGGCGCGCGAGCGCCGCGGTCCAGCGGTGCGCGACGTGTTCGGCGATGCGCGAGACTCGGGCCGCCCAGTAGGTGGTGACACCCATCCGCCGCAGGATGGGGAGTGATACCGCCAGCGCCGCTTGCAACGCGGCTTTGATCAGCTTGTAAGTGATGATGACGCGCAGGCCGAGGTCGCGCCGGCGGTCGTCGAGAGGCGCCTGCCCGACGATGGCAGGGTCACCAATCTCGCCGCCGCCGCCATCCATCAGCGTGCGGGGTAGGCTGGCCGCTGACGGCCGGAGCCCTGACGCCATCCGCCGCCGCGTTGCGGACGGGGGGCGGACCGGCGCGCGGGCCCGCCGCGCGGGCGATCGTCGGCGCCGCCATCATTCGATGCCGGGCCGGGCGCGCCGCCGGCGGCGCGGTAAGGGTGGTCGGCGACGACCTGCAGCGGCTGCTTGGTGAGTCGCTCGATGTCGCGCAGATAGGAGCGCTCTTCGCGGTCGCAGAACGACAGCGCGATCCCTCGCGCGCCCGCGCGTGCCGTTCGGCCGATGCGGTGAACGTAGCTCTCGGGCTCGTTGGGCAGCTCGTAGTTCACGACGTGGCTGATGCCATCGACGTCGATGCCGCGCGCCGCGATATCGGTCGCCACCAGAACGCGCGTCTGGCCCGAGCGGAAGCTCTCCAGCGCCGCCTGGCGCGCGCCCTGCGACTTGTTGCCATGGATCGCCGCCGCGCGAACCTGCAGGCGCGACAGCTGCTCGGTCACGCGGTTCGCGCCGTGCTTGGTGCGCGTGAAGACCAGCGTGCGCGTCATCTTGGGGTCCTTCAGCATCTCGGCGAGCAGGTGGCGCTTGTTGTCGCGGTCGACGAACATCACCCACTGGTCGACGTTCTCGGCAGTGGTCGCCGGCGCCGAGACCTCGACCTTGACCGGATCGCGCAGCATCTGGTCGGCCAGCACGGCGATGTCGCGCGGCATGGTCGCCGAGAACAGCAGCGTCTGGCGCCGCGCGGGCAGCCTCGCGACGATCTTGCGGATGTCGCGGATGAAGCCCATGTCCAGCATGCGGTCGGCTTCGTCGAGCACGAGCACCTCGACGCCGGAGAGCTGGGCGTGCCCCTGCTCGATGAGATCGAGGAGACGTCCCGGCGTCGCCACCAGCACGTCGACGCCGCGCGCGAGCGCCGAGACCTGCGGGCCCTGGCCGACACCGCCGAACACCACCGCGCGTGACAGCGGCAGGTGACGTCCGTAGGCGGCGAAGCTCTCGGCGATCTGCAGCGCCAGCTCCCGTGTCGGCGCCAGGACCAGCACGCGCGCGCCCTTGCGCGGCGCGGGCCGGCGGTCGGAGGCGAGGCGTTGCAGGATCGGCAGCGCGAACGCCGCGGTCTTGCCGGTCCCCGTCTGGGCGCAGCCCAGGAGGTCGCGCCCGGTCAGCAGCGGCGGGATCGCGGCGGCCTGGATCGGCGTGGGGACAGTGTAGTTTTCGGCGCGCAGAGCGCGCGCGATCGGCTCGATGAGAGCCAGCTCAGAGAACGACGTCATTGGATGTACGGACCTTTCAGTTGTTGCTGTCCCTCGAGAAGAAACGGTCAGCAGAGCAACGGGGCCCGCGATCGACGACTCGACACTCGGTATCGCGCGCGGCGTGATGGCCGGAGCGGCGCTGGAGCAAGGACAAATGTTCGAGTGAAGTGATGCAGTCAAAATGAATCAAAGTCAAGCAATCGGCTGTGCCGGCCCCGGATTCGCGGGGGCGCGCGTCGCCGCCCGCGAGATCTCTGCTAGGACCGGCCGGCGCCTTTGGTAAGGTAGCGTGCATATGCAGGCAGGCCCCCAGAAATCGCGCGTGACGCGCGGGCGCACCTTGGTATTGACGATCGTTTTCGGCGCGTGTGGCGGCTCGACCGGTCACGGTGCGGCCGCGCCGGCCAGCGGAGCTGCCGACCAGTCGAATCCGGCCACGGGCGCCGCCGCAGCGTCGGGGGCTCCCGCCGCGCCCGGCGAGGCGCGTCCACCGGCGCGCACGGTCTCCGAGGCCGAGGCGCTGAAGCCGCGCGACGATCTGCCACCGCCGCAGCGCGCGCTGGCCATGGTCGACGGAAAGGAGCGGTGGATCGACGCGAGCCTCGCCGAGGCGGCGGGCTTCACGCTGATCGATCTCAGCGATGACTGGACGCCGTACATCCTCGCGCCGCAGACGTCACCGGAAGGCGCGCCGCTGCTGAACCGCTACCGCCACGTCTTTCTCGGCGAGGCCAACGATCAGCTCGACGACGACGGCGAGGCGTTGCCGCCGGGCACGAAGAACTACCTGGAGCTGTACGGCATCCCGCCGTCGCTGTCAGTGGTGCGCGCCCGCTTCGTGCAAGACGCCGAGCACCCGTGCCACGATCAGGAGAGCGCCGACGCGCTGGAGGCGGTCGAGACCGTCTCGTACGTCGCGCCCGAGTCGGTGAGAAAAGAAGAGCACCGGCTGGCGCGCATTCGCGCCGAGCTCGAGCTCGCGCGCCGCAAGGCGAAGGTGGCGACGCTCGAGGAGCTGGCCGAGAAGCAGCCGCAGCAGGCGCCCAAGGTCAAGCTGCTGGAGAAGCGCGCGGCGGAGAAGCCGGCGATGGCGGCGGTGGAGCGGCGCCTGACCTGCGAAGGCCTGCTCACGCCGAAGATGAAGCACCAGTCCGGCATCTACGACGATGCCATGCGCCTGGCGGTGCGCAGCTTCCAGCAGAAGCACATGATCTACGAGTCGAACTATCTGCGGAAGAAGACCGTCGAGGCGCTGGCGAAGCCACTGCTCGACAACGACTACGAGGGCCTGGTGCGCGCGCTGCGCGAACGCGTGGTCTCGGCGGCGGCGATCGTCGAGGACGGAACCGCGGGGACGCCCAAGAACCCGTCGCGCGATCTCGCCGACGAGTACACCAAGGTCGTGACCGATCAGCTCGGGCTCACGAGCGGCGACACGGCGCTGGAGTTCTTCAAGCGCCACGGTGCGGAGCAGTTCAAGTCGTTCCGCGCGGCGGTGAAGCTGCCGCCGCGCCCCGAATACTATTCGGACGCGATGGATCTCTCGATCGTCGTGGATCGCGGCGACGTCTGGTACGACTTCCCGGTCGAGCCCGACGGGCACTGGAAGCAGCAGCCGCGCAAGCACTACCCGCACCTGACGCTGTTCGTGAAGTGGAAGGGCCAGCAGATTCCGCTCGCGCGCTGGCGCACGACGATCGGCGGCTGGCGCGCGGAGCAGGCCAGCGACGGCTACGAGTACTACCGCTACAAGATGTCCGACGTCGGCCCGCGCGTGATCCGCCAGGTGGTCTCGGGCCCGGTCTGGATCGCGCCGACGTCGACGCCGATCCGCACGCTGGTCAAGGGCAAGCTGATCAACAACTCGTGGATGAAGGTCGTCAACTACGACGAGCTCGGTCCGGGCTACTTGTCGGCGTACGGGATCATCGCCGGCTACTTCGTGATCCCCGGCGCGAACGGCAAGTCCGACTTCGACAACGGCGTGCGCGCGCACGGTTCGTCGGACTACCTGTCGATCTACAGCTCGAACGGCTTCTCCCACGGCTGCCACCGGCTGCCGAACCACCTGGCGATCCGCATGTACTCGTTCATCCTGCGCCACCGCAAGATGCGCGTGGCCGGCGATCAGCCGATGGGCTTCACGCGCCAGTTCCTGATGGGTGAGTCGGTGTTCGAGATGCGTCTGCCCTCGCGCGGCTACGCGTATTACCTGGATCCGCCGCTGCCGGTGAACGTGCTCGAGGGAAACATCATGGGTGCGCAGAAGAAACCGATCATCGGCTACGTCCCCAAGCCCGGCGTGACGTACCCCGGCCCGCCACCGCCCGCGCCCGACAGCCCCGAAGCCAAGGCTGGTGGCGGCGGGGGCGAGGAGTAGCCAGGAGTGGCAATGACGATGACTGTTGCGAAAACCAAGCGGTGGTTTGCCCTCGCGGCTGGATTGCTGGGGCTGGGCGTCTTCTTGTGCGGCTGGGATTTCATACAGGCGGCCGAGCCTGCCACGCCGGTTGCGGTGCCCGCCGAGAAGGCGGCGGCGCCGGCGCCGCCGTCGGACAAGGTGCGCATCACGTTCACGGTGTGGCCGCCTTCGTTGAAGGCGATGGTGTACTGGGGCCGCAAGCGCCTCGGAATGATCGCGCCGCACCAGCCGCTCGTCGTCGAGCGCCCGCGCGACAGCGGGCCGCTCGACGTGCTGGTGCGAGCGACCGGCTATTTGCCGGTGCAGACGCGCGCGTACACGTTCGCGGACAGCAAGGTGTCGGTGAAGATGACGCCACCCGATCAGAAGAAGACGTTGCTGGGGTATCGCGAGGCTCCACCCGACGCGGGCGCGCCACCCGCCACGGCGGAGAGTCACGGGCCTGACGCAGGCGTCATGCGGTAGCGGCTCGTTCGAGCCCTCTCGGGGGACGGCATCAACTGACGCGTTCCTGGACGCGCGCAGCGGGATCGGTTATCTAGCTTAACGGTCTCGATGAAGAAAACACGCGTACTCGTGCTCTTCGATACCGATGCCGAACCGCCGGTTCAGCAGGAATGGAAGAAGCAACTCGAGTCGAGTGACGAGGCCGAGTTCGACGTCGCGCGCGCGTTGACCGAACGCGGGCACCAGGTGCGGCTGTTCGGATTTCGCGACAACCTCGATCAGCTCGCGGCCGGCCTGCGCGCCGAGCCGTTCGACGTGGTGTTCAATCTCGCCGAGCGTTTTCGTGGTCTGTCGGCGCTCGACTACTCGGTGGCCGCGTTGCTCGAGATGCTGGACATCCCGTACACCGGCGCGTCGTCCGAGGGGCTGATGCTCGCGCGCGACAAGGCGCTGACCAAGAAGGTGCTCGCGTACCAGGGGCTGCGCATTCCGCACTTCATGGTCTGCCGCCTGGGCACCGAAGTGCAGCGGCCGAGCGACCTGCGTTTCCCGCTGATCGTCAAGCCGCTCGACGAGGATGCGTCGGTCGGCATCTCGCAGGCATCGGTGGTGCGCGACGACGCCGCGCTCAAGGAACGGGTCGCGTTCATCCACGAGCGTTTTCAAACCGACGCGATCGTCGAGGAGTTCATCGCGGGCCGCGAGCTCTACATTGGCGTGATGGGCAACGACAAACCCGTGGCGCTGCCGCCGATCGAGATGGTGTTCGGCAACGAGCCCAACGTCGAGAGCCGCATCGCCACGTTCAAGGCCAAGTGGAGCGTGAAGTACCGCGAGAGCCGCGGCATCCAGAACATGATCGCGCTGGATCTGTCCAAGGAAGTGCGCGCGCGCCTGGCCGAGGTCGCGGTGCGCACCTACGAAGCGGCGGGGCTGCGCGACTACGGACGCATCGACGTGCGCCTGGCACACGACGACGAGATCTACGTGGTAGAAGCGAACCCCAACCCTTACCTCGCCGACGGCGAGGACCTGGCCTGGGCGGCCGAAGAAGGAGGCTATCTTTATGGTGACTTCATCGAACGAATCGCGGAGATGGCTCTCGTGCGCGGCAAGCCGCCGCGCAAGGCACCCTGACGCCGCGAGCCTGCGCGCCGCCCGCGGGGCCGGTCTGCTGTTGCTTGCTTGCGCGGCCCTCAGCAGCTGCAGCAGCAGCTCGAACGGCGCCACCGACAAGTTCATCGGCAACTGGACCTTCGACTCGGGCGCGTTGAACGCGATGTGCAACGGGCTGCCGCCGTTCAGCAACAGCCTGGCCGGCGAGACGCTGACCCTGATGAAGGGGACGTCGTCCGACCTGGTGTCGACGCTGACCTCGTCGCTCGGCACCTGCACGCTCAAGCTATCGGTCAACGGCACAGTCGCCAGCGCCGACGCCGGCCAATCATGCATGTTCACGGTCACCGTGAGCGGGCTGGCGGTGCCGGTCACCGTCAACATCAATTCGTGGACGGTGACGACCACCGATGGCGTCACGATGACCACCGCCGCGATGGCCACCGGCTCGGGTGGCCTGGCCGACGGCTGCCCGGTGACGCTCAACGGGAGCGCCACGAAGCACGCGGGCGACGCCTCCGCCGGCGGCTGAGCCCGGCGCGCGCCGCTCAGATGATCTGAATTTCCGGGTTGAGAACGCTGGTCAGAAAATTGGCGCGCTTGTCCTGCGGCAGCACCATCAGGTCGCGGATGAAATCGAAGGTCGAGTCGTTGACGTCCTCGAACAGCACGGCGAAGCCCGTGTAGGCCATCGTGCGGATGACATGCCCGGTTGCGCGGCAGGTCATCCCGCGGCTGAGCGAGAACACGATCGAGATCTTCCGATCGACGTCGACTTTCACCGTCGATTTGAAGAAGCACCCGCCGCGCGAGATGTCCTGCAATTCGCCCCCGACCTCGATTCCCGCATCGGAGAAGTGCAGCTTCACCGGGAGCCCCAGCCCAAAGCGTGGGTATCGACGCTGCTCCGCACCATCCATGGGCTCAGCATGCCACAACTACCCCGGAACCCTCAAAGGGTTCCGTACCTGGCGTCTCCCTCGAAACCCTCACAGGGTTCCGACCTCCGGATGGGCTGCGGCGGCCGAGCCGCCTTCGCCCGACGCGACCTGGAACCTCATGGTATCTAGGAACGGCACATGGCTGCGGAGCGCGGAAGAACCGGGAATTCGGCGGTAGGGCCGAAGGTCTCGGCCGGGCCGGGCTTCATGTTCGTGTCGCCCGACCAGGTTGCTCCGACGCTGTTCACGCGCCGGAAGTTCTGGGCCGAGCGCTTCGGGATCGCGCCGGTCTTGCCGACGACGCGCGCCGAGATGGACGCGCTCGGCTGGGACAGCTGCGACGTCGTGCTGGTGACCGGCGACGCCTACATCGATCACCCCAGCTTCGGCGCGGCGTTGATCGGCCGCCTGCTCGAGGCGCAGGGCTTCCGCGTGGGGATCGTGGCCCAGCCCGACTGGCGCAGCGCCGCGCCGTTCGCGGCGCTCGGGCGGCCCAACGTCTTTTATGGCGTCACCGCCGGCAACATGGACTCGATGGTCAACCGTTACACGTCGGACAGACGCCTACGTTCGGATGACGCCTATTCGCCGGGCGGGGCCGGCGGGTTGCGCCCCGACCGTGCGGTGATCGTTTACTCGCAGCGCTGCCACGAGGCGTTCGGCGACGTTCCGATCGTCATCGGCGGGATCGAGAGCAGCCTTCGGCGCATCGCGCACTATGACTACTGGTCGGATCGCGTGCGGCGGTCGATCCTGGTCGACGCGCGCGCCGACTTGCTGGTCTACGGCAACGCCGAGCGCGCCATCGTCGAGATCGCGCACCGTCTGGGCGCGGGCGAGGATCCGTCGACGATCACCGACCTGCGCGGCACGGCTTTTCTACGCGAGGCGACGCCCGAGGGCTGGACCGAGCTCGATTCGCGGTCGGTCGACACCCCCGGGCGGGTCGAGCCGCCGCGCGACCCGTACGCTTTCGAGGAGCCGCGCGCCGCGTCCAGCTCGACGGTCGAGCCCACGCTGGTTCCGCTCGGTCGCGCGCGGCCGCGGCTCGATCGCGCGCGCACGGTGATCCGGATGCCTGCGTTCGAGGACGTCGAGCGCGATCCCGTGCTCTACGCGCATGCGTCGCGCCTGCTGCACGTCGAATCCAACCCCGGCAATGCGCGCGCGCTCGTGCAGCGACACGGCGACCGCGACGTCTGGATCAACCCGCCGCCGCTGCCGCTCGCGACGGCGGAGATGGACGCGCTGTACGAGCTGCCCTACACGCGGCGGCCGCATCCGGGCTATGGCGACGCGCGCATCCCCGCGTACGAGATGATCCGCTTTTCGATCACCATCACGCGCGGCTGCTTCGGCGGCTGCAGCTTTTGTTCAATCACCGAGCACGAGGGCAGGGTGATCCAGAACCGCTCCGAGACGTCCGTGCTGCGCGAGATCGAGCGCGTGCGCGACACCGTGCCGGGCTTCACCGGCGTGATCTCCGATCTCGGCGGCCCGACCGCCAACATGTACCGGCTCGCGTGCAAGGACCCGGCGATCGAGGCAGCGTGCCGGCGGCCGTCGTGCGTATTTCCCGGCATCTGCCCCAACCTGAACACCGACCACGCGCCGCTCATCGGTCTTTACCGCAAGGCGCGCGCGGTGCCGGGCATCAAGAAGGTGCTGATCGCGTCGGGGTTGCGCTACGACCTGGCGGCGACGTCACCCGAGTATGTGCGCGAGCTGGCGACCCACCACGTCGGCGGCTACTTGAAGATCGCGCCCGAGCACACCGAGAGCGGTCCCTTGCAGCTCATGATGAAGCCGGGGCTCGGCGCCTACGATCGTTTCAAGCAACTCTTCGACAAGTACTCGAAGGAAGCGGGCAAGAAGCAGTATTTGATTCCGTATTTCATCGCGGCGCACCCGGGCACCACCGACCAGGACATGCTGGCGCTGGCGCTGTGGCTGAAGCGCAACGGCTTCCGCGCCGACCAGGTCCAGGCGTTCTTGCCCTCGCCGATGGCGAGCGCGACCGCGATGTATCACACCGGCAAGAACCCGCTCCACCCGATCCGCCGCGGTGGCGGCGACGTCGCCATTCCCAAGGGTTTGAAAGTGCGGCGCTTGCACAAGGCGTTTCTGCGTTACCACGATCCCGAGAACTGGCCGATGTTGCGCGAGGCGCTGCGCCGCATGGGGCGCAACGACCTGATCGGCAACGGCGCGCACCAGCTGGTGCCGCTCCATCAGCCGAGGCCCACGGCGGGCCGCGCCGCTCCGCCTGCCCGCCGCTTTCACACCCAGCACACCGGCCTGCCCCCGCGCCCGCGCTGACGTTCAAAGCTCCTGCGGCGTCTGCGGAATCTCCTGCTTGAAGGAAACGCCGTTTCGAATCTTGCACGCGATGAGGAATCTCAGCGGCGCGATGGAGCTGGTGTTCCGGAAGATCTGGTGGACCCGGTCCTTCTGGTCGAGATAGCTGTCGCCGGCTTCGTAGCGCTCGAGACCGCCGCCCACGTACTGCGATTCGACCGTTCCCTCGATGATATAGACCATCCCTTCGACCGGATGGATGTGCGGTGGGCTCTCGGCGCCGGGCGGCAACGTCACCAGCGTCATCTGCAATTCCTCATCGGTGCCCTCGATCGGGATCCTCTGGACGATCTTCCGTTCAACGGCTGCCGGTGTGGTCGGGAACGCGCGCGACATCGTGACCTCCAGGGTAATGGTCGCGACGCGACGGTGCGACCACGAGCCCGCCATCTTGGGGCAGATTCGGGTCCAGCGACAGCGCGCCGCACCGACCCGGGGCTTTGGCGTTTCGGAGGTTCGCAGGTAGATTTCCGACTTCACATGCTTCACCTGACCGACGACCTACGCATCGAGCGCATCCGGCCGCTGATTTCGCCCGCCATTCTGATGGAGGAGCTGCCGATCAGCGAACGCGCCTCGACCACCGTCGCCGAGAGCCGCAACGCCATCACCCGCTGTCTGCGCGACGAAGACGATCGCTTGGTGGTCGTGGTCGGCCCCTGTTCCATCCACGACGTCCACGCGGCGCGCGAATACGGGCAGCGGCTGCATGCGCTCTGCGACTCGCTCTCGGACGCGCTGTGCGTGGTCATGCGGGTCTACTTCGAAAAGCCGCGCACCACCGTGGGATGGAAGGGCCTCATCAACGACCCGCGCCTCGATGGCACGTTCTCGGTGAACGAAGGGCTGCGGCTGGCGCGGAATCTCCTGCTTTGGCTGGGCGAGCTGGGCTTGCCCGTCGGCTGCGAGTTCCTGGACACCATCACGCCGCAGTACATCGCCGACCTGGTGAGCTGGGGCGCGATCGGCGCGCGCACCACCGAGAGCCAGGTGCACCGCGAGCTGGCGTCGGGCCTGTCGGTGCCGGTCGGTTTCAAGAACGGCACCGATGGCAACATCCAGATCGCCATCGACGCCGTGCGCGCCGCGAGCCACCCGCACCAGTTCCTGTCGGTCACCAAGCAGGGGCTGTCGGCGATCGTGGCGACGCGCGGGAACCCGGACTGCCACATCATCCTGCGCGGGTCGAGCCAGGGGCCGAACTACGAGGCCGGTCCGGTCGCCAAGGCGACCGACACGCTGGCCAAGGTCGGCCTGTCACCGCGCGTGATGGTCGACTGCAGCCACGGCAACAGCCGGAAGGATCCGGTGCGCCAGCCTAGCGTGGTGAGAGATCTCGCGGGGCAGATCGCTTCCGGTTCGCGCTCGATCTCCGGCGTGATGATCGAGAGCCATCTCGTGGGCGGCCGCCAGGATTGCGTGCCCGGCAAGCCGCTGGTCTACGGCCAGAGCATCACCGACGCTTGCCTCGCCTGGGACGCGACCGTGCCGCTGCTGCACGAGCTGGCTTCCGCGGTGCGCGCGCGCCGCGCCGTGCGGCCGGTGGCTGCGGTGGCAGCGGGGTCGTGAGCCCATTCTGCTCGTGCCAGGCGGCGATCGAGAGCTCCGGGTACTCCGGGTAGCGCGGTCCTTCGCCGAGGCCCTCGAGCGGCACCCAGTCGGGCTTGTAGCGCGTCATCATGAACACGCGCGCCGGCCCGCGCGGCAGCGGCGTGTCGATGGCGCCAGCATTGGGCCAGACGCCCTCGGGCCAGCGCTTGTCCATGACCCACAAGTGCGTGCCGCAGGTGCTGCAGAACCAGCGCTCGCCTTCGCTGAGCTCCGTGGGCTTGCCGGCGCGCCGGATGCGTGCGTGATAGCGGCGCAGGTTCTTGGCGCCGGTCACTTTCAGCGTCGCGCGCAGGCCCATGACGTTGCAGCCGAACGCGCCACCGGTCGTCTTGCGGCAGATCGAGCAGAAACAGAACATGAACGGCACCGGCGTCTCCGACTCGACTTTGAACCGGACCTTTTCGCACTGGCACGAGCCCTCGAGCAGCATGGCGCCGAATGTAGTGCCAATCGGCGTGCCGCGCACGGGCTACACTGACCCCGCATGTCCGCCCCGTCCTCGTCCTCGTCGACGCTCTCGTCCCCGTCCCCGACCACCGCGACCCTCCTCGTGAGCTGCCGCGACCGAACCGGCCTGGTCGCCGCGCTGTCCGACTTCGTCTTCCGCAACGAAGGCAACATCCTGGACGCCGACCAGCACGCCGATCGCGAGACGGGCCTGTTCTTCATGCGGCTGTGCTGGGATCTGAAGGGGTTCCGTCTCGCACGCGCCGAGATCGCCGCCGCCCTCGCCGAGCTGGCCGGGCGCTTCGAGCTCGGCTGGGAGATCACGTACTCCGACGAGCGCGCGCGGGTCGCGATCTTCGCCAGCCGCACCCCGCACTGTCTCTACGATCTGCTGCTCACGCACCAGCTGGGCGAGCTGGGTGGCGAGCTCGGCCTGGTGATCTCCAACCACGCCGAGCTGGCCTCGGTCGCCGAGCACTTCGGCGTTCGGTTCGCGCATATCCCGGTCGATCCGCAGAACAAGCCGGCCGCCGAGGCGGCGCAGCAGCGTCTCCTCGACGAGGCCGACATCGATCTCGTCGTGCTCGCGCGCTACATGCAGATCCTGTCGCCCGCGTTCGTCGCGCGCTGGCCGGGACGCATCATCAACATCCATCACTCGTTCTTGCCGGCGTTCGTCGGCTCGAAGCCGTACCACCAGGCCAAGGAGCGCGGCGTGAAGGTCATCGGAGCCACCGCGCACTACGTGACGGCGGAGCTGGATCAGGGCCCGATCATCGAGCAGGACGTCTGCCGCGTGAGCCATCGAGACGACGTCGAAGATCTTGTGCGCAAGGGCCGCGAGCTGGAACGCCAGGTGCTGACGCGCGCCGTGCGATCGCACCTCGCGCGGCGCGTGTTGATCTCGGGCAACCGGACGATTGTGTTCGGCTAGCGCGTGTGTTCGGCTAGCGCGTGTGTTCGGCTAGCGCGTGTGTTCGGCTAGCGCGTGTGTTCGGCTAGCGCGTGTGTTCGGCTAGCGCGGCTGTGGCGCGGGCGTTGGTCATCGCCCGGGTTCGCCGAGCACCGCGGCGCCGGGCAGCCAGCCGATCTGACCGAAGCCGGCGACGAGACGGACCTCCTCGACGGTCATCTCCCAGAGCTGGAAGTCGGCGGTCTGCGAGTTCGCGGCGGCGCGCGGCAAGCGTGCAGCGTAGCGCGCGCGGGCATCGGCGTCGCGGGCGGCGGCCACGCGCGCGAACCGTCCGAGCACCGAGAGGCGGGTCTCCGCCTGCGGATCGCCCGCATCGCCTGCGTCGGCCGCGACGAACAGTGACGCGCGAGGATCGGCCATCAGGTTCTGGGTATGCGCCGCCAGCGCGCTGATCAGGATCAGCGGCGCCCCGCCGGGCGAGAGCGCATACGGTGTGAGCGATCCGTAGGGATAGCCGGCGCGATGGAGCGAGATCGTCGACAGCACACCCTGGCGCTGCGTGTGCAGCAATGTGCGCGCGCGTCGCGCCAGGTCGTTTCCGTCGCTGCCGTCGTCGTCTGGATTGGCCATGCCGGACGTCAGCATAGCGCGCCGGCTGGCCGGCAAGGCCTGCGCCGCGCGCCCCACCCCGCGACGGGTGAGAACGACTGAAGGAAAAGTTCCTTCATGTAATTTTTGTTTATCAACTCACGATAAATAAGTTATAAACTCGCTAATCGTCGAGGCTGATGTTGTCGTCGACGGTGAAAGCCTGGTTTCTTGGATTGACCCTCGCGGTCGCGGCTGTGGGGCTTCCGCAACGCGTCGGCGCTGCGTCCCACAATTCCGGGAGCGCGGCCACCCAGCGCGCGCGCCGGCACTTCCTGGCCGGCAAGCGCGCCTTCGAGGCCAAGCGCTACTCTGTGGCGCTGAAGGAGTTCGAGGCGGGCTATGCCATCGAGCCGCGTCCCGGCTTCCTGCTCAACATGGGGCACGCGGCGCGCCGGATGGGCGAGCTGCGGCGCGCGCGCGACTACTACCTCAAGTTCCTCGAGTCGGATCCGCCGGCGGTCGACCGGCGGTCGACGATCGCGCTCGTCGTCGAGATTGACCGACAGCTCGCATCGGCGCAGCCGGCGGGGTCGCACGCGTCAGTGACGCCCGAGCCGGCCGTCGTCCCGCCGCCGCGGGTCACGCCCCCGCCGCTCGTCGAGACCGCTGCGGTCGTCGCGCCCGCGGAGGCCGTGCCCGCGCCGTCTCCGCCCGCGCCGTCGATCACCTCTGCCGCAGTGTCCAGGGAGGATCGCTTGCCGGAGCCGCC
>Ga0265320_10001135_pt1 | contig 19611 bp, 18 predicted proteins | sample 4827metaG_FD_202087 | JGI IMG/M metagenome (GOLD analysis project Ga0265320, IMG submission 202087) | Rhizosphere microbial communities from Carex aquatilis grown in University of Washington, Seatle, WA, United States - 4-8-27 metaG | ecosystem: Host-associated > Plants > Roots > Rhizosphere >...
ATTTGGGGCGCTCGAAATCGCCCGCGGGCGCGAGCGCGAACAGCCAGCCGAGCGACCGTGCATGGTCGTTGAACCGCTGGATGGCGAGATGTGGGGCCGAGGGCGACATCTCGCGACACTAGATTCAGCGAGGTCAACATGCCGTTAAGGCAGCGGGGGCTTGCGCAAGGCCGCCGCCGGACGGGATCATGCGGCGGCAAACCGGGATGGGGCTGAGGCGATGGATCAGGCCGTGGCGGCGCGGGCGGAAATCGCGCAAGGCAAGCTGCAGGGCGTGGGGCGCGACGGCGTGCTGCGCTTCAACGGCATTCCCTATGCCAAGCCGCCGGTGGGACCGCTGCGCTGGCGGCTGCCCGAGCCGCCCGAGCCCTGGACCGGTGTGCGCGATGCCAGCCGCTTCGGCAACATCGCGCCGCAGGTCGCCTCGGCGAGCGGTGCGGTGCTGGGCACGACGCCGGGCACGCGCTCCGAAGACTGTCTCTATCTCAACGTGCAGACGCCGGCCTGCGACGACGCCGGACGGCCGGTGATGGTGTGGATCCATGGCGGCGCCTTCAACACCGGCGCCGGCAGCGTGGGGACCTATAGCGGCAAGTTCCTGGTGCCGCGCGGCGACATCGTGCTGGTGACGATCAACTACCGGCTGGGCGCGCTCGGCTTCCTCAATCTCGCCGACGCGACGGGCGGCAAGCTGCCCGGCACCGGCGCGGAAGGGTTGGCCGACCAGATCGCGGCGCTGCGCTGGGTCAAGGACAACATCGCGGCGTTCGGCGGCGATCCGCACAACGTCACCATCTTCGGCGAGAGCGCCGGCGGCATGAGCGTGGGCGCGCTGCTCGGCGCGCCATCGGCGCGCGGGCTCTATCACAAAGCCATCCCGCAATCGGGCGCCAGCGACATCGGCTATGCCCGCGAGACCTCCGCCAGGGTCGCCCGCCATGTGCTCGATGCGCTCGGCGCCGAGGATCCGACCGAATTGCCGTGGGAAGCGCTGCTGAAGGTTCAGGAGGCGATGCTGGCGGCGCCGCGCGAGATCGGCGTCGGCATGCCCTTCGCGCCGACCATCGACGGCACGATCCTGCCGCGCCGGCCCATCCTCGCGGTGGCGGAAGGCGCGGCGGCGGGCATCCCGCTGCTGACCGGCACGACGCGCGATGAATGGAAGCTGTTCACCGTGGCGGCGGAGAATCTGAAGACGCTCGATGCGGTGGGCCTGCGCAAGATGACGGTGCGGCTGGTCGGCGAGGCGCATGCCGATGCGGTGCTGGCGGGCTATACGGCAGGGACGCCGTTCGATCGCTGGAACGAGATCATGACCGATCACAGCTTCTTCGTGCCGGCGACGCGGCTGCTGGAAGCGCAAGGCGCGCATGCGCCGGTCTATGCCTATCGCTTCGATTGGGCTTCGCCGTTCCTCGGCGGCGCGCTCGGTGCCTGCCATGCGCTGGAGCTCGGCTTCACCTTCGGCACCTTGCGCATGAAGGGCGCCGCGCCCTTCTTCGGTGAAGGACCCGAAGCGGAAGCCTTGTCGGACGCGATGATGGATTCGTGGATCGCCTTCGCGCAGGACGGCAATCCGTCCAACGACACGTCGGGCGCCTGGATGCGCTATGACGCCAAGAAGCGCGCCACGACGATCTTCGGCGACGGCGCACCGCACGTGACGAGCGCCCCGAACGAGACGCGGCGCAAGGCCTGGGAGAGCGTGCCGGCGGAGAAGATCGGGGCGTGATGCATGCCCGGGCCTTGGTCCGTCAATGGGCCGGTGCCACGAACTTGATGATGACGACGACCCCGCTGGGCACCGTCTGCCCGTCGATACGGGCTGCCTGAAAGCTGTGGCGCCGAGCTATCTCTTGCGCCTTGATGTCGAGATCGGGAAAGCCGCTGCTCGTATCGACAACGATGCTATCGATCAATCCACCCGCATTTAAGATGACAGTGAGAACGACCGATCCCTCTTCGTGGTGCGCCGTAGCTTGCGGCGGATAATCTGCCTCCTCAGCCTCGATCGTGGGGCCGACAACGGAGGAGTCTGACCCAAGGAGATTCCAGGTGATCGACACCAATGTACGCGCGCCTACGGGACAGGCGGGCGGGAGCGGTTGCCAGCGCCAGGACTGCTTCACACTGTCGATGGCGGCGGCGTCCAGGCGTTGCGAGCCACTGGACTTCGATACGCTCGCGTCTGTCGGAACGCCGTCCGGGCCAATCGTAACGAGCACTATCGTCGTGCCTTGCTCGTTCAGCGCCTGCGACAGGGGCGGATAAGTCGGCAGGACGTGAGTCCCGGGGACGGCTTTGAGATCACCACCGCCCTTGAGTGCCGCCAAGCATGCTTGAACCGGTGTCGGGGTCTGGGTTTCGGCGGCCGCTGCCTGCACCCCTGTCATGAGAAGCATGCCGACAAGTATGCCGTTAAGGCCAAGCCACCTCATCCGTTCGCCTCGCAATGTGCCCGCAACGCGCCGCAACCGGCAACGGGATGGATCATGGCCTCCTCGCTAATGCGTCGCCGCTTTCTCGATTACGGCCGCGACGGCGCGCGGCTGCGAGATGTAGGCGACGTGGCTGGATTTCACCTCGATGGTCTGCGAATTCGAGCGCTTGTACATGAACCGCTCCAACTCCGGATTGATCGAACGATCCATCGTCGCGACGATCGCGTAGCTCGGCTTTGTTTTCCAAGCCGGGGCGGTGACCGGCGTGCTGGCGGATTTGATCGACAGGTAGACCTGCGACCGCGCCATGAAGTTCGACAGGGCCAGCGGCAGGTCGGCGCAGAAATCGGCATGGAACTGAGCGGGATCGATGAACAGGAAGCCATCCTTGGTGGGAGTCACGGACTTTCCCGCCGGCGGCATCTTGGCGCCGAGCGCGCCCAGGCTCTCGCCTTCGTCGGGCTGGAACGCCGCGACATAGACCAGGGTCTTCACATGGGTGTTGTTGCCGGCCTCGGTGATGATGACGCCGCCATAGCTGTGGCCGACCAGCACGGCGGGCCCATCCAGCGAATCCAGGACCCGGTTGGTGGCGGCGACGTCGTCTTCGAGCGAGGTCTCGGGCGGCTGGGCGATGAAGACCTTGTAGCCGTCCTTTTTCAGGATGTCGGAGACCGCCTTCCAGCCCGAGCCGTCGGCGAAGGCGCCGTGGACCAGGACGATGTTCTTGATCGCGCCCGCAGGGGCCGCCAGGGCGACATGGCTGCCAAGAGCGAGGGCCGCGATCATCGCCAGACAGGAAATAGATTTTGCCATGACCGATATCCTTCACGTTCAAAGGGTAATTGGGATGAGGCTATTATCTACGCAAATGGCCGCCCTGTCTTCGCGTAAGCGGCCGCCGAATTGAAAATATTGATCGTCATCAGGCTGGTCTCGGTGTCGGCGCGCTTTTCGTAGATCGCGGCGACGCGGGCTTGCACGTCGGGATCGGACGGCGCGGCTTCGAGCGCGAAATCCGCGAGATGGCACGCCAAGCGAAAATCGCCGGACGCGGCCAGCACCTCGGCGCGCTCCGCCAGCATCCTGGCGCCGCCGGCGAGCGATGCGATCTCGGTCGCGAGCTTGGCGCGTGGCGCCGGTTTCAATTCGCTGGGCCGGCCGCTCCACCAGCCGCCATAGAAGCGGATGACGTTGCGCACCAGGAATTCGGTGTCGTCATAGACCGGCTGCAGCCAGGGCGAATCCGATTTCGGCAAGTCGATGCCGGTGACGATGTCGACATGCGGCGGCGAGCCGTTCTCCATCGCGGCCAGCGTGCGCGACACGACGGTCTCCAGAAATTCCGCCGTCTCGGTCAGCATGTGCGCGATCTTGGGCGCGTCGTTCACCACCGGTCCGCCATGGCCGGGGCAGAGCGCGGCGGGCGCCTTCGCCGCCATCTCGCGCAGACCCTTGGCGCGTTCCCAGGCATAGCGCTGCACCTTCTGCGGATTGCCGTCGTTGGGCACCGCCCAGATGAAGAGATCGCCGGGACACACCACGCCGCGCGCCGGCGCGAAAACCCAGGTGTGATCGTCGGTCTCGCCCTTGCAGTGATGCAGCTCGAACACCTCGCCGCCGACGGTGATGTTCATGCGCGCCTCATAGAGCGTGTCGGGCGGGATCGGCGGCTGGCCGAAGGCGGCATAGGCCTCGCTCGACTGCGCTTCCACCGTGCCGCCGAACTGGCGCGCATTGAGCGCCGCATTGTGGCGGGCGGTCGCCTGATAGCGCGCGAAGCGCGCCGGCATGGCGGCATGGGCGATCACGCGCGGCTTCTTCTGGCCGGGGATGAGGAACTGGTCGAGGCCATAGGCGTGGTCGATATGGCCGTGGGTGTAGATCGCGGTATGCACCGGCGCCTGGGTCTTCTGCCGCAGCATGGCCGCGATGGCGGGCGCGAACTGCTTGGTGCCGGTGTCCACGAGGACCAAGCCCTCATCGGTCTCGAAGGCGGTGCAGCCGGAGAATTGCGAGGCGAACCAGGTGCGGGGCGCGACTTCGATCGGGCCGCCGGTCCAGAAGAACTTCGCCTCTTCCGGACTCTTGCCGCGCATGGTTCCGAATTTCGCCGCCGGATTGACCGCCATGTTCCGCCCCTGGAGTTTGTGTTGGTGCTTTGACTCAGGCTTCATGCTAACGCGGGCCATGACAAGCCACAAAACCATCAAGCTGAAGCCGAAAGAGGGACGTCGCGCCCGCGCCGGCGCGCCCTGGGTGTTCTCCAACGAAGTGCAGATGGACGCTGCGGCAAGGGCGCTGGCGCCGGGCAGCGTCGTCAACGTCGCGTTCGACGACGGCCAGCCGCTCGGCACCGGCTATTTCAATCCCAAAAGCCTGATCGCGCTGCGCCTGCTGGACAAGGCGGTCGATACCGTCATCGGCACCGGCTTCTTCGTGCGCCGGCTGGAGCGGGCGCTGAAGCTGCGCGACGCGCTTTACGCGCGGCCGTTCTATCGGCTGGTGCATGCCGAGGGCGACGGACTTCCCGGCCTGACGCTCGACCGTTTCGGCGACGTCGTCGTGGCGCAGATCACGACGGCGGGCATGGAGGCGCTGACCGAGCCGCTGCTGAAGGCGCTCGACAAGCTGATCGAACCGCGCGCGGTGATCCTGCGCAACGACACGCCGGCGCGCGCGCTCGAAGGGCTCGATCTCGTCGTGCGCACCGCGAAGGGCGAGGCCGGGCGCATCGCGGTGGAGGAGAACGGCGTGCGCTACTTCGCCGATCCGGCGGGCGGGCAGAAGACCGGCTGGTATTACGACCAGCGCGACAACCGCGCCTTCATCGCGGCACTGGCCAAGGGCCGCACCGTGCTCGATGCCTACAGCTACAGCGGCGGCTTCGGCATCGCGGCGGCGAAGGCGGGCGCGAAGGAGGTGATCTGCCTGGACTCCTCGGCGCCGGCGCTCGCGCTGGCCGAAGAGGCGGCGGCGGCGAACGGCGTCAGCGCGCGCTGCGTGAAGGCCGATGTGTTCGAGGAACTCGAACGGCTCGCGGCAGCGAAGGAGACGTTCGACATCGTGATGGCCGATCCGCCGCCCTTCGTGAAGGCGCGCAAGGATCTGGAGGCCGGCGCGAAAGCCTATCGCAAGCTGGCGAAAATGGCGGCCGAAATCGTCGCGCCGGGCGGCTTCCTGGCGCTGGCGTCGTGCTCGCACAATATTCCACCCGAGCGCTTCGCGGCCGAATGCGCCGCCGGTATCGGACGCGCGGGACGCAAGGCCGCGCTGATCCGCCAGGCGGGCGCGGGACCCGATCATCCGGTGCATCCCATGTTGCCGGAGACGGCGTATCTGAAGGCGCTGGTCTACGCGGTGGATTGAGGACACCCCTCCCGTGAACGGGAGGGTTGATCTCAAATCGTGATCTGCGTGCCCAGCTCCACCACGCGGTTGGGCGGGAGCTGGAAGAAGCGCGCCGGCGACAGCGCGTTGGTGGCGAGCCAGGTGTAGAGCGCGATGCGCCAGCGTTTCAGGCCCGGATGCTCGCCGGCCACCAAGGTCTCGCGCCCGAGAAAATAGGTCGAGGTCTCGGCTTCCAGGGGAAGGCCATAGGCGCGGCAGCGCTCCAACGCTTCGGGCACGTTGGGGAATTCGAAGAAGCCGTAGCGGATTTTCACCTCGAAGAAGCCCTTGCCGAGCTTCTTGACCTCCACCCGGCGCGACAGCGGCACGAAGGGCACATCGTCCACGGTCAGCGACACGAGCACCACGCGCTCGTGCAGCACATGATAGTGCTTGAGGCTGTGCAGCATCGGGCCGGGCGTCACATCGGTGCGCGCCGCCATGAAGATCGCCGTGCCGGCGACGCGGTCCGCGGGCGCGCGCGCGAGAAACAGATCGAGCGGCAGCGTGCCGTCGCGCAGATGTTCGAGATGGACGCGCCGGCCGACGCGCCAGGTGTCGATCAGCACGAACACCGTCGCGGCCATGGCGAGCGGCAGCCAACCGCCTTGAACCACTTTGAGCGTGTTCGCCGACAGGAAGGCGAGGTCGATCAGGCCGAGCGCGCCGAACACGACGAACACCACCGGCTTGCGCCAGCGCCAGCGGCGGATCGCGACGACGCCCACCAGGAACGTGCTGATCACCATGACGCCGGTGACGGCGATGCCATAGGCCGCCGCCAGCGCGTCGGAGGTCTTGAAGATCAGCACGATCAGCACGACGCCGATGGCGAGCATGGTGTTGATGCGCGGCACGTAGATCTGCCCGAACTCGGTCGCCGAGGTGTGGCGGATTTCCATGCGCGGCAGCTGGCCGAGCTGCACCGCCTGGCGGGTGATGGAGAACACACCGGAAATCACCGCCTGGCTGGCGATCACGGTGGCGAGGGTCGCCAGGGCCACGAGCGGATAATGCGCCCAGTGCGGCGCGAGCGCATAGAAGGTGTTGTCGGTCGCGCGCGGATTGCTGAGCACGACCGCGCCCTGGCCGAAGTAGTTCAGCATCAATGCCGGCAGCGCGAAATAGAGCCAGGCATTGCGGATCGGCCGGCGGCCGAAATGGCCCATATCGGCGTAGAGCGCCTCGCAGCCGGTGACGGCGAGGACGACGGAGCCGAGCGCGACGAAGGCGGTCCAAGGCCGGTCGATGAACAGCGCCACGCCGTACCAGGGCGATATCGCCTTCAGGATATGCGGGTCGTGCATGATCGCCGCGCCACCCATCAGCGCCATCACGAGGAACCAGATCACCATCACCGGACCAAACATCCGGCCGATGCGTTCCGTACCCGTGCGCTGGAGCAGAAAGAGCGCGATAAGGATCACCAGCGAGATCGGCAGGATCAGGGCCTTGAGGCTTTCGCTCTCCACCCCCAGACCTTCGACGGCCGAAATCACCGAGATGGCCGGCGTCAGCATGCCGTCGCCATAGAACAGGGCCAGGCCGGCCAGCGAGACCAGCGCGATCGCGGTCTTGATCTTGCGGCCGAGCCCGCTGGAGCGATGCGCCAGCGCCGCCAGCGCCATCACGCCGCCCTCGCCATTGTTGTCGGCGCGCATGATGAAGAAGACGTATTTGACGGTCACCACGATCAGCAGCGACCAGAAGATCAGCGACAGCGAGCCCAGCACCGCGATCGCGTCCGGCGTGGCGCCGCCCGCCGCGATCACCGACTGCTTGACCGCATAGAGCGGGCTGGTGCCGATATCGCCGAACACCACGCCCAGCGCGCCGACCGTCAGTCCGGCCTCGCGGCGGAAGGAGGTGGCGGGTCCGCCATTGACGGCCACGGCCGACGCGGTCATGGCGCCACTCCGAGGGGCACTGTGCCGAGGACCAGGCACGGCGAAAGACGATAGGGCTGGGTCACGGGGTTGTTCTGACGCTCATCCGGCAGTGCTGTAACGCGAAGCGGGCCTTGTTGATTGCGAAGCACTCGCCCTTGCGGGCGCCGCCGGCGCGGAGTGGTTGCGGATCCCCAAATGCGCCGGAAGGGGCGGGAAAATAGGCGCCTGGGCCCTCGGCGCATAGAGGGATGTTACCCCGAGCGACAGGATTTTCTTAGCGCCTTGAATCGGCTCAGCGATCGACGATCGTCAGGGCAATCTGGCGCCCGATCGGGTCGTCCTGGGCGGGGCGATGATAGGACGCGACCAGCGCATGGCCGGTATCGGGGCCCGGTCCGATGAAGCCCTGGACGCGATAGGCCCGCGTGCCCCAGGAGCCCGTGCGGATGTTCCAGACCTTCACCACCGACCAGTCGTTGTTTTCGCTGACGTCGACCACGGGGTCGTTGACGTAGATCGCCCCGTCGTCCAGCCAATTGGCGTGATCGATGCGGATCTCGCGCGGGGACACGATGCGGCGCACCACCGCGACATGGGCCCGGTGCTTGGAATAGCCGTTCAGCACCATGACGGCACCTTCGATCGGATCGGCGCCGCGGGCGTAAACGCCGTCGGCCTGGGCCCACCAGGTGGTGGCGTTGCCGTGAAGGTTGACGCTCGAGTGCTCGCGCGCATAGGGCACGCATTGCAGGTGGGTGCCGTCGACCGTCGCTGGCGCCCCGTCGGCGCTATCGTCCGGAAAAAGGGTGGGGTCTTCGAGCGGGCCGGCCGGCGTGGTGGCGCGGCCGGCATGCGAATAGCCGTGATCGGTCGCCGAGAGGTCCGTATCGGCCATCGCACCGCAACCTCCCAAGAGGGCGCAGACGACGGCAACGGACCCTATCCGGGCGAGCGATCCAACGGTCATGCAATTTGCCCTCAAGGGCCAGTGCGGCGGTCTGACGACCACGCTACCGGCAGCGGTTCAAATCGCAGTTAGAGAAACCCACCGCATTTGAAAAGATCAAAATTTACTTGATTTTCCAACTAATCTCCGGACCGGATTTTGCGCTGCGGCAAAGCCTGACTCGATCCGGTGAGGCCCATGGCCCCGATCGACACCAATCCGGTGACGGCGAAGAAGAAGAACGGCGCGCTCCACGCCTGCTCGGAGAAGGCAAAAATGGGCAGCAGCACCCCGATCAACAGTTCCGGGCCGCCCCGCCAGCCGCCGACATAGCGCTCGCCGGGCCGCAGGGTCCGGTGGAAGGTCATCTGGGAGCTGAAAAAGGCCTCATAGGTCGCACGGGTATTGGCCAGGATGAGACCGGAGGGGAAGACCACGGCCAAGGCGATGGAGCGGACGATGCAGGGCAAGCGCTCGCGGCCCAGCACCACCTGCCCGAGATAGAGATAGCCGGTCGAGGCGATCAGGCCGAGGGCGGAGACCGACAGGCCCAGCAGCGACACGCTCATCAGATAGACCACGTCCATGGACATGAGGGTCAGGCTGATCGCGGCGCTGGTGAAGGCGAGGGCGAAGAAGGCGAACTGGCCCATCTGCAGCGTCATCGCCGCCTTCTTCCACAGCGGCATGTCGGACGCCCAGATCACCGGCATCAGCTTGCGCGCGGTCTGCGCGTGACCTTTGTTCCAGCGCGCCTGCTGCGCCCGCCAGGCGGCGGCCGTCTCCGGCAATTCGCCCGGCACTTCGATGTCGGAGAGCATGGCGCTGCGCCAGCCCTTCATCACGCAGCGCATCGAGAGGTCCAGATCCTCGGTCAGCGTGTCGCCGGTCCAGCCGCCGCCGCTGTCGATCGCGGCACGGCTCCAGACGCCGGCGGTGCCGTTGAACGACATCGGCAGCCCGGCGCGAAAGCGCCCCTCCTGCTCCACCGCGAAATGCGCGTCCAGCAGCATGCCCTGCGCGCGGGTCAGCCAGTTCTTGGTGCGATTGGCATGGCCCCAGCGCGCCTGGACGTAAGACAGACCCTGATCGGCGACCAGCGCCGGCACGGTGCGGCGCAGGAAATCGGTCGGCGGCACGAAATCGGCGTCGAAGATCGCGACATAGGGCGCGTCGCTGTGCGCCAGGCCGAAGGCGAGATTGCCGGCCTTGAAGCCGGAGCGCTCGCCGCGGCGCAGCACTTTGAGATTCACCCCTGCGGGCACCACGCTCATGATGGCGCGGACCAGATCCTCCGGATTGCCCTTGCGGCCGTCGTCGAGGACCTGGATTTCGAGCTTGTCCTGCGGCCAATCGAGCCGGGCCGCGGCGGCGGCGACGCGCACCGCCAGCGGGCCTTCGTCGCAGACCGGAAGCTGGACGAGGACACGCGGCAGCACTTCGTCGGGCAGTTTGGGCATGCGCACGCGCGGCCGCTCGCGGAACAGGCGGAAATAGCCGAGCACGACGAGCTGGAGCGACAGGGCCGCGATGACGCACAGCACGCCGGCCAGCAGGCATTGCAAAATGAGCGATAAACCGGTCATGCGAAGCGTTCGGACCCCACTCGAATTCCGAAGATAACGCCCCGTTGGCCGGGGAGGTGCAGTTGCGAAGGAATTTGTAACGGACGGTCAGCTTTAGCAAGGCCGCCACGGCCGCTCAATCGAGGGTGCGCCGGAAGCGCAGCAGGGCGACGGTGCCCACCGCGAACAGAAAGAGAATAAGCGGCCAGACATCGGGCCAGATTTCGGCCCAGCCATTGCCTTTGAGCAATATGCCGCGGACAACCCTGAGGAAGTGCGTGACCGGCAGGACCTCGCCGATCCACTGCGCCCAGACCGGCATGCCCCGGAAGGGGAAGGCAAAACCCGACAGAAGGATGGCCGGCAGCAGGAAGAACACCATCATCTGCATGGCCTGAAGCTGGCTTTGCGCAATGGTGGAGAAGGTGTAGCCGACCGCGAGATTGGCGGCGATGAAGACCAGCGCCACGGCGCTCAGCAACCACAGCGAGCCGATCATCGGCACATGGAAGATCGCCCAGGCGGCCAGCAGCACCAGCGCCGCCTGGATAAAGCCGATCAGGATGTTGGGCGCGATCTTGCCGATCATGATCTCGAGCGGCGTCACCGGCATGGCGAGCAGGTTCTCGTAGGTGCCGCGCTCGCGCTCGCGGGTGAGCGCCATCGACGTCATCAGCACCATGGTCATGGTCAGGATGATGCCGAGCAGGCCCGGCACGATGTTGTACTGGGTGACGATCTCCGGATTGTAGAGCCGGTGGATCACCGCGGTGAAGGCGGGCGCCGGCAGCGCGCGGATCGCAAGCGGCCCCTTCAGATCGTCGCGCAGCGCGTCGGTCGCGATCTCGCCCAGCGCGCCGACCGCGTTGGACGCCGAGGCCGGATCGCTGGCATCGGCCTCGATGAGCAGTTCCGGCCCCGCGCCGCGCACCAGGTCGCGGCTGAAATTGGTCGGGATCTCTACGACGAAGGAGACCTTGTCCTCGGCCAGCAGCCGATGCGCCTCTTTCGGATCGTCGGTCGCGCGGACGACGTCGAAATAGCCGGAGTTGTTCAGCGCCGCGACGATCGCATTGGAGAAAGTGCCCGGATCCAGGATCGCCACCGCGGTCGGCAGATGCTTGGGATCGTTGTTGATGGCGAAGCCGAACAGCAACAGCTGCATCAGCGGCACGCCCAGGATGAGGCCGGCGGTCAGCCGGTCGCGCCGCAGCTGAATGAACTCCTTGACGAGCATCGCGAAGACGCGTCTTGGAGAAATCATCACCCCCTCCGTCCTTCGCCGCTGACGCGGCTACGGACACCTCCCCCACCGGCGTGCTTCGCACGCGCGGGGGAGGCGGACCTCTGGAATTCCTCCGCAGACGCGCTCACGCGAAGTCCCCCCGGCCCTGCTCCTGGAGCTGGATGAAGACGTCTTCGAGGCTCGGCTTGGCTTCGCGGATCGAAAGCCCCGCTTGCGCGCGGAACGGCGCCAACGCGGCTTCGAGCGCGTTCCTGTCCTTGCCGCTGACATGCAGCGCGGCGCCGAAGAAGGCGACGAATTCGACGCCCGGATACCCGCGCAGCCGCGCGGCCAGAGCGCGCGCGCCCTCGCCTTCCACGACGAACGTATGAAGATCCGATCGCGCGATCACCTCGGCGACCGTGCCGCGCGCGACGATGTCGCCCAGATTGATGTAGACGATGCGGTCGCAGCGCTCCGCCTCGTCCATGTAATGCGTGCTGACGAGGACGGTCAGGCCTTCGCCGGAAAGCCGGTGGATCTCGTCCCAGAAATCGCGCCGCGCTTTGGGATCGACGCCGGCCGTCGGCTCGTCAAGCAGCAGCATCTTGGGGCTATGCAGCATGCAGGCGGCGAGCGCGAGACGCTGCTTCCAGCCGCCGGAGAGATCGCCGGCGAGCTGCGCCTGGCGCTTGACGAGGCCCAGACGCTCCAGTGCGCCGGTCACCGCGGCGCGCGCCTTGGGCACGCGGTACATGCGCGCGGCGAAATCCAGATTCTCGCGGATCGACAGATCCTCCCAGAAGCTGAACTTCTGGGTCATGTAGCCGACCTCGCGCTTGATCTGTTCGGACTGGGTGCGGAAGTCGTAGCCGAGGCAGGTGCCTTCGCCTTCGTCGGCATGCAAGAGCCCGCACAGCATGCGGATGGTCGTGGTCTTGCCCGAGCCGTTGGGGCCCAAGAAACCCCAGACCTCGCCGGATGGGACCTGAATGTCGGCATGGTTGACCGCGACCTTGCTGCCGAAGCGCTTGGTCAGGCCATGCACATCGATGGCGAGTTCGGCGCTCCTCATGCTTCGACAGGCTCAGCATGAGGATCTGTCATAGTGTCCTCGCCCTGAGCTTGGCGAAGGGTGAGCGGCGCAATGTCCTGAAAGCGCGCCACGATCACAGCGGCCGCACGTCGACCGGCTGGCCGGGATTGAGCTTGAGGCCGCCCGGGGCACGCGCCTCGATCTTGAACACCAGTTTCTCGCGGCTGTCGGATGAGAAGATCACCGGCGGGGTGAACTCCTCCTGTTGCGCGATGAAGGTGATCGTGGCGACGATGCCCGGCGCGCAGCCATCGCACGCGATCGCGACGCGCTGACCCAGGCGCACATGCGCGAAATCGCTCTCGGGCACGAAGAAGCGGACATAGATGTTCTGCGGCGGCAGGACCGAGACCACCGGCGTCATCGCGGGCGCGTACTCGCCGGTGCGGAAATACACGTCCTCCACCCGGCCGGCGGTGCGCGAGACGACGGCGCGCTCCGACAATTGATAGGCCGCGCCGGAGAGGCTGGCGCGCGCCTGCGCGATCTGCGCGTCGATCTGGGAGATCTGCGCCTGCGCCGTGTCGTAGGCCGCCTTGGCGACATCGTAGGCCTGCTTGGTGCCGGCGCCGACGTCCAGCAGCGCCGACTGGCGCACCAATTCCTTCTGCGTCAGATCGCGGTTGGCGACCGCGGCCACGCGCTGGCTTTGCGCCAGCGCGATCGCGGCGGTCGCCTGGTCGCGCGCCGCGGCCTGGTTGGTGTCGTCGAGCGTGAACAGAGGATCGCCGAGCTTCACCCAATCGCCACGCCGCACATCGAGGCGCGCGACCCAGCCGGCCTGCGGCGCCGCGATGAAGGCATCCTCGCCTTCGACATAGCCGAGCCAGGGCTTGCCGGCGGGATTATCGCAGCCGGCGAGAAACAGCAGGAGCGCAAGGACCGCGCGTTTCATGGGCCGGCTCCATCGGGCGCAAGGCCGCGGAAGAGAATGTCGAGATGGGTGTCGATCAAGCCCTGATAGTCGTAAGGCTCGGCATCGAATTGCGCGAAGGTCACGCGCCAGATGGCGCCGAGCAGCACCGGCGCGATGCACAGGCGCACCACATGCTCGATCGGCAGCGTGCGCAACTCGCCCTTGGCCATGCCGCGCGCGATGACGGCGGAGAAGGCGGCGAGGCCTTTCTCGATGATCTCGAAGCGGTAGAAGCGCGCGAGTTCTGGGAAATTGCCGCTCTCGGCGATGATGATCTTGGGCAGCACGACGCGGTCGCCGCTGACCAGCAGATTCGCCATGGCGCCGAGCGCGAAGCGGACCATCTCGCGCGCCGAGCCCTGATAGCCTTCGATCTGCGCCGCGACGGTGGCGATGGTGGTGCCGATCGATTCGCGCACCAGCGATTTGAACACCGCCTCCTTGTTCTCGAAGTAGAGATAGATCGTGCCCTTGGTGACGCCGGCCTGGCGGGCGATGTCGTCCATGCGCGCCGCGGTATAACCCTTGGCGGCGAACACGCTGAGCGCGGCGTCGAGAATCTCGCCGGGCCGCGCCTGTTTGCGGCGAGTCCAGCGGTGGGGGGAAAGGCCATGATCGAGCTGCATAGGCTCACATTAATAAATGACCAGTCAGTTATAAAGTGCAAAATCCGCAGCCTCGTCATGCGGGAACTTTGGGACCTAGAATTCGGTTATGGGACGGAGCAGGAGAAAAACCGATGCGTTCCAAGCACCTATTGCTGTCTCTGGCGCTGCTCGGCCTTGCCGCCTGCGCCACGCCGACAGCCTATGCCCCGGCCGCCGACGAACACGGCGCCGGCTACTCGGACCAGCGCCTGGCGACCAATCGCTACCGCGTCAGCTTCGTCGGCAACGCCGCCACAAGGCGCGACACGGTGGAAAACTTCCTGCTGTTGCGGGCCGCCGAGGTCACGCGCGACGCGGGCTATCAGTGGTTCGAATTCGACACCCGCAACACCGAATCCAAGACCACCTATCACACCGACTTCGCGGACTACCCCGGCTTCGGCCCCGGCTACGGCTGGTACTGGCATAGCTGGGCGTACGATCCCTGGGATCCCTATTGGCGCTCGGGTGCGACCACGTTCCCGACCACCAGTTACCAGGCCTATGCGGAGATCATCCTTCTGACGCCGGAGCAAGCGAAGGGCGATGCGCATGCGCTGCAGGCATCCGACGTGATCGCGCGGCTGGGACCGCAGGCGGCGCCGCCGCCCGCGCGTTAAGCGGGGCGACGCAGGGTCAATTTCGCGAGCGCGCCATCGCGTTCGAGCGCGACCACCTCATAGCCTTCCTGGCGGCACATATGCGGGATGTCGATCGCGGCGAGCGGATCGTCGGCGACGACCGTGACCTCCACCCCGGGCGCGGCGCGCGCCAGCGCCCGGCGCGCGAACAGCGCCGGCAGCGGACACTTCAAGCCACGCAGGTCAAGCGGTTCGCTCATGGTTTCCGAAACGTTAACCGTGTAGGCATACCGTCGGGAAGGAATTTCTGTCAGTCGCTGCCGGCATGGGATTGTTCAGCGCGATCGCGCGCGAAGCCACTTATATATCCGCCATCGGCCGCACGCTGCTGTCCCTGCGCGGCGTGACGCCGGACAGCCCGCACACCATCGTGGATATCGTGGAGGCGCAGGCGCGCGCCACGCCGGACAATGTCGTCTTTCACTATCTCGACCGGACGATGACGTTCGCCGCGCTGGACGCGGCCGCCAACCGCGTCGCGCGCTGGGCCAGCGCGAACGGCGTGGGGCGGGGCGACGCGGTCGCGCTGCTGATGGAGAACCGGCCCGAATATGTCGCGACCTGGCTCGGCCTTCTGAAGACGGGCGCGGTGGGCGCGCTGATCAACACCAATCTGCGCGGCCAGCCGCTGGCCCATTCGATCGCCATCGCCGGCGCCAAACACGCCATCGTCGGCTGCGAACTGGCGGCGAGTTTCGCCGAGGCGCAAAACCTGATCGTGCCCTGCCCCACGCCGTGGAGCGCGGGCGGCGCCGCGCCCGGCCTGGAGGATTTCGACGCGGCGCTCGGCGCGCAATCGGGCGAGGCGGTGGGACCGGAGCTGCGCGCGGGCGTCACGTGCAAAGACAAGGCGTTCTACATCTACACCTCGGGCACCACCGGCCTGCCCAAGGCATCGAACTACACCCATTTGCGCATGCTGTTCATGATGCACGGCTTCGCCAGCGGGCTGAACGTCAAGGCCGCCGATCGGATGTACAACGTGCTGCCGCTCTATCACACGGCGGGCGGCGTCTGCGCGGTCGGGCCGGCGCTCCTGACCGGCGGCTCGGTGATCATCAAGCGCAGATTCTCGGTGCATGAATTCTGGGACGATGTGCATCGCTATCGCGCGACGACGTTCCAGTATATCGGCGAGCTTTGCCGCTACCTGCTGAACGCGCCGGCCTCGGCGCATGAGCGCGATCACGCCATCCGCGTCATCACCGGCAACGGCCTTCGCCCGGAGATCTGGCACAATTTCCAGGAGCGCTTCGCGATCCCCCGGATCATCGAGTTCTACGGTGCGACCGAAGGCAATGTCTCGATGCTCAACTATGACGGCACGGTCGGCGCGGTGGGGCGCGTGCCGTCCTATATGCGCGCGCTCGTCACCACCCGCATCGTCAAATTCGACGTCGAGAAGGAGGAGCCGGTGCGTGGGCCGGGCGGCTTCTGCATCGAATGCGCCGACGACGAGGTCGGCGAGACGATCGGCAAGATCGCGGACGAGCCGGGCAAGACCTTCGACGGCTACACCAGGACCGAAGACACCCGCAAGAAGATCCTGCGCGACGTGTTCGAGAAGGACGATGCCTGGTTCCGCACCGGCGATCTGATGCGGCGCGACGGTCAAGGCTATTTCTATTTCGTCGACCGCATCGGCGACACCTTCCGCTGGAAGGGCGAGAACGTGGCGACCAGCGAGGTCGCCGAAGCGCTCGGCGTCGTGCCGGGGATCAAGGAAGCCAATGTCTATGGCGTCGCCGTGCCCGGCGCGGATGGGCGCGCCGGCATGGCGGCGCTGGTCACCGGCGACGGCTTCGACGTGACCAAGCTCGGCCCGGCGCTGGCGGGAAATCTTCCCAGCTACGCGCGGCCGGTCTTCCTGCGCCTGCTGCCGCAGCTCGAGATCACCGGCACGTTCAAGCAGCGCAAGGTCGACCTGGTGCAGGACGGCTTCGATCCCGGCGCCATCCGCGATCCGCTCTATTGGCTCAACCCGGCACGCGGGCAGTACGAGCCGCTGACGCCGCAGGTCGTGGACACCATCGCGAGCGGGAAGGTGAAGCTCTGATCACCTCTCCCGCACTTCGCGGGAGAGGTCGACGGCGCGAAGCGACGTCGGGTGAGGGGAAGTGCCAAGTTTCGTCCCCTCACCAGCGAAAACTAGGCACTTAGCTGCGCTTCGCTCCGCTAAGTGCAAGTTTTCGCGTCCTCTCCCGCAAGCGGGAGAGGTTAGAACGCCACCTCCGCCGCCGGCATGACCGCGCCGAAGCTGCCGGAGGTGGTGTCGTTGATGATCGCCACGATGTCGCCGCCCTTCGCCGCCTTGGTGTCGAAGGTGGAATGGCCGTCCGACACGAGCGTGAGCGTGTAGCCGCGCTCATAGGCGCCGCGGATCGCCGAGGTCACGCAATACTCCGACTGCATGCCGGTGATCACCAGGTGATCGATGCCGGCGCGCTTCAGCTTGGCGTCGAAATCGGTGTCGTGGAAGGCGCTGGAGCGCTGCTTGACGGTGACGTCCTCGCCCGGCGCCGGCGTCAGCTTGTCGACGAACGGAAAACCCGGGGCGCCCGGCTGCATTAGGGCTTCGTCGAGCGCATGGTGCTGCACATAGAACACCGGCACCTTGGCCGCGCGCGCCTTGGCGATGAGGGCGGCAATGCGATCGACCACCGCTTCGCCGTCATGCGCGACCCATTTGGGACTGGCGAACATGACCTTCTGCACATCGATGACGACGAGGGCCTTGCTCATATCGCGAACTCCGTGACGGGGGTCCATTTTGCGCTGCGCCGCGACATACGGCCAGCCGCGTCTTCGGCGCCGAAATCGTTGGCCGAGCCCGCAAGGTCATGCGGCGGCGGCGGCTTGAAGGCATTGGCGTTGACGGTGAAGTAGGCTTTTCCGCCTTCCTCCATCAGCGCGCCGACGAACACCCCGCAGTCGCGGCAGATGAGAAAGTCGGCGGTCTTCAGCCCGAAGCGGTAGCGCTGGAGCTTGTCCTTGTCGCGCACGGAGATGGCGATGGCGCCGTTCGGATCGGAGGTCGTGCGCGCGCCATGGGCGCGGCAGAAGGTGCATTGGCAGGCGCGCAGACCCAAGGCTTCGAGCGGCGCGCTGACGTCGAACACGAAGGCGATATTGCCGCAATGGCAGCCGCCGGTGATGGGATCTAGCATCCGCGCAGGATAGCCGAGCGACGCGCCGACGTGATGGCAGCTATTTGCATGACACCCATTCGCGCGCGCGGCCGCCCCCTCCACCCGCCTACGCCAAGTCTTCGGCGGGCACGAACTATCGCGAGGCCACCGAAGCTTTGGCGAAGGCGGCCGCTTCGCGGTCCCCCTCCCCCGCCACAGCGGGGGAGGAACACGAGGCTTCATTCCGCCGCCTTGGTCGCCTTCTTGGCTTCGGCTTCGTGGTGCTTCTGGATCGTCTGGATCGCCGCGCTCATCGCCGCGCCGATGAAGCGCTCCTTGTTGTCGCGCGCCCAGGCGAACGCCTCTTCGCGCTTGTCGTTGGCGCCGTTGATCACCGGCGTCACATGGCGCTGCCACAATTCGTAGGACTTCTTGGTGGCGTCGAAATTCGCCCAATTGTGCGCGAGCTGTAGGAACACGCCGAACTCGCCCTGCTTGGCCTGGAGGCGGCGGATCTGGGCGACGGCGTCGTCCGGCGTGCCGATGACCAGCTGGCCGTCCTCGACCAGCTTCTCCACCGAGCGCGCCTCGGTCGCTTCGCGGCCGGCGATGGCGGTGATGCCGCCGAAATAGTTCTGCCATTTGGCGAGGCCGAACTTCACGTTCTCGAACGCCTGCTCGCGCGTCTCGGCGATGTGCACGGGGCCGACGAGACGCAGGCGCTCCGGGTTCATCGTCTTGCCGTTTTCCGCGGCGGTGTCATTGGCGACCTTCCAGTTGATGCCGAGCGCGTCATAGCCGCCGGCCTGGGTCGCCGCCACGCACAGCATGCCGAAGCCGTGGCGGCCCGCGAGCTTGCCGCCCGAAGGCGTGACCGAAGACGCCACCGCGATCTCGGGATGCGGCCAGGTGTAGGGCTTGAGCTGGCACGTCGCATCGACCAGGGTGAACCAGTCGGATTTGTGCGTCACGCGCTCGCCCTTGAAGAGGCGCAGGATCACCTCGATCGCCTCGACCATGCGGTCGCGCTGAGTCGACGGATCGATGCCCATGGAGAAGGCGTCGGACGGCAGAAGGCCGGGGCCCACGCCGAGCATGAAGCGGCCGCGCGTCTGGTGATCGAGCTGGATGACGCGGTTCGCGGTCATCAGCGGGTTGTGATAGGGCAGCGAGATCACGCCCGAGCCGAGCATGATGCGCTTGGTGCGCTCCGCCGCAGCCGCGATGAACACTTCGGGGCTGGCGATGATCTCGTAGCCGGCGGAGTGATGCTCGCCGATCCAGGCCTCGTCATAGCCGAGCCGGTCCAGATGCTCGACCAGTTCCAGATCGCGCTGGATGCACAGCGTCGGATCCTCATCGACCGGGTGGAAGGGCGCGAGAAAGATTCCGTTCTTGAGCTTGATGGCCATGGGCATGTTCCCTCAAATAGCTTTGCGCCCTTATCTCATAGGACGCCCGGCGAGTCGCCGGTGCCGCAACGTCAAATTGGCGGCGGCGCGAACCCGCCCAGCCGTTCCTCGATCGCGAAAGCGAAGTCGAACAGCCGGTCCTCGCCGTTCCAGGGACCGACGAGCTGGACGCCGACGGGAAGGCCGGCGGGCGTGCGACCCGCCTGCACCGCCAAGGCGGGCACGTGCAAGGCCGAGGCAGGTCCCACCCAGTTGAGCAGATCCGAATAGGGCCTGATCTCGTTGTCGACCAGGAGCGTGCGCTCGGAGAAGGAG
>Ga0265320_10001136_pt1 | contig 19610 bp, 16 predicted proteins | sample 4827metaG_FD_202087 | JGI IMG/M metagenome (GOLD analysis project Ga0265320, IMG submission 202087) | Rhizosphere microbial communities from Carex aquatilis grown in University of Washington, Seatle, WA, United States - 4-8-27 metaG | ecosystem: Host-associated > Plants > Roots > Rhizosphere >...
GCGGATGAGGCCCTGGCGAAGAGCGTGGTCCAGAACCCGGAGCACCGGCAACTGGCTCGCGTGGCGGCGCAGCGGGCAGCCGTACTTCTGCGGAATGAGGGCGGGCTGCTGCCGCTCGCGAAGAAAGCGGGGCCGGTGGCGGTGATCGGCCCGCTCGCCGATTCGAAGGGCGACTTGCTTACGATGTGGGCCGGGTTCGGCATCGATACGAGTAGCACCGTTACGATCGTTGAGGGCATTCGCAAAAAGCTCGGCGCGGATGCACGCATCGAGTACGCTCCGGGTGTGCAGATCGCGCGGCTGTATCCGTCCTTCTTTGAGGCGTTCCTGACGGGCCGCAAGAAGGCCGCGGTCTGGACGCAGGCGGAGGCGGAACAGGAATTCGCAAGAGCGGTAGAAACCGCGAAGCGGGCCGGCGTGGTGGTCATGGTGCTCGGCCAACAGGCGACCATGGATGGCGAAGCTGCGTCGCAGGCGTCGCTGAAGCTGCCGGGCCGCCAGCAGGAATTGCTGGAAGCAGTGGTGGCGACGGGCAAGCCGGTGGTGCTGGTGCTGGTGAATGGAAGACCGCTCGAGATCGAGTGGGCCGCGGCGCACGTCCCCGCGATTTTGGAGGCCTGGCATCCGGGCACCGAGGGCGGCAACGCCGTTGCGGACCTGCTCTTCGGCGATGCGAATCCGGGTGGGAAATTGCCGGTCACGTGGCCGCGCAACGTGGGGCAAGTGCCTATCTACTACGCGCACAATCTCACGCATCAGCCCGAGAACAGTCCCGGCTTCAAATCCCGCTACTGGGATGAAGCGAGTTCGCCGCTGTACCCGTTTGGCTACGGACTCAGCTACTCGCAGTTCGCCGTTAGCAACCTCGAGGCGAGTCCGGCGGTAGTAAGTGCGGAGGTTCAGAACACGGGCTCACGTGCCGGGGACGAGGTGGTCCAGCTCTATGTGCATCAGCGTTCGGGCGAGGCGTCGCGGCCCGTTCGCGAGTTAAAGGGCTTCGAGCGGGTGACGCTCGCCCCGGGCGAAAAGAAAACCGTGCGTTTCACGATCGGCCCCGAGTCGCTGCGCTATTGGAGCGCGGCCCGGCGGGACTGGGTAACAGACGCGGCCGAGTTCGACGTTTGGGTCGGCTCTGATTCCGCGGCGTCTCTACATGGGACATTCAAGACAAGCGAGTAAAGGAGAAAAACAAGTGAAGCTAGCCGCTCTCATTCTCACCGTTCTGGCAGCGATAGCGCCAGTGTACGCGCAGTCTCAGTATCCGTTTCAGAACCCAGCCGCGCCGATAGAATCGAGGATCGACAACGTTCTGTCCCTGATGACCATGGAGGAGAAGATGGCGATCCTGGGGACGAAGGGCATTCGCGTGCCCCGGCTCGGGATCAGGGGCACCATCATCGGCGAAGCGATCAGCGGCGTCGTTCTGGGCGGCGGCGGAGACCAGATATTCGCCGAAGCCTTTAAAGACCCGGCGGCCGCCATGAAGGCCATGCAGTCGTTCGGATTCGATATGGCGGACATGGACATGTCGGCCATGTCGGGGAAGCCGGTGGCGACCACGCAGTTTCCCGAAGGGGTGGGCCTCGCACGCACCTGGGATCCGGCGCTGGTGCGGCAGGCCGGAGCGGTGATCGGCTCCGAGGCGCGCTATATACACGAGAACGACAAGACCCCGAGGGCGGCACTGATCCTGCTGACTCCGAACGCGGACCTGGCGCGCGATCCGCGATGGGGACGCACGCAGGAGAGCTACGGCGAAGATCCCTTCTTCGACGGGACCATCGCTGTGGCGCTGATCAAGGGACTTCAGGGCGATGACCCGAAGTACTGGCAGGCAGCCTCGCTGTTGAAGCACTTCCTGGCGAACAGCAATGAGGCAGGACGTTACGGCTCGTCGTCGAACTTCGACACGCGGCTGTTCCGTGAATACTATTCGGTTCCGTTCCGCATGGGATTCGTGGAAGGCGGAGCGCGCTCGTACATGACGTCATACAACGCCTGGAACAAGGCGCCGATGACCAGCAATCCGGTCATCAGGAACATCACGATGAAGGAGTGGGGCGTGGACGGGGTCATCTGCACGGACGCCGGCGCGTTCGGGTTCCAGGTGAGCAAGCACAAGTTCTATCCGGACCGGACTGTGGCGGCGGCCGCGACGATCAAGGCCGGAATCAGCCTTTTCCTGGACGGCTATAGAAAAGACGTGAAGGCCGCGCTCGAGCAGAAGCTGCTCACGGAGGCCGATATCGATGGGGCTCTGCGGCCGAGCTTCCGGACGGCCATACGGCTGGGGCTTCTGGATGCGACCTCGCCGTTCGCCAACCTGAAGGGCGCGCCGGATCCGGTCAATTCGGAAAAGCACAACGCGATCGCGCGGCAGGTTTCGCTGGAGTCGGTTGTGCTTCTGAAGAACGCGAAGAACTTCCTGCCGCTCAACACGGCGGCGATCAAGTCGATCGCCGTGATCGGCCCGCGCGCCGATGCGGTGCTGCTGGAGGGCTACAGCGGACTGCCTCCCTATTCAGTGTCGCCGCTCGATGGCATCAAGAAGAAGCTCGGCTCCGGCGTGGTGGTGAATTACGCGGCGGACAACAAGGACGACGCGGCGGTGAAGGCGGCCAGGGCATCGGACGTCGCCGTGGTGGTGGTGGGGAATCAGCCGCTGTGCGGGCCTTATAAAGGGATACTGACGGGCTTCGCGAAGGACGACGCCGAGTGCCCGACTCCCGGCGAGGCGATGGAGAATCACGACCGGAAGTCGATCGATCTGGATCAGGAGCCGCTGATTCAGGCGGTTTACAAGGCGAATCCGAAGACGGTGGTGGTGCTGGTCTCCGGCTTCCCGTATGCGATCAACTGGACCCAGCAAAACGTGCCCGCCGTAATTCACACCAGCCATTCGGGACAGGAAGAGGGCACGGCGATCGCGGACGTTTTGTTCGGCGATTACAATCCGGCGGGGAGGCTGGTGCAGACCTGGCCGAAGTCTGTCGAACAGTTGCCGCCGATGATGGACTACGATATCCGCCACGGCAGAACGTACATGTACTTCAAGGGCGAGCCGCTGTACCCGTTCGGATACGGGCTCAGCTACACGACCTTCAAGTACGCGAAGCTGCGCACCAGCGCGCCCGGTCTCGCGCGCGACGGCCAGATCACGGTCAGCGTGGACGTGAGCAATACGGGCGCGCGGGATGGCGACGAGGTGGTGCAGCTTTACGTCAAGCACCTGGGGTCCAAAGTGGAGCGGCCGGGGAAAGAGCTGCGCGGGTTCCAACGCGTCCACCTCGCTCGCGGCGAAACCAAGACGGTGGAGATTCCGTTGAAGGCGCAGACGCTGGCGTATTGGAACGATGCAAAGGGCAGCTTCGAGGTGGAAGCCGAGCCGATCGGGATCATGGTGGGGAGCTCGTCGGCGGACGTGAAGTTGCAGCGGACCATCACCGTAACGCAGTAGGGCCGGATGTACACTGATACTGCGGAGGCGGCCCATGCGCGTACTCGTTGCGGACAAGTTCGAGCAGTCCGGGTTGGACGGTCTGGCCGGACTGGGGTGCGAGGTTTCCTGTGAACCCGGATTGAAGGACCAGGCGCTCGCCGAGCGGGTCGCCGAGTTCAAGCCGGATGTGCTGGTGGTGCGCTCGACCAAAGTCGGCGAGCCGGTGCTGGCGGCAGGACCGCTCAAGCTGGTGCTCCGCGCGGGCGCCGGCTACAACACCATCGACCTGGCGGCGGCGTCTCGCCGGGGCATCTACGTTTCGAACTGCCCCGGAAAGAACTCTGTGGCGGTGGCGGAGCTGGCGTTCGGGCTGATTCTGGCGCTCGACCGGCGCATCGCGGACAACGTGATCTCGCTTCGCGCCGGCCAGTGGAAGAAGGGCGAATTCTCGAAGGCGCGGGGGCTGTTCGGCCGCACTCTGGGGTTGCTGGGAGTGGGCAGCATCGGCAGCCAGATGATACCGCGCGCGAAGGCCTTCGGGATGCGGGTGGTGGCGTGGAGCCGCAGCCTGAGCGCGGAAAAAGCGGAGGCGTTGGGCATTGAGCGAAGAGATTCGCCCCGCGCCGTGGCCGCGGCGGCCGATATCGTGAGCGTGCATCTTGCCCTGGGGCCGGAGACGCGCCGGCTGTGCGACGCCGCCTTCTTTGCGGAGATGAAGAAGGGCGCCTACTTCATCAACACGGCTCGCGGCGAAGTCGTCGATGAGGAGGCACTAAAGGCCGCGATCCGGGAAAAGGGCATTCGGGCTGGTCTGGATGTCTTCGCCGATGAGCCAGCGGGCTCGGCGGGCGAGTTCACAAGCGAGATCGCACAGACGCCGGCGGTTTACGGCACGCACCATATCGGCGCGTCCACCGAAGAGGCGCAGGAGGCCATTGCGGCGGAGGCGGTCAGGATTGTGCGCATATTCCTGGAGACCGGCAAGCCGCCGAATGTTGTGAATCTCGCCCGAAAGACGCCAGCGACCTGCGCGCTGGTGGTGCGGCATCTGGACCGGCCGGGCGTGCTTGCGTCGGTGCTCGGCGCCATCAGCGAGGCGAAGATCAACGTTCAGGAAATGGAGAACGTGATCTTCGAAGGCGCCGAAGCGGCGGTCGCGAGGCTCAACCTCGAAGCCATCCCCTCGGAGGCCACTCTTGAAGTGGTGCGGACGGCGAATCCGGACATCCTGGAGCTGAGCCTCATCCGCCTGTGAAACGGAAGCCCGCGCGGAATTTGAGTTCCGCTGGGCCGCGGGGCGGGGCTGAAGCCCCGCGCGGGCTGAAAGCCCGCCCTCCATGACCCCCTGCGGTCACACTTTGAGCTGGGGGTAGATCTCGCGGTAAATCCCAAGAGCTCACGGAGCCCCACGCGGCGGGGCATCAGTACAGGCTGGGGCGGGCGGAGGCGCCGAGGAGCGAGGTATTGAGGGCGGCGGTGGTGTGGGTGCCTTCGCGCCCGCCCCAGGCATAAAGCAGCTGGACCATCGGGAAGCCTCCCGCGCGGAGTGTCAGGCCGACCGAATAGCTGTGACGCAGATGCGTGAAATCCAGGTCGCCCCGCCGGAGCGCGACTTTCCCTTCGTCGAGCATCGCGGTAAATCCAAACGGGCCATAGATCGAGTGTTCGAAACGCGCTTCGGCGAGGATGTTGTTCGGCGCGCGGAAGCGGTAATCCTGATAACTCGCGAGAGCCGGGTTGCCGTCGATATCGCTCCCGCCCAGCGTGGGCTGAAAGTAGAACGGCACCAGATGGCCCGCCGGTGTGAACGACTGGTTCATCAGGAACCGCAGGGTGATGCTTCCTTCGAGGTTGCGGGTTACGGCGGGGCAGGAGTGCTCGCTGGCGCTCTCGGAGCAGTCGTCCGGCCCATTAAATGCGTTCGGAAGGAGACGGCGCGTCCGCAGGTAGAGCGGGAATTGGTGGGACAGATCGGTGGTCAGGCGTTCAAACGAAAACGTGGAATCGCCGGCCACGTATTCCTTGAGCGTGACGGCGTAGTTCAGCCGGATGTGGCCCCCGGCCAGGGCGGGGACGAAGCGCACGCCTTCGCCGAACTGCGCAAACGCCGGCTGGCTGGCGAGGCCGGGCGCCGCGGCCGGCGAGTATAGCTGCCCGATGGAGGGACTGGACTGGCCGTTGGCGGAGCGAATGTCCACGAAGCGGCCGTTGGCCTCGCCGTATAGCGCCAGGTGCCACTTCTGGAGGACCGGCCATGTGGCGTTCGCACCGACGACGGTCTCGCGCATTCCGAAGTAGGAGCGGGCGGTGTCACTGGTATCGGGCCCGATGCCGAAGTAGGGGATCGTGTTCAGGGAGATGCTCTGAGCGAGGACGTGAAAAACCGGCTCCTCCTGGACCGTGAGGTTGGATGTGCCGCCGCCTCCACCCGGCTTGATCACGATGCCGCGGTGGCGATCCCAAATGGCCGTCATGTAGGCGCCGGCCCGCCAGGATTTGTTCGTGGAGACGACGGCGTCCACATCCCAGCTCAGACGCCAGGATTCGTTGGGCGTCCAGTGCGCCACGAACGCCGGACCGAAACCGAAACCGTTCTGGGGAGCGATGCTGCCGGCCGCGATGTGCATCGGATGGTCGGTGAACAGCGTGTAGGCGCAGCTTCCGATGGCGCCGAATGTGAAGCTCGAACAGTCCTTGTGAAGCGCCTCGCCTTCACGGCGGAAATCGGAGCCCAGTTGTGTCTCCTGCGCCGCGGCGCCGGCTGCGAGCGCGACGGACGCGGCGAGAACGGCGGCGCGAATGCGGTTGGTTCGCATCGCTAGGCCTTTCCCGGCGGGTGGAGCAGTTTCTTAGTAACGTGCCGGATGTATTCGGCGGCCAGGCCTTCGGTGGCGCCTGCGGCGATGACCGACTCGAAAAGGCCGCTCTGGTGCTCCCGTGGGAGGTCCTTCTCGAGCTCTCGAAAATGCTTCACCTGATTCAGGATCAGGGTGTTCTTCGAGAGCGGCCGGTGCGGCTGATAAGAACTGCGCGCCGGTTTGGGAACGCGAATTACGGTGGGCTGCGCCATCGTGTATCTCCTAATCGAGGCCGAAGGTGGGACAGTCCTCATCGGGCCGCATCGTGTCCGTCAGCAGATCGAGAAACGTAGGTGAGGCCTTTTCGCGGACTGTGCGTTGGTCGTAAGCGCCGATGAAGTGCTCGGTGATCGTGGCGGGGATGGAAGCATGCTCGAAGGCGCGGCCTTTGGCGGGATCCTCCGGACCTGGCACCACCGTCCCCTTGGAGATCCAGGGCGAAATCAGAATAGAGGGCACACGCACACCGAGACGGTCGAAGGCGAAGGGCACGCCGCCGGTGTCGGCGAGGTTGGCATGGAATCCATCGGGCGTGCAGGATGGCGGCGGGACATGATCGAAAATCCCGCCGTGCTCATCGTAGGTGACGAGCAGCGCGGTGCTTTTCCAGAGGTCGGGGTTTTGCCGGATGGCGTTGTAGATGGTCGCCATGAAGACTTCGCCCTGTTGCACGTCGTGATCGGGATGCTGGTCCGAGGCAGGCAACTCTCCGCCGTCCTCGCCGGGGTGATCGCTGTAGTTGGGCTCGATGAAGCTGTAGTCGGGCAGGTTTCCGGCCTTGCAGTCTTCCAGAAACTGGTCGTAGGTGGCGAAGATCTGGGGCTGATTCTTGAGCAGGTTGACCACCTCCTGGGTGGAGCTGGCGGGATCGAAGTAGTAGAGCTTGGTGGTGCGTCCGGCCGCGAGCATTCGCTCATAGATGCTCTTGTAGGGTTCGAGAACGTAGAAGATATTCAGACTCGCCTGGCCGAACGAAGTTCCGTAGTGGGCGAAAGCGCGGTTGCAGACGGTTGGACCCGGGATGGAAGCGAACCAGCCGTTGAACACGGCGTAGTTGCGCGCCAGCGTGTGCAGGACCGGAAGCTTGTCGGCCGCGAAGTAGTACATGATCTTGTGGGAGTGCGCGACGTTGTGCTCCTGGTCCCAGTAGCTCTGGACGAAGCCCTGCATCGAGGGAACCGCCGGCGGCCCTGCCGTTCCGAAGAACAGCTGTTTGTGAACGGCTGGGAAGTGATGGTCGGGGTCGGGGTCGAGCTCACCCTGAAAGGCGGCGGTTGGCAGGACTTTGGCCGGCTCGTTGGTGGTATCGGGATTCGCCTCGTTGCCGGTGAGGCCGTTGATTGCGGGATTCTCGGCGTGGAGCACACCGAGCATGTGGTCGAAGGAGCGATTCTCCATCATGAGGACAACGACGTGCTTCAGAGCATCCAGTCCGGCTGACACGGCCCCCCCAGAAAGTCAGATCAATTGTCCGCATGTTAGCAGCTTTTCAAGTGCCCGTGCCGCGGGGGCCGGCCGCCGTCATCGTCCCACGTCGCGAGGGACAGGCGGTCGTGCCGGCGGACCCCTTCGCGGTCGTAGAATTCACACCAGGCCACGGTGCGGCAGGCGCGGCAATCCCTGAGCGATGGGGAGAGGCTCGCGAAGAGCAGACAGCGGCCTTCGCGGGCGAACATGTCGTTGGGGCGCACGCGCCACGAGTCTTCGGGGAGGGACATAGTCGGTCGGCAGGAGCGCCCGGCCCCTGCGTCCGAACGGTACCATTGGGGATTTTCGGCGACCACCCTGAACTCGCGTAAGTGGCTGAGATGTGACCAAATAGAGCGCTGTCAACATCGGTGACTGACCGGGGGGACACGGTCCGGGTGACACCGCTGTGAACGGGTCGCACCAGCGGGTCTGGAGACCCGCTGCAGGTGTGGACACCTGCCCCACAAGCCCGTCAGGATGAGGGCGCCTGGGCCGCCTATCAGGCCGGGATCTCCGTGGCGTCGGCCAGGAGGCCGGGCAGGTCTTTGATGCCGACACCCGGGCCGTGCGGAATGCTCATGGCGCCGTCGCGGATGCGGATGGCGGGGTCAAACCACTGGCCGTATTTCTCCGTGCCCAGCTTGTACTCCTGGTAGCGGGCCAGATTCGGCGCCGCCGAACCGAAGTGCAGCATATAGACGAAGCCGAAGCCGCCCGAGATATGGAGCGCGATGGGCAGCTGCGCCGCCTGCGCCATCCGCGCCACGCGCATGGAGCGAACCATGCCGCCGTAGTAGTACAGGTCGGGCTGCACCACATCGGCACCACGGTTCGCGATCATCCAGCGGAAGCGCCAGTGGCTGAACTCCTGTTCCCCGCAGGCCACGGGAACCGACAGCGCGTCGGCCACCTCCTTCATCTCGTCCAGGTGGTCGAACTCGCAGGGCTCTTCGAAATGCACGGCCTTGATTTGTTCCAGCAGCCTGCCGACACGGATGGCCTCGGGAGGCGAGTACGAGCTGTTCGCGTCCGCATGGATCGCGATGCCTTCGCCGAAGCTGCGCCGGACCAACGGAATCAGAGTGTCCGTGCGGCCGGGCAAGGCGTCCGCGTTCTCGCTCATGCGGCCGCCCACGCGGAATTTCAGCGCCCGGGCTCCGGACTCCGCCAGCAGCTTGCGCAGATACTCGATCTCTTCGTCGGGCGTGGTGTCGCGCCGGCCGCTCGCGACGTAGAAAGCCACCTCCTCCCGTACGCGGCCGCCCAACAATTCCCCAATCGATTTGCCCGCGATCCTCCCCAGCATGTCCAGGATGGCGAGTTCAACCCACGCCTGCGGGCACCAGAACGCCAGCCCCGCCATCTTGTAGTTGCTGTTCCAACGGTAGAGCGCGCGCAACAGATCCTCGAGGTCGCGCGCGTCTTTGCCGATAAAGAACGGGATGACGAGCTGCTGGAGAACGTGGTCCAGGTATTGGGCGCGCGGCGGGTTGGTTATCGAAACGCCTTCGGCTCCATCGCGCGACCGCACGTGGATGAGGTAGTCCTGACCCTTCTTGAGGAGGCGGATCGAGTCGATCACCACCGGCGAGCGTAGACCGTCGAGTCTCAGTACCGGAGCCGCGGCGGCCTGGTCGAGCTCACGGACGGGCACTCGCTTCACGCCGGCTGCGGCTGGAGCTAACGCCATCGCGGCAAGCAACGTTCGGCGGCGCATACGTTCGATCATAGCGCCCTAGTCCGCTCACTCACGTTCGCGGTTCGGTGCTGGGCTGGCCGACCAGTAATCGTAGTGGACGTAGTCGAGGTCGGCGTATCCCGGTTTTGGCCCGTAGCAGAAGACGCCGAAGCGGGCGCCTTTCCACGCTCCGAATCGCAATGCGATGCGCTGCGCGGTGTCGGACCAGGCCTTCCCGTCCACGCTGTAGGAGAGCCGGGCCTCGCCCTGGCTGTAATCGCCGCGCAGCCAGAGCTCGCGGCAGTCCTTGATTGCGGCGCCGGTCCCGTTCTGCCAGGCGACGCGGCAACCATCCGCGGTCTTCTCGGCGGCTGCCCAGGTGAACACAGGCCCGCTGAAGAAGGCGAGCCCTGCCTGCTGGCCTTCCAACATGCCGGCGAGATCCAGCCTGATCTCGATGGTTCCGAAGTCATCCCACAGCTTTTGGGTAAGCGTGTTGCGCGCGTGGGCGATGTCGTCCGCGGGCAGAGCGTTCACGCGCAAAAAGCCCGGATGCGCGGTCAAGGACCAGGCGTCATCCACGGGGTTGTGATTCCACTGCCAGATCGGGAGGAGCGCCGGGCCGTCGAACTCGTCGCTGGTGTGGGGGCGGCCGGGCGGGCCGGGATGCGCGACGGCAGGCTTCGTCCAGATATCAACCGGCTGGCCCTTGTCGCCGAAGACCGGCCAGTTGTCGTCGCCCCAGGTCACCGGCTCCAGGTAGCAGATGCGGCCCAGCCACCCGGTGGATTTGAAGCCGATGAACCATGCCTCGCCGTTAGGCAGTTCGACGATGCCGCCCTGGTGCGGTCCGCCGGAGAGAACGACTCTGCGCTCGTAGGGGCCGTACAGGTTCTTCGATCGCTCGACGGTCTGCCATCCGGTGGCGACTCCGCCTTCGGGATGGGAGATGTAGTAATAGCCGTGGCGCTTGAAAAGCTTCGGGCCCTCGGCTGTCGGGCCGGTGTAGATGGTGACCCCGTCGTCGAGCAGACGGGTTCCGTCCGCGCTCATTTTGTGCAGGATCAGCGGGCCCGCGCCGGTCCGGCTGTGCACGAGGTAGGCCTGCCCGTCATCGTCCCAGAAGGGGCACGGATCTTCCCAGCCCGGCGTCGCTTTCACGGTGACGACTTCCGACCATTTGCCGGCGGGGTCCTTGGCGTGCCACATGAAGAGGCCGTCCTTGGGGGTGCAGACGAACAGATAGAACTCGCCGTCGTGATAGCGCAGCGAGGGCGCCCAGGTTCCTTCGGCGTAGCCCTTCATCTGGTCGTACTTCGCGCTGATGGGCAGATGATGGAACACCTGGCCGATGATCTCCCAGTTCACGAGGTCGGTGGAATGCAGCACCTGAATGCCCATGAAATGGAAGTCCGATGCGACGAGGTAGAAATCGTCACCGACGCGGATGACGTCGGGGTCTGAGTAATCTGCCTTAAGAATCGGATTCCGATAGCGGCCATCGCCGAGGTCGCCCCATGTCATCAGGCCCTTGCCCTCCGCGAGGGCGGGCCAGGGGAAGCTGATGGCGGCGACGACGAGAAGAAGCCGGGCGGTCCGCAGTGTCATTCCCATTCACAATGGACGAATGGCCCGGGGGAGGTCAAGGCGATTGCGCTGGGCTGGTAAACTTCGGCCAGGGAGGGATAGTGGGTGCTCACTGAGGCGGAGGCGCGACGGTTTGCGAAAGATTGGGTGCTCGCGTGGAATTCACACGATCTGGATGCCATCATGGCTCACTACGGATCGGATATCGTTTTGACTTCACCTGTTGCGGCGCGGCTATTGAGTGATCCATCGGGCACCGTGACGGGTAGGGAGGCGCTGCGGAGTTACTTCGAGCGAGGGCTTGAAGCGTATCCGGACTTAGCTTTTGAGCTGTTGGATGTCATGTGGGGGATTTCGAGCTTGGTCCTTTACTACGTGAATCAGAGCGGTAGAAAGAGCGGCGAGTTTATGGAGTTCGATGCTCATGGAAAGGTTAGTCGAGTAGTTGCGAATTACGGCGGATGAGTCAGTGGCTGGCGGTAGAATCGGACGTGATGTCCAGGCGAAGATCTGCGGGCGATCTCGGCGGATTTGTGCTTATCCTGTGCGCCACCATGGTGGCTTACCTGCCGGCGCTCGGGGGAAGCCTGCTCTGGGACGATGCGAGCCACGTGACCCGCCCGGATCTCCGGTCTCTGCACGGTCTCTGGCGGATCTGGTTCGACCTGGGAGCCACGCAACAGTATTATCCGCTGCTGCACAGCGCGTTCTGGTTCGAGCATTCCGTCTGGGGCGATGCCGTGACGGGATACCATCTGGTCAACGTGGCGCTGCACGCGGTGGCGGCGTGCCTGGTGGTGAGGATCGCGAGGCGTATGGCGCTGCCCGGTGCATGGCTCGCGGGCCTGTGTTTTGCGCTGCACCCGATCTCGGTGGAAGCGGTGGCGTGGATCTCAGAGCAGAAGAGCACGCTCTCTGGGGTCTTCTATCTTGGCGCGGCGCTCGTCTACCTGAGTTTCGACGAATCGCGGCGGGTCTCGCGCTATTGGGCGGCGACGGGCCTGTTCGTGCTTGCACTGCTCAGCAAGACCGTAACGGCGACGCTGCCGGCCGCGCTCCTGGTGGTCTTGTGGTGGCGGCGCGGAAGGCTCGAGTGGAAGCGCGATGTCCGGCCGCTGGTCCCCTGGCTTGTGGTGGGTGCCTCCGGGGGGCTCTTCACCGCGTGGGTCGAGAGGACACTCATTGGCGCGAGCGGCGCGGAGTTCACGCTGACTCCGGTCCAACGCGTTCTGCTGGCGGGCCGCGCGATCTGGTTCTATTTCGCCAAAGTAGTCTGGCCGGCCGATTTGTCGTTTCTGTATCCGCGTTGGAGCCTGGATGCCACCCAGTGGTGGCAGTACCTGTTCCCGCTTGGGGTAGCGGCGGTTGGAATTGGGCTATGGCGTCTGGCGCGCCGCAACCGCGGGCCGCTAGCCGGCTTTCTGGTCTTCGCGGGCACGCTCTTCCCGACGCTGGGCTTCTTCAACGTGTATCCGTTCCGCTACTCGTACGTGGCCAACCATTTTGCGTACCTGGCCAGTCTGGGCATTCTGATTTCGGCAGCGTGGGCAGTGACGATCGGTACCGCGAAGCTCTGGCCGGGAAGGACCGGCGGCACGGTGGTTCCAGCGATCCTGGTGGCGGCGCTCGGCCTGTTGACGTGGCGGCAGGCGGGCACTTACCGGGACGAAGCGACACTGTATCGCGCGACCATCGAGCGCAATCCCGAGGCTTGGCTGGCACACAACAACCTGGGCAATCTGCTATTCGAGGCTCCCGGCCGGCGGGCTGAGGCGATTGCTCAGTTTCAGGCGGCGCTACGGGCCAATCCGGATTACTGGGAAGCGCACCTCAGCCTGGGCAACGCGCTGCTCGAAATACCCGGGCGTCTGGACGGCGCGATCACCGAGTATGAAGCCGCGGTCCGTCTTGCGCCCGAGTTCGAGAGGACGCATACCAATTTGGGGAATGCGTTGCTGCGAGCCGGGCGGAACGAGGAAGCGATTGCGCAGTTCGAAACAGCGCTGCGGATTCAGCCCTCGAGCGCGGTGGCGCACAGCGACCTGGGAAACGCGCTCGCGCGCCTGCCCGGCCGCTTGCCGGACGCTATCGCCGAATACCGGGCGGCGCTGAGCGCGAACCCCGATTTCGCTGACGCGCACAACAATCTGGGTGAGATTCTGGCGCAGACGCCCGGGCGCCTGCCGGAGGCCGTCGCTCAATTCGAGGCGGCGATTCAGGCCAGGCCGGGTTATTACGATGCGCACAGCAACCTGGGGACGGCGTTGTCGCACATCCCGGGGCGGCTGCCGGATGCCGTCGCCGAATATGAAGCGGCGCTGCGGATCAGGCCGGATTCCGCGGTCGCGCACTACAATCTGGGGTACGCGCTGTCGCGATTGCCGGACCGTTTGCCGGATGCCGTCGCCGAGTACCGGCGCGCGGTGCAGTTAGACCCCACCTACGCGGACGCGCATTACAACCTGGCCGGCGCGCTGGTTCGGATGCCCGGCGGCGAGGCGGAGGCGCTCGCTGAGTGTGAGATCGCCCTGCGACTTAAGCCGAGTCCGCAGCTACAGCAGATCGTGGAGCGCCTGCGAGCTTGGAGGAAGCGGGCGCAATAGCGGGTCTGGAGACCCGCTGCAGGTGTGGACACCTGCCCCACCTCGCGGGACTAAGGCAACTGGCTGGGCTCGAGTGATACATTCAAAGCAACAACCAAAGAAACAGGGGATGCCGAATGAGAAAGCTACTGGCAACTTACTGCCTGTGTGCCGCCGCAGTGGCCGCGGCGCCGCCTGCGCGCGTGGCGATTCATGCCGGGCGGCTGCTGGATCCGAAGACCGGGAATTACGCCAGCGATGTGTTCATCGTAGTGGAGGGGGACAGGATCGCCAGCGTGGGTGCGTCAGCGCCCGCGGGCGTGAGCGTGATCGATCTCACGTCCGAGACCGTGCTTCCGGGACTGACGGATTGTCACGTCCACATGCTCGGCAACCCGAAAGACGAGACCGCCACCGCTGGCCTGCGCATGTCGTCGCCGAAGGCCGCGCTGTGGGGCTACCACAACCTCCAAACCTGGCTCGATCACGGCTTCACCTCGATGCGCGATGCCGGCGAGAGCGACCTGGCGTACGGTCAACTGGCGCTACGCGATGCTATCAAAGAACGAATCATTCGCGGGCCGCGGATCGTTTCGTCTGGCAACTTCGTCAGCGTCACCGGCGGCCACGGCGATTCCGATATGCTGTCGCCTGACCAGGCTCTGGCGCGGCGTCCGAACCTGGCGGACACGGTGGACCAGGTCAGCGAAGCCGTGCGGCACGACCTGAAGTATGGCGCCGACTGGATCAAGCTCATGGCCACCGGCGGCGTCATGGACCCGATGAGCGATTTCAACGTGCAGGAGCTGAGCGAAGCGCAGATGGCGCGGGCCGTGGAGGTGGCGCACCGGGCCGGGAAGCGTGTGATGGCGCATGCCGAAGGCGCCGAGGGTATCAAGGCGGCCGTTCGGGCCGGCGTCGATTCCATAGAGCACGGCACCATGATGGACGAAGAAGGAGCCGCGTTGATGGAGCAGCGCGGGACCTGGCTCGACCCCACCCTCTACACGTTCCAGCATGGAGTGGAAAAGGGCACCTCTCTCGGCCTCGATCCGGTTTCGGTAGCGAAAGGCCAAGCGATTCTCAAGGCCCAGCAGCCGGCCTTCGAGCGCGCGCTCAAGCACCATATCGGGATCGTCTACGGTACGGACGAGGATCCGGATTTTTCGTCGAAGGAATTCGGGGCGCTGGTGCGCGGCGGGCTTTCCCCGTTGGGAGCGATCCAGGCCGCCACGGTGAACGCGGCCGCGTTGCTTGGATTGACCGAGAGCATTGGCACGGTGGAGGCGGGCAAGTACGCCGATATCATCGCCGTCGCCGGCGATCCGCTCAAGGACATCGGGGTGATGGAGCATGTCACGTTCGTGATGAAGGGCGGTGAGGTCATCAAGAACGAGATCCACGCAGGGAAATGACGGCGACGCGCACGCTTGCTCAACTGCTCCAGTCGTATCCCAGCGATGTGCAGGCGGTCTTCTCCGCGGCGAGAGCGCTCATTCGGCGGCTGCTGCCCGAGGTGGAGGAGACGATCGATGGTTCGGCGCCGGTGGTGGGGTACGGCTACGGTCCGGGCTACCGCGGTGTGGTGTGCACGCTGATCCTGAGCAAATCGGGAGTGAAACTGGGGCTGGCGCGGGGCGGCGAACTCGCGGACCCGCGCGGTCTGCTCGAAGGCAGCGGCAAGGTTCACCAGTACGTTGCGCTGCGTGGGACGGCGGATGTTCGTAAGGCGGGCTTGAGCCAGTTGGTCAAAGCGGCCTACGCGGCGTGGAGGGAACCGAACGCAGAGGCGCGCTAGGCGCCAACGTTCTCGAGCCGTTCCCGAAAGTACTCCTTCCAGCTTTCAGGCAACGCCGCAACCCGCAAGGCCTGCTGCAGGGTGGCGATGTCGGCGCCGTTCCACCGTTTTTCGGAGTACAGACGGGTGATTTCCGAGACGGGGACGGTGTTCGGGTCAGCGGAAATCAACTTGATCTCATCGCCGGTTCCGACTTCGCCCTCGCGCGTGACGGCCAGGTAGAAACCCGTCCTGCGTGCCGCGAAGAACCGCTTTACCATGTCGGCGGATTGAAACCTGATGCCGAGTTTGTAGCAGGGGAGTCGAGGCTGCGTCACCACCACTTCGGCGGAACCGACACCGAATCGATCGCCAAGATGGACCGAGTCTTCGAGCAAACCTTCGGTGGTGAAGTTCTCTCCAAAGACGCCGGGCGGCAGCTCGTGGGTGGGCAATTCTCCGCGCCAGAAATCGTAGTGTTCGAGCGGGTAACAGTAGACGGCCTTGTGCTCGCCGCCGTGGACGGTGAGATCCGCCTGGCGGTCACCGTCGAGATTGAGCGTCCGCAGGACGACGCGGCCTTCGACAGGCTGCTTGTAGATGCCCGTAGTCACTGTCATCCCCCGCCAGGGCACTTCGCGGGGTAGTCCGACGTTCAACGAGACCACCTTCGCGGGAGTCACTGGGGGCCGCCGGCGCGGGTCTGGTGATCGGCATGCCCTACGGTGCGGGGCGCTCCGGGATCGCCCGTGATGAGCCGCGCGCCGCGATTGTAAGTGAAGTAAGCGAATCCCCAGCGGATGAAAACGATCAGGCGGTTCTGGAAGCCCACCAGGTACATCAGGTGCACGAAGAGCCAGAGCAGCCAGGCCACGATTCCGGTGAAGTGGAAGTGCGGGAACTGCGCCACGCCTGCTGCGCGGCCGATGACCGCGAGGCTGCCCTTGTCGAGGTAGTGGAAAGGCTCGTCGGGCAGGCCTTTGAGGCGGCGTATGATGGCTCGCGCCGCATAGTTCCCCATCTGGATCGCGACCGGAGCGACACCAGGCAGCGTGACGTCACTGGCGGTTATAAAATGCGCCATGTCGCCGATGACGAAGATCTCGGGGCGGCCGGGAATGTTGCAGTGCTCGTCGACCATGACGCGGCCGCCGCGGTCGAGCTCGGCGCCGGCGCGCTCTTTGAGGCGGAGCGAGAGGTCCGAGGTCCGGACGCCGGCGCTCCATAGCACCGTGCGCGCGGCGATGAAACCCTCGCCTGCGGCGGTTTGGATGTGGACGCCGTGCTCCGTGATGCCGTTCACGCGAACTCCGGTGCGTGTGCGGACGCCAAGCCGGACGAGGGAGCGCTCGGCGGCCGGCGAGAGTTGCGCGTCGAAAGTTCCCAGAACACGGTCCGCGCCTTCGAGGAGGATGATCTGCGCCTCGCTGGGCCGGATGGAGCGGAATTCGGAGCGCAGGACGTCGTTGGCGATCTCGCCGAGGGCGCCGGCCAGCTCTACGCCCGTGGGTCCGGCGCCGACAATCACGAAGGTGAGCCAGGCGCGGCGAGCTTCCGGGTCCATCTCGCGCTCCGCCGCCTCGAAGGCGTAGTAGATCTTGTGGCGGATGCGCGTTGCGTCCTCGATGCTCTTGAGGCCGGGCGCCACTCGTTCCCACTCGGCGTGCCCGTAGTAGAAATTCTGCGCGCCGGCGGCGATGATCAGCGAATCGTAGAAATGGCGGGTGCCGTCGTCGAGCGCGAGCCACCGCTCGTCTGCGTTCAGATCGATGACCGCGCCCAGCAGCACGCGAGCGTTTTCCTGGCGGCCCAGAATGGCCCGAAGCGGCGCCGCGATCTCTCCGGGCGAGAGGGCGCCCGTGGCCACCTGGTAGAGCAGAGGTTGGAACAGGTGGAAATTGCGGCGGTCGATGAGCAGGACGTCCGCAGGCGCCTTGCGCAACGCCTTGGCCGCATACAGGCCGCCGAAGCCCCCTCCGACGATGGCGACGGAATGCATACCCCTACTTCCAGCTTAAGGTAATTTGGAGACGGCGACGGAGTCAGGTAAGGAGATCCGATGAGCATCGAAATGGCGCGCCGTCTTCTGCTGTGGTGCACGGCGATTAACTATGCAGTGCTGACGATCTGGTTCCTGGTGTTCGTGCTCGCGCACGGCTGGCTGAGCCGGCTGTGGGGCAGGTGGTTCCGTTTGACGGAGGAGCAGTTCGACTCTATGACGTTCGGCGTCATGGCGCTGTACAAGGTGGCGGTTCTGGTATTCAACCTGGCGCCGTGCGTGGCGTTGTATCTCGTGAGATGAGGGTCCGCGGGCTAGAGCCGGTCTTCGGGGGCAGGATCGGCTTCGGGAACCTTGTCCAGCGCGGCCAGGAAGCGTTCACGGCTACCTCGCCCGGCCATTTGCTCGACGCGGCTCCAGCCAGACAATTGCTCGGCCACCGCTGCTGCAACGACCCGTTCGACCGAAACCTGTTGCCCCGCCGCCAACTCGGCGATCTGCCGGTAGACGGCATCCGGCAATGTTACGTTGAGAGTCATGGCGCCTCTCCTAGTATCGCCAGACCGCCAGAGCATTCACGCCCGTCATGACGGGCGGGCCAGCTCCGCGAGAATCCGCCCCGCGGCTTCCTTGCCTCGGTCGCCGATTTCGCCGACGGGGCCGACGCAGCTGGGGCAGCCGGAGTCGCAGGGGCAGGCGCGGAGCAGTTCCGCCGCGTGCGCGATCAGCTTGTCCACCATCTTGAAGAGCGGCGCGCTTTGGCCGATGCCGCCGGCGTAGGAATCGTACAGATACAGGTCGGGCTGCCAGGTGGTGAGGCCGCTCGCTATGTTCTCGCCGAACGATACGCCAAGGTCGCGGGGGTCCGCCATCAGCAGGAACGCCGCCGCCGTGCGCAGGACGTTACCTAGGCCAGTCAGTCCGTTCTGCTTTTCCGTGGGACCCAGGTCAGGGAAAAGCGCCATAAAGGATTCAGGGAATGTCAGCCAAAACGCGGTGGTGTGCATTTCCTGCTCGGGCATCGAGAGGTTGCCCGCGCCCACGTTCTCGTTGGTGTAGAACTTGATCTTCTTGAAGCCGACGATCTGGCGGTTGACCCGGACGTCGCCGTGGGCCGCGCGCGCGCCGGCTAGCGGCGCGGTGTCGAGCTCCTCAAGCACCTTGACCTGCGTGTAGTCAATGGCGTCGGTGTAGTAATCGCTCTCGACGCGGCGGACGTAGGCCTTGCGCCCTTCGTAATCGAACTTCTCCACCTGGTACTGGCGCGCTTCGTGCAAGTAGATTGCCTTCTCGTGCAGGGTGGTGAGCGCGGAGGGGAAATCGACTTCCGCGATGACCTGCGGCTCGCCCGTGGTATCCACCACCACGAAGTTGTCGCTGGTGATGGAGCGCAGGCTGATGGCGTCGGCCGGGTAGGTGTCGGAGGTCCAGTGCCAGGCGCCGGCGGAGTGGTGCAGGAGGCCCAGCTCATCGAGGAAAGTGCAGAGCTCGGCCGTATCGTGGCGGCCAAACTTCTCGCCGTCGCGGATGGGCAGCTCGAAGGCCGCGCATTTCAGGTGGTTGAGGAGGATCTCGACATTGTCCGGGTTGATGTGCGCCTGCTCGGGCGAGCTGCCGAAGAAGTAGTCGGGATGCTCGATGATGTATTGGTCGAGCGGCGCGCTCGAAGCCACCAGCACCGCGGCCGAGGTCGATTGGCGGCGGCCGGAGCGGCCCGCGCGCTGCCAGGTGGAGGCGATGGTGCCTGGGTAGCCGGCCATCACCACGGCGTCGAGCGAGCCGATATCGATCCCCAGTTCGAGCGCGTTGGTGGCCACCACGCAGCGGACGTCGGCTTCCCTCAACTTGCGCTCGATCTCGCGGCGCTCACGCGGAAGGTATCCGCCGCGGTAGCCGCGCACGGCGTCCGGGCCGGCGGGCAGGCGCGAGGCGGCATCCTTCAGATAGGTGACCAGGACCTCGGTCGCCAGTCGGTTATTGGCGAACACCAGAGTCTGCAGGCGGTTCTCGAGGAACTCCAGGGCGACGCGCTTCGATTCCTGCAGGTAGCTGCGGCGGATGCCGAGGGCGCGGTTCACGTAGGGCGGGTTGTAGAAGATGAAGTACTTCTCGCCCGAGGGCGCTCCGTTGCGCGCGACTAACTCGAAGGGCTCGCCCGCCAGCGATTCGGCCAGCTCGCGCGGATTGGCGATGGTGGCGGAGGAGCAGATGAACTGCGGC
>Ga0265320_10001137_pt1 | contig 19583 bp, 13 predicted proteins | sample 4827metaG_FD_202087 | JGI IMG/M metagenome (GOLD analysis project Ga0265320, IMG submission 202087) | Rhizosphere microbial communities from Carex aquatilis grown in University of Washington, Seatle, WA, United States - 4-8-27 metaG | ecosystem: Host-associated > Plants > Roots > Rhizosphere >...
CCGAATCGGGGTCAACTGCGGCCGCACGTTCGTCGCTGGCCACCCTTTGGGTTCACGCTGACGCGTGGGATGTCGGGACGGCTGCAGTGACGCTCGCAGGGGAGCGTGACGATGCCACTTGTCGCAACGACGATCACGGCCGACGGATCCGCCGCGCCCACGCAGCGACCCGCGCTATCACGACTGAGCGACACCCGGGCTCGCTGGCCGTCAGGCCGCGGGATCAGACCGCCGCGCCGCGAGCCAGAGGGTCGGCAGGAGCGCGGCGAGCATGACGGCCGCGGCCACGATGAACAGGCCTTCCAGGATGCCGGCGGCCTGACCGGCGGCCCACCGTTCCAGGGCGTCCACCACGAACGGGTCGTCGAGCGGCCGCCCACGAAGGGTCGCCGGCAGGACGGCGTCGCGCGCGGCCGCGTCGGTCAGGACGATCGAGAGGGACTGGATGCGGTTCGAGCCGAGGGCCGTCAGGATGGCCACGCCCACGCCCATGCCGGCGAAGCGCGCCTGGGTCACCAGGCCCGAGGCGAGGCCGTAGGCGTCCCGGCCCAGGGCCTCGACAGCCGTGACGGCGTACGGCGTGACCGTCAGGCCGAAACCCAGCCCGAAAAGGCCCAGCGCGAGCGCCACCATCGTCGTCGCGGAGGTCGCGTCCTCGCGGCCCACCAACACCAGCCCGGCTGCCCCGATGACGATCCCGACCGCGGCCACGACCCGCCCCCCGACGCGGCGCACGATGAGGCCCGACGCCAGCGCCCCGATGGCCATGGTCAGCGCCAGCGAGCCAAGCACGAGCTGCTGGTCGGAAGGACCGCCGTAGCGGACCCGGTCGACGAAGACGGCCCCGCCGACGAGAGCGGTCGCCAGCGCGTATCCGGTGAGACCACTCACCAGGACGGCGCCGCGCAGGCGCACATCCCGCAGGAGGCCGCGAGGCAGGAACGGCTCAGCCGCGCGCCGCTCGACGACGATCCCCAGCACGAGGGCCGCGCAGGCCACCGCGGCCGGGACGACCGCCCCGCCCGGTCCACCGGGCGCGTCCGACCAGCCCAGCCAGGTGAGGGCGAGGAGGCCTGCCGCGAAGGCCACCGTGAGGGCCACGCCACCGACCATGTCGAAACGCATCGACCTCCGGTCCACCGTCGGCCAGGCGGCGCCAGCGGCCCACACGTACAACGCGGCCAGGCCGGCCACCGGCGCGGCCAGGTAGAAGATCCAGCGCCACGCCGGCACGAGCAGATGAGGCGCGGCCGTCCCCTGCAGGCCTGACGCAGCCACCTGGGCCCCGAGATCCAGGTGCTGCAGCACCCAGGCGCCAAGGAAGGGGCCGGCGGCCATGCCCAGGAACGTCGCGCCCCCGACCACCCCGAGGGCCCGGGCGCGCGCCGGGCCGTCGAACAGCCGGCTTGCCCCGAATGTCGCCAGCGGCACGATGGCGCCCGCGCCGAGGCCCTGCACGAGACGCGCCCCGATGAGGACGGCCAGGGTCGGGGCGGCGCCGGCGACCAGCGAGGCGACCGCGAACAGGCCGAGCGCCAGCGTCAGCGGCGGCACCAGCCCGTAGCGGTCGGCGGCCCGTCCGGCGATGGGCATGACGGCGATGCTCGTGACGAAGAAGCCGTCGACGATCCACGACGCCTGGCGCAGCTCCTGCCAGCTCGCCAGGTCCTGCACGATCGAGGGCAGCGCTGTGGCCGTCACCAGCAGCTCGGCCCCGGCCAGGCCGGCGGCGACGCTCAGGATGGCCAGCAGCGACCACGCGGCGCGACGACTCACGGCCCGGGCCCTCACGGCCGGCAGTGTACGCGGCGGCTCCCCGTTGACACCGCCCCGGTCGCGGCCTAGTATCAATGTGTCTTTATCAATCACGAGAGCGCACCCGCCCTGATGGCCAGCCCGGCCCGCATCCGCGCCACGATCGCCTCCGTCACCACGGCTCCCGACGAGCTGCGCGAACTGCGCGCGTTCCACAAGGCCCTCGCCGACGTCAACCGCCTGCGGCTGGTCCGCCGCCTGGCCGACGGGCCGGCGACCGTGGCCGAGCTGACCGAGCATGTCGGCCTGTCGCAGCCCCTGGTCAGCTGGCACCTCGGCCGCCTCCGCGCCGCCGGGCTCGTGGCCATGCGTCGCAGCGGCCGGGAGACGGTGTGTAGCCTCGAACCCGCGGCGCTCCTGGCCGCCGAGCAGCGCGAGCGCGCGTGGCTGGGCCTGGCGGGATGAACCTCAAGGAGGGCTCGCTGCTGTCGGTCGCCGCGCGCGATCGCTTCCGCCACCGCGTGGAGCCGTACGCCGCCAACCTCGCCCGGGTCGGCCTGACGCCCAACGCGCTGACGCTGATCGGCTTCGGCATCTCCGTCGCGGCGGCCGCCCTGGGCGGCCTGCAGCTGTGGCTGGCCTGCGGGCTGGTGGCCACGTTCGGGGCCGCCTTCGACATGTTCGACGGCGCCGTGGCCCGCGCCACCGGCACGGCCAGCCCGTTCGGCGCGTTCATGGACAGCACCTTCGACCGCTGGGGCGAGGGCATCGTCTACGCCGGCATCGCCACCGGGGCGGCCCTGGCGGGCCAGTCGGTGACCGTCCTGCTGGCGGCGCTGGCGATGGGCGCCGCCTTCATGGTCAGCTACAGCCGGGCCAAGGCGGAGAGCCTTGGCTGGCATGGCGAGACGGGCATCGCCCCGCGCCCCGAGCGCGTCGTGCTCCTGGGCCTGGGCCTCGTGGCGGCTGGCCTGGGGGGTGGACCGGCCGGCGGCCCGTGGCTCCAGCTGGCCCTTGCCGCCATCGCCGTCCTCGGCACCGTCACGGTCATCCAACGCATCGTCTACGTCCAGCATCAGGCAGAAGGGACCAGGTAGGAGCACATGGAGCAGCACGTGAGCAAGAACGGGCAGGAGAAGGAAGCGCCGGCGAAGGGCAGCGGCAAGCGCGGCGACGGCAAGATCCGCGTCGCCATCGTGGGCGTCGGCAACTGTGCCAGCAGCCTGGTGCAGGGCCGCTACTACTACGAGAACGCCAAGGACGACGAGTTCGTGCCGGGCCTCATGCACGTCAACCTGGGCGGGTACCACATCCGCGACATCGAGTTCGTGGCCGCCTTCGACATCGACAAGAACAAGGTCGGCAAGGACCTCTCCGAGGCCATCTACACGAAGCCCAACAACACGTACGTCTTCCAGCAGGTGCCCCACATCGGGGTCAAGGTCGAGCGGGGCATGACCCACGACGGCCTGGGCAAGTACCTCAGCCAGATCATCGAGAAGGCGCCCGGCCCGACGGCCGATGTGGTGGGCATCCTCAAGTCGCGCAAGGTCGACGTCGTCGTCTCCTACCTGCCGGTCGGCTCGGAGGAGGCCACCAAGTGGTACGTCGAGCAGGCCCTGGCGGCCGGCGTCGGCTTCGTCAACGCCATCCCCGTCTTCATCGGCCGCGAGCCGTACTGGCAGCGCCGCTTCGCCGAGAAGGGCCTGCCGGTCATCGGCGACGACATCAAGAGCCAGGTCGGGGCCACCATCACGCACCGCGTCCTGACCCGCCTCTTCATGGATCGCGGCGTGCGCCTGGACCGCACGTACCAGCTCAACTTCGGCGGCAACACCGACTTCCTGAACATGCTCGAGCGCGAGCGCCTGGAGTCCAAGAAGATCAGCAAGACCAACGCCGTCACGTCGATGCTCGACTACGACATCGACCCCGACGACATCCATGTCGGCCCGTCCGACCACGTGCCGTGGCTGCTCGACCGTAAGTGGTGCTACATCCGCATGGAGGGCACGACCTACGGCGACGTGCCCCTCAACGCCGAGCTCAAGCTCGAGGTCTGGGACAGCCCCAACAGCGCCGGCGTCATCACCGACGCGGTCCGCTGCCTGAAGCTGGGCCTGGATCGCGGCCTGAAGGGCACGCTCGTGGCGCCGTCCTCGTACTTCATGAAGAGCCCGCCGATCCAGATCCACGACGACATCGCCTTCGAGCGGGTCGAGGCCTTCATCCGGGGCGAGGACAACGAGACCCTGGTGGGCACCGAGGCAGCCCCGGCGCGTCGCATGCGCCGGATGGCCCCGGCGCGCGCCAAGGCGAGCGTGGCGGCACGCTGAAGCGCCGCACGCCCGGATCGGGAGCCGCACCCCCAGCGCCTCCCGCGCCGGTGGCCTCCACGACCGTACCCGCGCCGCATCGCCCGCCCGCCCGCGGCGGACGGGTGCGGCGCACCCTGCTGCGCGCCAACGAGAAGGCGACCGTGACCGCCTACCGGGCCACCTCGGCCGTGATGGGCCACGTCCCCGTGGGCGTGGCCTGGCCGGTGGCGCGCGCCGGGTTCCTCGCCGGCTACGCGGCGTGGCCGGCCAAGCGACGCATCATCCAGGCCAATGCGGGCCACATCCTGGGCGTGCCGCCGGACGATCCCGCCGCGCGGCGGCTCGCCCGGCGCGTCTACCAGACGTACGCGCGGTACGTCGTGGAGCTGATGCGGCTGCCCTCGCGGCCGCTCGACGAGCCTGGGCGCCTGTTCGAGACCGGGGGCCCGGGTGGCTACGACTCGTTCCGGGCGCTCTACGAACGGACCGCCGCGGAGGGCCGCTCGCTCATCGCCGTGAGCTGCCACATCGGCAGCATCGAGACCCTCGTGGCCGCCTTCGCGACACGCGGCATGCCCGTCTACGGCCTGGCCGACGACAGCGCCTATCCCGAGCTCTACGAACTCCTCCAGGCGCAGCGGCGCCGCTGGGGTGTGGAGGTCGTCCCCTGGCGCAACCTCCGGTCGCTCTTCCGCATCCTCCGCCAGCCGGTCGTGCTGGGCCTGCTCGTCGACTGGGGCTATCGCGCCGAGGACGTGCCGGTCCGCCTCTTCGGGGCCTGGACCACGCTGCCGGCCGGCCCGGCGGTGCTCGCCGCGCGGACGGGGGCACGCCTCGTACCGGTCGCCTGCCGCCGGCTGCCCGATGGGCACTACGAGGCGCAGCACCTGGATCCGATCGAGGTCCGCGACGGCTCCCCGGCCGGCGTGGCCCGGGCGACCCAGGCCATCGCCGACGCCGTGGAGACCATGGTCCGCGTCGCGCCCGCCCAGTGGTACACGTTCAAGCGCATGTGGCCGGCGACGGACGCCGAGGCGCAGACGCTGGCCGCGCGAGCCGCCGGCATGCTGGCCGACAAGGCGCCGGTCGAAGCGGCGGCGGCTGAGCCGGCCCCGGCATGAGCGAACCGCCGACCGGCACGCCGCGCCAGCGCCTCACGGCACGCCTCGTGGCGGCCGGCTCCGCCCTCGCCTGCCGGCTGCCGGGCGGCCCCCTTGAGCGCCTGGCCGACGCCCTTGGCGGGGCCCGCTACCTCCTCGCCCGGGCGCCGCAGCGGGACCTCGTGCGGGCCAACATGCGGCGGGTCTGTGAGGGCCTGGTGGCGGCCGGGCTGGCCACCCCGCGCGTCACGGCGGCCACGAGCGACCCGCGCGTCCTTGACGACCTGGTCCGCGGCGTCTACCGCCATCACGCCCGATACCTGGTGGAGTTGATGCGCGGGCCGACCATGACGGCCGCCTGGCTGGCGTCCCACCTCGTGATCGAGACGCCGGAGACGATCGACGCCGCCTACGCGCGCGTCGCCGCCGGCGGTGCCCTGCTCGCCCTCGGCCTGCATTTCGGGCCCGTCGAGATGCCCGCCATCTACAGCGCGGTGCGCAGCGGACGACGCGTCGCCGGCCCCATGGAGATCATCGACAATCCGCCGCTCCAGGCGTGGTTCACGGCCCAGCGGGAACGCCTGGGGGTGCAGGCCGTCATGCCGCCCGAGACGGCCGGGCCGGAGCTCCGGCGCACCCTCCGCGAGGGCGGCCTGGTGGGCATCGTGGCCGACCGCGACATCGCCGGCAGCGGCCGGCCGACCCGGCTGTTCGGCGCGCCGGCGCCCCTGTCGGCCGGCCCGGCCCTGCTGGCCCTGGAGAGCGGCGTGCCCACGTACGCCGTGGCCATCCGGCGGGTGGGGTGGAGTCGCTACGCGGGTCGCATGGTGCCGCTCGACCTGCCCAGCGGCGGCTCGCTGCGCCAGCGCGTCGAGGCCTTCATGGAAGGCGAGGCGCGCGCCTTCGAACGCCTCGTGGCCGCCGCGCCGGAGCAATGGTGGGCCCTCCTGTTCCCCATCTGGCCCGACCTCGTGCCCTCCACTGCGGCCGGCGCATGAGCGCCGTCGATCCCGCCGACGTGACGCGCCCCGGGCGGGCCGACCTGCACATCCACACCGCGGCCTCGGACGGCACGGCGCCCGTGACCGACGTCCTCGAGCGCGTGGCGGCGCGGGGCGACCTGGACGTCATCGCCATCGCCGATCACGACCGCCTGGATGCCGCACTCGCGGCGCAGGCCATGGCCCGCAGCCGGGCGTACCCCTTCCAGGTGGTCGTGGGCGAGGAGGTCAGTACTCGCGGGGGGCACCTGCTCGGGCTATTCCTGACCAGCCGCGTCCGGCCCTGGCGCTCGATGCGGGCCACGATCGCTGAGGTCCATGCCCAGGGGGGCCTGGCGGTGCCTGCCCATCCGTTCATCCCCTACCCGCTGTGCGTCAGCCGCCGCACGCTGCTGCGACTGCTGGCCGACCCCGACCCGAACGTGCATCCGGACGCCCTCGAGGTCTTCAACCCGACCACCATCGGCCGCCGCTGGCACCCCCAGGTGGTGGCCTTCGCCGCCCAGCACGGACTGCCGGGCATCGGCGACAGCGACGCCCACGAGCTGGACCAGATCGGCCAGGGCTGGACCGGCTTCCCGGGCCGCACCGCGGATGACCTGCGCCAAGCCATCCTGGCCGGCACGACGACCTGGCACGGCGACTTCTACCCGCGGTTCGCCCAGGTGGGCATGGTCGGCCGCCAGTACCGCAAGAAGGCCCTGGACCTCTCGGCCGACCTGGGCGGCCGCCTGCTGCGGCGAGGCACTGGCCGCGACCTGGGCTACCCGGGCGGACGCGAGCGGCCTGCTCGCTACGGAGCGGACACCGAGGAGGCCGGCCGGCCGTGAAGATCGGCCTCGTCACGCCCTACGTCTACCCCCTGCCGGGGGGCGTCAACGAGCACGTCCGGCACCTCTACGAGAACCTCCTGACGCGCGGCCATGACGTGCGCATCATCTCCAGCACGCACGGCCTGCAGAAGGCCAGCGAGGGCGACGTGATCCGCCTGGGCCGCGGCTTCAGCGTGCCCACCAACGGCTCCGTCGGCACGCTGACCCTCTCGCCGCGCTACCTGGCCCAGGCACGCGACCTGATCGCCGCGGAGCGCTTCGATCTGCTGCACTTCCACGAACCGCTGGTGCCGTTCCTGTCCCCCATCCTGCTGCGCGAATCCGATTGCGTGAACGTGGCGACCTTCCACGCCTATGCCGGCTGGAGCCCGGCCTACCAGGTCATCGGGCGGGCGGTGCGGGGGTCGGTGGCGCGGCTGCACGGCCGGATCGCGGTCAGCGCGGCGGCGCGCCACTTCATCGATCACTACTTCCCGGGCGACTACAAGGTCATCCCCAACGGGGTGGACCTGTGGCGCTACGAATCGGCGCGGCCCATCGCCAAGTGGCGCGACGGGACGCCCAACATCCTGTTCGTCGGCCGTTTCGAGGCCCGCAAGGGCCTGCCCGTGCTGCTCAAGGCGTACCGCACGCTGCGCCGCTCAGGACGGCCCTGCCGACTCCTCGTCGTGGGCTCCGGGCCGCTGGAGCGGGAGGTCCGGCGATACGTCCAGACGCGGCGCCTCCAGGGCGTCGAACTCCTGGGTCGCGTCAGCGATGAGGAGAAGGCCCGCTACTTCGCCACGGCGGACGTCTTCGTCGCCCCGGCCACCGGTCAGGAGTCGTTCGGCATCGTGCTGCTGGAGGCGATGGCCGCCGGGACGCCGATCGTGGCCAGTGACATCCATGGCTACAAGGGCGTCGTGCGGCGGGACGTGGAGGCGCTCCTCGTCGAGCCACGCGACCCGCACGAGCTGGCGGTGGCGCTGGCGACGCTCCTGGACGACCCCGCCGGCCGGGAGCGCCTGGCGGATGCCGGCCGACGCCGCGCCGAACAGTTCGGCTGGCCGCGCATCACGGCCAAGGTGGACGACTACTACGGCTTCGTCATCCGGCGCCTGGCCGCCCAGGGGCGGCTGCCCTCAGGCTTCCGCGCGGCGATCCCCGAACCGACCGACCGGGCCGAACGACCAGCCTAGGGCCAGGGCAGGCCGGCGGCGAGATGGAGGGCGATGTCGGCGGCGTCGGACACGCCACTCGGGCCACCCAGGACGACCATGGAGGGTGGTGCCAGCAGGTGCACCTCGTCGAGGACCTCCTGGGGCACGATGTCGCCACTCGGCACCAGCAGCAGCGGTCCGCCCAGCGGCGCGCCGGCCAGGGCGTCGGGGAAGTTCTCGCCGTTCGCCACGTAGAGGGTGTCGCCGGGGCTGTAGGTGGCCTGCGCGATGGCGACCGCCGTGCCGTACCGATCGGTGCCGCCCAGCCGCGTCACGCTCGTCGGCGCGCGGCTGGCGGTGTACTGCGCGAGGGCCGTCTGGATCGAGGCGGAGATCGAGGCCGTGCCGCCCAGGACGTAGATGTGCGTGGGCACGAGGCGCTTGAGTTCGGTGGCCGTACTGGCGGGGATGCCGCCGCTGACGAGGAGCACGGGCGCCCCGACGTGGGCCGCGGCGGCCGCGCCGGCCAGCGCGTCGGGGAAGTTGAGGCCGCTGGCGATGTAGACGGCGGCCGGATGCGCCGCGAACGTGGCCCTGGAGACCGCTGCCGCGGTGGCGTAGCGATCGCTCCCGGCGAGGCGGGTCACGGAACCGCTGGTGTAGCCCTGCAGCAGGCTCATGACCGGCCCGTCAACAGCACTCGTGCTGCCCAGCAGGACGATCCGGCCCGGTTGGAGCCGGGCCAGCTCCTGGGCGGTGCTCATGGGCAGCAGGCCGTTCTGGACCAGCAGCACCGGTCCGCCGTTCTTGCCGGCGGCCGAGGCCCCCGAGAGGGCGTCGGGGAAGGCCTGGCCGCTGCCGACGTAGACCACGCTGACGCCGGGCGCGAAGTTGGAGGCGGAGGTCTCCGCCGAGGTCGCGTAGCGGTCGATCCCGGAGATGCGGTCGGGGTCCACCGGCGGCGGCGGGGGCGGAGGCGGGGGCGGGCCCTTGATGAAGACGCCCGTCCAGTAGGTCCGACCGCTCGTCGCGTCATACGCGACGCCGATGCCGGCCGCCGTGTACGCCGCCGTGGTGATGATGGCGTAGTGGGGCGGTGAGGCATGCCAGTCGGTGGCGGCCTCGTCGGCCGACGGGCCCCAGCTGCCGTAGCCCGCGTTCCACTCGATGATCTCGCCCATGGCCGACCACTGGATGCCCGAGTCCTCGATCATGGAAAGGGCTGTCCGGCCGTCCGGCTGGGTGTGGGAGAAGTAGTGCAGCGTGGCCATGTTCATGGAGCGCTGCTCGGCGATCGCCTGGAGCCGGGGATCCATGATCACCGGGGCCAGGCCGACGGCGCTGCGCTGCCCATTCAGCAGGTCCAGCTCGTGAGCCTCTGCCGCGATCGGCGTCATCGATCCGCTGCTGGCGGAGGCATGCCGGGCGCCGCCCGCCGGCGCGACCACGCAGGCCAGCGCGAATACGAAGGCGACGGCGGTGCTGAGGGTGGGGCGTCGAGCGATGGTCAAGATCCGATCGTGTCCGGGGCACACGCGTGATGGACGGCGACATGGAGCGCCGTGCTACCCCGCCAGTCTGGGCGCCCTCACCGCCACGACCATAGCGCACGGGTCCCGCCTGCGGACTCGTCGATGGTACGGGCGGCGTGCTCAGACCCGGTCAGGCGGTGCCCGCTGTCAACGCGTTACCGGCTCGTCGGGGTCCGGCCCGGGGCCACGGAGGAGTTCCAGGCGCTGGGCGCGGCGCGTCCACGCGGCGTACATCACGGCCAGGGCCAGGGCCGCGGTGACCAGCACGAGCGACCCGGACTGGAGGCCCAGCACCTGCAGCGTCTGCGGCGGGTCGGTGTTGACGGCGAACTGGAAGTCGTACACGTAGGTCGGCAGAGGCAGGACCTGGAAGATGTTCTTGAGGCCGGTCGGGATGGGCAGGCCGGCGATGTCGGCGTAGAAGATGACGAACCACAGGGCGGCGGCACCCAGGATGCCGATCACGAAGCGATGCGGGTCGCGCATCGTGAGCACGAACCAGGCGGCGACCGCCAGCGGCACGGTGCCGATGATGGCGAACGCGTAGGGCCCCAGCGCGCCGAGCGGGGCGGAGATCAGGGACTGGTCCCCGAACCGCGACTGGGCCAGGGCCAGGGCGGCCAGCAGGGCCGCCGCGGTGAGCACGAGCCACGGCGCGCCTGAGTGGAGCAGGCCGCCCCCGCCGGGGCGTTGGCGGCCGGCCGTGAAAGCCCGCTCGGCGAGCACCAGGCGCAGCTGCCAGAGCAGGATGGCGCCGCCGACGATGAGGACCACGGCGGAGGCAGCGACCCGCTCGGTGAGCACGAACGGCATGCTCACGAAGCCGCAGACCTGCGAGTTGGGCGCCACCCGGGAGGTCCCGGCCAGCGCACACAGCGGCACGCGGGCCAGCCACAGGAGCGGCGCCGCCACCAGGGCACCCGCGGCGGCCAGGCGGGCCAGCAGCCAGGTGCGCGGCGAGGGACCGTGCCATAGCTCGGCCAGCCAGTAGGCCACGGCGGCGAAGAGGAACGGCAGCGCCGTGTAGTAGTGGTACTGGAAGCTCGCCCGGTCGATGCGTGACCAGGAGAGCCACTGGCAGACGAAGCCGATGACCAGGATCGTCAGGGCCAGGCTCCGCCGCGCCCAGGCCTGCCAGGCGGCCCAGGCCATGACCGGCACGCCGAGCCAGAAGATCACCAGGTTGCCGGCGTCGTACGTGATGCCGGTCGTGTCGTTGGCGTAACCCTGCTGGAAGAACCACACCGGCTTGAAGTCGAAGGGCCAGGCCCACCACGGCGACGACGCAGGATGGGAGGCGCGCAGGTCGTTGTGGTAGTTGTACATCTGGATCTGGAGGTCCAGCAGCGTCTGGCCCGTGTGGCCGGCCGGGTAACCGGTGAACCACTGGTTGCCCAGGGCGATCCACGGCGCGTAGCTGATGACGTAGACGACGAGCGGGACGAGCGTGAAGCAGGCCAGGGCGAGCAGCCATGGCGCGCCCAGGAACGCGCCGGGGATGAGCCATCCCTGGTCGGGGGCCTCGGCGGGCGGGGGGTCGGCGGGTCCGGCACGCACGCGGGCCAGGGGGCCCAGGCCGCTCCGGCCGGCCAGCGAGAAGGCGACCAGGACCGCGGCCGCGAGGACGAGGAAGGCGGCCCCCACCAGGACGAGGTTGCCGGGCGTGGCCGAGGCACCGGTCGCCGGCGCCCGCCCGCCGAGCACGATGCCCGCCAGGAGCGCCAGCCCGCCGGCCGCGGCCGGGGCACCGACCGCGAAGCGCACCTCGTCGAGCGTCCAGCGGATGGGGCGCACGACGATGGCCGCCGCCAGGACCCCGGTGAGGATGACCATCAGGACGAGGAAGCTCGCATCGCCGATCGGCGCGCCGGCGGAGGTGGCGCCGATGGCCAGCCAGCCCAGCACGCCCGTCAGGCCCACCATGGCCGCGAGGGCCAGGAGGCGGCCCAGCGCTGAGCGCAGCAGCACGAGCAGGACGATGCCGCCGATGGCGTAGGCGCCGACCCACTTGGAGGCGAGGGCCAGGCCCAGCAGGACGCCGATGGCCGGGATGGCCAGGGCCACCACCCAGCGGCGACGCCACAGCCCCATGTAGATCGGCACGAAGAGCATGTAGGCGGCCACGATGAAGAGGGCCACGTACGTGTCGTTCATGGCGATCCGCGACTGGGCGAAGAACATGCCGTCGACCAGCACCAGGCCCGCGGTGAGGAGGGCCACGGAGCGCCGGCGGAAGAGCATGCGCACGAGGAGGTAGAGGCAGCCCAGCAGGAGGGCGCCGGCGATGACGCCCATGATCCGCCAGGCGTAGGCGTGGTTGCCGATGTCCACCACGGCCAGCTGGCCGGCTGAGTCCACGGCCAGGAGCTGCTGGCGATCCTGGGCCGGGCGCTGGGGCTGCGTGTCCAGGGTCATGGCGATGGTCGAGAACGGCAGGCGGGCGTCGGCGAAGACGGCGTTGCCGTGCGGCTCCACGACGTACACCGTGTCGCTGCTGCCGTCGGCCGTGCGGCCCAGGACGTGGATGATGTTGGACGACTCGTCCCACGCCACCGCCCGGACCGGGCCGGGCATCTTGAGGGTGCCGCCCAGCGTGGTCCCGCCCGAGGCCGGCACCGCCACCCAGCTGAGCGACGACTCGCCGGCGGCGTAGATCGTGGGCTGGTCGAGCCCGTTCATCAGCACCAGCCCGGTGGCTGCCTCGGGCAGCGTCAGCTGGCTCGTCGAGACCAGCGTCGCCGCGTCCCGCAGGTCCAGCGTGTCGCCCTCGGCGACCGCCACCGCGCCGGCCCCGGAGTCCGTGGGCACGGCGACCAGGGCGGCCGCCGACGGATCGGCCACCGAGGCGGACTGGCTGCCGTCGGCCGTGGCCAGGCTGACCAGCTGGTGGGCCGTCGTGATGGCCTCGACGTGGGCGCCGTCGGACGACACGATGACGGTCGCGACCGGGCCGCCGAACGTGCCGAGGCGCGTCGCCACGGGCGCCGCCGCGGAGGTGGCGAGGCGCATGGCGTCGAGGTCGGCCGTCTGGATGGTCCATAGCCCGCCCGCGTCGTCGGCCACGTACAGCACGTGGTTGCCCTCATCGACGGCCAGATGGACGGCCACCCGCCCCTGGCCAAGGGCCACGGTCGCCACGACCTGCCGCGTGGCCAGGTCGTAGGCCACGACGCCGCTCGGGGTGGCCGTGTAGAGGCGGTCGCCATCACGCTGGTCCGGTTGGTCGGGCGGGCTCCAGCGCGTCTCGGTCACGGCGTCGGTGACCGGCCCGCCCAGATCGGCCGTGCCCGTCACGTTGTCGTCGCCTAAGGCCACGAGGCCGACGGCGATGAGGTACTTGGCCAGGTGGGGGTGGGTGAACTCGTAGATGTCGTGGGGCTCGCCGTAGCGCCAGTCCTGCAGGAACTCGGTCGCCGTGCGGGCGTGGTAGACCTCGTCGAAGATCATGCCGAAGGGCTGGCCAAGGTCCCACGTCCGCAGGACCATGGCGGCCACGATCAGGATGAGCACCACGAGCCCGTCCAGCCGGTCGGGCAGCCCGAACGGCTCGCGCCGCAGCTCGCCGCTGCGGTCACGCCGCAGCGAGCGGGCCATCAGTCCGCGCAGCAGGCCCGATCGCCGGGGAGCCTGGAGACCCGGTGACGCCAGCGGCGCCGGGGCCGGGGCCCGTGGTGCCGGCGGCGGCCGGTCGTAGGGGTCGACCTCCGGCGGCCGCGCCCCGAGGCCCGCCAGGCGGCGCAGCGGCCCGGCGACGAGGTCGCTGATGGGCCGCAGCGACCAGGCCACGACGAGGAACCCGCCCGTCTGGAGGATGACGCTCAGGAGCACCCCGCCAAAGCTCCGCATGTCGGCCCCGAAGGGCAGGCCGCTGACGTTGGCCGTGCCGTAGTTGCCGACCGTGAGGATGCCGTGCAGGTTGATGAACGAGCCGATGGCGAGGACCAGCGTCAGGACCCGGAAGCGCCGCGAGTTGACCGCCAGCAGCGGCAGGAAGACGAAGACGGGGAAGAGGTAGCGCTCGTGCACGCGCGTGGGCAGGATGAAGAAGGCGAGCGACAGGAAGACGGCGGTCAGCAGGATCGAGCGGCGTGAATCGCGCCACGCGAGCTGGATGGCCCCCACGGCGAAGCCCAGGCCCAGCAGCAGGGCCCCGATCGTGAAGCCGTTGAGCCCAGCCAGCAGGGGCACCTGGTCGGACGACCAGCCCCCGCCGGCGGCCAGCGAGGCCTGCCCGCCGGAGCCGATGAGCGCCCATGGGTCATAGGCATTGACGCTCAGGTAGGGATAGCCGGCGGCCGTGTCGCCCATGCGCGAGATCAGCGTGGGCACGTCCAGGCCGAACGGGGTGATGAGGACGAAGAGGACCACCGCCCCCACCGCCGCACAGCTGACGAGGCGCCAGATGCCCTGTTCCTCCACGACCCACGAACGGAGCGCCCGGGGTACCGCTGTCGCCCGCGGTCCCGATCCGATGAGGAAGAGGTGGCGGCGCAGGAGCGTCACGCCGATGAGCGGCGCGAGGACGATGCCGAACTGCGGCTTGACCAGCGCCGCCACGACGGCGAAGCCGACGGCGGCCTCGGAGAAGCCGTCGATCAGGAAGGCGATGGCGACGAGCATGACCAGCGCGCCGACGGCGTCGATCTGGCCCCACAGCGCCGAGTCGTACCAGGTGACCGGGTTGAAGAGGTAGAGCGCGGCGGCCCCCAGCGCCGCGCCGCGGGCGTCCGATCGCGTCCCCAGCCAGCGGCGGACGAGGCGGTACAGGAGGTAGGCGATGCCCAGGTCGGCGGCGATCGCCGGCAGCTTGATGAGCCCGCCCACGATCGTGTCGGGCAGCGGCAGGACGATCCCACCGAAGGTGATCGTGCCGCCGCCCAGCAGGTCGGCCACGCCGCTGCCGATCGAGCCCAGGATCCACAGCACGTAGAGGTAGCCGGGCGGGTAGTCGGCGAAGCCGGCGTTGGCGTAGAAGCCGCCGGGGCCGCCGTGGGCGAGCGTCAGGGCCCACGAGGTGAAGCTGCCGATGTCGCTCTGGAAGCCAGAGCCCGGGAAGAGGACGTATGCGATGATGAGTCGCAACGCCAGCCCGACCAGGAGCAGGATGGCGATGGCGGGGATGGCCGAGGGCGACCCGTCCGAGCGTCTCGGCGCCGTGCGCCCCGGTGCGGCCTCACCCGGCCGAGGCGCTGTCGAGTCCAACCGGCCTCCTGCACGAGCGACGAGTGGCCCGCAGTATAGCAACGGCCCGCCCCGTTCCCCCGCCTCGCCCCAGGTCGGTCGCCGACCGTCTCCGCGCGCGGCTGGACGGCCTTGACCCGACCTGGATCGGCGTCGCCGTGTTCGTCGCCGCGCTCGTCATCTACATCGCCTCGAATCCGGCGCGCCAGAACGTCTACGACCACTTCGTGTGGCAGGCCGACGCCTACCTCCACGGCCGCTTCGCCATCACCTGGCCGGTCGTCACGGACGGGTTCCGCAACGACTACTTCCAGGACGTCTACCCGCTCCCCTCGGCGCCGGGCTACGCGCTCCTGCCGTTCCCGCCGCTGCCGGCCGTGCTGCTCATCCCGTTCGTGGCCCTGGGCGGCCTGGGCACCGACGCGGCGCTCCTCGTGGCCTGCCTTGGCGCGGTCAACGTGGCCCTCGCCTGGCGCCTTGCCTCGCACGTCACGGACGACCGCCTGGCGGCCCTCGTGGCGACCGCCTTCTACGGCTTCGGGACGGTCGCCTGGTACGCGGCGATGCTGGGCAGCACGTGGTTCGCGGCCCACGTGGTGGCCAGCTTCTTCGTCTTCCTGGCCGTCACCCTCGCCGTCGACGGCGAACAGCGCGACCGGGCACGGGCCGCCGTGCGGCGCCTGCCCTTCGACGGGCGGCAGTTCGTGGCCGGCCTCGTCTTCGGCGTGGCGGCGCTGGCGCGCCTGACGACCATCCTGGGCCTGCCGTTCTTCGTCGTCGTCGGCAGCGGGGGGAGCATCTGGCGACGGGGCCTCTCCGCCGCCCTCGGCGCAGCCATCCCCGTCGCCGTCCTCCTGGCCTACAACCTGGCCTCGTCGGGCCAGCTCTTCGAGCCGGGCTACGACTACCTGTACCAGACCGAGACGGTACCCATCCCCGGCGGCCTCCTGGCCCAGGTCTTCCCGGCCCTCCAGGCCATCGGCTACCACCCCGGCACGTGGAGCGCGGAGGACCTGCATTACCTGCCCCAGAACCTGCTGATCATGCTGGCCTGGCTGCCCACGGTCCAGCCGCAGTGCGGGGTCGAGGGGCTCTTCTCCACCACCTGCGCGCTGATCCGGCCCGACCCGCTGGGCATGAGCCTGCTGCTCACCAGCCCGGCCTACCTGCTGGCCATCCCGGCGCTCCTGGCCGACTGGCGCGACCGCCTCGTCATCGGCGCCACGGTGGCAGTAGCCGTGATCGCCGGGGCCGACCTGGTCCATTTCAGCCAGGGCTGGGTCCAGTTCGGCTACCGCTTCAGCAACGACTTCGCGCCGTTCGCCCTGATCCTGGTCACGCTGGGTATCGCCCGGCTGGGGCTGCGCCGCGCCGTCGTGGGCCTGGTGGCCGCCTCGGTCCTCATCAACGCCTGGGGCGTCTTCTGGGGCGTGGCCCTGGGCTGGTGAGGCGCCTCTATACTCGCCGCGATGTCGAACCCTGACGGGGTGGCGGCCGCCCCGCCAGAGGCGAGCGCGGCCGTCGTGCCCGCCCTCTCCTACTTCTTCCCCGCCCACGACGAGGCCGAGAACATCGAGGCGCTCGTGGCCGAGGCCCTGGCTGCCCTGCCCGCCCTGGCCCAGCGCTTCGAGATCATCACCGTCGACGACGGCAGCCGCGACGGCACGGGGGCCCTGGCCGACCGCCTGGCCGCCGAGCACCCCGACGTCGTGCGCGCCGTGCACCACGAGGTCAACCAGGGTTACGGGGCGGCCCTGCGCAGCGGCTTCCGGGCGGCGCGCTACCCGCTGGTGGGCTTCACCGACGGCGACCGCCAGTTCCGCGTGGCCGACCTGCGCTTGCTGCTCGACCGTCTCGAGGCGCCCGACGCCCCCGACGTGGTCGTGGGCTACCGCCTGCGGCGGGCGGACGCCACGGTGCGCCTCCTGTATGCCCGCGTCTACCGCTGGTGCCTGCGCCTCTTCTTCGGCCTGAACGTGCGCGACGTGGACTGCGCCTGCAAGCTCTTCCGGCGCGAGGCCCTCACCGGCGTGCGGCTGGAGTCCGGCGGGGCGTTCCTCTCCGCCGAGCTGCTCATCAAGCTGCGCGCCCGCGGCGCCCGCCTGGCCCAGGTGGGCGTGCCGCATCACCCGCGCGTGGCAGGCCAGGCCTCGGGCGCCAACCCGCGGGTCGTCCTGCGCGCGGTGCGCGACTTCTGGCGCCTCCGTATCCGCCTGTGGGTGGCCCGCGACCGCGCCCTGGCGCGCGGGCTGCCGGTCCTCGGCAGCGAGGCCTAGCTCTCGCCCTCCGGCGGGTCGGGCACGTCCAGGGAGTTGACGAACTCGCGGAACACGGAGAGGCGCTCCTCGTCGATCGTGTCGGCCTCCGCCGGCGTCACGCCGGCGCGGTCCAGGACATCATCCGTGGCGTAGATGACGACGCCCGCCCGGAGGGCCAGGGCGATCGCGTCGCTCGAGCGGGCGTCGACGTCGACCGTCCGGTCGCCCAGCTCCATGATCAGCCGGGCACGGTAGGTCTCGTCGGCGAGCTCCGAGATGATGACCTGCTTGAGCTGCACACCGAGCTCGTCGAGGGCGGTGGCGAAGAGGTCATGGGTCAGCGGCCGCTCGGGCACGACGCCCTGGAGCCGCCGGGCGATGGCGTCCGCCTCGTTGGCCCCGACCCAGATGGGCAGGTAGCGGTCCCGGTCGGCTTCCTTGAGGATCACCACGTGCTGCGACGTCAGCATGTGGATCCGCACGCTCTCGACGACCATCGCGTTCAGCCCTGGCGGCATGCGAGCGATTCTACGCCCGGTCCGGCGTGGCTCAGCGCTTGGGGGTGGCCTTGGGCTTGGCCGTCGGCTTGGGCGTGATGTGCGGGCTCGGCGAGGGGCTGGCCGAGGGTGACGGCGAGGCGCCCGGGCCGGTGATGGCGGCCAGCGGGCTGACCATGACCTGGTCGGCGGTGATCCACACCAGCGCCGGCGGCTGGCCCGCCTTGCCCAGCACGACGGCCATGCCGCGCAGCCCGTCGAAGCCGGTGCCGCCGTCGGCCACGAGGAACTGGCCGACGTAGCTGCCGTCGGTGCGCGAGAACTCGACGATGCGGGCGTGGCTGGAGTCCCACACCCACAGGCGGTCGGTCGGGGCGGCGCCCGTGGCGTTGAGCAGCCGGTAGTCGTGGCCGGGCCGCATGTCGCCCTGGTCGGGCGGGGTGTCCAGCGAGAACGAGCTCGCCTGGCCGCTGAAGTAGCGGGTCACACCGTCGCTGGCGAGGGTGAAGACGTAACCGTCCACGATGTCCAGGTCGTGCACGCCCGACAGGTCGGTGGGCACCGTCAGGTAGTCGGAACTGGTGACGTAGCCGCCGCCGGCCGCGGTGGGCTGGTAGCGCACGATCTGGCGCCCGGCCGGATCGACCGTGTAGAAGTTGTAGAGGCCGGTGTTGAAGTTGCGCAGGTAGGCCGCGATGGCCGACACGTCCGGGGCCAGGGGGGTCGGCGCGGTGATGGAGAGGCGCGCCAGCGTGCCGTCGCCCTTGGCGTCGGACGGCGCCCAGCGCCACAGGCCCTGCGCGGCATCCACGATCAGGACATCCGGCCCGGCCGTGGTCAGCAACCGCGGGGCGGCGATGCCCTTCTGGCCCTTCTGGACCACGATCTTGGCCGTCCGCGCCGCGAGGTCGATGCGGATGACCGAGCCGTTGGCCGTGTCGACGATGTAGGCGGCGCCGTCGGGCCCGACGATGAGGCCCTGCAGGTCCGGGTTCGCGTCGATCTTGTCGAGGGTCAGGAGCGCCTGCGAGGTCGTGTAGCTGACGTCGTAGAGCTGGTCCAGCGCGCCCGACACCTGCCCCTTGAGGTCGACCAGGGCCGACGCCGGCGCTCCGAACGCGGTCGCCTGGGTGAGCTGATGCCACGCGTCCTGGAGGATGGTGTGGGCTCGCGTCGGCTCGTTGACCAGGAGGTTGCCGTTGGTCACCTGGGCCATGTCGTCGGTAGCGGCCTGGATGGCCTGCTGGGCGTTGCTCACGGCGGCCACGTTGGGACGGCTCAGCCCGCCGATGAACCAGACCACGCCGGCGAGGGCCACCAGCAGCACGAGGAAGCCCAGGAAGGCGATGGCCAGGCGCCGTTGCGAAGCGGTCCGGTCGGCCAACGGCACGACGCGGCGGTAGGAGGTGCGGCGACGGGGCAGCAGGTCGGTCAGGTGCTCCATGGCGTCGGCGGCTGCCCCGGACATCGCCTCGCGGGCGACCCGCGCCCCGCCCTGCACGGCGCTGGCGGCCCCCACGAGCGGGTCGGCCAGGGGGATCGGCGACCGGTCGGGCGCGCCCGCCAGCGGTTCGGCGGCCCGCACGGGCACCAGCTTGCGGTCGGTCCGCGTGGCCGGCATCTCGGCCGCCTCCATGACCATGAGGGCGTCCGATTGCTCGCCGCCGCCGGCCACGAAGAGGTGGTGGAGGTGCTCCGCCGCCGACTGCGGGTGGAGCGTCACGGCGGCGTTCTTGATCTCCTCGAGGCCGACCGTGGTGGTCACGTTGTGGGCGCTCAGGATCAGCGTGTCGCCGACGACCATGTCGCCGCGCCAGACGTCCACCTCGACCTCGCCGGCGGCCGGCAGGCCGGCCCCGCGCTCCTCCTCCGGGAGGGTCAGGAGGCGCGCCTGGCGCACCAGGAAGGCGTCCGCATCACCGATGGTCGCCACATACAGCTCGTGACCGCGGACGACCGCCACGGCCGC
>Ga0265320_10001140_pt1 | contig 19569 bp, 18 predicted proteins | sample 4827metaG_FD_202087 | JGI IMG/M metagenome (GOLD analysis project Ga0265320, IMG submission 202087) | Rhizosphere microbial communities from Carex aquatilis grown in University of Washington, Seatle, WA, United States - 4-8-27 metaG | ecosystem: Host-associated > Plants > Roots > Rhizosphere >...
GAAACTCCTCAACAAAAGGGTCGTGCCAGCCCTGTCGTTGGGAGAAGCTACGTGGACGGCGCGTTGACCGACGTGAAACCTCCGGGAACTGGCGTCAAAACTACGCTGCGGGGGTGCCCGGGGGCGGGAAGCGGTCCCCAAACATCGGTAGCCCGCTCTTTGACTCTTCCTTGGTCGCTTCGTCTTGCAGCACATCCCAGTGCTCGACAAGAACGCCGTTCGCGATTCTCACGATGTCCGCGGCGATCCAAGCGCGGGGCCTCCCGTTGCCGGTAAAGCGGCCGTGAAGCAAGACGTACTCGCCTTCGGCGACGGCGACGGCGTTCTCGTACCGCAATTCGCGGGGTGCCGCTCTGACGAGATTGAAGAGCCCATCTCTTCCCGGAGCAATGTGCGCGCTATGTTGGATGTAATTTGGCGACCAGAATCGCGCTGCGGCCTCGTAGTCTCGCTTGTTGAAAAGCGCATCAAAGGCCTCGAGGACCATGGCTTTGTTCTCGGAGGGAGTCGTCATCTTGGAAGCCGAGATAGTCCCTCCAACGGGCGGCCTTCTTGTCGATCTTTGCTCCCGGTTGTCGATTCGTGCTGGCGCGCGATCTCGCTTTGCCTCGAAAGCTCACGCCGTTCGCCGATTGCGAATCAGGGCTGCGTCACGAGCCGCAGGGGCAGCAGTAGTAAGCGATACCCGCCGGACCGGCGCCTACCGAGTGACAACCGGCAGGCGGATCCGGAATGGGTCCCGGCCCCACGCCGCCGCACGAAGCGACGTACTCGCTCGCGCCGCATACGTCGTTACAGGGTGCGTTCCCGGAACCCGAACAATGCGGCGTCCCGTCCGTTTCACACGATTCAAAGACGTCGCCTGGCAGATTGCACGCAATGAAGGCGCGGGCCGCGTGGCAAGTCGCACGCGACGAAGCGTCGCCGTCGAGCTCGGGCGACCAGGTGCACGCCGACAAGCCACTGCCCTTGTTCGACACGACGCCGCCGTCTGCGGTCTTGCAAACGCCGTTCACGCACGTCGCGCCACTTTGGACCGCGATGCATTCCGAATCCGTCGAGCACGTGACCCAGTTGGTGTTCGTGCCTTCTAGCCCGGAGTTCGTGCTGCACGACGCGGCCATGGCCGTCAGGGCGAGTGCGAAGAAACAAAGGCGCACCGGCAAAAAATTAAGCTTCGTGTTCATGTCTTTTCTCCCATCGGAGTTCCCGCGAGCTCCCCGTCTTCGATGTATTGTCCGAAATAGAAAAACACGCGACGACGTCCCGGCATTTCGTCACGGTGCTCGGCGTTGTACGACTCGACGTCGGCCCACAGCGCGCCGACGTCGCGCCGTACGTCTTCCAGGAGTCGTTCCACGCGCGCGGCGAACGGATGCGCGTCGTGAATGTCGAACCCGAGCGTCGCGCCTCCGACCACGTCGTTCGTCGCGGAACGCGGCTGACCGCGGCGCACCTTGGCGGCGATGGCGTTCACCACGGCGCGGAAATGATCGAAGACGGCCACTTCCCAGCCGAGCTCCGCGCCGACCGGGACGAACAGATCGACGGCGCGAAGCGCGCCCTCGGCGCCCGCGCCGTCGCGCACTAGTTTTCCTTCCGCGATGAGCGTCTCGGTCGCTCGCTCGACGAGCGACGCGTCGAGGCCGAGCCGTTCGACGAGGGTTCGGAGCGTCGCGCCCGGATGGCGGTGCGCGGTGGTCCACACTACCGGCAGCGCAGACTCCGCTTCGTTCGCTTTGACGAGGTACGCGAGATCGGCGTCGCTGGTGATGCCGTAGAGCGCTTCGCCGCCGTGCCCGGTTTGATAGACGAGGCCCGAGCCGACCAGGTCGTTCAATACAGAGCCCACTTCGCGTTCGCCGTCCGCCGCGAAGCGCTTGAGCACGTCCGCTCGGCGCGCGCGCCCCTCGTGCCCGACGTATTCGAGCACTGCTTGCCACAATGTCTTGTCCGGGACGCTCGCGGACTCGGTGAGGCGCTGGACCTTTTTTTGATAGCTCCGGAGCGCGAGGCCGAACATGTCCGCCGCGACCCGCTGCGCGACGCCCTGCGCGTCGAGCTCGCGCGCGAGATCCAAGAAGACTTGGTCGGCGACCTTGGCGAGCGGCGCCCGCACCCCCGCCGCAGTCGACAATTGCCCGATGAGGACCGTGGTCTGCTGCATGATGCAGTCGATGAGGAGCCGGATATTCATGAAATGCTCTCGAGCCTGAGGAGCATACAGAGGCGAAAAACGGGCGGAAGACGCCCTAAAGTTCGCACCCTGAGCGCACCCCTAGAAGGCTTCGGAAATCGCGCGATCCGCCGAGTGCTCGAGCGATTTGCGAAGGAGAACGACACGAGGTAACCCTTCGGCGAGAGGAGGCGTCGCTACCGATGCACACGGTGAACCTGAGTCCGCTCGAACCAGCCGACGTCTCCAGCGTGTTCGGGCTGCTCGATGCCGCAAACTTGCCGACCGTGGGCGTCCAGGAGAACCCGAGCGCGTTCGTGGTCGCTCGCGTCGGCGACGAGATCGTGGGGTGCTGCGGCGTCGAGATACACGGCTCGCACGGGCTGCTCCGGAGCCTCGTCGTAGGACCGCGGCACCGCGGTAACGGAATTGCAAGAACGCTCGTCGAGCACGTGCTCTCGCTCCCGCAGCACGCTGGGATCACGGGGATATATCTGCTCACGACGACGGCGCGCGACTTCTTTCCGCGCTTCGGGTTCGAGGTCCTTCCTCGCGGCGAAGCGCCGGAGGGGATCCGCGCGTCGTGGGAGTTTCGAACGGGGTGTCCCGACACAGCGGTGTTCATGTGGCGCCAGGCCGGCGATCCATTCGCAATTCGGAGCCACGACGACCTCCGCGCCGTCGTCGCGGATGCAAAGGCATCGACGAAGGCGAAGGTCGTCGACCGCCTCGGCCGACTCGAACGCGAATTCATTTCGCGCGCCCCGTTGCTCTTCGTCGCAACGGCGAGCCCGGACGGTCGCGTCACGGTTTCACCGAAAGGAAACGGAGCCGGCATCGTTTCGATCGTCGACGATCGCACGTTGCTGATTCCGGAGCGCCCTGGCAACGGCCTGGCCTACGGGCTGTCGAACATGATCGACAACCCGCATGTCGGGATCATCTTCGTCATTCCCGGTTCTACCGAAACGTTCCGCGTCGATGGTCGCGTCGAACTAACGCGCGACCCTACCCTGCTGCGGAAATTTTCGGCGCGCGGCAAGGACGCGCTTCTCGCCATGCGTGTTCACATCGAGCGATGCTTCTTCCACTGTTCCAAAGCCTTTCTGCGCTCGGGTTTCTGGCGCACCGAAACCTGGCCGGAGCCGTTTGCGCTGTCGTGGGGCGAGTGGGCGAAGCAGTGGTACGACGTGCCGGACGGCGCGGCGAAGAAGCTCGACACGGACATCGCGAAGGACGAGGCGGAGAACCTCTGACGATCCAAGTCACCGCACGAGGACCGACTCGCAATCCGGGCGCGCCCCTTCCGTTCAGACCGCTTCCAGCCGCGCGATCGTCGTCAAAATTCGCTGACTCAATTGCTCGAGCTTGTCGACGTCGGTGATCTTGCCGCCGTCGGCGTCGGAGACATAAAAGACGTCGGCGACGCGTTCGCCCTCGGTGTTGATCTTGGCGAACCAGATCGACAGCTCGCAGAGCTGAATGGTGTTGGAGAGCGAGAAAAGGAGGGCGGGGCGGTCGCGGGTGATCACTTCGATGACGGTGTGGTTCGTCGCGGAGTGGTTGTCGAGGTTCACCTTGGTGGCGACGGGCGGCGTCGGGCGCCAGCTGGTGCGGCCTCGTGAAGAAGAGCCGGTCGCCAGCTCGACGGCATCGAGGTCGCCGGCGATGAGCTTCGCGAGGTTCTTTTCGAGCGTGGGCAAGAGGCGAGCGGCGTGGTTCGAGTCGCTCGTGCCGGTGAGGCAGAAGATGTCGAGCGAACGACTCTGCCCGTCCTGGCCGAGCCACGAGTAGACCTCGGCGCTCAAGACGCCGAGCTTCGCATTGGCGAGCGTGGCGGTGATCATCGCGAGGAGGCCGGGGCGATCGTCGGCGACGACCCAGAGCTCGAGGTTCGGGTCGCTCTTCGGGACGAGCCGCATGCTCGACGGCTGCGCCTGAGCGCGTTCGGCGAAGAGCGCGTGATCGACGACGACATGGGGCGAGTTCGCGACGAGGTAACGCTCGGGAAGTCCGTTCAAGAAGTGCTCGATGAAGGAGCGGTCGCGCTGCTCGGGCCAGAGGGCGAGCACGGATTGTCGTGCTTCGAGTCGGTTCGCGTGCGTGGCGCGCGAGCCGGCCATGTAGCGATCGGACGCGACGAAGAGCGCATCGAGCATGCGCCGCTTCCAGCCGGTCATCGACGTCGGGCTCGTCGTGGTCACGTCCGCGATCGTCATGAGGTAGAGCTCGCGGAGCGCTTCCGGCCCCCGCACTTCGGCGCAGAACTCGACCAGCGTCCGCGGATCGTCGAGGTCGCGTCGCGTTGCGACCTGGTACATCCGGAGGTGCGTCGCGACGTGGTGCTGCACGTCGAGGATCTCGCTGTCGGTCATACCCAGGCGCTCGAGGATCCCGCGGGAGAGATCCGCGCCGCGGGTCTGATGATCCTTGCCGCCGTGGTCCTTTCCGATGTCGTGAAGCAACGTCGCGAAGAACAAGGTGCGCGGGCGTGACACCTCGGCGGCGAGCCGACACGCGAGCGGATGGTCGTCCGCGAGATCGCCGCGCATGAGCGCGCGGAGCTGATCGACCGCGGCGACCGAGTGCACGTCGACCGTGTACACGTGATAAATGTCGTGGTGCACGCGGCCGACGACGGGGAGAAATTCCGGAATCATCGCGGTGAGCAAGCCGACCTCGTGGAGGTCGTAGAGCACCGAGCCGCTCTTCAGCTTGGTCTGTTGCACGACGCAGACGAGCTTGGTGAAGAGCTCGGCCGCCTCGCGACTGCCGCGAAGCGCCTCGCAATACTCCGGGTTCGACGTCGCGCGCGAAATCGAGTGGCGCGCAAAATCGTAGACGGGGACCCCGCGCTTCACGGCTTCGTCGTAGACGCGAAGGGCGAGCGCCGGATCGGTGTAGAGCGCCTTTCTCTCGACGAGCGAGACGCAGTCGCCTTGCAGCTTCACGCCGTTGCCGATCAAGACGTCGCGCGGGCGCTTTCGCGGCGGGGGCTTCGCGCGAAGTAGAAGCATTTCCCGGGCGCGCGACACAGCCCGCGCGCGCCGGTAATAGTCGCTCATGAAGCGTTCGACACCGGGCCCACCGGAACCGTAGCCGAGCTGTTCCGCGACGCGCTCTTGCTGGTCGAAGCTCAGCCGATCCGTGCGCCGGCCGCTCGAGAGGTGCAAGAGGTTCCGGATGCGGAGGAGCAAGCTCCGCGCTTCTTCGATCTCCGTCCACTCGCGCGCGACGAGGATGCCGATCTGGATCAGCTCCGACAGATCGTTCACGCGCCAACGCGCCCGCGCCGACCAGTGCATCACGTCGAGATCGCGCAGGCCGCCCTCGCCGTTCTTCACGTCGGGTTCGAGCAGGAACACCGAACCGCCGAACCGTTCGTGACGCGCCCGCGTTCGCGCTTCGAGCCGGTCGATGAAGTTTGCGAGATTGCCCGGTCCGAACACGCCTTGAAACGCGCGATCGAGGAGCGCATCTTCGAACTCCGCGTCGCCGCTGATTTTCCGCCAATCGAGGAGCGACGTTGCCGTCGGTAGATCTTCGCGCGCCAAATCGACGACGTCGGCCGCGGTGACGACTTGATGCCCGATGTTCAAGCCCGCATCCCAGAGCGGATAGAGAAGCGCCTCGGCGGCGGGGGCGACGGTCGCCGTATCGCCCTGGCAGAGCATGCGCACGTCGAGGTCGCTGTGCGGCGACAACGTCGCGCGCCCGTAGCTGCCGACGGCCGCCAAGGTGAGCGGCACCCAATCCCCACGCTGTTTCATCGTCGCGCGCGTCGCGAGGAACAGGCCCGACAGCACGCCGTCGTAGAGCTTCGCGTAGCGTCGACCCGCGGGGAGCCCAGCCTCGACCGCGCCGCTCGAGATGATGCCCTCGACATTCGCGCGATGCTGATCCAGATAGCGCTTGAGCTCGGGAACGAGGTTCGACGAGAACTGCTCGAGCAGCGGCTGCGCCTTGAATTCGGTCGGTGACGCCGCTGTGATCATCGAGGGTAGATGGTTGCCAGATCTCCGCGACATTGGCCACTCATCCGCACTTCATGGGGTCGCAGTCGTCCAGACATCGACGTGAAATGATCTCGACACGATTCGCGCTCGCGTTGTGAGCCCGAGTTTTATAGGGTCCGTGGCCGATCGATGGTCGGTACCAAGGCGGTCCTGTTCACGCCCACTCAGCGCCCCCCTGCTTCGTGGGAGCTGTGGGTGCGGCGGCTATGCTGGGGGATCGTCGCCTTGTCCTGCCTGCAGATCCTGCTCTTCAGTTACGGCAGAGATCAGGGGATCTACGCGGTCGTCGCCGACTCGATGTTGCACGGGAAGGTCCCGTATCGCGACGCCTGGGACTTCAAGCCGCCTGGTATTTTCTTCGTATTCGCGCTCGCGCAGGCCCTGTTCGGCAAGGCGATGGTGTCGATCCGCCTCGTCGAAATGGCTGGCGTCGTGGCGACCGTGTTCGGGTTTCGCGCGCTCGGACGCGAAACACTCGGTGACGACCTCGCCGGATTGATGGGGGGGGCCCTGTTCGCGCTGGTCTACGCGCAGCTCGAATTCTGGCACACCGCGCAGCCGGAATCGTTCGGTGGGATGCTCACCGTGTTCGCGCTCGTGCTCACGTTGAGCGCCGCCGAGACGCAGCAGCCGTCGCGTCGAGCCGTTGCCTGGGTGGGTATGGGTGCCTTGTTCGGCGCGGCGTTCGTGTTGAAACCGCCGCTCGGCGGAGGCGCCATCGTGTGCGCGGCGCACCTCGGTCGCGTCGAATTCGCGCGCACGCGTCGCGTCGGTCGCGCGCTGGCTCCCGTGTGCGTCGCCGCGGCGAGCTCGCTCGCGGTCGTGCTCGCCACTGCGCTCTGGTTCTGGGCTCGCGGCGGTTGGCCGGCGCTGCGCTGGACGCTCTTCGATTTCACCCCGGGCTACACCGCGCTCGGTTGGCAAGACCGAACACCGCTCGGCCTATTTCTTTACGCGCTCGAGGAAATGGCCATCAATTTTTCGTACGTCGTTCCCGTCGGGGTTCTCGCGGCGGTCGCCCTTCCGCCGATCCACGGGCGCGAACGCGAGGCGCTCTTCCTCACGTTCGGCATCGTGTCCGTCCACGCCGCGGGCATCGCGCTTCAGGCGAAGTTTTTTCAATACCACTACGCCGCGTCGATCCCGCTGCTCGCGTTCATCGCCGGCCTCGGGCTCTACAAGTTACTCCGCCGCGCGCTTCGCTTCGGCAGAGCGGCTACCGCGGCGTACGCCGGCGTGCTCGTCGCGCTCGTCCTGTCGCGTGTCGCCCTACGACACAATCCGGGCACGTACTGGGAGCGGAGCTTCGATCGCATGAAGTACCTCGTGCTCCGCAATCCGTCGCGCGCCGCCCTCGACGGCAAGCTCTATCGCGTCGCCGACTACGATCTCGGCGCCGATCGCCGCGCCGCGAACGTTCTCGCGGGTCTCGTCGCGCCGAACGAACCCATCTTCGTCTGGGGTTTCGAACCCGTCATTTACTGGCTCTCCGGGCGTCCGCCCGCGACGCGCTACCTGTACGACGTGCCGCAGCGCAGCTCATGGCTCCGCGACCACGCGCGCCGCGTCCTCCTCGACGATCTCGCGCGAACCCCGCCGCGCGCCATCGTCGTCCAACACGGCGACTCCTTCTCCTTCGTCACCGGCGACGACCTCGACTCTGCCGAGTCCCTCGCGACCTTTCCCGCCCTCGATCGAATCATCACCGACCAATTCCGCTTCGTCGAATCCGTCGATCGGCTGGACGTCTACGTTCGGAGGTAGAGCTGTACTTCCAAAATAATCGAAGATCAGACTTGCGGCTTGGTTCCAATTTGTTAGAACAAGGCGTGCCGTCGAAACTCGATCGACATGCCGAGCAGCTGAGCGCGCTCGGCCATCCCGCGCGTCTCGCCATCCTGCGCTTCGTCGTGCAGGGGGGTGCCGACGGAGCCGCCGCTGGCGAGATCCAGTCGCACGTCGACATGCCGGCGTCGACGCTGAGTCATCACCTCAAGCGTCTCGTCGATGCAGGGCTCCTCCAGAGCCGCGGCGAGGGGACGTTCAACTACTACTCGGCGGAGTACGGCGCGCTACGGGCGCTCACCGACTATCTCTGGGAAGACTGCTGCAAACGCGGCAAACCCGGGTGCTGCTGAGACCCTTTTTTTGCCCCAGTTATTCGAAAGTTTTGGAAGGAGTCGTTCATGCAAATCGTCAAACCGCACGTGTCCCTCAACGTCTCAAACATCGAAGCGTCCGTTTCCTTTTACGAGAAGGCATTCGGAGTCGCGGCGACGAAGCGCCGTCCCGGCTACGCGAAGTTCGATCTGACGGAGCCGTCCTTGAACCTCACCATGACCGAGGCTCCGCGCACGGGTATCAACGCGAGCCACTTCGGGATCCAGGTGGAGAGCTCCAACGACGTCGTCGAGGCGAAGGCACGATTCGAGGCCGTCGGGTTGGCGACCCTCACGGAGCAAGATACCGTGTGTTGCTACGCGGTGCAGGACAAGGTCTGGGTCGAAGACCCCGACGGAAACTCGTGGGAGGTATTCGTCGTCAAGAGTGACGCGCCCGTCATGAAAGCCGAGGGGAGCTCGTGTTGCGGACCCGTCGGGAAGTCGCCCAGCCCCCAAACCGCTGGACCCGGTTGCTGCGTCCCCAAGACATCGAATGCCGGCTGATCTCGGACGTCGCGTCGCTGCCGAGGCCGTCGGCACGGCATTCCTGCTCATGGTCGTGATCGGCTCCGGCATCATGGGCGAGCGCCTCGCCGGCGGAAATGTCGCCATGGCCCTCCTCGCCAACACGCTTGCGACGGGAGCGGGCCTGGTCGCCTTGATCCTCACCTTCGGTCCCATTTCGGGAGCGCACTTCAACCCCGCGGTGACCCTCGCCGACGCCGCGCGGGCCGGCACGCCCTGGCGCGACGTGCCCGCCTACGTCGCAGCGCAGATCGGCGGCGCGTTCGCCGGCGTCGCCATCGCGCACATCATGTTCGGTGAGCCAGTGTTCTTCGCTTCGACGCACGTCCGCGAAGGAGCCGCGCAGCTGGTGAGCGAATTCGTGGCCACCTTCGGCTTGCTCGCCACGATCTGGGGCACGGCTCGCACGCGCCCCACTACCGTTCCATTTGCCGTCGGCGCCTACATTACGGCGGCGTACTGGTTCACGTCGTCGACGTCGTTCGCGAACCCCGCGGTGACGCTCGCTCGCGCGGCGAGCAACACCTTTGCCGGCATCCGCCCCGCGGACGCGCCCGGCTTCGTCGTCGCTCAGATACTCGGAGCGTCGGCCGCGACGGGGTTGTTCGCGTGGCTCGCGCCGGAGTCGCCCGGTGCCGCTGGGCGCATCGTCTCGGCACGACAGGATCAGGAAGACCTCGCGTGACCCTCGTTCTTTTCGCCTGTGTTCACAACGCCGGCCGGTCCCAGATGGCCGCGGCGTGGTTCAACGCACTCTGCGACCCCCAAAAAGCGCGTGCCGACTCGGCGGGCACGGTGCCCGGCACGCGCGTGCACCCCGAGGTACTCACCGTGATGCGAGAGATCGGCATCGATCTGTCGGACCAAACGCCGCGGTTTCTCTCGGACGACCTCGCGCGAACGGCGACGCTGCTCGTCACGATGGGGTGCGGAGAAGCTTGCCCCGTGGTCCCGGGCTTGAAGCGGGCGGACTGGCCCCTCGAAGATCCGAAAGGCAAGCCGCTAGAACGTGTTCGCGAGATCCGCGACGAAGTGAAAACCAGAGTCCAGCGGCTGCTCACCGAAGAAGACTGGACGCGCAAGAGCTAAAGCCGGCTCCAAGCCGGTGTCTCTGCTCTGAAAACGCGTGCGAGTGGATCTCGAACGGGCAGGGCCCCGTTCGACGCCAAGACCTGATCAGTCTTGGCAGGCCAGATCGCGATCCACGAATGAGAAGCGAGTGAGACTACCGGCGAGCCCGGCGGGCGCATTTCTCACGATACGAGAGCCGCGTGAGGTCACTCGCGGATCTCGAGAAATCTCCCGAGTGAGACTACCGGCGAGCCCGGCGGGCGCATTTCTCACGATGCGAGAGCCGCGTGAGGCTACTTGCGGATCTCGAGAAATCTCCCGAGTGAGACTACCAGCGAGCCCGGCGCAGGTTGTTAGCAGCCCGCGAAGGTCGCGCGACGCTGCGAGCGGGTCTCGAAAATCAAACCGCCCCGTTCGACGCCAGGTCCCGATCGGTCTTGGCGGGCCAGATCACGATCAACCAATGAGAGGCCAGTGAGACTACCGGCGAGCCCGGCGCGGGTTGCTAGCAGCGAAGGTGAGTCGCCACGCTCGCACCCGTCGCGTCATCCCAAAACAAAACAAACAAAAGGACACGACGGCCCGGGTAGAGGGGGGGGATACCCGGACCGTCGTGTTGAGACTTGCATAGCGGCCCGAACGGAGGGGGGACGTTTCGGGCCGCTATGACTTTGACTGCGGGAGGCTCGTTGTCGTCGCCTACCTGCGAAGAGACATTGCGAGGACCGTTCCATGCCCTTCTCGACCAGGGAACGAGGGTTTAGACGCCGTGAATTCGAGTCACGTGCAACTTTGAAATATCACCCGCGCGGGAGCGAAGTGCGCATGGCACGCGTTTGCTTCCGGTGTGCAGTGCTACTTCACGGGCGAGCGTCGGTAGAGCCACCACGTGCCCCGATGGAGCACCAAGTGCACCGAAGGATCCGGGTCGAACAGTTCGTGCGGATCGATCCGATGCCGAACGAGGAAGGTGTCGAACCATGGTCCCAGCGTGAGCACGTTGAAGTACTGCGGTTCCCATTCGAAGTGTTCGGGTGGTGGCGGCGGAACCCAGTCGCCCGCTGCGCGATAGCGAACCGGGCTCTGGTTCCAGTCGACGAAGTGAAAGTCGAGCGCGCCGCCCTTTTCCGCCTGCACCCACGCAGGGAGATGGAGGAAGGGCGAGACGCGCTTGTTGGACGCGTCGCCGAGCCAGTACACGAGGTAGAAGAGCTTCGGGGAGCGCGGCATCGCGGCGACGACGTCGCGGAAATCGGCGGTGACGGTCTCGAATTCGCGGAAACGCGCGGACACGAAACGCGTCATCGGCGTCGCGCACGCGGCGAGGAGCGCGACGAACGCGAGCCGCTGCCAGAAGGATCGCGGTAAATCCGGCACGACCGCGACCAGGGCGAGCGCGACACCGACGATCTCGCGCGGGTAGACGTAGAACCAGTACCCGGCCTGGAAGGGCAAGGTCAGGTAGCCGACGAAAAAGCCGGCGGCGAGCAACAAGGCGAGCGCCGTGACGCCGCGGCCCCACCGAATTTCGGGGTCGCTCCGTTTGCGGCGGCGTCCGTCGCCGAGCGCGAGCACGGTCGCGGCGCCCATCGTGAAGAGCCCGAGAACGAGCATGTGCTTGGCGATCCGACGCTCGGCGACGCTCTCCGGCGTCGGCGGGGCCGGCTCGGTCGGGAGATACGCGCCGAAGAGGTGCCGCGGAATGAACGAGAAGCGCTCGGCGTGGAACCCGAGCTCGCTGAACGAGATGCCCATCCCTTTCGGACGGATCGCGATCCACACGACGAAGAGCGCGAGGGCCGGCACCAGGGGCCAGACCAACGGCGAAAATCGCTTCGTCACCGGGAAGACGACGGCGCCGGCGAGGAGCACGCCGAGCACCGCGTACGGGAAGCGATAGACGTGCGTGAAGAACAATAGGAGAAGCACGACGGCGAGACCGACCCGACGCGACCGCGTCGGTCGATCCACGACGAGCAAGGCGTAGCCCACGCTCGCCATGAAGAGCCCGGTGGCCCCCATGAAATTGAGAAATCCCCACTCTGTGTCGGTGCACCAGACGAACGCGAGCCCCGAGAGCCCCCAGAGCGGGCTCTTTTTCATGCCGTGAAAGAGCACGGCCATGCCGCCAGGGACCAACGCCAGCATGACGATGGCCATCACCTTCGACGCGGCCCAGATCGGCATGACGAGCGCGAGCAACGCTCCGACCACGTACATGGACAGATACGGAACGGTGAGCAGCTGGAGCGCGAACTGGTCTCTGAAATGCCAGGCCGGGTCGTAGTAGTGCCTCAAGATCGACGTGAGCGACGCGTGGAACGGCAGATCGGTGAGCGGCGGGTAGCGGACCAACGTGAACGGATACGCAATCACGAACGCCGAAAGTCCGAGGGCGCTCGCCAGGAGGAGCACCTGACGCGGATCCCCGATGGAGAAGGCGGTCCCGTCCCGCCCGCGCTGTGCCGGGTCCGTCATACGCCGCTCGTCTTTATCATTGCCGGGCCCGCGCCCGAGAGGCGCCGCCGCGCATCGGCGTCCCAGCGCCGAAATCGACTCGAAGACGGAGGGGTTTGATCCTAGTCTCGGGCCGCCGATGGCTCCGAAGACGCTCGCGTGGCTGCTCGTGCCCGCGCTCGGGCTCGGCGAGCTCTTCTCCGCGATGTACCTGTCGTCGCGGCCGCCGAAGCTCGAAGACTGGAGTCGTGCGGCGCCGGCTCTCGCCGCGATGAGAAAACAGCACGAGCTGGTCGTCATCGCGCCGGACTGGGCGGATCCGAACGCGCGGTACGCCTTCGGTGACGCGCTCATGCCGCTCGCCGACGTCGCGCGCCCCGACGAGAGCCGCTATGCGCGCGCCATCGAAGTGAGCATCCTCGGCGCCGACGCGCCGGAGCTTCGCGGCTGGCCCGTGGTCGACGAACGCCACAGCGGGAAATTCCGATTTCGGCTCGTCGAGAATCCGGCCCCCGCCAAGGTGCTCTACGACTTCGTCGATCACATCGCGGACGCCGACGTGTTCGACGCGCAAGGTGGCCACGAGGGGCACTGTAGCTGGAACAAGGCCGCGCGGCGCGAAGCGGGCGGTCTCCACGGCGATCCGGCGTATCCGTCGCAGCGCTGGGAATGTGCCGGCGGTGCGTGGCACTTCGTCGGCGCGACCGTCGTCGAAGACGAAAAATGGAGGGGCCGCCGGTGCCTCTGGTCGGAACCGGGCGCGGGTTACGTCGGGGTTCGCTTTCACGACGTGCCTCTCGGGAAGGTCGTCCGCGGGTACGCGACCTTGCCATGGTGGATCGAGCGCGAGCTCAAGGGCGCGCCGGTCGACATGAAGGTGCTCATCGGCGGTGACGTCGCGCTTCACTACGTGCACCGCGACGGCGACGGATGGAAGCCGTTTTCCGCGCCGACCGGGGCGCACGCCGGCACGCGCACCGATGTCGAATTCCAGGTCAGCTCGGTGCGTCCGCGCGAACGTCAATTTTGCTTTCAGGCCGACACTCGATGAAGCCGTCGTCGCTCCGCGGAAAGGTCTTCGACGCGTTCGTCGCCGTGCTCCTCGGCGCAGGCTACGTCGCGCTCTTACTCTGCACGGTGAAAAACCTGGGGTACGCGCGCGACGAAGGCTTCTATTTTCGCGCGGCCAGCGAGTACAAGAAGTGGTTCGACGTCCTCTTCACCGATCCGGCGCGCGCGCTCGACCAGAGCAGCGTCGATGCGTACTGGCGCGAGAACCACGAACACCCCGCGTTCGTGAAGTCGCTCTTCGCGCTGTCGTTCAAGTTCTTGAACGTGCAATGGCACGTGTTCCAGGAAGCCGGCACGGCGTTTCGCTTCCCCGGCATGGTCCTGAGCTCGCTCGGCGTCTCGGTCACGTATTTATGGGGCCGTCGCGAGATTGGCCGACTCGCGGGTTTCGTCGCGGCGCTCCTTCTCGCGATGCAGCCGGCGATGTTCTACCACTCGCACCTCGCGTGCTTCGACGTCGCGGTGATGTCGATGTGGCTCGTGACGACGTACGCCTATTCGAGAAGCCTCGAAGGCGGGATCGGTTGGGCGGTCGTCACGGGAATCCTCTATGGGCTCGAGCTCGACACCAAGCACAACGCTTGGCTCCTGCCGCCCGCGCTCATCCTGCATTTTCTGGCGACGCGAGGCCTTCGCCTCCTCCGGCGCGATCTTCGTTCGGGCCGCACGCGGATGCCGCTCGCCTTGTTCACGATGGCGACGATCGGCCCGGTCGTCTTTTATCTCTGCTGGCCGTGGATCTGGTTCGACACCGGACATCGCTTGTCGGCGTACATCGCGTTCCACACGAACCACGAGTACTACAACATCGAATTCCTCGGCACGACGTACTTCCGGCCGCCGATGCCGCATCTCTATGCGTGGGTCATGACCGCGGCGACGGTGCCGACCATCACGCTCTCGTGCTTTCTGCTCGGCCTCGTAAAAAGCGGGATCGACTTTCCTTATTGGCGCGCGAAGCGGTCGCTTCCACTCGCTGAGCACGACGCGCTCGAAGCGTCGTGGTCGACGCGGTCGCTCTGGCTCCTCTGTCTTCTGACGAGCTATGCGCCGTGGTGGTCCGCCGACACGCCGATCTTCGGCGGAACGAAGCACTGGATCACCGCGTACCCCTTCATGTGCCTTTTTGCCGGTGTCGGGTTTCAATGGACGCGCGAGCGCTTGAAGACACTCGCGCCGGCCGCGCTCCGGCGTGCGAACGTGCCCGACGCCGCGCTCGCTGCTTCGGTGATCGCGGGCCCGGTCTTCATGACGCTTCACGCGCACCCGTGGGGGCTCGCGGCGTACGTGCCGCTCGTCGGCGGTGAAACCGGCGGCGCGAGCCTCGGGCTCAATCGCTCATTTTGGGGATACACGACCGGTGCCGTTCAAGACTTCTTGAACGCGCACGCGCCGCCGCACGCCGAGGTCTACATTCACGACACCGCGTACGACAGCTGGATCCGGATGGTTCGCGACGGCAGACTCCGGAGCGATCTATCCGGCACGCTGACGCTCAGTGCGTCGAACGTGTCGCTCTTTCACGACGAGCAACACATGGTACGCGTCGAGTACCAGCTCTGGGTCGACTACGGCACCGTCCGGCCTGCGACCGTCGGCGTGTACGACGGCGTTCCGATCGTCTGGGTCTACCTGCGTCCGCCGCTTCCCCTGCCCATTCACTGAGGTGGGCACCGATGGGATTGAATCGCACTCCCATGGGAGCAGCGATGTCCGGATCGGCTAGCCTGCAATTGTCCAAGAAGACCGAATTTGCCGGTGAAAATCGAGCTGCTCAGTCCTAAAATTGTGAGTTTGTCCCATTGAGCTAGTTATTCGTCGCGACATATCGTTCGCCCATGCTCCGCAACGTCACGACCATCGCGTTTGGATTTTCGCTCCTTTCAGCACTGGCCGCGTTGGCCTGCGGCAGCAGCAACAACTCGAGCAAGGGGAACCTCGGCGCGAAGTGCACGACGAACGCGAATTGCGCGAGCAACTCGTGTGTGTCGGGGCTCTGTGTGGCGGCGGGCACCGGCGGCAGTCCGTTCGGCAGTGGCGGTTTCCCGGCGACGGGCGGGGACACGTCGGTCGCGTCGGGTGGCTTTCCGGTGGGAACGGGCGGCGGCATCGTCATCAGCACTGGCGGATCGGCGACGGCGAGCGGCGGCGATGCGGGCGTGACCCCGTCGAGTGGAGGCTCCGCGAATCCGGACGCCGGAAGCGGCGGCTCGTCGGGCGACAGCGGCACGCCGTCGGGCGACGCGGGCCGGCCGCCGAAGCCGGGCACGGGCGACATTCTTTGCAACACCGGGGTCGATTGCAGTAACCGCGACACGTGCTGCGGCACCACGAACGGCAACTCGACGACGTATGCCTGCTCGCACGACGCCTGCAACGCCGGCGAGACGACGATCAACTGCGATGGCTACGAGGACTGCGGGTCGGGCAAGTGCTGCGTCACCGGCGGCTTCGGCGGCGGCGCGGTGGCCTATTCGTGTGCTGCGCAATGCACGGGCGCGGAGCTCCAGTGCTCGAGCTCGAAGAACTGCAACGCGAACCAGGTGTGCTGCGAGACGGTCGGTGCGTTCGGCGTCTCGAAAACATCGTGCGAAGACGGCACCGCTTGCGCGACCGGCGAGTTCCAGCTCTGCGCGGTGAACACCGATTGCGCGGCGCCGGCGACCTGCGCCGACTCGACGAATCTGCCCGGCTTCCGGCGTTGCAAGTGACCCTCGCCTGATAGACTCGCGGGGTGCCGTACCGGTTCGACCCCGCGGGCGACAATCCGGATCTCCTTCCGCTCGCGGCTCGACGCGCGCTCGATCGAGCCGGGCGACGGATGTCGCGCGTGTCGTGGCAAAGCCTCTCGCTCGATGCGCGGCGCGAGCTGATCGAGCTCGGCGAGGAAGCCACCATCGACGTTCCCGCCGTGCTCGCGGTGACGAACCTCGCGACGCCGCTCCCCGACGAAATCGAGCCGATCCCCGATCCCCCGGTGGATCGCGTTCCCGACGAGATCCCGCTCTCGCTCGGGCCCGCGCGGCGGCTGTCACTCGGCGTGTGGTCGTCGCTCGGTCCACTCGATCGATACGCGTTCGCGAAGATCGCGGAAAAAGGGCGCACCGATCGAGCCGCGGAGGCGTACGCGGAAATCATCGGGCAGACCGCGGTCTCGACGCACCTCGGCGCGAGCGGCGGCGCTCGCATGGTCGGCGTCGGTGAGAAACCGGTCACCGTGCGCACCGCGGTCGGACGAAGCGTGGTGACGATGAGCGAAACGGCATTTCGCAAGCTGGAAAGCGCCGACGTCGGCAAGGGCGACGTCCTCGGTACGGCGCGCATCGCCGGCATTCTCGCCGCGAAGCGAACGCCCGAGTTGATCCCGCTGTGCCACCACGTGGCGTTGACGCGGGTGAGCGTCGAGCTCGAGCTCGAGCCGGCGACGTGGTCGGTCCGCATCCTCGCGACGGCCGAAGCCGTCGATCGAACGGGCGTCGAAATGGAAGCGCTCGTCGCCGCGAGCGTCGCCGCGCTCACGATCTACGACATGCTCAAATCGAGCGATCGCGGCATGGTGATCGGCCCGACGGAGCTCGTCCGAAAATCCGGCGGTCGCACCGGAGACTTCGAACGGTGAGCAGGCTCCTTCAGGTCCGCGAGAGTCCGCTCTCCGTCGACGAATGCGTGAACGCCGTGGCGCGGCCGTCCGCCGGCGGAACGACGGTGTTCATCGGGACCGTGCGCGACGAAAGCGACGGTCAGCGGGTGACGTTGCTCGAGTATCAGGCCTACGCGTCCATGGCCGAAAAGGAGATGGGGCGGATCGCCCTGGCGATCGAAGCGGAGCTCCCCGGCGTCCTCCTCGCGGCGCTTCATCGCGTGGGCCCGCTCGCCGTGGGCGACGTCGCCGTCGTGTGCGCGGCGAGCGCCGCGCATCGACACGAAGCGTTCGTCGCGACGCGACGGTTCATCGATCGGATCAAGGAACAGGTCCCGATCTGGAAGCGCGAACACGGCCCCGACGGCCCTCACTGGGTCGGCTGGCAAGACGCTCGCTGCGCGCCGCACGGCGAGGATGAAGGATCGGGCCACGCACACTGAGCGGCGTCGAGATCGGTCCCTACGTCGGCGCCCGCGCCCTACGCTTTCCGGCACTACTCACTGCGGGGATTGACGTCGTCCGGCGAATCCCAGTCGCGAAGGAGCGGCGCCTCGTCGTCGCTCAATCGGAATTCGGCGGCGCCTTCGCCGAGCGCGTCGAGCACGCGATGAAGCGCGCGCGCGCCTCCGTCGAGCGCGCGGGCCGCGATATTGCCGCAAGCGTCCGAGGCGTACCGCGCGAAGAGCGGCTGCCAGATCCCGTCGGGGCGCGGCGCGAGCGCGGCGGCATCGGGCGCTTCTTGCGCGAGACGCGACAGGAGTCGTGCCGTGACGAACGGTAGATCACCGGCGAGGGCGATGGCGTCGCGCTCGCGACGGCCGCATTCGCCGAGCAGCGCGACGAGCCCGGCGAGCGGACCCTGGCCCGGCGCCTCGTCGGCGAGCGACGGCAAATCGAGGTCGCGGTACGCCTCGGCGTTTCCAACCAGGACGAGCTCCGCGTCGGGGATCGCTTCTCTCGCGAGCCGCGACAATCGTAGGACGAGCGGCTCGTGCGTATCCGGCGCTCGGAGCAGGCCCTTCGGAATGCCACCGAATCGCATCGCGCGGCCTCCGACGAAAATCCCGACGAGGAGCGGTCGCAGGGTCACGTCGTCCCCGTTCGCGCACCGGCGCGATCGAGCGCGCCGCGGTCCACTCGCGCTGCCGTCATAGCTCGGCGAGCATCAACGCCTCGGCGGCGTCGCCGGTTCGATACCCCGCGCAATCGGCGGGCACGATGACGAGCGCGTCGGCCCAAGCGAGCGCGGCGACGGAGCCCGAGGCTTGTCCCGGGAGCGGCGTCGCGACGTCGCCGGACACCGTGGCGGCGTAGAAGCCGCGCCGACCGATTTGCTGTGCGAGCGGCGCGCCGAGGCGGACGGCGCGCGCGGTAGCGACGGGACGGCGGTGTCCTTGCATCCGACGCAAGAGCGGCAAACCGAAGAGCGCGAACGTGACCTGGGCAGAAACCGGATTTCCCGGCAAGCCGATCACGACGGTGTCGCCGCGCCTTCCGAACGTGAGCGGTTTTCCTGGTTTCATGGCGACTTTGTAGAAGTCGAGGACGACGCCAGCCGCCTCGAGCGCGGGACGCACCACGTCGTGATCCCCGACGCTCACGCCGCCGATGGTCACCAGAAGATCGGCACCCTCGAGTGCAAGCGCGAGCTGCTCACGCGTCTCGCCCGGGTCGTCGCGAGCAATTTGCGCGAACCGAGTGATGGCGTTCGCACGAGCCGCGAGCGCCGCGATCGCCACGCTGTTCGATTCCGGAATCGTGCCGGCGACGGCTTCGGTGCCCGGCTTTCGGAGCTCGTCGCCGGTCGAAAGGATGACGACGCGCGGGCGGCGTGCGACGAGCACGTCACCGTGGTCGAGCGCCGCGACGAGACCGAGCGCGCCCGCGTCGAGCTCCGTCCCTCGCTCGAGCGCAAGCCGACCGACGGCGAGATCCTCGCCGGCTCGGCGGATGTGTGCGCCGAGCCCGGGGCGCGCCTTGAACACCGCGCGGTCGCCACGGCGTTCGACGTCTTCTTGCATCACCACGGCGTCGGCGCCTTCCGGGATCGGCGCGCCGGTGAAGATGCGGCACGCCGCGCCGGAGGTGAGCGGCGTGGCGAGGCGCCCGGTGCGGCTCTCACCGATGACCGGCAATTGCCAGGGACCGTCGCCGTCGAAGGAACGAACGCTCACCGCAAAGCCGTCCATCGCGCTGTAGTCGTAGGGAGGGAGCGGCGTCCGGGCGCGTAGCTCCTCTGCAAGCACCCGCTTTCGCGCGTCGGTGAGCGCGACGCGCTCCGTGGCGAGCGCGGGCGCACCGTGGAGCACCCGAATGCGAGCTTCTTCGAACGTGAGCACCGCCCCCAGTCTAAGCCGGGAACGCCGCCGTGCGTCAGGCGTGACCGCCGGAGCTCACGGGAACGTTTTTGGCGCGCCGGTGCTTCTAGGTAGAGGAGTTCGGGGGCCG
>Ga0265320_10001142_pt1 | contig 19529 bp, 16 predicted proteins | sample 4827metaG_FD_202087 | JGI IMG/M metagenome (GOLD analysis project Ga0265320, IMG submission 202087) | Rhizosphere microbial communities from Carex aquatilis grown in University of Washington, Seatle, WA, United States - 4-8-27 metaG | ecosystem: Host-associated > Plants > Roots > Rhizosphere >...
GCGCGGGCTGGTGCCGTAGTGGTTGCGGAAGACGCGCGCGAAATGGGTCGCGTTGTTGAAGCCCCAGCCGAAGGCGATCTCGGTGATCGTGCGGCGGCGCCACAGAACGTCGGCAAGCTGGCGTCCGCACTCTTCCAACCGGCGGCGCAGGATATAGCTCGACACCGTCTCGTTCTCCTGGGCGAACAGGATGTGGAGATAGCGCGGCGAGATGCCGAAGGCCGCCGCGACCGAGCGGACGCTGAGTTCGGGATCGCGCAGATTGGCCTCGATGTAGCGCTTGATCTGGATGCGGCGCGTGCCGACGATCGCGGCGTCGGCCACCACCATGCCCTTGATCTGGGTGCAGGAGGTCGCGAACATGTCGAGCAGGCTGTCGGCGATGCGCGAGCCGAGCTCTTCCGGAAGGCCCTCCTCCGCCTGTTCCCACACGCTGCGCAGCATGAGCGAGGTGGTGCGCGACAGCCCGCGGCTGCCCGACATCTTCACGCCGATCATCTCCTCCGGCGTCGGCAGATGCCGCTTGAGCTCGTCCTCGTCGACGATCAGCACCAGCGTGCTGCACTCGTCGTCGTAGGACAGCGTATAGGGCAGCGTCGAGTCGCTGAGCACCAGGTCGCCCTCTTCGAGCAGCGCTTCATGACCGTCCTGGCGGATGAGAAGCTGACCCTGCATCTGCACGTGGAGGAAATAGCGATGTTCGTCGAGCTTGGCCGCCTGGCCTTTCGAGCGCCGCACGGTGGCGGCCCGCGACGTGGCCTTGGCAAGGCGCAGGCGGCCGAAGCGCGCGCAACGCACTTCGGCGTCGAAATCGTTGTTGTTGTTGGGCCTTGTTTCCAGTGGTGCGAAAACGTCGCTGATGATGTCGTTCCAATACGAAACCTTCGCCGGCGACGGCAAACCGTGCGTCGAGTAGCTAAGCACGCAGAACCTCCCGATATGTTCTAATTTTGCCAAAGCATAGCAATTAATTGGGGTTACATACAATCAGCCCGGCGCGCCGATCGCGCCCGAGGGTTGGCGATCCGGGCAACGTCGATTGCATCGCAGCACGCGCATCCTGGTAGGCGGCCTACCAGGGTCGGACGTGCCGATTGACGCTGCGGCGCGAACGGCCCCGGCGATCCGGGCGCGCGGCGGCCCCGATGCGAACGCGATTTCGCTTTCGACTTCGCGGGAAAAGAGTGCATTAGATTTCGACGGAACGCGGCGCGGACCGCCTCTCGGAAACCAGGGCAAACCCATGCATGCGTATGTTCGGCAGTTCGAGGACATCGGCCTTGCGGAGCGGCCGTCGGTGGGCGGCAAGGGCGCCAATCTGGGCGAGCTGACCCGCGCCGGGCTGCCGGTGCCGCCGGGCTTCGTGGTCTCGACCCGGTGTTTCCAGGCCTTCATCGAATCGCTGCCGGTCGCCGGCGGGCTCGCCACGGTCGAGCGGATCGGCGAGGACGACCTGCCGGCGCTGACCCGCGCCAGCGCCGAGATCCGCGCGCTGATCGAGGGCGCGCCGATCCCGGCCGCGATCGGCGACGCGATTCGGACGGCACATGATCTTTTGTGCGAGCGCGAAGACCGCCCCGTGGCCGTCCGCTCCAGCGCCACCGGCGAGGACGGCGACGCCACAAGCTTCGCCGGCCTGCAGGACACCTATCTCTGGGTGCGCGGGCGCGATTCGGTTGCCGACCACGTGCGCAAGTGCTGGAGCAGCCTCTACAACGTCGAGGCGTTGGCCTATCGGCGCAAGCTGGGTCTGTCCGAGGCGGGCGTGGCCATGGCCGTGGTGGTGCAGAAGATGGTCGATGCCCGCGCCTCCGGCGTGATGTTCACCCGCAGCCCGACCAGCGGCGACCGCTCGGTGATCGTCATCGAGGCGAGTTATGGGCTGGGCTCCTGCATCGTCTCGGGCGAGGTCACGCCGGACAAGTTCATCGTCAACAAGGTCTCGGGCGACATTGCCGACCGCACGATTTCGGCGAAGCTGGCGCAGCATGTTCCCGATCCGCGCGGTGGCGTTCTGGTGCAGACCGTCGCCGAGGCGCTGCAGGAGGTCTCCGCCCTCAGCGATGCCGAAGTCGCGGCGCTGGCGCAGACCGGCAAGACGATCGAGCGGCACTATGGCAGCCCACAGGATATCGAGTGGGCGATCTCGCGTGACGGCGACGGGCTCTTCCTGCTGCAGAGCCGGCCGGAAACCTATTGGAGCCGGCGCGACGCGACGCCGGTGGCAAAGCCAAGCGCCAATCCGCTGTCGCATGTGTTCGCCGTGTTCGGCGGCAACCGCTCATGAACCTCACCCAGGACGATGTGCGCGAGATCGTCCGCCTCCTGGATGCCTCGCCGTTCGACGAGCTTCGGGTTGAGACCGACCGCATGAAGCTCAGCCTGCGCCGCTCGGCCGGCAGCGGCTGGACCGAGGAGCGGCAGCATATCGCACGCGAAAGCCAAGCGCCGGCGAACACGGCGCAAGGCACGATACGGGACGCGGTCGTGCTCGAGGCGGGCGTCGTCGCCGTGACCGCTCCGCTGATCGGCACCTTCTACCGCGCGCCCAAGCCCGGCGACGCACCCTTCGTGGAGGTCGGATCGGTCGTGCGTGAGGATACGGTGGTGGCGATCATCGAGACCATGAAGCTGATGAACGCGGTGGCCGCGGGCGCGCGCGGCACGGTGATCGAGGTGTGCGCCGAGAACGCCGGGTTCGTCGAACAGGGCCGCATCCTCTTCAAGCTGCGCGCGGACGGCGCATGAGGTTTCGCCGCGTGCTGATCGCCAATCGCGGCGAGATCGCGCTGCGCGTGATCGCGACCTGCGAGCGGCTGGGGATCGAGACGGTCCTGGCGGCATCCGAGGCCGACCTGGACTCCGTGCCGGCGCGCCGCGCCGACCGGGTACTGCGCATCGGCAAGGCGCCGTCGGCGCAAAGCTATCTCGACTGGCGCGCCGTCGTCGCGGCGGCGAAAGCGTGTAACGCCGACGCGATACATCCCGGTTACGGCTTTCTGTCGGAGAACGCGGCGCTGGCGCGCGGCTGCGCCGAGGCCGGCATCGCCTTCATCGGCGCCGGCGAAGACCAATTGAACGCGAGCGGCGACAAGTGGCGCGCCCGCGAGGTCGCCGAGCGGGCCGGCCTGCCCGTCGTTCCCGGGGCGATCGTCACGACGGTCGAGGACGCGCGCGCGGCGATCGCGCGCATCGGCTGTCCGGCTTTGGTGAAGGCGGTGGGCGGCGGCGGCGGGCGCGGCATGAAGCGCATCGCCGATCCGAAGGACATCGACGATGTCGTGGCGCTCGCCATCGCGGAAGCCGAAGCGGCCTTCGGCGATCCGCGCGTTTATATCGAGCGCTTCATTACGCAGGGCCGCCACATCGAGGTGCAGCTGATCGGCGACGGCACGAACCTCGTCCATGCCGGCGAGCGCGACTGTTCGGTGCAGCGCCGCTACCAGAAGTTGGTCGAGGAGACCCCGGCGCCCGGGCTGAGCGCGGGCCTGCGCGCCAAGCTGCACGCGGCGGCGCTCGCCTTCGGCCGGGCGCTCGCCTATCGCGGATTGGGCACGGTGGAATTCCTGGTCGACGCGGACCGCGAAGACTTCTTCTTCCTGGAGATGAACGCCCGCATCCAGGTCGAGCATCCGATCACCGAGGCGGTCACGGGCCTCGATCTGGTTGCGGAGCAGATCGCCATCGCCGAAGGCCTGCCCTTGCGGCTCGCGCAAGGCGACATCGGCACGAACGGCCATGCCATCGAGCTGCGCATCAATGCGGAGGACCCGGCCGCGGATTTCCGCCCGAGCCCCGGCCGCGTGACCGCCTGTGTGCTGCCGGCCGGACCGGGCATCCGCGTCGACACCCATATCGAGGCAGGGGCGAGCGTGCCGCCCTTCTATGACTCCCTGCTGGCGAAGCTGATCGTCCACGCCGCGGACCGTGCCGCGGCGATCGACCTTGCCGTCAGCGCACTGCAACGGTTCCGCGTCGAGGGCGTAAAGACCAATATCGCAATGCACCAGGCGATCCTGCAAAGCGACGCGTTCCGCGAGGGCGGCGTCGGCACCAATTGGTTCGGCGATTTTTGGCGGCGCACAATGCTGGCGTGAAGGGAATATGACGGCCCCCGAAATTTGTATGCAGTATTAACAAAATCCCCCGACCTCGTTAGAGTTCGCCCGCCCGGTTCACAGGGCCAACCACAGGGGGAAGTACATGAAAAAGATTGTCACGCTTGCGGTCGCGGCCTTGTCCGCCTGCGCCTTCGGTTCGAGCGCGCTGGCCGGCGACATGTCCGGCTATTTCGGCAACACCGTGTCGTGCAAATACGCCAATGGCGACATCACAAAAGTCGTCGTCAATCAGGACGGCACCTTCACCGTCACGCCGACCGGCCACCCGCAGAGCAGCGGTAACTGGAAGGATGACGGCGCCAATGTCTGCTACAACCAGACCAATCCCGCGCCCACGCCGGACATGAAGACGGTGTGCAATTCGTCGCAGCCCCGCAAGGTCGGCGACAGCTGGGCGGTGACCGATCCCTTTGGCGGCCAATGCACCGCCACACTGACGGCCGGCCACTGACCGCCCCGCCTTGTCGGTAAAGGATCGCGCCGCCCGGCGCGGCGCGGTCCCTCGACAAAGGCTGCGCGATGGATGCCACGGGGCTGCCCAGCCATGAGGATTAACCAACAGACATGCAGGGGTGGCCTGCTGGGCCAAGGCGGAAGCAAAATTCCGCTTTTGCGGTCGCGCAACGTTGCAACGGCGGCGGGTGACCTTGTAGATAATTCCGGCGCCGCCCGGCCGCCATCATGACCCAACTCAGGAACGACATGCTTACCCGCCCCGATACCCTCTTGCGCAGCCGCAAGCTCAACCCAGACCCCGAGGACGCCAAGCCGGAGATCGATCGCGGCGGTCTGGACGAGTTGGTGGGGTTCCAGCTCCGCCTGGCCTATATCGCGATCTCCCGCCACTTCGCCGCCGCGCTGGCGCAGGTGGATCTCACCCAGAAGCAGACCGGCGTGCTCTGGCTGATCGGCTCCAATGCCGGCGTGTCGCAGATCGTGCTCGCCAATGAGCTCGGCATGGACCGCGCCTCGATGATGGCGATCATCGACCGGCTGCAGGATCGCGGCTTGGTGGTGCGCGAGCGCTCGCTGGCCGACGGGCGGCGGCAGGAGATCTACCTGACGCCGAAGGGCCGCAAGACGCTGGCGCAATGCAAGGCGGCGATCGCCAAGCACGAGCGCTGGATCACCGAGCGCTTCAGCGACGAGGAACTCGGCCAGGTGCTGCGGCTGCTCAAGCGCATAAACGATTAGATTTCGTCACCCGTCGAGCCAGGCATCGACGACGGCGCAGCGTTTCTCCGCGCGCACGACGCGCAACGCCTCGCACAGCACCGGCTCGATCTCGTCGAAGCGCTTGATGGACAGCGCCGCCGCGCCGCCGGCCGCCGCGGCGATGGCGCCGTAATCGGGCGGCGGATCGAAGGCCACGCCGATGTCGTTCGCCTTGGCGCCATAGCCGTCGGGATGCAGCGACAGCATCGACAGGCGCGGCGCCTTCCAGCCGCGATTGTTGAGCACGATCTGCAGGAAGGGCGTGCCGTAGTGCCGCGCCATCCAGAACACCGAGGACGGCTGCGAGAACATGTAGGAGCCGTCGCCGGCCACCGCGATCACGGTCTTGTCGGGCGCGGCGAGCTTGACGCCGATGCAGGCGCCGCCGAACCAGCCGAGCGAGCCCGCGCCGCTGGTGAAGATCGAGCCGGGCCGGCACATGCCCAGATGGTCGAACACCGGCTGGTAGTTGGTCACGCCTTCGTTGACGACGATCGCGTCGTCGTCGATCAGCCCGCGCAGCGCCGCCATGAGCGACACCGCCGAGACCTGTCCTTGCGCCGAGCGCTCGGCGTCGTTCCGGCGCGCGGTCACGGCGTTGTGCCGTTCGGCCCAGAGCGCCTTGCGCGCAGCGGTCAGCGCCGCGGCCGGCGGGTGCGCGGCCAGCGCCGCCTGCAATTGCGCCAGCGCGGTGGCGCAGTCGGCCTTGGCGCGGCAGATCGCGGGAATATAGAACAGCGGCATCTGCTCCTTGAGCACGTCGAGATCGATGTGATGCACGCGCGCCGACGCGGACGGCCGGTTGTGCGCCCCGATCCAGGGAATATCGCTGTCGAGCACCAGCACCAGATCGGCGGCGGTGAGGCTTTCGTTCTGGCTCTTCTGGTTCCACTGGATGCCCTGATGCAGCGGATGATCGGGCGGGAAGTTCATCGCGCTGGGCACCGACTCCAACACGCCGATACCATAGGCCTCGCAAAACTCTTGGAGCACCCGCGGCGCCGCCGGATTGCGGCCGAGATAGGAGGTGACGATCAGCGGCGCCTTGGCGGCGCGCAGATCCGCCGCGATGGCCGCGACCGCGGACGGCGACAGCGCCGGCGGCTCCACTGCCTGCCAGTGCGCCGGATCGAGCGTGACGGGCGCGACCACGTCCTCCATCACCTCGCGCGCCGCCATGAGATAGACCGGCCCGCGCGGCGCCGAATGCGCGAACTGCATCGCGCGATGCACCATCTGCTTGAGATTGGCGCCGGTGCGCAGCTCGTTGTCGTATTTCATGTAGCCGCGCACGATGCCGCGCTGGTCGAACACGTCCTGGATCCACTGGATGAATTCGTTGCGGCTGCCCTTGAGCTCACCGTCCTGCGTGTAGGGCGAGGACCCGGCGAACACGAAGACCGGCACGCGCGCCTTGACGGCGTTGTGGATGGCGCCGCCAAGCGATTGGGTGCCGCATTCGACATGCACCACGACGGCCTGGGCCTGACCCGTGATGCGCGCGAAGCCGTCGGCGGCGCACATGCCGACGAATTCCGACGGGCTGGTCACCACGGTCGGCGCCGGGCGGCCTTTCGCCTTGGCCTCCGCCAGCGCCTCCAGCAGCGCGGGATGATCGCTGCCGAAATTGGCGAAGATGTAGGAGACGCCCGCCTCGTTCAGCGCTTCGAGCAGCGCGGCGCCCGCCGTGTGCATGACGGGTCCGGTCAGTGCTTGCTGGCCGGATTGCGTTTGTTGGCGCGGCGGAATTCTTCGAACGCCAGACGATGCGGATCGACCGCGCCGACGGGCAGCGCGGAGAGGATTTCGTCGAAGATCTCGCGCAGCTCTTCCTTGAACTCCGGATGCGGGAAGATATAGAGGTCGTTGCGGCGGATGCCGGCGAGCACCTTTTCGCCCACCTCAACCGGATCCATGCCGACCTTGTGGATCTCCGCCAGTCTCTTCATGAAGTCCGGATCGACGGGGCCCATGCTCTTCGACAATTCCTCGGGCCGCACCTTGTCGCTTTCGTAGATCGCGCTGTTGACGAGGCCGGGGCACAGCACCGAGACGCCGATGTTGTAGGGCGCGAGATTCCAGCGCAGGCTCTCCGTCAGGCCGCGCACCGCGAATTTGGTCGCCGTGTAGATGCCGGCGCCGGGACCCGTGATGAACGCCGCCATCGAGGCGGTGTTGATGAGTTGGCCGCCCTGCCCGTGCGCCTTGAGCCGCGGCACGAAGGTCTGCACGCCGTTGATCACGCCGCCCAGATTGACGCCCATGATCCAATCCCAGTCGTCATAGGTGCACTCGTCCATCGGCGCGAACATGTTGATGCCGGCGTTGTTGCAGACGATATGGACAGGGCCGAAGGTCCTCTCCGCCTCGTCCGCGGCCGCCGCGAAGGCGGCGCGGTCGGTGACGTCGAGCAGAATCGGATGGACGCGGAAATTGGTCTGCGCGAAGAACGCCATCGCGGAATCCAGGTGGTCCTGGCGGATGTCGGCGATGACGACATTGGCGCCGGCCTTGGCGAGGACCTTGGCGATGCCCAGACCCACGCCGCTGGCACCGCCGGTGATGAACGCGGTGCGTCCCTCCACATCCTTCATGGTCTCAAACCTTTCCGAGTTCGGCTTCGAGCGGCATCAGCCCCAACTGCGCGCGCGCACCAGGGCGCGGCCATAGGCCTTCAGTCCCCACCAGATGGAGAGCGCGGCCGGCGGCATCAAGGCGACCATCACGACGGCCATGGCATAGCGCAGCATCAGCGGATCGTGGAAGACGTATTGCGTGATCATGGCGACCACCGAGGGACCCAAACCGAAGCCGACGATGTTGAAGACGAAGAGGAACAGCGCGGTGATCTGGGCCCGCATCTCGTTGGGCGTCACGACCTGGAGCGCGGCGTTGAACGGGCCGGGTACCCACATGGCGACGAATTGGGTATAGCCGAAGGCGATCAGCGCCAGCAGCGGCGTCGGCGCGATGGTGAATAGAAACAGCGCCGGCGCGTTGAGCGTGAAGGACAGAAACACCACCCGCAGATTGGCGTCGTCGCGCCCCCGGGCCTGGAACCGCTCCGCCAGCCAGCTTCCGAAGATCGCGCCGACCGGCGCGACGATCATCGTGATGACACCGGAATCGATCGCGAAATCGGCCGGCGACCAGCCGAAGCTGCGGCGGAAATACTCCGCCGACCACACCAGGAGGCCGACCGAGGGGATGATGTTGAAGCCCAGCCCCAGGAACATCGGCACATAGGTGGCGCGATTGTCGATGAAGAAGCGCGCGACCTCGCGCACCGGCAGATTGGCCTGTTTGCCCTTGGCGATGCGTCCGCGTCTGATCGGCTCGCGCACCGTGAACATCAACGCCGCGACGAGAAGGCCCGGCAGGCCGACGACGATGAACGTTGCCTGCCAGGGATGGAGAGGGCCGATCAGCGGCAGACCGAGATGGGGGATCGACGTCATCAACGCGATGACGGTGCCGGCGAAGATCGCGGCCAGTCCGTTGCCGGCGATGAAGCCGAAATTCAGCACCGAGATGGCGCGCGGCAGCTTCTCGCGCGGGAAAAGGTCCGAGATCATCGAGAACACCGGCGGGCCGTTGCAGGCTTCGCCGGCGCCGACGCCGACACGGCACAGAAAAAGCTGCCAGAAATTCCCCGCCAGGCCGCAGAAGGCGGTGGCGAGCGACCAGGTCGCGATGCCGATGCCGACGATGGTGCGGCGCACGCCGACATCGGCGAGGCGCGCGATGGGAAGGCCGATGAGTGCGTAGAAGATGACGCTGGCGGCGCCGGTGATCAGGCCAAGCTGCGAGTCGGTCAGATGCAGATCGGTTTCGATGGGATGGACCAGATAGCCGATCACGCCGCGATCCAGAAAGCCCATCATCAGGGCGAGCGCGAATATGGTGACCGCGTACCAACCCTGACGCGCGCTGGGCCAAGGCTGCGCCGTCCCGTCCGGCGGCGCCGGCAGCGGCTCGCCGAGTTCGTCGAAAGCTTCTAGTGCCATTTTTGTGCGTTTCTCTTCCCTGTCCCAAAGCTTCCCCCGGGCGCTGGGCGGACACTCCACCTTTGGCGAACCAGAAGGTGCCGGGCCGCGAAAGATGCCCGCTTCCATCGCCGGTTCACAATACGATAAACCGGGATGGCGGCATTCCATCGAGCACAACGACATGGCGACGAACAGGATCGACAAGGACATTATGTTCGCCGACGCGGGCCAGCGTCCGCTCAAGCTCGACATTTACCATCCGACCGCAAAGCCGAACGGCGCGGCCGTCGTCATGCTGCATGGCGGAGCCTGGGCGCGCGGCGACAGGGCCATGCTAGCGCCGCATGCGACGGCGCTGGCGATGCAGGGATACATGGCGGTGGTCCCGGAATATCGCCTGACCGGCGAGGCTGTCTTTCCCGCGCAGATCCACGACGTGCGCCGCGCCTTGCGCTGGACGCGGGCGCATTGCGCTGCATTGGGATTCGATCCGGACAAGCTTTGCCTCGAAGGCCATTCGGCGGGCGGGCACCTCGCCCTGCTCGCCGCCGGATCGGCAGGCGATCCGCGGCTGGATCCGCCCGATGCCGACGCGCGCGTGTCAACCGCGGTCGCGGCGGTGGCCGCGATCTATCCGCCGGTGTTGTTTCATCGCGGCGAGACCTGGCCGTTCGGCAGCGTGCCCGCCGTGTCGCTTCCCGGCGCGAGCGTATCGGACGAGATGGCGGCGCTGGCGAGCCCGGTGAACCACGTCACGCCGCGCCTGCCACCGGTCATGCTGCTGCATGGCGACGGCGACCGCGTGGTGCCGGTGAGCACGTCGCGCCGCTACGACGAAGAGGTGCGCAAGGCCGGCGGCCAGGTCGATCTGCACATCTTCTCGGGCTTTCCGCACGGCTTCGCCAACAACGCGCGCGTGCTGCCGCTCATCATGGAGATGATCGGCGATTTCTTCCGCCGTCATGTGGTGGAACCGCAGGCCTATGCGTTCGGCCCGTCGCGCTTCGAGGTCGCTGCGGCGCGGGGCTAGCCGGTCGCCCGCGGCCCCGGTCAACGGGTCGCGGTTGAGCGCGCGCCAGCGCGGGCCTAGGGTGCGGCACACCGATTGGGACGCCGTTCCGCATGTTTCCATGGGCTCTTCGCCGGGACGTCGCGATCTTGATCGGGATCAAGGTCTGCGCCCTCGCCCTATTATACGTGGTGTTCTTCTCGCCTGCCGACCGCGCCCCCCAATCGGCAACGTCGATGCGGGCACATCTGATCGAGAACCGCGCACCATAGGGGCAGTCAGCATGGATCTCGTGGAACTGTCGCGCCTGCAATTCGCGGTGACCGCGCTCTATCACTTCATCTTCGTGCCGTTGACGCTGGGGCTCTCCGTCATCCTGGGAATCATGGAGACGGTCTATGTGATGACCGACAAGCCGATCTGGCGCGATCTGACCAAGTTCTGGGGCGTGCTGTTCGGCATCAATTTCGCCATGGGAGTCGCCACCGGGATCACCATGGAATTCCAGTTCGGCACCAACTGGGCCTACTACTCCCAATATGTCGGCGACGTGTTCGGCGCGCCGCTCGCCATCGAAGGGTTGATGGCGTTCTTCCTGGAAGCGACGTTCGTCGGCCTCTTCTTCTTCGCCTGGGACCGGCTGTCCAAGGTCCAGCATCTCATCGCGACCTGGACGCTGGCGCTGGGGACGAACCTGTCGGCGCTATGGATCCTGATCGCGAACGGCTGGATGCAATACCCGGTCGGCGCGCGCTTCAACGCCGACACGATGCGCATGGAAGTGAGCGACTTCTCCGCCGTGCTGTTCAATCCCGTAGCGCAGGCCAAGTTCGTGCACACCGTGAGCGCCGGCTATGTCACGGGCTCGGTCTTCGTGCTGGCGATCAGCGCCTGGTATCTGCTGCGCGGCCGCCATGTCGCATTCGCCAAGCGGTCGATGACGGTGGCGGCGAGCTTCGGCCTGGCCTCGGCGCTGTCGGTCGTCGTGCTGGGCGACGAGTCCGGCTACACCGCGGGCGAGAACCAGAAGATGAAGATCGCCGCGATCGAGGCAATGTGGCATACCGAACCGGCGCCGGCCTCCTTCACCCTGTTCGGCCTGCCCGACCTCGCGAGCCATACAACGCGATATGAGATCAAGGTCCCGTGGATGCTGGGACTGATCGCGACGCGCTCGATCGACAAGACCGTGCCGGGCATCGGCGAACTGGTCGACGATGCAGGGGTGCGCATCAAGGACGGCCTCCTCGCCTACCGGGCCCTCGCCGCGATCAAGAAGAGTCCGCACGATGCCGGATTGCGCGCCGCTTTGGACGCCCATGTCGGCAATCTCGGTTATGCGCTTCTGCTCAAGCGCCAGCGCACCGATATCGAGAACGCGACGGAGGCGCAGATCGCAATGGCCGCCGCCAGCACTATTCCCAACGTGCCGGTGCTGTTCTGGTCGTTCCGGGTCATGGTGGGGCTCGGCTTTTTCTTCATCGCGCTGTTCGCCACCGCGTTCTGGTTTTCGGCACGGCTGGAGCTCGACAAGCACCGCTGGTTCCTGCGCGTCGCGTCCGTGAGCCTGCCACTGCCTTGGATCGCGGCGGAGCTCGGCTGGATCGTCGCGGAATATGGCCGCCAGCCCTGGGTTATCGAGGGCGTGCTGCCGACCGCGCTGGGCGTGTCGTCGACGGGCAGCGCCAATGTGCTGTTCAGCCTGATCGGCTTCGCGCTGTTCTATTCGACGCTGCTGGTCGTCGATCTCTATCTGCTTTCGAAATACATCCGGCTCGGTCCCGACGCGGCGCTGTCGCCGCCGCCGCGCCTCGCCGCAGTGGCGGCGGAGTGACGGCGATGTTCGATTACGAAACGCTACGTCTGATCTGGTGGGCGCTGCTCGGCATCCTCCTGATCGGTTTCGCCGTGATGGACGGGTTCGACCTGGGCACCGCCGCGCTTCTGCCCTTCGTCGCGCGCACCGATCTGGAGCGGCGCATCGCGATCAACACGGTCGGGCCGGTGTGGGAAGGCAACCAGGTGTGGTTCATCCTGGGCGGCGGCGCGATCTTCGCCGCCTGGCCGACGCTCTATGCCGCGAGCTTCTCGGGCTTCTATCTCGCCATGTTCCTGGTGCTGGCGACGCTGATCCTGCGCCCCGCCGGCTTCAAATACCGTAGCAAGGTCGACGCGCCCTTGTGGCGCAGCATCTGGGACTGGGCATTGTTCGCCGGCGGCGTGGTGCCGGCGCTGGTGTTCGGCGTGGCGTTCGGCAATCTCTTTCTCGGCGTGCCGTTCAGCTTCGACGGCGATCTGCGATTCACCTCGTCGATCACCCTGCTGTCGCTGCTCAACCCGTTCGCACTTCTGGTCGGCCTCGTCAGCCTCAGCATGATCGTGCTGCACGGCGCCGCCTGGCTGAACTTGAAGACCGAGGAGGCCGTGCAGGCGCGGGCGCGCGCCGTGCTTCCCGTCGCGGCAATCGTCTTCGTCGCGCTGTTCGTCGCCGCCGGTCTGTGGCTGACGCGGCTTTCGGGCTATGGGATCGTCGGCGCGATCGATCACGCCGGTCCTTCCAACCCGATGGCCAAGACGGTGATGCGCACGGCGCAAAGCTGGATGGCGACGGACGCGATGGGGGGGTGGCCTTGGGTCGCCGTTGCGGTCGCGATCCTCGGCGCGGCCGGCGCGGCGTTGGCACGGCGGCGGCCGCTACTCGCCTTCCTATGCTCCGCGCTCGTGCCGGCGGGCACCATCGCCGCGGCGGGTCTGGCGCTGTTCCCGTTCCTGCTGCCGTCGTCGTCCAATCCGAGCGCCAGCCTCACCGTCTGGGATGCGTCGTCGAGCCGGCTGACGCTGGCGATCATGCTGGGCGCGGTCGCGATCTTCCTGCCGATCGTGCTGGCCTACACCGCCCTCGTCTATCGCGTGATGCGCGGACCGGTGCGCGCGGCCGACGTGACGAACAATTCCAAGACCGCCTATTAGGAGCGCGCCATGTGGTACTTTTCCTGGGTCCTCGGTCTTGGTTTCGCCGTCACGCTGGCGGTGCTGAACGCGATCTGGCTCGAACAGCGCGACCGTTGAGCCGCCGTCAGCCGTGCAGCTTGATCGCGGTCTCGGCGATGCGGCGGCCCTGATAGCGCGCGCCGACCAATTCGTTCTCGCTCGGCTGACGCTGACCCTGTCCACCGGCGATGGTGGTCGCACCGTAGGGGGAGCCGCCGGTGATCTCGTCGAGCGTCATCTGCCCGGCATGGCCATAGTCCAGGCCGACGACCACCATGCCGAAATGCAGCAGATTGGTGATGATCGAGAACAACGTCGTCTCATTGCCGCCGTGCTGGGTCGCCGTCGAGACGAAGGCGCCGCCGACCTTGCCGTGCAGCGCGCCTTTGGCCCAGAGCCCGCCCGCCTGGTCCAGGAAGTTCGCCATCTGCGACGGCATGCGGCCGAAGCGCGTGCCCGCGCCGATGACGATGGCATCGTAATTCGCCAGATCCTCGATCTTGGCGACCGGCGCGGCCTGATCGAGCTTGAAGTGCGATGCCTTGGCGATTGCCTCCGGCACGAGTTCCGGCACGCGCTTGATGTCGACCTGGGCGCCCGCCGAACGCGCACCCTCCGCGACGGCCTGCGCCATCGTTTCGATGTGGCCGTACGCCGAATAGTAGAGAACAAGAACCTTGGCCATGAGAAATCTCCCTCGCTGTGGCTGTCGGCGGGGAGATTGGCCCATCGGCGTTGTCGCAGAAATAGAAACTATTGAAACGGACGGTTTCCATAATCGAACCAAAGACCGATGACAAACGCGTCCGGATCGGAAAAGCTGCCGCCATGACCCAGATGCTTCAAAGATCCGGACTGAGCGTTGCTGCCCCGCTCGCGCGCCTGCTGGAAGACGACGTCCTGCCGCCGACCGGAATCGCTCCGCATGCGTTTTGGAGCGGGGTTGCCGCGATCTTCGCGCGCTTCGCGCCGCCGAACCGGGCGCTGCTCGCCAAGCGCGATAGGCTGCAACAGGCGATCGACGCCTGGCACGGCGAGCAGCGCGGCCGAACGCCGGACGCGGGCGAATATCGCGCCTTCCTGAAATCCATCGGCTATCTGGCCGACGAGCCCGCACCCTTCGCGATCACCTCGGCGAATGTCGACGCGGAAGTGGCGCGGCAGGCAGGACCGCAGCTGGTCGTGCCGGTGCTGAACGCGCGCTTCCTGCTCAACGCCGTCAACGCGCGCTGGGGCAGCCTGTATGACGCGCTCTACGGCACCGACGCGATCGCGGGCGCGCCGGCCTCCGCGAGTTACGATGCCCTGCGCGGGGCGCAGGTCATCGCGCGGGCCAAGACATTCTTGGATGACGCCGTACCGCTCGCTCACGGGCGCCATGCCGACGCGAGCGGCTACCGCATCGAGGGCGGGGCGCTCAAGCCCGCGCTGAAGGACCCATCCGCGCTCGCCGGCTATAGCGGAGATCCTGAAAATCCGTCCGCTATTCTGCTCAAGCACAATGGACTGCATATCGAGATCAAGCTCGATCGCACCCATCCGATCGGCAAGGACGATCGGGCCGGCGTGGCGGATGTAGTGCTGGAATCCGCGCTGACGACGATCGTCGATCTTGAGGATTCCATCGCGGCGGTCGACGCCGAAGACAAGGTCGCGGCCTATGCCAACTGGCTGGGCGTGATGCGCGGCGATCTGCAAGCCAGCTTCGACAAGGCTGGGCGCGCGGTCACCCGCAAGCTCGCGCCCGACCGCAACTTCACGGCGCCGGGCGGCGGGACGATCACCCTGCCCGGCCGTTCGGTGCTGTTCGTGCGCAATGTCGGCCACCTGATGACGACGCCGGCCGTCCGCCTGCCCGACGGAAGTGAGGCGCCGGAAGGAATACTCGACGCCATCGTCACCAGCCTGATCGGTCTGCACGATCTGAAAGGGCTCGGCCGCGTTCGAAACAGCCGCGCCGGCTCGATCTATATCGTCAAGCCGAAGATGCACGGGCCGGAAGAAGCGGCGTTCACCGACGACCTTTTCGATGCGGTGGAAGACCTGCTGGGAATCGACCGGCACACGATCAAGATAGGATTGATGGATGAGGAGCGGCGAACCTCCGCCAATCTCGCGGCGTGCATCGAGGCCGTGAAGGGCCGCCTCGTTTTCGTCAACACCGGCTTCCTCGATCGCACGGGCGACGAGATCCACACATCGATGCGCGCCGGGGCGATGGTGCGCAAGGCGCAGATGCGGAGCGAACCTTGGATCAAGGCCTATGAGGACCGCAATGTGCGGATCGGCCTCGCCTGCGGCCTGTCCGGCAAAGCGCAGATCGGCAAGGGGATGTGGGCGGCGCCGGATCGCATGGCCGACATGCTGGAGCAGAAGATCGGCCATCCGCGCGCCGGCGCCAACACCGCCTGGGTGCCGAGCCCCACGGCCGCCACGCTGCACGCGCTGCACTATCACGAGGTCGACGTGTTCGCGCGCCAGCGCGAGATCGCCGGCGAGGCGATACCGCCGCTGGACGATCTGCTGACGATCCCGATCGCGTCGGGCCGCAATTGGTCGCCGGCGGAAATCCGCGAAGAGCTCGACAACAACGCGCAGGGCATTCTCGGCTATGTCGTGCGCTGGGTCGACCAGGGCATCGGCTGCTCCAAAGTGCCGGACATCCACGACGTCGGGTTGATGGAAGACCGCGCGACGCTGCGCATCTCGTCCCAGCATATGGCCAATTGGCTGCTGCACGGGGTTTGCACCGCCGCCGAGGTCGATGCGGCGCTGACGCGCATGGCGGCAAAGGTCGATGCGCAGAACGCCGGTGATCCCAATTATCGCCCGATGGCCGGCCGCGAAAGCGACAGCCTGGCGTTCCAGGCGGCGCGCGCGCTCGTCTTCGACGGCGTCGATCAGCCCAACGGCTACACTGAGCCGCTGCTGCACGCCTTCCGCGCGCGGGCGAAGGCGCGCGGTCGCTGAACGGCTCCTTCGAAAAACTCAGGATGAAGTTACGCTACTCTGCCGCCTGGCGCCGGGCGGCATATTCCATCAGGCCGTAGAGCTTGGCAGCGTTGTCGTGCGTCAGCTTCCTGATCGTCTCGGGCGGCAGGTGCCCCATCGTCTTCTCGATCGTCGCGCGCGAATGGGGCCAGATCGAATCGGGATGCGGATAGTCGGTCGCCCACAACAGATTGTCGCCGTAGAACTGCAGCAGCGCCGTCGCCACCGGACTTTGCTGAAACGTCGCATAGATCTGCCGCTTGAACAGATCGGACGGCTTGGTCTTGAGCGGGATGCCGCCCTTGTCCCTCCAAAATTCCTCACACTCCCAAAGCCGCCAGTGGCGATAGTCTAGCTCTTCCACCACCCAAGGCAGCCAGCCGGCGCCGGACTCGGCGATGACGATCTTCAATTGGGGATGACGCTCTAAGATCCCGAAGGCGAACAGATCGACGAAGGGATCGAGGAATTGGGTGACGAAGGCCTTGGCCGGCTGGAAGGTCGCGCCCGGGCTTCCCTTCAGCGGATCGAACGCGACCAGTGCCGCGGCGAACACCGTGACGTGGAACGACAGGATCATGCCGCTGTCTTCGAGCAGCTGGAACAGCGGCTCCCAGCGCGGATCGCCGATGGTCGGTTCGGCCTCGGCGATCTGCAGATTGGCCTGCTTGAAACATCCCTTGGCGACGAGGCGCTGCAATTCGGTAACCGCCGATTCCGGCTCGGGCGGCAGCATCGGCGCGCCGATCAGCCGATCGGGCGCGACCGCACAGAACTCCGCCAGCCAGTCGTTGTAGGCGCGATAGCAGGCGTCGCGCAGCGCCTTGTCGTTGTGCTTGATGGACATCACGGGTCCGAAGATCACATGGGCGAAAACGCCGTCGCGATCCATGTCCTGAAGCCTGAGCGCGGGCACGGCGGGGCGCCGTTCGGTCTGATCCACGATGCCGCCGCGGTCGAGGGCGTTGAAGACGGGCTTGGGACCGACCAAGCCGCCGGCCTTGCCCGACCAGAAGCCCCAACTCTCGCCGTCGCAGATCCAAACGGCGCGGCCGCCGCGCTCTTCGATGTGCGGCGCCCGATCGCGAAACTCGGCCGGCAGGCGGCTGGTCCATAGATCGGCCGGCAATTGGTTGAGGTCGAGATGGTCGTCGCAGGAGATCAGCTTGTAGTCCATGATTCCGCCTCCCAATGGCGCCCCCGGCCCGGCCGACATCGGGTCTCGGAACGCCATTCCGACTTGCCGGCGCGGCTATCCTAGGCCGGAACGCGCCCGCCCGTCGCGCCGGGCACCGCAGGAATCTTGCTCATTTTGGGAAAGGATGGTGCCAGAAGAGGACTCGCGAGAATCCTGTAACCTGTTGATACCCAACACACTAGCTCCCGCGATTAATCGCCGTACCCAGGCCGTACCCAGATATTCGGCGGATGATATCCTCGCGGCGCGAACGGCAGCGATCAATCCCATCCTCCGACAGACTCTAATGTTCTGGAGCGCCTGTTGAAAGCGGTTGTTGTGGAGTCGCAGCTTTATCAGGCAGTAAACGGTTCGGACTGAAGCCCCGCTTTGCGCGGGATACGGACAACTTCCGACTTCGACGAAGAGCCAGTTAGCGTCGAAAATCGAGATCTGTGCCGACCTTCAATCGGTCGAGATAGGCCTGATAGGCAAAGCTGCGGTCACGCTTCTTGCCTGTGGTCTCGACGAGAATGCCGATCCTCGCCATGGCGTCGATGGCACGGGTCGCCGTTGGTTTCGTCGTTTTCAGGAGTTGCATTGCCGACGCCACGGTCACAATGGGCTGCCGAGGCAGATGATCGAAAAGGCGCGCGGCAGAGACCGACGTTGCGTTGGCACTTAGAAGTCTGGAGCGATCCTCATTGACCAGTGCGAACAATTCCCGCGCCGAGACAACGGCCTCATCGGCGATCGTGGCGACACCATCCAGGAAAAAATCGATCCAACCTTCCCAATCTCCGGTCGTGCGCACCGCATTCAAGCGTCTGTAATATTCCTCTCGGTGTCGTTTGAAGAAGAGGCTGATATAGAGCAACGGCGCCCGCAACAGTCCCCAATGTTCCAACAGCAGCGCGATGAGAAGGCGTCCGATGCGCCCGTTGCCGTCGAGGTAGGGATGGATTGTTTCGAATTGGGCGTGAAGCAGCCCTGCCCTCGCCAGTTTTGGCAAGCCATCATCTGCATGAACGTATTTCTCGAGCGCGGTGAGCAGCTCCTGCAACTTCTCAGGCGGCGGAGGGACATAGATCGCGTTGCCAGGACGGCTTCCGCCTATCCAGTTCTGGCTCTTGCGGATTTCACCCGACTGCTTGTTGGCGCCGCGAACCCCCTGCATCAGCCTGCGATGCGCTTCGTTCAAAAGTCGCATGGATAGAGGCAAGCCCTTCGCTTGCCCAAGCTGCTCGCGCGCATATGCGAGCGCATCAAGATAGTTGCAGACCTCACGGACTTCGACGTTGGGCTCGGCTCGGTCACCTGCTTCGAAGGCGAACAAGTCGACAAGCGTGGCCTGTGTACCTTCGATCTGCGACGTGATCACGGCCTCCTTGCGCACAAAGGCGTAGATGAACCAATCGATCGACGGCACAATGTCGCCAGCGAGGTCCAGACGGGTGAGCGCGTGCTCTGCCAGATGCAAGCGATGCAGAAGTCGACCGTCGAGTTCCAATGGCGGCTTAGCAGGGGGCAATGGAAACGGAACAAACACGTTCACGGCTTCGCCGGCGATGGCCGAACGCGCATAGGTTCCGGTGTGGCGCTCTTTCGGCGAATTCTTTGATGGCATGTGCCTATTGTCCTTAGCAACGCCGCCGTTCATGCCATATACCATAAGGAACGAGTACGTTACTAGTGCCAACCATCGGGAAAGTGAACATTATTAGCGCCTGCCTGCTCCGAATTCACTAGCCTGCCGTTGTGAAAAATCGGCCAAACCTTTCACCTCGATCATTTACGTCTGATCAATAAATAGGACGACTCCGGGCAATTTTGTTGGAATTACAAAACACTGTCGCGCTTCCGCTGTAATATTGCCGTCGTCGTTACTCAAGTTTAAGCGATCCTGCACCATCCTCCGCCGCATTGCACTGCGGAGGGGACCGCGTGGCCGAACCAAGTCTTGAGGATGACCTAGACCTTGATGCGAATGAACAAGCCGCGAATGACGCGGCAGAATTCATTGCACGCTGTTCGGG
>Ga0265320_10001144_pt1 | contig 19514 bp, 13 predicted proteins | sample 4827metaG_FD_202087 | JGI IMG/M metagenome (GOLD analysis project Ga0265320, IMG submission 202087) | Rhizosphere microbial communities from Carex aquatilis grown in University of Washington, Seatle, WA, United States - 4-8-27 metaG | ecosystem: Host-associated > Plants > Roots > Rhizosphere >...
CAGTTGCACCGCGGTGCGGAGCTGGGCGATCGCCTCGTCGAGACGGCCGACCCTGGTCAGCGTGAGCCCGAGGTTGTTGCGAAAAAGTGCCGAGTCGGGCTGAAGCCGGACCGCTTCCTCGAAGGCCTGCAGCGCTTCCGGAATTCTCTCCTGGCGATAAAGCGCCGAACCGAGGCTGCTCCAGATTTCCGCGTGACCAGGGGCGAGGCGCAGTGCCTCTTGGTATTGGGCGATCGCCTCCTGGTCGTCGCCGGTGTTGCGCAGGGCCCGGCCGAGATTAAAATGCGCCTCCACGGAGTCCGGCTTCAGCCGGAGCGCGGTCCGGTAATGCGCGATGCTTTCCGGGCCGCGCCCGAGTTGCACCAGGACATTGCCGAGGTTGTTATGAGCCTCCTCATTGTCCGGCTGGATTTGCAGCGCCCGGTCGAATTCGATCGCAGCCTCCGACGTGCGACCGGTGCGGGCCAGGACCGTACCCAGATTATTGTGGGCCTCGGCATAATCGGGTTTGAGTCGCAGGGCCGCCTCATACTCGGCGATGGCGTCCGACAGCCGGTCGGGAAGTTTCGCCAGGGCAAATCCGAGATCGTTGTGCGCTTCCGCGAATTCAGGATTGTCGGTGTTGTTTTGCAGGGCCGCCTGGAGGTGACCGATGCCTTCGGCCAGCCGGCCGGGCGTGTTGACGAGTGCCCAGCCGAGATTGACGTGGGCTTGGGCCATACCGGGGTCGAAACGCAGCGCCGTTTCAAATTCGGCAATAGCGTCCGCAGTCCGGCCGGATATTTTTGCAATGGCGTTGCCGAGGTTGTTGTGCGCGTCCGCACAATCCGGCTTGAGCCGGATGGCTTCCCGGAAGTGGACCATCGCCTCCGGGCGGGAGCCGGTCTCAACCAGGGCCAGGCCCAGATTATTGTGCGCCATCCAGCAGCCGGGGTTTCGCGCCAGCGTGGTCGAATATAGGGTGTTGCCGTTGCGATAAGTGCCGCACTGGCGCCAGGTCAGGGCAAATAAAACGACGAGCACGCTGCCAGCGGCGGCGGCGAGGCCGCAGCCGGTCACAATCCGTCGCATTCCACCGAGCCGCTGGTGCAGGCGCAGCGCGAAAATTGCGGCGCCCTCAGTGGTAAGCGCAATGATCCCGAGGCACGGCAGGTATTGCCAGTGATCGGCCACATAGGAAAAAACGAAAGGGTAGACATTGAAAAAACCGAGTGCCGGGAAAAGCGAGCCGACGAAAAAGAGCAACGCAACCAACGGAGCCCGGCTCCATTTTCGCAGCGACCAGAGCCCGGCGAAAACCGCCGCCAGTCCGAGACAACCCAGGCTCCACGACCAGCTGGTGCCAACCTGCCATCGCGGATAGATGAAAATCAGATTCGTTGGCCAGAGCAGCTTGCCGAGGTAGAACCAGACGATGCGGCCCGCGAGAAAACATCGTTCAAGCAAGGTCAGGTCAAAAGCTGCGCCCCGGGCTCCGATATAATTTCGCTCCACCCAGGCGGTGAAAAGCCCCGCACTGGCGCCGAGAACGAACCACGGAAGCAGCGGCAGGATATCGCGCCGCCACGAAAGGCGCCCCCGCTGCCACACCATCACGAGCAGCAGGGCGGCCGGCAAAGTGGCGGTCACCGATTTGGTCAGCAGGGCCAGCATGAAGAGGCCCAGAGCCACAAGATACAACGGCCAGTTGCGGTCGCGGTCGAAGCGCAGGTAGGCAAGAGCGGACAGCAGATAAAACACGAGCGAAAGCGTGTTTTTTTGCTCGGAGATCCATGCCACCGACTCCACGCAGACGGGATGCAGCGCGAAAACGGCCGCGGCCAGCCACTCGGGTCCAAACCGCCGGTTTCGCCCCGCTGTTTCCGGCCGGAGGTGCGCCAGGGTCAGGGCGAAAAGGCAGGCCGCCGTCGCATGCAGCCCAACGTTGAGCAAATGATAGCCGAGGACCGAATCGCCCCACAGCCGGTGCTCAAGCCAAAATGCGCTGTGGAGCACCGGATAATACTGCTGGGTCGCCCCGAGCTGGAACCAGATCTGCCACAAACCGTGCAAAGACCGGAGGACCGGGGCGGTGACATGGTAGTCGTCGTCCCAGAGCAATCCTCCTCTGAGGGCGGGAAGATATGCCAGCAAAGTGACGCCGAAAATCCCCGTGACCATGACCAGCGGCGGGAAACGCATCGGGTTCGATGGGTTGGGCGAAGAAGTCGGGTTGGCCAATGGCATTACTGCAAAATTAATTCATGTTCGAAACCTGTCATGCTGAGCACAGCGAAGTCTAGCCAGCAGGCTGGTTTGACATCCACGGATTTTGAGGGTTCGCCAAGTACGAACGCATGGATCCTTCGCCGGGCTCAGGATGACAATCCAATTTTAAGAAATCCCGAGGGGAGGCGGCTACCAGTCCGGGAAGATTTCGCATGGTTGTGTCTTCACCCCGTTTGGAGAAAACCGCCGAGCGCCTTGCGCAAATGTTCCCGCGCCCGGTAGAGACGGGTTTCCACGGCTTTCGGGGTGGCTTCGACAATTTCGGCAATTTCCGTATGCGACTTGTCCTCATACTCGGACAGCAGCACGGCATCGCGCAAATCATCCGGCAGTTCCGCAATCGCCGCGCGCACTGCCGCCGCCCGTTCCTGTCGGGCCAGTTCAGTTTTTGGCGTAAGTTCGGTCACTGGCTCGGGCGCGTTCGCCAGCGACTCGGTCGGCCGGCGCCTGTGCCGGCGGGCGTCATCGCGGGCAAGATTCAGGGCGATCTGAAACATCCAGGTCGAGAATTTTGCGCCGCGGCGGAAGCGGGCCCGGTGCTGATATACCCGCACGAATGTTTCCTGCGCGAGGTCGAGTGCATCTGCCTCGTTCTGGGTCCGGCGATACAGGAAGCTCCGCAGCGGCGTTTGCCAGCGATCCATCAGCCGGTTCAGCGCCAGTTCCTCGCCGCGCTGCAGCGCGAGCATGTCGGCTTCGTCGTTCACCGGTGGTTCGGGCGTCATTTCAGGCCGAGGGGGCCCTGATGTGCATGACGTGAAACCTTGGGTTCGACAAGGGTGAGAAAACGGTGGCCTTGGTCGGGGTCCATCTGGGCGGCGATCATCCGCAGGTGCGCGAGCGTGGCATCGTTGCAAGTCTGCTCCAGCCGAATGAGGTCGGCCTGTGCAGCCTCCTTCGCCGAGGCTTCGGAGGCCAGGGCAGCCAGGCGTTCGCGGGCTGCCATGATCAGGCGGCAATGCCCGGCGCAGACCGGCTGGTAGTCGGCCTGCAGTTTTTCCACGGCGGCGGCCTGTGCAGCGGTCAGCTTGAATTCCCGGCGCAACCAAGTCATCTGATCCTCTTCGCCGCGCGGCATCAGGCCACGGGTAAGGGTGTAGGAGCCTGCCGCGACGGCCACGACCAGACCGACCAGTATCAGGTAGCGTTTCATGGGCGGGGTGCGGGCATCGACATTTGCAGCGGATCCACTGTCCGCACGTAGGCGGCGGCCATCCGGTCGGCGTGCCTTTGCCGGACCTCAAGCACCGCCGAGCCGACACCCAGCAACAAGGCGAGGCTGGCGGCCAGCGGCAGCGCCCAGCGGTAGAAGGACAGGACGTTTGATTCCTTGCGGCCGGCCTCAATGCGCGTCCATACGCCAGCGTTGAACCGGGGCTCGGCGGACGGTTGATGCCGCCACGATTTCAGCAGATCAGATAGGGGATCTTGGTTGCTCACAGCCGGTAATACGCCCCCCAAGGCAAAATCCCTCAAGCTTTTTGGTCGTGGTGGATTAAGGATTGAGGCGCGCGGCAGGCCCGGGGTAGTTTCCGGCCAAACATCCCCTATGCATACTTCCTCCCGACTCGTTCGTTCGGCCCTGTGCCTGGTGCTTCCGGCCGTCCTTTCTGTGCGCAGCCCGGCCAAACCTGCCAGCTTGGCTGATTTCCAGGCTGAGGCCGCAAAAGCCCATGCGGTTCTCACGCTGCCCATCTATCCGCTGACGCCTGCAGAAGTGCGGGCTCAGGCGGACAATGCCATCAAGGCCGCTGATGCCGACCTGGCCACACTCGCCGCCCTGGATCCCGCCAAACGGACCTTCGCCAACACGTTCGTCGCGTTTGACGCCATCACCGCCAGGGTCACCGACGCTTATCTGATTCTCGGCACGGTCGCCGAGTCCGCCATCGACAAGGCCATGCGCGACACAGCCAACGAGATGAGCGTCAAATTGCAGGAGTGGGGGGTCGGGCTCGATTACCGTGAAGACCTCTACCGCGCCCACAAGGCCGTGGCGGACGCCAAGCCCGCGCTTGACCGCGAACAGCAACGGCTGATTGACGAGCAGATGCGCACCTACCGCCGCGCCGGCCTAGCCCTGCCCGCTGCCGAGCGCGCCGAGGTTGAGAGGCTCCGCAAGGACCTCGCCGGTCTGAACACCCAGTTTGCGGTCAATATCAACGAGGTCCGGGCTCCGCTCGACTTCACCGCCGCCGAACTGGCCGGTGTGCCGCAGAGCTTCCTCGACAGCCCCGGCGTCAAGCAGCCCGACGGCCGCTTTCGGGTGATGGCCAACATCACTTGGCACGCCCAGGCTATCGGCGAAAATGCGGACAACGCCGACGTGCGGCGCCGGGTGCTCACGGCCCGCTACCAACTGGCCCGTGAGTCTAACACCGCCGTGCTCAGCAAGCTGGTTGTCCTGCGGGCCGACATCGCTCACCGCCTGGGCTACGCCAACTGGGCCGACTACCAGGTCGAGGTTCGCATGGTCAAGACCGGCACGGCGGCGGTCAAGTTCGAGGAGGATCTCGTGACCGGTCTGCAGCCGAAATTCGATTCGGAAATGGAAGTTCTCCGCAAGATGAAGGCGACCCAGACCGGCGTGGCTGATGCCAAACTGGAACTCTCCGACATCGCCTATTACACCAACAAGCTCAAGAAGGAGAAGTATGCGGTCGATACCGAGGCGCTGCGCGTCTATTTCCCCTACCAGGCGACGCTCGACGGCATGTTCGCCATCTACCAGAAGATTTTCGGCCTGAAATTTACCGCGGTCGAGCCGCCCTACGTCTGGGCGCCGGGCGTGCAGCTCTACGTCGTGCAGGATGCCGCCACCAGCGTCCCGATGGGCGCGTTCTACCTCGACATGTTTCCGCGCGACGGGAAATTCAACCACTTCGCCTGCTTCGCGCAAAAGGCCGGTGGCGTGCTGGCGGACGGCCGTTACGATCTGCCGGTCGCCGCGCTGCTCTGCAATTTTCCCGCACCTTCCGCGGACAAGCCCTCGTTGCTCAAGCACGCCGACGTCGAGACGTTATTCCACGAGTTCGGCCATGTGATGCACGGCATGCTCAGCCGTTCGCGCTTTGCCGCGCAGGGCGGGTTCAACGTGCCGCAGGACTTCGTCGAGGCGCCCTCGCAGATGCTCGAGAACTGGGTGTGGGACAAGGCCGTGCTCGACACCTTTGCCGCAGACTATCGCGATCCCACGAAGAAAATCCCGGCCGAGACCATTGCTTCACTCGTCGGCGCGCGCCAGGCCACGGAGGGTTACGCCACCCGCCGGCAGTTGGCGATCGGGTTGCTGGACCTTTCCCTGCACACGCTTTCGGCCGATGCCGCCTGGCAGGCTGATGTGGTGAAAATCGTCAACGACACGACCACCCGGGTGCAGATGGCGCCCCCGCCTGACACTTTCTGGGCGGCTTACATCGGACACCTGGCCGGCTATGACGCCGGTTACTACGGTTATCTCTGGGCCAAGGTCATGGCCATCGACATGGCGAGTGTCTTTAAAGCGGCCCCCGGCGGCTTCCTCGACGAAAAAGTCGGCCGCCGGCTGCGCGACGAGGTTTACGGCGTCGGCAACACGCGCGACGTCGCGGAGTCTGTCGAGAAATTCCTCGGCCGCTCGCGCTCGCAGGAGCCTTTCCTCGAATACGTCGGCATCAAGAAGTAAGCTCCGTTCACTGTGGGGCGGGTCGTTTGCCTCGCGCGCAGGCGCGGGGACAAACACCGGGCCGCAAGCACACGGCAACGGTGCTGATCCCGCCGCCGCGTACCGCCAATGTCACTTATTATGTGATATTGGCGGCGGGCTGATACGGAAATTTCGGATCAGCTGGTGGCCGTGCACGGTGCGGAAGCCGAACCAACCTTCCGTGAGCGGGGCCGGATCGCGCCAAGAGAAAAGCACTTCGCCGTCGCGGCGGTATTCGACGGTGCCGTCGTGCACGGAGATTTCGATGCGATAAGGCCGGTTCGGCTGGAGCAGGAATTTCTTGTCGCGAAGGTTGTGCTCCGGCAGCAGCGGCTTGGTACCACCGCCCGCGTAACGTCGGAACCGCGTGGTCGTGTTTTCATTGCCGCCCAGTCCGACGTAGTAGGTGCGGAGTGAATCATAGTCCTCGAATCGGCCGCTGCGACCGTGGCCGGAGGCAAACGGGCAGCCCTCGGGTACCTTGGGGTCGGTCGCCATCCAGAAGCAGTTCAAATCCGACACGCGATCGTGGGGGCCGCCGGCGGAGATGACGGTGATTTCGTAGCTGATGACGACCGGTGTGGTCAGTTTCTCGCGATACCACACCGTGCAACCACCGGCGTCAGCTATCTCGATCGTATTGTCCTTGGCGGTCACGGTTCCGCCGGGCATTTGCTCGACGACCCAGGGGCCGGAATCCGCGGCCAGCATTCCACCGCCTGACAGAGCGAAGACGAGCACGGCGGCGCGGAGCATGGGCGGAGTGGGGTGTAATTTACCGGGTCTGATGAAATGGACTGACAGGTAGGGCGGACCGCTGGGCCGTCCGTGCTGCTCGGCGCGCCCAGCGGTCGCGCCCTACCTTCAAACGTTAGCTTATCATGCGGCCCTCATGCTGCTTATCAAAACTCCCCGCTCAGACACTCTCCAGCAGCTTGTAGAGGCGGGCGACCATTTTCGTCGTGTCCTCGAGCAGGCCGGCGGAAATGAGTGCATTGTCGAGGATCTGCTCGGCCACGAGCTTTGCTTTTTCCGGCGATGCACTGTGGGTTTCCGACAGGCGCTTCATGACGGCAGAGCGCGGATTGATTTCCAGGTTCACGCGTAACGGAGTGTCGGCGCCGTCCTTGTTCATGGCCTTCATCATGCGGCGCATGTGCGGTGACATGAACTTGTCGGCGTTGAGCGCCAGCGCGGGCGAATCCACGAGCCGGTCACTGGCTTTCACGTCGGCGACGCGGTCGCCCAACGTCTCTTTCAACCAGGCGATAAGCTTCTTGGTGTCGTCCTCGCTGAGCGAACCCTCGGGCGGCTTCGGCAGGTCGGAGAGTTTCACGTCGGCATGGTCGGCGGCGGTGAACTTCTTGCCGTCGAACTCGCGGACGTTGTTCATCACATATTCGTCCACGGCCTCGTAGCAGAAGAGCACCTCGAGGTTGCGGGCCTTGAAGCCTTCCAGGTAGGGGCCGCTGAGCAGGGCCTCACGATTGGGGCCGACGAGATAATAGATTTCCTTCTGCTCCGTGCCCATGCGCGAGACATAGTCGGCGAGGCTGGTGGTCTTGCCTTTCTCGGTGAGCGAGGATTCGAAGCGGAGCAGCTTACTGATCTGTTCCTTGTGCGTGAAGTCGAGTGCGGCGCCCTCCTTTAGGAAAATGCCGAACTGCGCGTAGAATTCGTTGTAGGCGTCGGGGCGCTGGGTGGACTCCTCGTCGAGGAACTTGAGGAAGCGTTTCGTGATGACCTTATTCAGCTTCTCGATGAGGGCCTTGTCCTGCATCGTCTCGCGCGAGATGTTCAGCGGCAGATCCTCGCTGTCGACGACGCCCTTGAGGAAACGCAGCCACTCGGGGAGCAGGTCCTTGGGCGCGGCATCGATCAGCACCTTGCGGCAGTAGAGCGACACGGCGGGCTCGGTGCGCGACAGCCCGAGCTTCTCCGTGTTTTCCTTGGGCACGAAGAGCAGCGCATTGATCGCGAGCGGGGCGTCGGCGCTGAAGTGCAGCCGTAACCGCGGCTCCTCGAAGGCATGGGCCTGAAACTTGTAGAACTCGGTGTATTCCTCCTCCTTGATCTCGCTCTTGCCGCGCAGCCAGAGCGCCTGGACGGTGTTGATGCGCTTGCCGTTGAGATTGATCGGGAACGATACGAACGAGCTGTAGCGCTGCAGGATTTCCTTGATCTTCCAGTCCTGGGAATAGTCGGCGCAGTCGTCCTTCAGCTCGATGACCACCTTGCAGCCGCGGCGCTGGCCCTCGACCTCCTCGATCTCGTAGCTGCCGGAGCCGTCGCTCGACCAGACGTGGCCGGGCTCGGCGGCGCGCCACGAATGGGCGTAAACCTTGACGTTTTTTGCCACCATGAACGCCGAATAAAAACCGACGCCAAACTGGCCGATGAGATTGGCGTTCTTCTGGTCGCCTTCGCCGAGCGCCTTGAGAAAGGCCTTGGAACCGGAGTGGGCGATGGTGCCGAGGTTCTCGACCAGTTCGGCGCGGGTCATGCCGACGCCGAAATCCTGAAAAGTGATGGTCTTGGCCTTGTCATCGGTGGTGACGTTGATCTCCAGCTCCTGCTTGTCGTCGAAGATGTCCTTCTCGGTGATCTGGGTGTGGCGGAGCTTCTCGAGGGCGTCGGAGGCGTTGGACACCAGCTCGCGCACAAAGATTTCCTTCTCGGTGTAGAGCGAATGGGTGACGATATTGAGGAGCTGGGCGATTTCGGCCTGGAACTCGAATTTCTGTGGTGTGGCGGTGGACATGTTGGAAGGTGATGGATTGAATGAAAAAGGGCGGTTAACTTACCAAGCGCGCCACAAAAATCAAGGGACGGAGTGAACGACCCGATGCGGTGCCGCCAGACCGGCCGGTCTATTTTACCGAGATATCGACCACCTTGGGTTTTCCCTTGTCGGCCGTATCGATCAGAATTTCAAAGTCCTTGTGGCCGCGGCCAAAACCGCTCGACCGATTGTTGATGTACTGGCGGTAGGCCGTTCCGGTCACCCGGTAACGCCCGGTCCAGCCGGGCACCTGTTCGGGGGCTGAGAGACTGAGATCCCCGCTGACCACCGCGCCGATATTTGAAAAGGGGTCATCCTCATATTTGAAATAAACGCGCGCCCGAGCCTCCGCCACCACGGCCACTTCCTCCAGCAGGCGGTTGGTGTTCTTTTTATCGGCCTGCTCCCGGGCTTGCACATTCAATTGTCTGCTGGCGGCGCGGTCGGCCCTGACCTCATCCTCCGCCTGCTCCTGGTGGCGCTCGGCATTCCGGGCGGCCAGCTGCCGGGCCTCGGTCTCCTGCTTTTTCTCCGCCTCCTGTTCCTCCTTGGTAAGGACGGGCGCCAGCTCCTTCAGCCTGGCGCTGACCTCGTCCGGCAGGAGCGACATCCGCACGCTGATCAGGTCCTTTTTGACCTGCAGCAGCGCGGTTCCCGCGGAAGTGTTGAAACTCTTTATCACCACCTCGGTGAGCTGGGCCCCATCCTTCAGGCGCAGGTCCTTGTAGGGTAACTGCACCTCCACCACGACCGCGGCGGCCTGGATCGCCAGCAGCATGGCGAGTGGAAGGAGGATTTGGCGCAGCATTACGCGAAGCTAGGCCGCTCAGCCGGGTTTCGCAAGCTTGGCGGTCATGGGGTGAACGCCTGCTGCGGCACGAGCTGCACCGGTCCGAGCAGGCCGGAGGGCTGCAGCGGCCAGTCGGCGGCGTTGAACGGCTTGTAGAAGATGTTCACGAAATTGATCTCATGGAATTTTTTCCACTCCACCTTGCGGCGGTCGAGGTCGCGGATGCGGTTGGCGGCGAGGTTGGTGACCTCGAGCGCGAGGGTGTTTTTGCCGGGGTGCAGGTGCGCACCGATGTTCGTGCGGAAGGGCACCGACCAGAGCAGGTCCACTTCCTTGCCGTTGACGAAGACGCGGGCCGTCTCGCGCACATCGCCGAGGTCGAGCCGCCAGTCGTCGGCTTTCACGTCAGCGGGCAAAGTGAATTCTGTCTCATAGCGCGCGGTGCCCGCGAAGCGCTCCCACTCACCGCCCTGTGTGGTCCATGAACCGAAGCCGTGTTGGCTGAATGGCGGCGGCAGTTCCGGTCCGCCGCGGGTCGCACTCACTTTCCAGTCGCCATCGAGCAGTACCGGTGAACCTGCATCGCGCCAAGAACTCCCAATTTGCCCTTTAGCAACCTGATTGGTGAAGGTTCGGACAAAGATGGATTCTCCCGGCTGGAGCTGGAGGTAAACCGAATCGCCGCCCCAGTCGCCTTCGTTGAGTTCCAGCAGGGCAAGTCGGACAAGGCCAGTGCGCGCATCCATGAGAACCGCTGATTTAGAGTCACGTGCGTAGATCGGCACCCATTGGTCCACGGCGTTGGCAGTATGATTGACAAAAAAATAAAGTTTCCCATCTGGCAACTGCCGACGGAGCAAGCTGAGACCAAGTGTTGTGGTCAAACCAAGTTCAGTTTCATGTTTGTTGACGACGACAAGGTAGCCTTTGCCAAGTCGTGCTGATACGTTGCCCGTAGCGTCCTTTTCCCAGGTTATCTGGTTTAGCTCCCTGCGCAGGCTTTCGCGGCGCTCAGACAAATGTGCGTAGCCAGGGACATCGGTGGGCAGGCTGTCAAAAAAGAACACCATCGCACCGTCTCGTGCCAGTGTGAGAAGCTGCTGGAGAGTCTTCAGCGGCATGTGGTTGGTTTTCGGAACGTAGATTCTGGCGTGTTGATAGAATCCTCCGGGCGTCTTAAATCCGCTATTTTCGAATCGTGTGAGTTCGAGTTGCGAATCGGATATCAGGTCAAATTGATCGCGCCGGGCCACAAGCTCGTTCATCAACACTCCGCACGCCGAGTTCTCCAGCCAACTGGCATGGACGGTGAGCTGGATTTGCTGGCCCTCGGGATTATGCCAGAGATCGTCAGCCGGCCAGTAAACGAGCAGGTCATTATCCGGTTTGCCGGCTTGGAGGAGCGACTGACACCGCGCGATGTAGGCGTTGATACCATCGCCGAGGTCGCGCCAGAGGGGATTGCGGGTGTTGAGCTGCGATGACGCGTAAAACAGCCAGCCGGGCCACGGTGCGTCCTCGGGCGAATAGGCGTTGCCGTGGTAGAAAATGTGGTTGATTCCGGCGAGAAAGAGCGCATCGAGCTCGGGCTTCATTTCGGATGGTGACTCGTGGAAATGCTCGCGCAGCCACGTGAAGGTCTCGGACGAAGCATAGGGTTTGCCCATCACATGCGCAGCGGATGAGGCGAAGTGGTGGATGATGGGCGGATGGCCGGGCCGGCCGATCTCGGCGGCTTCACGGCGGAATCCGGGAATGGGGAAGGAGATCGAGCCGAAGATCTCCGTCTCAGGAATGTCGGCAGCGCCATAAAGATCGAGGAGATTGCCGGGCGAACCGTGCGCCTGCTCGCGTGCGGTCTGGCCGTGGGCGTGCGCCCAGTCGACCCAGGTGCGGACCCAGTCAAGGTGGAGCGCGCCGAGCGTGGTGCGGTAGTCGGCCTTGATGCGCGCGACGGTGTCGGGATCGCCCTGACCGTTGAGTTCGGCGGCGTGGTCGCGGATATCGTAGCCGTGAAGCGCGAGGAATTTATCCGGAACCTCCGTGGCCCAGTTGGCCTGATACTCGAAAGAGTCGTGGAACTGGCTGTTGATCGTGCCGGGCGGCAGGGTGTCGAGCGCCTTGGTAAACGGCGCGAGATAACGCGTCATCGCGGCGGTGGAGTAGGGACTGACCACGAAGCCCTCGCCACCGGGGGCGGAGCGCTTCACTTTGAAGCCGGTCGGGACCGGGGCGATCTTGCCGTCAGGGCTGAACGCGAGCTTGAGCTCGACATCCTGCGGGCCGACTTGCGGGCCGCCGAAGGGCCAGCCGGTGCCGGTGGCCATGTCCACGCCAAGGCCCAGGCGCTTTGCCTCGGCGCCGGTGAACGCGAGCATCTCGAGATATTTCGGAGAGAGGAACGGAATGAAGCGATCCTCGTAACCTTTCGCGCCGTAGATGGGCGTGATTTCCACACCGCCGAAGCCGGCGGCGGCAATGGCTTCGAGTTCGCGCGTGAGGTTGGGCTTGTCGACGGCGCTGCCGAGCCACCACCAGCGCGTCCAGGGCTTGTTCTCCCGGGTGAGCGCGGGCCAGGCGAGATCAGCGGACTCAGCGCCGCGCAACGTCCCGAGAAGTGCAAAACTGACAAGCAGAACCAACGACACACGCGGGGTTTTCATGGGAGCCGGATTGTCCGCCGGTCTTCAGCGGACGGCAATGGCGCAATCGTTGGACAGTAAGAGAGGGAGGTGAGGTAGGGCGCGACCGCTGGGCGCGCCGTGTTACGTTCGCGGCGGGCCCAGCGGTCCCGCCCCTACCAGGGAAATCAACTCACCCGCCGAGGTACGCGGCCTTGAGCTGCGGATCGTCGCGGAGTTTTTTCGACTCGCCCTGTATCACGATGCGGCCGGTCTCGAGCACGTAGGCTTGGTGCGAGATTTCCAGCGCGAGCCGGGCGTTCTGCTCGACCAGCAGGATGGTGACCCCGTGGTCGCGGTTGATCTCCACGATTTTCTCGAAGATGGTGCTGATGAGCTTGGGCGCGATGCCGAGCGACGGCTCGTCGAGCATGAGCAGTTGCGGGCTGCCCATGAGTGCCCGGCCGATGGCGAGCATCTGCTGTTCGCCGCCCGAGAGTGTGCCGGCGGACTGGGTCAACCGCTCCTGCAGGCGCGGGAAAATGCTGAAGACGTAATCGCGGCTTTGGGCGATGCGCGCCTTGTCCTTCTGCAGGTAGGCGCCCATCGCGAGGTTTTCCCCGACCGTGAGATTGGAGAATATCATGCGGCCCTCGGGCACGTGGGCGAGCCCGCGGGCGACGATCTGGTGCGGCGGCAGGCGGGTGATATCCTCGCCCTTGAAACTGATCGTGCCCGACTTCGCGCGCAGCAAGCCGGAGAGCGTGCGGAGCGTGGTGGTTTTGCCCGCGCCGTTGGCGCCAATCAGCGTGGCGATGGAGCCGGCCTCGATGCTGAACGAGACGCCACCCAGCGCCGAGATGGCGCCGTAGCTTACCGAGAGTTCTGCAACCGTTAGCATTGCGGAGTGAGGAGTGCGGAAGGTGGAATGGCAGGAGAGTTAAGCCCCCGCACCAACTGTCGGGGCCCCTCCGCAATCCGCATTTCGAAATCCGCAATCATATCAGTGGTGCGACAGCGACGTCTGGTGGTCTTCGCCAAGGTACGCCTCGATGACCTTCGGGTCGGACTGGATTTGCGCGGGCGGACCCTCGGCGATCTTCACGCCGTAATCAAGCACGGCGATGCGCGAGCAACAGCCCATGACGACCTTCATCGAGTGCTCGACGAGCAGCACCGAGAGGTTGAACTGCTTTTGCACGCGACCGATCAGCTCGATGAGCCCGATCTTCTCGTTCGGGTTCATGCCGGCGGCGGGTTCGTCGAGGAGTAGCAGCCGCGGCCGGGTAGCGAGACAACGGACGATCTCCAGCCGGCGCTGCTCACCGTAGGGCAGGCCCCTGGCGAGCACGCTGCTGAACCGGCGAAGGTTGAAAATATCCAGCAATTCCTCGGCCCGCTGCACGATGGCGGCCTCGTCCTGCTGGAAGCGGCCGAACCGGATGAGTGATTGCACGGGACTGGTTCCGCGGTGGAGATTCATCGCGACCCGCACGTTGTCGAGCACGCTGAGCGAGCCGAACAGCCGGATGTTCTGGAAGGTGCGCGCGATGCCGAGTTCGGCGATCTCGTACGGCTTCAAGCCGGCGAGCGGGCGGCCATTGAAGGAGACCGTGCCCCCGGTCGGCTGATAGACGCCGGTGACGAGATTGAAGATCGTGGTCTTGCCCGCGCCATTGGGGCCGATAAGGCCCAGCAGTTCACCCTCGTGAATGGTGAGGTCAACCGTGCTGACGGCGGTGAGGCCGCCAAAGCGGATCGTGACCTGGTCGAGCTGGAGGAGGGGCGCAGCCATCAGGATTTGCTCCTCCGCAGGGAAAAATTAAAGAGCCCCTGCGGCCGGACGAGCATGAGCACGATCAGCAGGAGCGAGTAGAGGATCATGCGGTAGTCGGCGATGGGGCGCAGCACCTCGGGCAGCAACGTGAGCAGCACGGCGGCAAGGATGACCCCGATGGTGTTGCCCATGCCGCCCAGAATGACCATGACGACAATCTCGATGGACTTGGTGAAGTCGAAGCCGGAGGGGGAAATGGACTGCTTGAAGTGACCATAGAGCCCGCCGGCCACGCCGGCAAAAAACGCGCCGACGACGAACGCCACGATCTTGTAGCGCGTCGTGTTGAGGCCGATGGCCTCCGCGGCGATCTCGTCGTCGTGCGTCGCGAGAAAACCGCGACCATAGGTCGAGTGCACGAGGCACCAGACCGTGAAGACGGTGATGGCGCCGAAGGCCAGGACCCAGAAGATGGTCGTGTAGGCCGGGATACCGTTGAGACCGAGGGCGCCGCCGAGCGGCTCGCTGTTCTGGAAAATCACGCGGATGATCTCACCGAAGCCGAGGGTGACGATGGCCAGGTAGTCGCCTTTGAGCCGGAGCGAAGGCAGGCCGACCAGCAGGCCGGCGAAGGCCGCGCTCAGTCCGCCGGCGACCAGCGCGGCGAAGAAAAGCGTGTTTTGCTGCCACACGGCGCCGCCGCTTTCACCAAAAAGTTTTGGGGCGAGCAGCATGGTTACCGCGGCGGACAGATAGGCGCCGACGGACATGAAGCCCGCATGGCCGAGGGAAAACTGGCCGGTGTAGCCGTTCACGAGATTCAGGCTGACGGCGAGGATGACGTTGATGCCGATGCCGATCGCCACGTCCAGGTAGTAGGGATCGAAGTGATCGGAGAACGCCGAGAGCCCGGCGGCGGCGGCGAGGACGGCCACCAGCGCTACGAGCGGCGCTGGAATTTTCGATTTGGGATTCCCGATTTCCGATGTCACGGCGCGGAAGTTGTCAGGCAAAGAGGCACATCAGGTCCGACCGGCGGGCGGAGTTTCGCCGTGTCATTCTGAGCGCAGCGAAGAATCCATCGGTGCGCGCGTCGTTGTGGATCCTTCGCTGCGCTCAGGATGACAGGTTTGGCTGGCTTGTTTTTATCCGTGAGCATCCGGGTAATCCGTGGTCGCAACTTGTCAGACTTTCTCCTTCGTAAAACGCCCGAGCAGACCGGCGGGCCGGAACAGCAAAATGAGAATGAGCAGGGCGAATGCGATGGCGTCCTTGTAGGTGGAATATTCGCTGCCGTTGACGAAGGTCTCCACCACGCCGAGCAACAGACCGCCGAGGGCGGCGCCCGGGATGTTGCCGATGCCGCCGAGCACGGCGGCGACGAAGGCCTTCAGGCCCGGCAGCACGCCCATGAGCGGATCGATCGACGGGTAGTTCAGCGCATAGAGGATGCCGCCCGCGGCCGCGAGGGCGGAACCGAGCGCGAAGGTGAACGAGATGACCAGGTCGTTGTTGATGCCGACGAGGGAGGCGGCCTGGCGGTTGAGCGAAAGTGCGCGCATCGCCGTGCCGATTTTCGTGTTCATCACGATGAACCGGAGCGCCAGTAGCAGCACCAGGGTCACGCTGATGACCACCAACTGGTTGCTGGAGAAATAGACGCCGCCGACCTGGAAGGTGGTGGCGGGGAAAAGTTCCGGAAAGGGCCGGGGCGCGGCGCCGAAGAAATGCTGCCCGAGGTTCTCCAGCAGCAGCGAGACCCCGATGGCGGTGATGAGGACGTTCAGCGTCGGCGAACTGCGCAACGGCCGGTAGGCCAGCCGCTCGATAATGACGCCCAGCAGTGCGCAGACCGCCATCGCGACAAACAACGCGGCCAGGCCACCCCAGAAAGTGTGCTCAGGCACGAACCGGCCCATGTAATAGCCGGCATAGGCGCCGACCATGAAGATGTCACTGTGCGCGAAGTTGATGAAGCGCAGCACACCGTAGACCATCGTGTAGCCGAGCGCGATGAGGGCGAAGATGGCGCCGAGCGAGATGCCGTTCAGGAGCTGCTGGAGGAATTCAGTCACGGATTGTTAAGCAAGCGCGCCCAGTGAAGCTCCGAACCCTCAACTCTCAACCCCCAACTTTCCCCATGGTTCACGGCGCAACCGTCTTGTAGAATCTCGCCCGGCCGTCCTTTAGCGCGATGATGGTGGCCGCCTTCGAGGCGTTGCGCTCCGGGTTGATCGTGGTCACCCCGGTCACCCCGGGGAAATCCTTGGTGGCGGCAAGCGCGTCGCGGAGCTTGGCGCTGTCGGTGGTGCCGGCGCGCTTGAGGGCGTTCGCGAGCACGTTGACGGCGTCATACCCGAGGGCCGAGAACGCGCCGGGGATTTCGCCCTGCCAGCGGGCCCGGTAGCGAACGACGAACTGCGCCACGGCCGGATCGGTGTTCTCGGCGGAGAAATGGGTGGAGTAGAAGCAGCCGTTCAGCGCGTCGCCGCCGATCTTGAGGAGCTGCTCGTCCTCCCAGCCGTCGCCGCCGAAGAACGGCATGGTGAGACCGAGTTCGCGGGCCTGACGGACGATGAGGGCGGCCTCGGTATAATAGCCGGGGACGAAGACCGCGTCGACGCCGGCGGCCTTCACCGCGGTGAGCTGGGCGCGGAAATCCTTGTCGCCCTCGGAGAAATTTTTTTCGGTGCTGATGGCGCCGCCGGAGGCCAGAAAGATTTCCTTGAAATATTTCGCGAGGCCGAGGCTGTAGGCGTTGGAGACGCTGGAGAGGACGGCGACATTTTTGACCTTGAGATCATTCCGGGCAAACCGGGCCAGGGCGGCGCCCTGAAACGAATCGATGAAGCAAACGCGAAAAATGTAGTTGCCGGTCTGGGTGACCTTGGGGTTGGTCGCGGCGGGGGCGATCATGGGAATGTGCGCCAACTGGGCGATGGGCGCGGCCTCGAGCGAGCGACCGGAGGAGATTTCGCCGATGAGGGCAATGACCTTGTTGCGCGAGATGAGTTTTTTCGCGACCGTGGCGGACTCGCCCGATTTGGTCTGGTTGTCCTCATAAGCGAGTTCGAGCGGGCGGCCGAGGACGCCGCCGGCGGCGTTGATTTCCTCAAGGGCGAGGACCACACCTTGGTGCGAGGTCTGGCCGAAGCCGGCCTCCTTGCCGGTGAGCGAAGCGTATTCACCGATTACGATGGGTTCGGCGGCGCTCCGCGCCGGGGCGAATCCGTACGACAGAATAAGGGCGGATACGACGAGGGCGCGGAATAAAACGTGGGTTTTCATGGGAAGAACTGTGCGCGTGAATCAAGGATGCACGTCCTGCACAAAGGTGAAGCGGCCGTTCTTCACGGTCAGCACGACCGCGGACTTGGTGGGGTTGCGCTGTGCGTCAAAGGTGATCAGGCCCGTGACGCCGGGAAAATCCCTGGTGGCGGCCAGGGCGTCGCGGAGTCTCGCCCCGTCGGTCGTGCCGGCGCGGCGGAGCGCGTCGGCCAGAACCATGGCGGCGTCGTAGGCGAGGGCGGAGAGAGCGTTGGAATCCTCACCCCAGCGCCGGCGGTAGCGCTCGTTGAAGGCGACGACGACGGCGGACTGGTTTTCGGGCGAATAATGGGTGGAGAAGTACGCCCCCTCGACGGCCGCGCCGCCGATGGCGATAAGCTCGGACGACTCCCAGCCGTCGACGCCGAGGAGCGGCACGGTAAGGCCGAGGTCGCGGGCCTGCTTGGAGATGAGCGCGGCCTCGGTGTAGTAGCCAGGGACGAACACGCCCTCGACGCCGGCGGCCTTGATGGCGGTGAGCTGGGCGCGGAAATCCTTGTCGCCTTCGCCATATTTCTGCTCGAGCACGACGGTGCCGCCCTGGTCCGTGAAGCGCTCGCGGAAAAACTTCGCCAGTCCGACGCTTTGCGCGGAGGACACGGAGGAAAGCACCGCCACGCGGCGGATTTTCAGCGAATCCCGGGCGAACTTGGCCATGACCGTGCCTTGGAAGGGGTCGATGAAGCAGACGCGGAAGATATAGTTGCCCTTGGCGGTGACCTCCACCGCGGTGGCGCCGGGTGAGATCAGGGGAATCTTCGCGTTCTGGCAGATCGGGGCGGCCTCCAAGGTGCGACCCGAGGTAAGCTCGCCGAGCACGGCGACGACCTTGTCGCGCGCGATGAGTTTTTTGACGACGGTGGCGGACTCACCCTGCTTGGACTGGTCGTCCTCGCTTAGCAGTTCCAGTGGTCGGCCGAGGAGGCCGCCGCCGGCGTTGAGTTCCTCGATGGCGAGGAGGGTGCCCTTGTGCACGGTCTGGCCGTAAGTGGCCTCCTTGCCGGTGAGCGAGGCAAATTCGCCGATCTTGATGGTGTCGCTGCCGGCGAGACGGAGCGCGGCGAGGAACAGCAAGCTGGTGATAAAAGAAGAACGCATGCGGCCGTGGTTGAAAGTTGAGGACGGGAAGTCGGGAGTGTCGAAGAAGGAACGTCAGCAATCATGGGAAACTGCCTCGTGGAGCTGGAGCGTGTGGGTATGGAAACTCTCAACTCTCAACATTCAACCCTCAACTATGGCGTTCAGGGCGCGACCGCCTCGACGAATTTGAACTGCCCGTCCTTGACGACAATAATCATGGCGGGCTTGGAGGCGTTGCGCTTCTCATCGATCGTGATGCTGCCGGTCACCCCGGGAAAATCCTTGGTGGCGGCCAGGGCGTCGCGCAACTTGGCACTCTCGGTCGTGCCGGCGCGGCGCATCGCGTCGAACAGCAGGATGCCCGCCTCGTAGCCGAGGGTGGTGGTGGCGTTGGGCGTTTCGCCATTCCAACGCGCCCGGTAGCGCCGGACGAAATTCTGCATGGCCGGGGTGGGCGTCTCGGCCGAGGCGTGGGTGGAATAATAGACCCCCTCGACCGCCTTGCCGCCGATCGCCACGAGATCGGGGCCTTCCCAGGCGTCGCCGCCGAAGAGCGTGCCGGTGAAACCAAGGTCGCGGGCCTGTTTGCAGATGAGCGCGCCCTCGGTGTAATTGCCCGAGTGCAGGATCGCCTCCGCGCCCGCGGCTTTCGCGGCGGTGAGCTGGGCGCGGAAATCCTTGTCGCCCTCGCTGTGCTTCTGCTCGGCCACGATGGTGCCGCCGCCGGCGGTGAACCGCTCGCGGAACACCTTCGAGAGGCCGACGCTGTAGGCGTTGTTGACCGAGGTGAGCACCGCGACGCGCTGCACCTTGAGCGTGTCCCGGGCGAACTTGGCCAAGGCGGCGCCCTGGAACGGATCGATGAAACAAACACGGAAGATATAGTCGCCCATCTCAGTCACGCGCGGGTTGGTGGACGTAATGGCGATCATCGGGATCTTGGCGTTCTGGTAGACGGGCGCGGCCTCGAGCGAATTGCTGGACGTGTTGCCGCCGAGCACGGCGACGACCTTGTCGCGGGCCACGAATTTCTTGGCGATGGTGGCGGACTCGCCCTGTTTGGACTGGTTATCCTCGACCAGGAGCTCGATCTGCTTCCCCAGCACGCCGCCGCTGGCGTTGGCCTCCTCGACGGCGAGGATGACCCCTTTGCGGGCGGCGAGGCCGAAGTCGGCATCCTTGCC
>Ga0265320_10001146_pt1 | contig 19499 bp, 21 predicted proteins | sample 4827metaG_FD_202087 | JGI IMG/M metagenome (GOLD analysis project Ga0265320, IMG submission 202087) | Rhizosphere microbial communities from Carex aquatilis grown in University of Washington, Seatle, WA, United States - 4-8-27 metaG | ecosystem: Host-associated > Plants > Roots > Rhizosphere >...
TCCGGCGCGTCCATGATACATTTCGACCCCTTTTTATGAAGACGGACATTCATCCGAAATATGTGGACGCGGAAATCCGTTGCGCCTGCGGCAACGTGATCAAGACCCGCTCCACCAAGCCTGTGATCATCGTGGGTATTTGCAATGTCTGCCATCCGTTCTACACGGGCCAGCAGAAATTCGTGGACACCGCCGGCCGTGTGGACAAGTTCCAGCAACGCGCCGCCAAGACCCAGGCCGCCCAGGCCGCCGCGGCGACCCGCAAGAAAAAGAAGTAGCTTTTCAACCTTTACCCGCCTGCACTCTGCTCCGGCAGAATGCAGGCGGTTTCTTTTTTCAGGCAAATGGATCTGCGACCGCATATCGAAAAATTCCGCAAACGCTTCGCGGAGGTTGAAGCCGCGTTGAGCGAACCCAAGGCTTTTGACCACCCGCAACGTGCCCAGGAATTGTCCCGCGAATATGCCCGGCTCAAGGAGCTCGTGGCCCAGGGCGAACGCTATTTGAAAACGGTCGCCGACCTCGACGAAAATCGCTCCTTGCTCAAGAGTGAACCGGCGGAATCCGAACTGGCAATAATGGCCCGGGATGAAGTTTCACGGCTCGAGGCGGCGGAGAAGAAGCTGGCGCAGCAAATCCAGTTCGGACTGGTTCCGCCGGAACCGACGGATTCGCGCAACACCATCGTTGAAATTCGTGCCGGCGCCGGTGGTTCGGAATCCGCGCTGTTCGCCGCCGATCTTTACCGGATGTACTGCCGTTACGCCGAGGCGCGCGGCTGGAAGGTGGACACCATGGACTCCAATCCATCTGACCTCGGCGGTTTCAAAGAAATCATTTTTCAGATTTCCGGCGCGGATGTTTTCAAGCGGCTCAAGTACGAAAGCGGTGTGCATCGGGTCCAGCGCGTGCCCGCGACCGAGGCGCAGGGCCGCATCCACACCAGCACCGCCACGGTGGCCGTGCTGCCCGAGGCCGAGGAGGTGGACATTGAAATCAAGCCCGACGAAATCGAAATCAACGTCTGCCGCGCGTCCGGCAAGGGCGGTCAAGGCGTGAACACCACCGATTCGGCCGTGCAAATTATTCACAAGCCGACCGGTTTGATTGTCCGTTGCGCCGACCAGCGGTCGCAGCAGAAGAACAAGGCCCAGGCGCTCACCGTCCTGCGCTCACGCCTGCTCGATCGCAAGGTGGCCGAGGAAAATGCGAAATATGCCGCGCATCGCAAAGACCAGGTCGGCACCGGCGAGCGCAGCGAAAAAATCCGCACCTACAATTTCCCGCAGAACCGCGTCACCGACCACCGCATCGAAGTCACGCTGTACAATCTGGCGAGCGTCATAGAAGGCGACCTCGACCCGCTGCTCGACCCGCTGATGACCCACGACATGGAACAAAAATTGGCAGAATTGAAATCATGAGCTTACCCGCACGCATCAAAGGACTGGTTTTTGACTGTGACGGCACCCTGGCCGACACCATGCCGCTGCATTGGCGCGCCTGGCACATGATCACGCAGCGGTACGACATCCATTTCCCCGAGGATCGTTTTTATTCGCTCGGCGGGGTTCCGGCGCGCGACATTCTCAAGTTGCTCGCGCAGGAGCAGGGCCGTTCACTCGACCACATCGCCATTGCGCACGAAAAGGAGGAAACCTACCTGACGACGCTTTCAGAAGTCGAACCCATCCACGCCGTGGTGGAGATTGCGCAGGCCAACCACGGCAATATCCCGATGGCGGTTGCGTCCGGCGGCACGGAAAAAATCATCAACCTGGTGCTGGAACGTTTGAAGATCCGGCATCTCTTCGACGCCGTGGTGACGAGTGAGATGGTGAAAAACCAGAAACCCGCTCCGGACATTTTTCTCGAAGCTGCAAGGCGGATTGGTGTGGACCCGAAATTCTGCCGCGCCTATGAAGACACCGAGTTGGGCATGGCCGCCATCCGCGCCGCCGGCATGGAAGCGGTCGATGTGCGGGAAGTGATCACCAAACGTTGAAGCTTGTTCGGTTTGCAGCCTATCCTCGTTTAGGCGGAATCTGTGATTTCATATTTATAAATTAATCTGACTTTATCACAGAACTCTTGGATGTCTTTTTTTTGAGCATTCTTTGAAAGGACCAGCCTGCATGTGCCTTTCTTCTTATGCACCTCAAAAAAATATCTTTTCTTCAATGTATCGAAAATCATCGAGCCACCTACTAACCCAAAAGCCACCATCCCCAATTCATACCGGAATCCTCGCGGGGCCACGATGAATTCAGTCAGCCCAAAAACGCCGGTTAGTGCCAAGACAACACCAATTGACATGGTCAGAATCGGACGATAATCCGACCTGCCGAATTTCAATGTGACGCGGTCAATCTCTGCTGTGGGAACGAAAATAACGACTTTTTTGGCGTGAGTCTCTGCCATGCCTCGTGATGAAACGAGGATGTTATCACATCTTAAGATTGGTTTATCATCCGTGGATTGCATTCCAGATGGGCGATCGGGACAAGAAGGCTTGAGCTGTTTCGTTTCTTCAGGAACGGATGCCTCGTTGAGTTGCTCGAACTCCGTGCCACACTCACGACAATTCAACGCCTCATCGGTGTTATCGCGCCCGCAGTACGAACATTTTTTCATGGTGTGGTCGGACTCCTACAAGATCATGAATGGCATCATCACGACGGCGCGCAGTTGGAATTCTGGAGTTGATTTCAAATTTGAAATTTCAGATTTGAGATGGTTCCCGTTCCTTCTCGTCTGCCTGCCGTCGCAACGGATGATTGGCGGGTAGATTTTCCAGCAGGCGTTTCTGAAATGCGTCAGCCCGCTGCTTTTGATCCTGTTCCTTGCGGACACGATCGTTGAGGTGGCGCTGGCCTTTGATTTCGGAATTCTGGAGTGAGTCCGCCCAGCCGCGCAACTGGCGCGCACAGTTTTCGGCGGCCAATCTCAAATGTGAGATTTCAGATTTCAAATGTGCGTCCCATTTGCGCCGGAGCAACAGGGTCAACATGGAGCGGACTTCGCCCGCCGAGCCGCGCGCGATATAAATGAAGGCGAGCAATTCATTCGTCGTGCCGCGCTCGAATCCCTCGGCGATGTTGTTGGAAACGGAAAGCACCGCGCGTTCCAACTGGTCACGGAAGGACGGTCGCATGCGCGGTGGCGCGTCTTCCAAAAAATCATCCGCGAGTTCAAAAAGCCGCGCCGCCTCCTGCCAGACGGGCAAATCTTCAAAACGCTGATAAGTCATGGTTTTAGCCTTCCGTTTTGTATTTCAATTTTGAAATTTCAGATTTGAAATCGGTTTGCGATGGATCGGAGGTTCAATTCTCACAAATGGTCACGCTTGTCCCAGCTTCTTCGACTTCTCCGTCGCGGCGCGGACGGCGCTCATGACGACGGCGCGCAACCGGCCCTTTTCCAGTTCGTGCAGGCCTTCAATCGTCGTGCCGCCGGGGCTGGTGACCTGGTCCTTGAGCGCGCCGGGATGCTGGCCGGTTTCCAAAACCATTTTGGCAGCACCCAAAACCGTTTGGGCGGCGAGCTTGGACGCGATGTCACGCGGCAAACCCGACGCCACGCCTCCGTCGCCCAGCGCTTCGATGAATTGATAAACATATGCCGGACCGCTGCCGCTCAAACCAGTCACAGCGTCGAGCAGTGATTCCTTTACCAGAAAAGCAATCCCGACGGCGCAAAGGAGTTTTCGCGCCAGTTCCCCGTCGGCGGCGGTGGCCGATTGGCCGAGAGCGAACGCCGAGGCGCCGGCTCCCACGAGCGCCGGCGTGTTGGGCATCACCCGGATGACATGCGCGCCGGCGGGCAACGCGGCTTCCAGTTTCGCAAGCGTTACGCCGGCAGCGATGGAAATCAGCAGATGATTTCCGGTGAAGGCTCTGCGGATTTCCGCAAGCGCGACGGGTACCTGATCGGGTTTTGTCGCCAAAATCAGAACCTGCGCAAATTTGGCCACGTCCACATTGGCCGGAACGGTTTTGGCACCGATTTCAACGGCGAAACTTTTGCGGGCGGCGTCATGGGGGTCGCTGGCGATGATTTCCCGGGGAACGACGAGTTCGGCGCGGACGAAACCTTTGGCCAGGGCCGTGGCCATTTTGCCGGCGCCGAGAAAACCAATTTTCAATGGTGTTGCCATGAAAGTTTTGTAGCAGGCCGTCTGGCGCAACAAAAGCGAAAACCAGCCAATCGATTCATGGACATGGTGTTCCAATCTTGGCCGACGGAGCGCAGAGCATCGCTCCGCGAGCACCTAAAACCACCCTAACGCGCCGAGCAACGCTCTGCGCTCCGGAAAATCAGGACACCACCAATTCGTGGCTTGAATTCGCGCGGTTTGAATCTATTGTTAATCCCGGCCGGATTCCCGGTGAGTCCGGGCTGTTGAATTTGAATTTAACATAATGTCAGGTCATCGTCAGACATGGGAGACGTTTGAAGCCATGCGCCGGGCCGCCGAAGACGGCGATCCGCAGGCGCAGTGCTATCTGGGAGTTTGTTTTCAGAACGGCCAGGGCGTGGCGCAGGATTATCAGGAGGCGGTGAAATGGTTCCGGCGTTCGGCCGAACAGGGCGATCCTGTCGCGCAATGTTATCTGGGCGTGTGCTATTTAAACGGGGCGGGCGTGCCGCAGGAATACGGCGAGGCGGCCAAATGGCTGCGCGAAGCGGCGGAACAAAATGATCCGGCCGCACAGTTCAATCTGGGCGTGCTTTACGAAACCGGCCAGGGCGTGCTGCAAAATTATGTCGAGGCGGTGAAATGGTACCGGGAATCGGCGGAACGCGGTTATCCGGCCGCGCAATTCAACCTTGGCGTCTTTTACGAGGCCGGCCAGGTTGTGCCGCAAAATTTCCAATTGGCTGTCAAATGGTATCGGGCCGCTGCCGAACAGGAGTGTGCGCCGGCCCAGTGCAATCTCGGCCTTTGCTACCAGACCGGCCGTGGCGTGGAGGCGAGCCGGCCGGAAGCGGTGAAGTGGTTCATCCGCGCTGCGCGGCAGGGCGACAAGACCGCGCAACATAACCTCGGGCTGCACTACGCTTCCCAGATTGATGAGTTGCCCCCGGAGACCCCGGAAACGGCCGAAACGACCGGCGCCACGGGGACCGAATCTTCGTGATCGAAATCAGCGCGTGAGTTCCGCGAGTCTCGCCGCCGCCTTGCCGGAATCAATCACCTCTGCCGCCAGGGTCCAGCCTTCGACCAGCGACCGGGTTTCGCCCGCCACAAACAAAGCGGCGGCGGCATTCAGCAAGACCGCGTCGCGTTTCGGACCACGTTCCCGGTTGCTGAGAACGCAGCGCACTATTTCGGCGTTGGTGTTGCGGTCGCCCCCCACCAAATCGGCCAGTCCGGCGGGTTGCAAGGGAAACTGTTCCGGTGACAAGGTCGAGGTGGCAAAACCGAGTTCCTGGTAAAATTCGGCTATGGTGTTCTCGCCCAGCGGTGAAAGCTCGTCGAGATGACCTGCCGTCGGGACCGAACCGCAGACCACCATGGCGCGCCGTACTCCGAGCGATTGCAACACGCGGGCAACCGGCTCGCATAATCCCGGCCGCGGCACGCCCACGAGCATGGCGGAAGGCCGCGCCGGATTCAGCAACGGGCCGAGAATATTAAAAATCGTCCGCTGTCCGCGCTCGGCGCAAAGTTTTCGGGCGGGCGCAATGTGCTTGAACGCCGGATGATAATTGGGCGCGAAGAGAAACGCAAAATGGTGCTCGTGCAACGAACGCGCGGCCTCCACCGGCGTCAGGTCAATCCGCACTCCGAGGGCTTCGAGCACATCCGCGCTGCCGGCCTGGGAAGTGGCCGCCCGGTTGCCATGTTTGGCAACGGTCACGCCGGCGGCGGCGCAGAGAATGGCGGTGGCGGTTGAGATGTTGAACGTGCCCAGCCGGTCGCCGCCCGTGCCGACCACATCGAGGATTTCCCGCGCGCGGATTCCGGGCGCCAGCGGCAGGAGAACGGATTTTTCACGCAGCGCGCGGGCGAACGCGGCAATTTCGCCGGGCGTCTCGCCTTTTTGCGCCAGGGCAATCAGAAAATCAGCCTTGCTCGCCGCGGTGATTTTTTCATCGGTGAGCTGTTCGACCGCCTGGCGGACCTGTTCGTCGTCGAGCGATTGCGCCGCGCCGAGCTGCTGGGTTAGTTTTTCGAGCACGCGATGATTCTAAGCGCCAACGCGGCCGGCTCAAACTGAAAGTGCGCGCGGATGAAAGCGTGGACAGTTGTGCAAAAACCCGTAACTTGTCAGGCGCTGGCGCTGTCTCAACTAGGAACAGGCGCATCAAATAAATTTATGGCAGACAAACCGGGCAGTGGCTGGATTAAATGGATGATTATCATCATGGCCGTTGTGGCCGTGATCATTGGCGGCGTTTGGTATTTTAAACGCGGCCACATCGACGCGCCGGATTACCAGACGACCGAGGTCGTCCGGGGGGATTTGACGCAGGTGGTGACGGCCACGGGCACGCTCAACCCGGTGGTGAACGTGACGGTGGGCAGCCAGGTTTCCGGACGCATCAGCAAATTGTACGTGGACTTCAATTCGGAGGTGAAGTCGAATCAGGTCATCGCGGAAATCGACCCTTCAACCTACCAGGCGGCGGTCGAACAAAGCACCGCCGATCTGGCCAACGCGAGGGCGAACCTGGAACTTCAGCGGGTGGAGGCGAATCGCACCAGCGATCTGTTCACCAACAAACTGGTCTCCGGATCGGATTACGATACGGCCATTGCCACGTTGCACGAAGCCGAGGCAATGGTGAAGATCAAGCAGGCTTCCCTCAATAATGCGATGGTGAATCTCAACTATTGCAAAATCCTTTCGCCGGTGGACGGCGTGGTGATTTTGCGCGCCGTGGAGCTGGGCCAGACGGTCGCCTCCAGTTTCAACACGCCGACAATTTTTCAAATTGCAAATGATCTGACAAAAATGCAAATCGATTCGAGCGTGGCCGAGGCCGACGTGGGTGGCGTGGTGGAAGGCCAGAATGTGGACTTCCTGGTGGATGCGTATCCGTACCGGAATTTCCACGGAATCGTCACGCAAGTGCGGAATTCGCCGACGACGGTGAACAATGTCGTGACTTACGACTGCGTCATTGGCGTGACCAATGCGGATTACAAATTGAAGCCCGGCATGACGGCAAACGTCTCCATCATCGTCGCCCAGCGGGAAAACGTACTGACCATTCCGAATGGCGCCCTGCGATTTCGTCCGCCGGATTCCGCCACGGTGGAAACCAATTCGGTCGTGACGCCGCCGGCCACGAATGGCGCCAATGCTGCCGGTCGGCCCGGCGGGCAGGGCCGCCGCGGCGGTGGCAGCCGCGTGCGCGGCGAACATCAGGTGGTTCACACCATTTATGTGCTGGCGGGTGAAGGCAAGGATGCCAGGCTGCAGGCCGTGCAGGTCAAAACCGGCATCAGCGATGGGATTATCACCGAGGTGCTCTCGGGGCTCGACGAGGGAGCGCAGGTTGTAACCGGCATCGCTTCATCCGGCACACAGGTTGCCCGGCCGGCAAACCCGCTTGGCGGCGGCTTCCCCAGAATGCGTTGATCCGATTTGCCGTGCAGACCAACCCTGTCATCAAGCTTGCGGACATCCAGAAGGTGTATCACACCGGCGAAGTGGACGTTCACGCCGTGCGCGGGATTTCGCTGGAGGTTTTTCCGGGTGAATTCGTGGCGCTCATGGGCGCGAGCGGTTCCGGCAAGAGCACGTTGATGAACATGATCGGCGCGCTGGATCGGCCGAGCGGCGGCAATTATCTGCTCGATGGCATCGACGTTTCCACGCTCGACCGTGATGCGCTTGCGGACGTGCGCAACGAAAAAATCGGCTTCGTCTTCCAGGGTTTCAACCTGCTTTCGCGGACCTCGGCCTTGGAAAACGTCGAAATGCCGATGCTTTACAACCGCCATCGCATCCAGTCGCGCGAGCAGCGCGAGCGCGCCCAGCACGCGCTCGAACTGGTTGGTCTCGGCCCGCGCGCCGACCACCATCCCAACCAGCTTTCGGGCGGCCAGCAGCAACGCGTGGCCATCGCCCGTGCCCTGGTGAACCGGCCGTCCTTGCTGCTCGCCGATGAGCCGACCGGCAACCTCGACAGCCAGACGAGCATCGAAATCATGGGCGTGTTCCAAAAACTCAATGATCAGGGCATCACCATCGTCATGGTCACGCATGAACTGGATGTGGCGCGTTTTACGAAACGCATGGTGGTCTTGCGTGACGGGAAAGTTGTGACCGACGAACCGGTGTCAAACCGTTCGTTAGCGGAAAAGGAATTGCAGCAGCTTCGCGCCGCCCAACAAGCGGTCAAACTTGCGTCATGAGAATTTTCGCCTCCATCAGAATCGCCGGGCGGGCCCTGCGCCGGAACAAGATGCGTTCACTGCTGACAATGCTTGGCATCATCATCGGCGTCGGCGCCGTCATCGGCTCGGTCAGCCTGACCTCCGGTGCCACCAAACAGGTTGAGGACCAGGTCAGCAGCCTGGGGGAAAGCGTGATCACGGTTTTTTCCGGCAATTTCACCAGCGGGGCCATGCGCGGTGGCTGGGGCAGTGCGCCAACGCTGACGGTGGGCGATGCCGTCGCGATTGGCGGGTTGAAAAATGTCATCGCCGTCAGTCCCGAAGTGCGCGACCGGGCTCAGGTGCTGGCCAACGGCCTTAATTGGAACACCCAGGTGATGGGGGAATCGCCGGATTATCCTCAAATCCGCAACTGGGGTGTTGCCAGCGGCGCCATGTTTTCCGACCAGGATGTGCGCAGCATCGCGAAGTCCGCCGTGATTGGCAAAACCGTGGCTGACCAGTTGTTTCCCAATGAAAATCCGGTCGGCCAGACAATCCGCATCCGGAATCTTCCGTTTCTGATCGTGGGAGTGCTGGCGCCCAAAGGCTTTAATCTGTTCGGACAGGACCAGGACGACACGGTCGTGGTGCCTTACAGCAGCCACATGCACCGCATCACCACCCGGACGTTTGTGAACTCCATTCTGGTGCAGGCCGCCAACGACAAGGTCATCGATGGCGTGCAAAAAGACATCACGGATTTGCTGCTCACGCGCCATCGGAGCAAGGAACAGGATTTCACCGTGCGCAACCAGTTGGAATTGATGCAGGCCGTCACGGCCACCTCGAAAGCGATGAGTTTTCTGCTGGCGGGAGTCGCCGCGGTATCGCTGGTGGTGGGCGGCATCGGGATCATGAATATCATGCTGGTGAGTGTGACGGAACGGACCCGCGAAATCGGCATCCGCATGGCCGTGGGTGCGCGCGCCGCGGACATCCTGGTGCAATTCCTGATTGAAGCGGTCACCCTGAGTGCGATTGGTGGAACCATCGGCATCATTGGCGGCGTGAGCTTTTCGGAAATTGTCGCCTACTTCAAGGACATGCCCACCGTCACGCCTGTGACCTGGATCATCATCGCGTTTATTTCCAGCGCCATCATTGGCATCATCTCCGGGTTTTACCCCGCGTGGAAAGCGTCCAAGCTCGACCCGATTGAAGCGTTGCGCTATGAATAGCGCGTGACCGCGGAAATCCTGCCCACGCACACGCCGGCGTTGTTTGCAACGGCGGTGAAACGCGCGACGGAATTGCTTCGAACCGGTGAGGTCGTCGCCCTGCCGACCGAAACGGTCTATGGGCTGGCCGCCAACGCGCTGGATGAAAAGGCGGTCGCAAAAATTTTCCAGGTCAAGGGCCGGCCGGCCCACAATCCCATCATCGTTCACGTCGCCGGCGTCGCCATGGCCCGGCAGTGCGTCACGACCTGGCCGGATCCGGCGGAGCAGCTGGCGCGGGCGTTTTGGCCGGGTCCGCTGACCCTGGTGCTGCCTTGCGCAAAGGAAATCCCGGCCGCGGTCACGGCGGGAGGGACCACCGTGGGTGTGCGCTGGCCAGGCCATCCATTCATTCAAGCGGTGATTCAGGCGTGCGGTTTTCCGCTCGCCGCCCCCAGCGCCAATGTGTCCAACCAGGTTTCCCCGACCAATGCCGGACACGTGCGCCAGCAACTCGGCGACAAAATTTCCCTGATTGTGGATGGAGGCCAGTCCCAGGTTGGCATTGAATCCACCGTGCTCGATTTGACGGTGTTGCCGCCGAAAATTTTGCGCCCGGGAATGATCCGCGCCGAATCACTCGCGGCTGTCGCGGGGATCATCCAACATTCAACTCCGAGACATCGCGAGCAGGCATCCAACATCCAACATCCAACGCTTCGCAGTCCCGGACTGCTCAAGAAACATTATGCGCCGAGGGCGAGGTTGGCCGTGCTGCATTGGCTCAACGATACAGATTTGCGCGCTCAACTCTCAGCCCTCAACCCTCAACCCTCAACTTGCTTTGTCATTGCGCACACGATCATTCCCACCGGTTTAAGCGCGGCGAATGTGAGCGTGATTCCCCACGATGCGGAGGCATTTGCGCGGGCAATTTACGCGGAACTGCATCGCTGCGATGCGGCGGGCGCGGAATTGATCATCGTGGAAGCGCCTCCGGAATTACCGGGATGGGCCGGTATCGCCGACCGGTTGCGGCGCGCGGCGGCGTGAATCATTGGGCTGCTTTCCAGCGTTGCCGGTCGGTGAGGAACATGCGTTCGGGCAGGAAGCCGGTCGGGGCGTTCCGGAGCGGAAACCCCTGCGGGATTTGATTTTGGAGCATGGCCTGGAACATGAAATTACCCCAACTGTTTTCCCCGGCGCGGATCCCGTCGGAGACCAGTTTTCTATCCGTCGTTTCCGGCGTGAGGTAAAGCGCCAGCACCGGTTTTAAATTATCGTTGATGGCGAAAAAATCGTCATGGGCATCAAGCGTCAGCCAGAGGCACTGGCGGTTGCCATACCAGGCGACCGCCCACGGCACGTCGCTCATCATCAATTCATTCTCGGTCATCCAGCCCGCGGTCTGCTGGATTTCCGGCGGATAATATGGCGGATAGACCACGGGAATTATTTTGGACGATACGAGCGTGAAGATCATTGGCAAACACGACAGGCCGGCGAACCCGCCGATGACGATGTAGCGCAATTGCGGCACGGCCAGTTTCATCTGATCGAGGAAGGTGAAGAAGAAACTTACGCCGTAACAGAACACCAGCGGAACGAGCAGCACGAGCAGGTTTTCGGCGTTCAATTCCGGGGCCTTGTCGGAGAGCGGGGTCCGTCCCAGCGCCTGGACCACGATGAACAAGCCCAGGCACATGAGCAAAAAGTAACGCATCCGGCGGGTCGCCATCCCGCGAAAGCCCAGGAGCAACCCGGCCCAAAAAAGCACACTGGCCCAACTGCCGCCCAGCCTGGGCAAATCGTTGATCAAAATGTCGTGTGCATTCCCGGTTAATTTGGACACGTAAGGCCGGAACCACAATGCGTGGGTAAAATCAGGGTGCATTGAACGTTCCAGTTGGAATTGCGGAAAAAACCCGGTCCCCTCGGCGATGGCATAACCCGCGGTGCCAAACGGGGTGCCGCTGACGGCGTAATTGCGGACCACCCACGGCGTCAACACCATCAGGAACGTGCCCAATGCCGCCACCAGCGGCACCATCCGCCTCTGCCCGGCGAATAGAAACAAAAACAGTTCAACGGGAATGATCACCCAGCCAAACGAATAACGGGTCAGGGCCCCCAGACCGGTCAACACCCCGGCGGCCAGGGCCAGCCACAAAAATGATCGCTGGGAGCCGAGTCGCGGCTCGCGGGCAATTTCTTCGATCCGCAGCAGGCACCAGGTCAGCGCCAAAAAAATCACCAGCAACAACAGGGTGGACAAACCGGACACGCTGAATCGCCAGAGCAATTCACAGCCCAGGATCAAAAGCGCCGACAGCCACGCCACATTTGTGTCAAACAGTTTTCGCGCGAGCAAAAAGGTCAGGGCCGCCACCGCCAGCAAAAGGACCTGGTTGAACAGGGCAATCTGGAAATCCGGCTGATAACGCCAGAAGTGGCCGTTATCGCTCCAAAAAGCTTTTTTGGTTTCAACCGGATAACGAAACGGGAGGACCTTCATCAGTCCCGCCAGCGCCAGCGGATAAACCGGCGGGTTGGCCAGATCCGGATGGCGGTTGGATTTGATCCGGGCGAAATCCAGGTCATTGGTGGCTGCCGGGGCCGCGGCGTGGCGGGCTTCGTTGTGGCTTTGCACCAGATAAAGGCTGAAGGGGCGGATGAATAGCGTGGTGTAACCCTTGCCGGTGGCGAGGTTGTGCGCCAGTTGCGCCGAATCCATGGCTTCCGGCGTGGCGAGATTCCGGTACTCGCGCAAATCGTAAAGGAGTGCCAGCACAACAATGGCCAGGCCCACCAGGACGAACCGCAGATAGCGCGAGAACGCGCCGACCTCCAGCATGTGAATCAGTTTCTGAATCATTTGGGTCAGGGGCATAGGTCAAAATCCTTCCAGGTGGTACAGGTGCAGTTTGCGATGGAATGTCCGGCGGCTCATGCCAATCTTTTTCGCCGCCAGAGTGCGGTTGCCGGCGGTTTCTTTCAAGGCGCGAATGATGAGTTGTTTCTCCGCCTCCTTCACCGTCAAATCGTTTCGCGCCAGCGATGGCCCCGGGTGGCCGGACAGCCCGCCCGAGCGCACGGACGACGGCAGGTCGCGCGCGGAAATTTTTTCACCCCGGCACAACACCACCGCATGTTCGATGGCCGTGCGCAGTTCGCGCACGTTGCCCGGCCAGGAATAATTCATCAGCCATTCGAGCGCGTCGGCCGTGAAATCGTTCACCGGTTTGCCGTTCTCCTTTGCAAATTCACGCAGAAAATTTTGCGCCAGCAGGGGAATGTCGCCCGTCCGTTCGCGCAGCGGGGGCAGCGGGATTTCCACCACGCGCAACCGGAACAGCAGATCTTCGCGGAACTCGCCGGCTTTGACCCGCTCCTCCAGGTTCTTGTTGGTGGCGGCGATCAGCCGGACATCGGCGGTCAGGGTCTTGTTCGAGCCGACGCGCTCAAAAGTGCGCTCGCCGAGGAAGCGGAGCAGCTTCACCTGGAGGGTCGCGTCAATCTCCCCGATTTCATCGAGAAACAGGGTGCCGCCCTGCGCCTGCTCGAAACGCCCGATGCGCCGTTCGTGCGCGCCGGTGAAGGCGCCCTTCTCATGGCCGAACAATTCGCTTTCCAGCAGCGTCGGCGCCAGCGCGGCGCAATGCACGGTCACAAACGGCTGGCGGGCGCGCGGGCTGAGATGATGAATCGCCTTGGCGACCAGTTCCTTGCCGGTGCCGCTCTCGCCGGAGAGCAAAACAGACGCGCGCGTGGGCGCAACCTGCTGCACGATTTCAAAAATCTCCCGCATCGCGGGCGATTCGCCCACCATGTTTTCCAGGCCGAACCGGGTTTCAAGCTGTTGCCGCAGCGAGACGTTCTCCACCTCCAGATTTTGCCGCCGCAGCGCCCGCGCAATCCGCATTTCCAGTTCGTCGATTTGCAGCCGGCCCTTGGCGATGTAATCGTCCGCGCCGCGCTTCATCGCGTCCACGGCCAGCTCCTCCGAGCCGTAGGCCGTCATCAGGATGCAGATGGGCGGCCGGGTCAGCGACTTGGCGCGCGCAATGAGCTTCAGGCCGTCCTCGTTCGGCAGGCGGAAATCCGTGAGCAACACGTCGAAATTTTCCCGTTCGAGCAGCTCCATCGCCGCCTGGGCGTCTTCCGCCACGTAAATATCGTAACGGTCTTCGAGCGCCGCGCGCAAACCTTCGCGCGTTGTTTTCTCGTCGTCCACAATCAATAATGTCGATTTTCCAGTCACAGGCTTTCAGCGGTGGGCATCGGCGGTTTTATCCTCCAACAAACGCGGCCGCCGTTCGTGCAGAGGCAGCCGGATGAGAAACGTCGTTCCCCGGCCGACATGGCTTTCGAGTTCGATCCGCCCGCCGTGGGCGCGGACGATGCGTTGCACGATCATCAGGCCGAGGCCGGTGCCGGTCTTCTTGGTTGTGAAAAAAGGTTCAAAGATGCGGTTGATTTGCTCCTGCGGAATGCCGCCGCCCGTGTCGGCGACACTCATCCAGATGCCGTCCGCGCCTTCGCCGGTCTGCAACGTGAGCGTGCCGCCTTTGGTCATCGCGTGCATCGCGTTCTTGACCAGATTCACCAAAACCTGCTGCATCTGCGTGGGATCAATCGGTGTGGCGGTCAACTGGCGCGCCAGCCGGGTCTTCACCGTCAGGCCGCGGTTGCCGAGTTCAGGCCGGAGCAGTTCGAGCGTTTCTTCCACCACGGTATTAAGCGAAGTGACTTTCAATTGCAGCGGCGCGGGCCGGATGGCCTGCAAGAATTGCGTGATGATGTAATCCAGCCGGTTGATTTCGCCCTTGGCCACGCCCAGATATTGTTCCAGTTTGCCGGAAATGTCCGCCACGTCGGCTTCCGCGGACAGGTTTTGCGGGCGCGATCGGGAACTGGACTTTGGCTTCGCGGCGCTCGTCCGGAGTTTTTTCAACTCGCGTTCCATCAGCTGCAAATGAATGTGCAGTGCGTTGAGCGGGTTGCCGATTTCGTGCGCGACGCTGGCGGCGAGCAGGGTGAGCGCCTGGACGCGCTCGCTTTCAATGGCCTCGAACGTTTTCTGCCGCGCCTCGGTGGCATCGTGCAGGATGAGGGCAACCCCGGAGCTGCCGGAGGCTTCGCCATCGAGGGGTGCCGCGTACAGCCGCAAAAAACGCGGGCGGGGATAATCCACTTCAAATTCGTGCCGGATGATGCGCGCACCACCCGTTGCGTCCGCGTGCGAAATTTTTTGCCACGCCACCTCCGGCAAGAGATCGGCAATGGGTTGTCCTTCGACATCCGGCTGCAAACCGATGAGCCGGGTGACGGCCTGGTTGAAATAAATGATGCGTCCCTGCTCATCCACCACCAGTACACCATCTTCAATCGTATTGAACAGGGTTTCGAGAAAACTGCGCTCCCGGGCAAGCCGCTGGACAACCGTTTGCAGACCTTCTGCATCCAGCCGGCCAATGCGCCCAAGCACTTTGTCAAGAAAACTGGATTTTGGCGCCGACATTTGACGAGTCGTTGATGAATTCAGTGATTATGGTATTGTTACAGCGTGACAATTTGTCACAATACCAGGATTCGTCAACGTCAAAATGAAGCTCCAATGGCACAACCATTCGTTCTTCTTTGGCTCACTTTTCGGCTGTAGTCAGTGTCAGGAATATGTCTTCCAGCGGACCGGCAGTGCCACTTTGCTTGCGGAGTTCGTCGCGGTTGCCCACGGCGACCATTTGTCCGGCTTGGATGATGCCGATGCGGTCGGCCATTTCCTCGGCCACACTGAGTTCATGGGTGGACAACAGCACGGTCATGCCTTTGAGCGAACGCTCCTTCAACACATCCTTCACGACCCGCGAATGCTGGGGATCGAGGCCTACCATGGGCTCATCAACGACAAACACCTCCGGATCGTGCAACAAAGCGGACACGATGGCCACCCGTTGCCGCGTGCCGTGCGAAAGGCTTTCGAGCGAACGATCCGCGGAATCATCCAGATGGAAACGGGTGACCAGTTCCTGCGCGTTGGCATTGATTCTGGCGTCGTCCATCTGAAACAACTGACCGGTGAATCGGAGGAATTCCCACACCGTCAGCTTGTCATAGAGAAAGGGAAAATCAGGAACGTAAGCCATCCGTCGCCGGGCCTCGAGCGGATGTGTTTGCACATCAAAGCCGCATACCCGGGTGCAGCCGGAGGTGGGTTTGATGAGGCCGGCGAGCATTTTCAACGTGGTGGTTTTTCCGGCGGCGTTCGGCCCGAGCATGGCGAAAAATTCACCGCGCGGCACGGTGAGGGTGATGCCGTTGACCGCCACGAGACCGCCAAATTTTTTGACCAGGTTGACGAATTCAATCATGGTGTCCGTTTCAGGAATTGCCGAGCTGGTCGAGCACGGCGGTCGTGCCGCCGGGCAAATCCACGCGCAAAATTTCTCCCAGCGTGCTGACGTAAATGACGACCGGATGGTCAAGGAAGCGCGCTTCCAGGCGGTAGGCCGACACGGGTTCGCGCCCCACCATCAACCGGACATGGTGCGCCTCCCAGTGAAGACTTCCGGCCAGGGTGGCCGGGGTTTGCGGCAGGGGAACCAAATCCAGACCGTCCAACAGGGTGCCGCCCCAATCTCCCGCGAAAGCGCGCAGCAGGTGGTTGGGGTTCTGCAAATCAGCAAAGGTGAATTCGCGGGCGATGGTCTGGCCGTCGGCGGTGATTTTCAAATGAACCGTCTGGTTGGTCGCGACGGAATGAATTTCCATCGAGTCGGCGTGCGACGTCAATTTCAGATTCAATTCCCGCCAGGCGCGCCGGGACGAAAATTCAACGCGGCCGTTGAACGTGAAGCGGTTGGTGAACGCGCCGAGGCTCACGTTGCCGTCAAACCGGATCTGGTAACCGGCCTGCTTGACGATGCCCTCCGGCGGCGGCTTGTCCTCATCGAGTCCGGCCATGGCCTGTTCAATGCTGGTGGAAAATTCGCAAAAACCCATTTTTTCTCCATCCTGGTAAACGGTCAGTGACGAGGCGTCCGGCGCGGTCAAGATTTTCTTCCATACCAAATCCACCGGCACGGGAATGCCGCTGCCGCGCGCGCCATATTCCCCGCGCCACAGCAATACGTTCATGACCGCCCAAAACGTTACAATCGCAACCAATGTGAGGCGTGAAATCATGCGGGCCGGTCATGGAGGGGGAAGGTTCAGCACCTGGCCGGTGTGGAGGCGACTGAGATTTGCGCCCGGGTTGGCCGCCTGCAGGGCGCTCAGCTTCACTCCAAATTTGCGGGTGATGGCCATTGCGGTTTCACCCGCAACGACCTTGTGCGTGCGTGGCAGGGATCCGGTTGGCCTCGAATTCGAAGGGCGGTATGGGTTCGCATCGGCGGGCGTGGCGGAAAACGTCTGTGCCGGCTGGGCGGGCGTTGGATTTGCCGTGGGCTGCGGCGGGCTGTAATCCGGCGGCGGGGTTGAATTTGTTTTGGCCGCCGTCTGGCTGGCGTAATACGCGCGCCATTTGGCAACTTCATCCTGCAATTGCCGGTTTTGGTCGGAAAGTTTTTCCAATTGCTGCTGCGCCGCGGGTGCGCTCGGCAGCGGCAACACATCCGCCGCCAGTTGCTGTTTGCAGCGGTAGATGCGCTGCTTGATGACGTCCGCGTTGTCGGCATTGGGATTCAATTTTAAATACTCCTGGTAATGGTAGATGGCCGAGGCGGGATCAGCGGCCTTTTCGTCGTCCAGCCAGCCGAGTTCAAAATGCGCCGCCGCCGAATGGGGGTTTGCCTCCAGTGATTGCTCAAAGGCTTCGATGGCGCCTTGATAATCCATGGCGTTGACGCGGCTTTTGCCCAGGACGAAATGCGGTTCCTTTTCCTCGTTCAACGAGCTTTGCCCCGACGGCGTGCACCCGCCCAGCAAAATGCCAAGCCACACGGCACACACACTGCCAGCCAGCCGAATCCAAAATAACATGACCTGAACCTAAACAAACCCTCCCGCTTGTGCAATCGCCGGCTGTAACCCGGACGGCAATTATTATCGGCCGGAGCCGGGCTGGCGACAAAAGCTTGAGATTCCACGGTTCCCGGCGCAACTTGATGCCGGTTGCGCGCGTGGCGGAATGGCAGACGCGCCAGACTTAGGAATAATTTCTTGCCGTTTTCACGCGGATTCCATCGGATGCACCAACCACAACCACACTATTGAAATCACTGAACAAATCCGACTTTTCTCAATCAGGAAAAGGTTGAACTTCCATTTCAGAAAAGTGTCACAAACGGTGTCACAACAAAAAACGCCATAATCATGTGACGCGGAAAATAAAATTTAATAAAAAAAGCCCGCAGCCATCGCCGATTTATTATTTAGGAATTGGTCATTCCTGATTCAAAAGATGTTCGTAGGTCATTTACGGAGTTCACGCGCGGTTTGCAGGTTTATTCATGGATGAACAAGCCATGAAGGAATTCTAGCGCGGTTAATATGGTGATTACCCAAAGCGCGACCTTAGAAACATGCAACGCGCTCTGCACACTTTTTTCATCCTCCTTACCTGTCTCAATAAACCGTTTGGTTGCCTGCCGGTCTTGGCGGCGGATTTCCCATAGCGAACCGACTGCAATCAACAAAACAATAATGCGAACCATCATAAATGCTTGGCTGGTTGTGTTTCGGGTGGTTTTCGCCCTGTTATCTCAAGAAACCTCTTTTTCGGATGGAGCAATTTTCCTGCTTTTGACAGTTCCTTTACCTGCTCCCCAAGTTTTGCTTCGGCAGTATCCATCGCTTTGTAAAGCGCGTCAGTTAACATTTTCAACTGTATCAAGTCGCGCTGGTCTTTGATTTTAATTGTAATCTGGCCGGAATCGCTGGCCTTTTCCAAGGTGCTGTTTTCGTTCAGCTTCACGAAAGCCTCGTTTTTCCAAGTCAAACAATCCATCGCAGAAATATATGATTGTTCAGCGGAATGAACATCCAAGAGCAACGCCGGATTTTTCGCGTTCAATAAAAATGAAAGTGAATCATAGGCCACGCGCAAGCCCGCATCCGCCATGCGGAAATTTATCAATTTCAACTCTCTTTTCGGGTCGTCTCGAAATTGGTCTAGGTGCTGCTCTTTGACATTGCAAATGGTGTTGAGTTGGCCAACCAAAACCATCTGGCCACGCACAATCGCGCCGTGTTCATCCTCAATTCGTTTCTGCTTTTCCTTCCACCGCTGAAACGACATGGCGCACGTCGCGCCGAAAAACGCACTGAACATTGAAGCCAAACACGCACCAGCATTTTGAGTAAAACTTCCCCACAAATTCTCCCACATGATTTTGAGAATATCCATTGCGTGAATTTATCAAACGGTTCAAACACCAGCAAGCGAGCGCAAAACAGCTTTACTGGCGCGGCTTGAACGTCTTGATGGCTTTGCAGATTGTCGCAAAGTAATCCAGCCAGCGAATTGAAAAATATGCAAGCGTTTCAGGATTGCTTTCATCCAGTCCCGTGCTGGCGAACCAGTCCCGCGCCCATGAAAAGTAATGCGGTTTCTCACGCGGCGTCATCAGGTTTGACAAATCCATCATGGCAGACCGAAGTTCATCCAGCATGTTCGCGCCCTGCTGGAAAGTTGGCGGCAGAAATAGCCGTTCCAATTCCGTGCGGACGGGCGAGAAATGGCGGTCTGTCTGCTCCTCATTCATCACAGCCATCAAAACCATTGCGAATTGATAGAGGCGCGTCTTTGCATCAAACGCGGCAACCACTTCAGCCGGTGCCTGCATTTCAGCGGGAATTTTGTTAATCGGGTTCTCAACAAAATGCTTCATCAATGAAGATGCAAGCTGCTCCGGTGTCAGTTTGATTTTCTTGTCCCAAAACATAGTGATTCAGTCACCAGTCTTTTCCGCACCATGTCCAATCGTAGCCTCGATGCGAAGCTT
>Ga0265320_10001147_pt1 | contig 19490 bp, 11 predicted proteins | sample 4827metaG_FD_202087 | JGI IMG/M metagenome (GOLD analysis project Ga0265320, IMG submission 202087) | Rhizosphere microbial communities from Carex aquatilis grown in University of Washington, Seatle, WA, United States - 4-8-27 metaG | ecosystem: Host-associated > Plants > Roots > Rhizosphere >...
AATTCGACGTGGAACCTCGGCTCGGGCAGCCTTTATGTGGGCGAACAGGGCACCGGCAACCTAACGATTGCCAACGGCGGGTCGATAACTAGCGGATCCGGCTACTTGGGCTACATCAATGGCGCAAGTGGTAATGTGACGGTGACCGGCGCCAATTCGACGTGGTATATGGGATCGTCCAGCCTTTTTGTGGGCGACGCGGGCATCGGCAACCTGACGATTGCCAACGGCGGTAATGTCACCGATAGCTATGGCTACTTGGGCAACCAGACGACTGGCAACGGCACCGTGACCGTGACCGGCGCCAATTCGACGTGGTATATGGGAGGTGGCGGCCTCGAGGTGGGCTTTGCGGGCACCGGCAACCTGACGATTGCCAACGGCGGAAATGTTACCAACGGCTTAGGCGACGTGGGTGCCCAGACGACTGGCAACGGCACCGTGACGGTGACCGGCGCCAATTCGATCTGGAATATGGCCAGCCATTTTTATGTGGGCGATGCGGGCACCGGCACCCTGACGATTGCCAACGGCGGCAATGTCACCAGCTTCTTCGGCGAGTTGGGCGTCCAGACGACTGGCAACGGCACCGTGACGGTGACCGGCGCCAATTCAACATGGAATTTGGGATCGTCCAGCCTTTTTGTGGGCGACGCGGGCATCGGCAAACTGACGATTGCCAATGGCGGCAATGTCACCAGTGGCTTCGGCAGCGTAGGCTACAGCGGTAGTGGCAATGTGACCGTGACCGGGGCCAATTCGACGTGGAATGTGGGATCGGGCAGCCTTCGTGTGGGCGAAGGGGGCATCGGCAACCTGACGATTGCCAACGGCGGGACGATAACCAGTGGCTTCGGCGGCGTGGGCTACAACAGTAGCGGTAGTGGCACTGTGACCGTGACCGGGGCCAATTCGACGTGGAATACGGGGTCGAGCAGCATTTACGTGGGCGATTTTGGGACCGGCAACCTGACAATTTCCAACGGCGGCAATGTCACCAGCGGCTACGGCGGCGTGGGCTACAACAGTGGCGCAAGTGGTAATGTGACGGTGACCGGCGCCAATTCGACGTGGAACCTTGGGAGCAACACGCTTACCGTGGCCTACTTGGGCACCGGCACACTGGTCATTTCCAATGGTGGAAGTATCAACAGCGCCCTTGGCTTTGTGGGCGGCGGAGATACGACGCCTGTCAGCAACGGCACCGCGACCGTGACCGGCGCCAATTCAACATGGAATGTGGGTTCGGGCAGCTTTTATGTGGGCGATGTGGGCACCGGCAACTTGACGATTGCCAACGGCGGCAATGTTTCCAGTGGCCTCGGCTTTGTGGGCTACAACAGTGGTGCCATGGGTAATGTGACCGTGACGGGGGCCAATTCCCGGTGGAACCTTGGCTCGAATACTTTGAGCGTGGGTTACAGCGGCACGGCCAACCTGACCATTACCAACGGCGGCAATGTCACCAGCGGCACCGGCAATATCAGCGACCATGTTGGCTCCGTCGGCATCGTGGTGGTGGATGGCGCCAATTCGATTTGGAACCAGGTGGTTGGGGGCATTGCCTATTCCCTTTACGTGGGCGATTCCCAACAGGGCAACCTGACCATTTCCAACGGCGGCACCGTCCTCAGCGGCGCGTCCTTCGTGGGCTATCATAGCAGCGCCACCGGTAATGCGCTGGTGACCGGCACCAATTCGACGTGGAACGCGATCTCGCTTATCTTGGGTGACATTTTCTCTGCCGGCGCTGGCGGGTCGGGCAACTTGACGATTGCCAACGGCGGCGCGGTCACCCTCAGCAGCACCATCGAAGTGGGTAGATCCGGCACGGGTAATTTGACGATTTCCAGTGGCGGAACCTTCACCAGCACCTTCGGCGGTGTGGGCTTCAGCAGTGGCTCAAGTGGTAATGTGACGGTGACCGGGGCCAATTCGATCTGGAACGTCAGCTCAGGCGGCCTTCTTGTGGGCGATGGGGGCAACGGCAACCTGACGATTGCCAACGGCGGGACGATAACGAGCAGCGGCACCAACAACTCCGGCTACGCGGGCTACAACAGTGGCGTGAGTGGTAATGTGACGGTAACCGACGCCCATTCGACGTGGAACCTTGGGTCGAACACCCTTTATGTGGGCCGCAGTGGCACGGCCAACCTGACGATTGCCAACGGCGGAACGATATTGAGCAGCTTCGGCTACGTCGGCTACAACAGTGGCTCAAGTGGTAATGTGACCGTGACCGGGGCCAATTCAACGTGGAATCTCGGCTCAGGCGACTTATATGTGGGCTGGTCAGGGGTGGGCAACCTAACGATTTCCAACGGCGGGACGATAACGAGCAGCGGCTTCGGCGATGTGGGATCCCAGCCGACAGGCAACGGCACCGTAACCGTGACCGGCGCCAATTCGACGTGGAATGTCGGGTCAGACAGCCTCGTGGTGGGCGATGCGGGCACCGGCAACCTGACAATTGCCAACGGCGGGACGATAACGAGCGGCGGCGGCGACGTGGGTTACCAGTCGACTGGCAACGGCACTGTGACCGTGACTGGCGCCAATTCAACATGGAATATAGGCTCGGGCGGCCTTTTTGTGGGGCAGACGGGCACCGGCAACCTGACGATTGCCAACGGCGGAAAGATAATTAGCGGCTTCGGCGACGTGGGCCAGAACAGTGGCGGAAATGGTACTGTGACGGTGACCGGGGCCAATTCGACCTGGAACCTCGGCGCGGGTGCCATCGAGGTGGGCGATGCGGGCACCGGCAACCTGACGATTGCCAATGGCGGGACGGTAACTAGCGATGTTGGCTTCTTGGGCAGCAACAGTGGCATAAGCGGTAATGTGACGGTGACTGACGCCAATTCGACTTGGAATCTCGGCTCTGGCCTCGAGGTGGGTTTTTCCGGGGCGGGCAACCTGACAATTGCCAATGGCGGAAAGATAACTGGCGGTTTTGGCTACTTGGGCATCAACAGTGGCGCAACGGGTAATGTGACCGTGACCGGCACCAATTCGACCTGGAACTTGGGAACGGGCACCTTCTTTGTGGGCTATTCCGGGGCGGGCAACCTGACGATTACCAACAGCGGGACGATAACCAGCGGGTATGGCTACTTGGGCTACAACAGTGGCGGCAACGGCACTGTGACGGTGACCGGGGCCAATTCGATCTTGAGATCGGGCAACCTTTATGTGGGCGATGCGGGCAACGGCAATCTGACGATTGCCAACGGCGGCAATGTCACCAGCACCTCTGGCTACATGGGCAACCAGACGACAGGCAACGGCACCGTGACCGTGAACGGCGCCAATTCGATCTGGAGCCTCGGCGCAGGAGGCAGCCTTTCTGTGGGCGTTTTCGGCACCGGCAATCTGACGATTACCAACGGCGGGACGGTGACGAGCGGCTTCAGTGACGTGGGCGGCGGAAATTCAACAACCGGCGGCAACGGCACCGTGACCGTGAACGGCGCCAATTCGACCTGGAATCTCGGCTCTGGCAGTCTGGTGATGGGCGATTTTGGCACCGGCAATATGACGATTACCAACGGCGGCAATGTCACCAGTGGCTTCGGAGATGTGGGCACCCAGACGACTGGCAATAGCACCGTGACGGTGACCGGGGCCAATTCGACCTGGAATACGGGATCGGGTGACCTTTATGTGGGCTTTTCGGGCACCGGCAACCTGACGATTGCCAACGGCGGGACGATAACGAGCGGCGGCGGCAACGTGGGTGTCCAGACGACGGGCAACGGCACCGTGACCGTAACCGGGGCCAATTCGACGTGGAATATGGGCTCGATCAACTTTTATGTGGGCGATGCAGGCAAAGGCAACCTGACAATTTCCAACGGCGGCAATGTCACCAGTGGCTTCGCCTACGTGGGCAACCAGACGACCGGCAACGGCAACGTGACCGTGACCGGCACCAATTCGATCTGGAACCTCAGCTCAGACGCCCTCACAGTGGGCTATGCGGGCAAAGGCAACCTGACGATTGCCAATGGCGGGACGGTAAACGGATTTGGCGGCGTGGGCGCCTTCAGTGGCGCCAGTGGTAATGTGACGGTGACTGGCACCAATTCGACGTGGAATCTCGGCTCAGGCAGCCTTTTTGTGGGTTCTTCCGGGGCGGCCAACCTGACGATTGCTAACGGCGGGACGATAACGAGCGGCTTCGGCGGCGAAATGGGCCTCAACAGTGGCGGCAACGGCACCGTGACCGTGACCGACGCCAATTCGGCGTGGAACATGGGAACAGGCGGCCTTAATGTGGGCGATGCGGGCACCGGCAACTTGACGATTGCCAACGGCGCGACAATAACGAGCGGCTTCGGCCGCGTGGGATCCCAGACAACAGGCTACGGCACCGTGACCGTGACCGGCGCCAATTCGATCTGGAACCTCGGCACAGGCAACCTTGATGTGGGCTATTCCGGGACGGGCAGCCTGACGATTGCCGCTGGTGGCAAAGTGAGTTATTATAATAATAGTCTTGAGGCCATGATTCTCGCCAGTGAAGCCGCCGCATCGGCGGGTATGGTGGTCGTCACTGATCCTGGCACCCAGTTGAACATTTCCAATGGTTTGGTGGTGGGCAATCTGGGCACGGGCAGCTTCAAAGTCGCCAACGGCGCCTTGGTCAGTGTCGCTAGCCACGTGGTTTTGGCGTCTGGCGCAGGTTCCACGGGTGCCTTGGAACTTGATAGCAGTGGCACCCTGCAGGTCGGCGGCACGAACGGCCTGCAAACCGGCGCGGGCAGCGCCAACTTTACGATGGGCGGCGGCCACCTCCAGGTGTCCGGCAGCGATTTGACCACGTCCGTAAACGCGAATCTGGCCGGCTCCACGACGTCCAGCGTTGACACCAACAACTTCCATGCCGCGTTCTCGGGCGGTTTCAGCGGCGGCGGCGCCCTGGCCAAAATTGGCGCGGGCACGCTGGTGTTGGCCGGCAGCAATAATTACAGCGGCAGCACGTCGGTTGGCGCTGGCTCGCTCGAAGTGGACGGCAGCACGGCGGCGGCCAGCACAGTGAGTGTCAGCAGCGGCGCGACCCTCAGCGGCAATGGCTTCATCGGCGGCACGGTCTTGCTGAACACGGGTGCGATTCTCGCCCCCGGCAACGGCCTGGCCACGCTCACGGTCGCCAATCTGACTTGGAACGGCTCGACCAACGGCTCCGCCACGATGAAATATGTGCTCAGCAATTCCAACAACACATCCTCGCTGTTGGACATCACGGGAACTTTCGCGAAGGGCGGCGGCAGCGACTTCATCCTGAATTTCCAGGGCACGGGCTACTTCGACGGAATCAGCGTGGACCATCCGGATATTTACACCTTGGTGGATTTTAACACGAATTCCGGTTTCCTGGTCGGCGACTTTCACTATATTAATCTCGCCACCGGCCTGCGTGGCAGTTTCATCCTCAATGCAGACAATCTGCAATTCGGAGTTGTCCCGGAACCCGCCAGCTGGAGTCTAGTCCTTGCGGGCGGCGCCTTGTTGCTTGCCTTTGCGCGCCGCCCACGTATCGCAAACACGCAATCAGGTTGCGATAATGGATAGTGGCTGATGTAAAAATTTGCCCCCGGCAAACCTCCAAAGACGATTCCCTGCTTTCAGTTGATTCAGCGGCCCCCAGCCGAAACCAGTTGCCAAGGGTCGCTTCATGGGGCATAAGTGGCGGTTCCCCCCGTGTTTTTGCCCCCACCCCGTCTGCGATTGGATACTCCCCGTGAAAAAATTTACCCCCCTTTTGCTACTCGTCTCCGGCCTGCTCACCGGCGGCTGCTCCTTTGGCCTGCCCATCTCACCGCTGATGTTCTTGCTTAAGAACGACCCGCCGCCCCTGCGGCAGAATGCGCCCAGCTTGCCCGCCGACGCAGCCGCCCCCGATACAGCCACGGCTCCGGCGGCAAATGCCACAGCCTAGAGGCCATTTGGCGTTGCCTTAAGCGCGAATTGGCGGGTGGATAAGCATTACTGTTAGCGACGAACGGCATGGGGTTCCGGCTTGAGTGGAATCAGCGCGATTTTTATAAAAATTCCTTGTGCAATGCGCCGCGCTGGCGCAGTGTTTACGTTCGAGTTGCTCACATCTTGCGGATGACGCCTCATAATCCACTCAGCCCAGACCCGCGGCAAGCCACGCCGGGCGGCGGCGCCCCTCGCGGCGGCTCACGCGAGCGGCTGGCGCAGTGCGCGCTGTGGGCGGCCGGGCTACTCCTGGCCGGGTGCAGCATGAAGACCCCGCAATCCACCCTCGACCCGCACGGGTTGGTGGCGCGGGACCAACTGGCCCTGTTTTGGACGACGATTTGGGTGTCCCTCTTCATCTTTGTGACCGTGGGCGGAGCCATGGCGTGGGTGGTTTGGAAATTCCGCGAGAAGCCAGGCGACAAAGACAAACCGATGCCCGAGCAAGGCCACGGCAACCCGATGATTGAAATTTCGCTGATCACGGCCTCCATCGCCCTGCTGGTCATCATCGCCGTGCCCACGCTCAAGGCCATTTTCCTCACCGATGCCCTGCCGACGAACGAACCCTTCTGGAAGCCCTCGACGCTCGGCCAATGGTATGCGAAAGTCGGCCCCGTGCCGGAAACGCAGGCGGACAAGCCGCTGCAAATCGTGGTGCGCGGCAAGCAATGGTGGTGGGTTTTTGAATACCCGCAATTCGGCATCACCACCGCCAACGAATTTGTCATGCCCGCCGGCAAGGTCGTGGTGTTCGACCTCCGTTCGGACAATGTCATCCACTCTTTCTGGCTGCCGAAAATCGCCGGCAAGGTGGATCTCATCCCCGGCCGCGCCAACTGGATGTGGATGATGCCCGATGACGGCCAAGCCGCCACGGCCGATTACGACCACGGCCCGCTGGGCGCCGATAAATATGAGAACGGCCTCTACTACGGCCAGTGCGCGCAATATTGCGGCGAGTCCCACGCCTTCATGCTCTTTCGCTCGCGCGTCGTCAGCGACCAGGATTTCGCCCAGTGGGTGACCGACTCGCAAAAGAAAGTCCCCGCCCCCGCCGCCGCGGGCGACTGGCCGAAGTTCATTGCCGGTGCCTTGGGTGATCCGACGAAAGGCCGGCAGCCGGACACGTCGATGCTGAGCACGGAGGCCCAGCGCGGCGCGGCGCTGTTTTTTGGCCGCGCAAATTGCGTGAAGTGCCACTCCATCTACGGCTCCCCAGCGGCGGCCACCGGCGGCCCGAACTTGACGCGCGTGGCCTCGCGCACGTCCATTGCCGCGGGCTTCCTCGACAATCTGGACAACAATGGCGAAAAAATCGACCCGGCGCGCCAGGAGGACAATTTCTTCAACTGGATTTCCCACCCCTACGATTACAAGCCCGGCAACCTGATGTGGTATGTCAAAGGCGGCTTGGGCGACATCGTGGCGGCCAACGAGGCCAACCACACCCCCATCACCAAACAGGACTGGCACGACCTCGCCGCTTTCCTGATGACCTTGAAATAGCCCCTCCCCGCTTGCACTGTTGGCTTCATCGCGCTATCCTCACATCCGCCCTCTCCCGCTAATTTTCCACCGCCCATGTCTTCCGTCCTCGTCAGCCACAAAACCGAATTGCCCCCGGGACGCAGCGGGCTGGGGTTGCCGCGGCCGGACCGTTTTACCGGCTGGCGGGACTGGTTCACGACGGTTGACCACAAAAAAATCGGTGTCATGTATGGCGCGGCGGCTTGTTTCTTTTTCCTCGTGGGCGGCGTCGAGGCGCTGATGATCCGCACGCAGCTCATGCGTCCGATGCAGCACATCATCACCGCGCAGCTCTACAACCAGCTCTTCACCATGCACGGGACGACGATGATCTTCCTCGGCGTGATGCCCCTCTCCGCGGCGTTTTTCAATTTTGTCGTTCCCCTGCAAATCGGCGCGCGCGACGTGGCCTTCCCGCGCTTGAACGCCTTCAGCTTGTGGACCTTTTTCGCCGGTGCCATCCTGCTGAACGCCTCCTGGTTTCTCCAATTTCTCAATATCATCCACGTGTTGACTCCGGCGGACGGGCGCACGGACATTGTGCCTGGCGGCGGCTGGTTCGGCTATGCGACGCTGACGGAAAAGCCCTACACCGGCATCGGCACCGACGTGTGGATTCTCAGCCTGCAAATCCTCGGTGTCGCCTCCCTGGCCGCGGCCTTCAACTTCATCACCACCATCATCAACCTGCGCGCGCCCGGGATGGCGATGATGCGCCTGCCCGTCTTCACCTGGATGACGCTGGTCACCTCCTTCCTCATCATCTTCGCGTTCCCGGCCATCACCATCGCGCTCGCCGAATTGCTCTTTGACCGCACATTTGACACGAACTTCTTCCGCGTGCAAGGCGGCGGGCAGCCGATATTTTGGCAACACCTTTTCTGGATTTTCGGGCACCCGGAGGTTTACATCCTCGTGCTGCCTGCGATGGGCATCGTCTCCGAGGTGCTGCCGACCTTCTCGCGCAAACCGCTCTTTGGCTATCCCATCATTGTTTTCTCCGGCGCGGTCATCGGCCTGCTGGGCTTCGCGGTCTGGAGCCATCATATGTTCGCCACGGGCCTGGGCAAAGTGGCCACGGCGGCGTTCTCGCTGCTGACCATGGCGATTGCGGTGCCGACGGGCGTGAAAATCTTCAACTGGATTGGCACGCTCTGGGGCGGGCGCATCCGGTTCACCGTGCCGATGGTCTTCTCCATGGCCTTCGTGTGGATGTTCATGCTCGGCGGCTTTTCCGGCATCATGCACTCGGCCGCCCCCGCCGACGCCGAACAACACGACAGCTATTTCATCGTCGCCCACTTCCACTACGTCCTGCTCGGCGGCGTTCTCCTGGGTTTGTTGAGCGGCATTTATTACTGGGTGCCGAAAATCTTTGGCAAGATGATGAACCAGAAACTCGGCTACTGGGTCGCGGGGCTGGTTATTGTCGGCTTCAACGTTGCGTTCTTCCCGATGCACTACCTTGGCCTGATTGGCATGACGCGCCGCACCTACACCTACCTGCCCGACAAGGGCTGGAATTTGTGGAATTTTGTTTCCACGATGGGCGCGTATATGCTCGGGGTCGGCGTGTTCCTGTGCTTCATGGACATGGTCATCACCGTGCGCAGTAAAAAACGCGCCTGCGGTCCCGATCCGTGGGACGCGCGCACGCTCGAGTGGTCCCTGCCCAGCCCGGTGCCGGATTATAATTTCGCCCGCCTGCCCATCGTGTCCTGCCGCGACGCCTGGTGGATGCAAAAGCACAATAACATTCCCATCGAATACGACCAGTCCGACGTGTCGCACGGCGTCCACATGCCCAGCCAGTCCTGGATGCCGATGGGCGCCGGCATTGGTTTCTTTATTTTCGGCATGGGCATTGTCCTAATGAGCGCGGGCGTACCCTACTGCGGTTACGTGGCCATCGGCGGTTTGTCGACCACGGTCGTCTTTATTTATCTCTGGGCAATTGAAGGCCCCGGCGGTTACCACCTCGCCGTGCCCACGGTGGCCACCCCGCCCGCCCCCACTGCCGCGCCCACGCGCGTGCCCGCCCCCGTCGGCCACCACTAAACTTTCCGCACCATGTCCGCCACCGCCGCCCTTGCCCACGATTCGTCCGGCCCCGCCGAGGCCCACGCCGCGCATCCGCCCACCGCCACCGGCATCGAGACCAAAAAAGTGCTGATGTGGCTCTTTTTGGCCTCGGACTGCATGTTCTTCGGCACGCTGATTTCGACCCACTTGGTCTACCGCAAAGTCTACCCCTACGGCTCAACCGACAAGGGCATCATCGACATTCTCAGCACGTTCGACATCCAGCTCACCTCCTTCTCGACCTTCATCCTTTTGATGAGTTCGTTCCTGATGGCCCTGGCCGTCTCGGCGATGCACAAGGGCCAAATCAAGAGCTTCCGCCGCTCCTGCATCGGCGTCATTATTTTCGGCCTCATCTTCCTCACCGGCCAGGTCTATGAGTTCACCCACTTTTTCGACGGTCACGCGCTCTACACTTTCTCCGTGAAGACTGCTGCGGGTGAAGTCATCTCCTCCACCTACGAAGGCCCCGCCGACCCCGCCCGCGCCAAGGCCGATCTCGCCCACCGCCTCTTGGCCGCGCATCCGGACTGGCTGTCTGTTCCCGCCGCCGCCGCCGCCGAGGATAAAGCCCTCGCCCCCGCCGAACAGGTCAAAAAACACGGCGATTGGATCGTCACCGCCTTCAAGCAGGAAAAGGTCGAGAAGAAATCCCTCTCCATGCAAAACAGTGTGTTCGGCTCGACGTTCTTCCTCATGACCGGCACGCACGGCACCCACGTCGCCATCGGCGTGCTCTGGCTCGTCTCGATGTATCTTTATTCCTTCACCGGGCGCTTTGAAAAGAACATGCACGGCGCGGCCATTGACGTCGAAATCATGGGCTTGTATTGGCACTTCGTCGACATCGTCTGGATCATCATCTTCACCGCCGTTTACCTGGTTGAATACATCCCCGGCTACAACCCGGCCCCCTAAACCTGACGCGACCCCCCGCCCATGAGCGCCGACGCCCACGCCCTTTCGCACGCCGAGCTTCTCGAACAGGAGAACCAGCGCTACCACGCCTTCATCAATCTGGCGCTGTTTCTTTCCGTCTTCACCGGCGTGGAAATCGTGGTCATCTTCCTGCCGTTTCCCTCGTGGGCGCTGATGGGCACGCTCGTCACCCTCTCCATCGTGAAATTTTTCTGCGTCATTTTCTGGTTCATGCACCTGATCTACGACGCCCCGCTGCTGACCATCCTCTTCATCGCAGGCTTGTTGCTCGCCGCCGGCACGATGATCGCCCTGCTGGGCCTCATGCAGCACGACGACGTGGACCCGGCAATTCTGCATGAAAGCATGGCGCCCCCGTCGAGGGTCATGCATGATACTGCCGTCGTCTGAAGGAATTCACCGCCAAGGCGCGAAGTGCGCAAACGAAATGCGCTGATCATTGGTCACAGTCTGGATTAAGGCGGCGCGATAGCATCTGGGTCGGCCAAGGGTTGCGCGCCGGCCAAATAGTGTCCAAGCTCGACCTTTTCGCGCCATGTTCGAGACCCTGACCGATCGGATGAGCCAAGCCCTGCGCCGACTGCGCGGGCTGGCCAAACTCACGCCCGAGAACACCGCCGAGACGCTGGCCGAGGTGCGCACCGCGCTGCTGGGGGCGGACGTGCATTTCAAGGTGGCGCGGGAATTTGTCGAGCGCGTGCAGCAACAGTGCACCGGGCAGGAGGTCATCCAATCCGTCAGCCCGGGGCAGCAAGTGGTCAAGGTGATTAATGACGAGTTGGTGCGTCTGCTCGGCGAAGGCGCGGCGGAAATGTCCAGCGCGCGCCCTTTGCGGGTGATGCTGGTCGGCCTGCAAGGCTCGGGCAAAACCACCACGGCGGCGAAACTGGGGCGGTTGCTGCACAAGCGCGGCTACACTCCCCTGCTCGTGGCTTGCGATGCCCAGCGCCCCGCCGCCATTGATCAACTCGAAACTTTGGCGAAGGCCGAAAACCTCGCTTTTTACGCCAATCGCGAGACGAAGGACGTGCCGGCCATCGCGCGGGGCGCGCTCGCCCACGCTGCCACCATGCAGCCGCCGCCCGATGCGCTGATTTTCGACACGGCGGGTCGCCTGCAAATCGCCGAGGACTTGATTGAGGAAATCAAGCGCATGCGCGAGATTGTGCAGCCGCAGGAAGTCCTGCTCGTGGCCGACGCCGCCCTCGGCCAGGAAGCCGTGAACGTCGCGCGCGCCTTTCACGAAGCCGTGCAACTGACCGGCATCGTGCTCACCAAACTGGATGGCGACGCCCGGGGTGGCGCGGCGCTCTCGATGAAGTCCGTCACGGGCGTGCCCATTAAATTCGCGGGCACCGGGGAAAAATCCGCGGACTTCGATGTATTCCACCCCGACCGCATGGCCCAGCGCATCCTGGGCATGGGCGACGTGGTCTCCCTCGTCGAAAAGGCGCAGGAAAACCTCGACCAGGCCGAGACGGAGCGCCTCGCCGAGAAGATGAAGTCGGCGGACATGAACTTGGAGGATTTTCTGGCACAAATGCGACAGATGAAAAAACTCGGCCCGCTGGGCAATGTGATGAAAATGATGCCCGGGATGGGGGATTTTGAGGTTGGCGCCGCCGAGGAAAACAAACTCAAGCGCACCGAGGCGATTATTCTCTCGATGACGCCGCTTGAACGGCAAAAGCCGCAACTCCTCAACGGCAGTCGCCGCTTGCGCATCGCCAAAGGCTCCGGCGTCGAGGTGCGCGACGTAAACCAACTGCTCAAGCAATTCGAGGAAATGCGCAAGATGCTGAAGATGATGAAAGGCGGCAAGGGCAAGCGCTTGATGGCGGAAATGAGCCGCAAAATGGGCGGCCCGGGAGGCATGGGCGGAATGGGTTTTCGTTAAACCATCTCCCCAAACTTGGCGTGTACCTCATTGCTGACACCACTTTATGCTTGGGCAAGCTCCCCTTTGTTTTGATTCCGGCAAAGACGAAGATTTGCCCGATCCTTCTACTTCTTAAGCTGACGTTGCGATATTTGCATAAGCCTATCAGGCTCACTTACCGCCGGACAGTTCTCGGCGTCCCAACGCTCAATAATCATCAGGGCATAAGTGGCGCGGGTCAGCCGCAAGGGCTTGGCCCTCACGTCGATTTTATCCCTAATACCGTTTGGCAGGCTTAAATTGACCAGCGTCTTACCTTGTGCGACTCGGCCCATAGGGTGAATATTAAACCGATTGACTGGATTCGGAGCCATAAAAGACTTGATTTGCTATGGGAGCACTTTAGCTTTTGAGGGCCGTGAGTTCATTTCAAAAATGGGTGGTGTTTTTCCTGTTCACGATGCTTTTGGCAATGAGTGTTTTGTTTGCGGAAACAGCAAGAATGTTTTCTCGGCGCTTGGATAGATTTCTCAGTGTGGCCGCCGGAGCCGACTTAAGCGGCCAAAATTTCGCGATCAATAACGGGCAAGTTATCGCCCATTCCCGAACGGGAGGAGGCGACCCAACGGCCGCCCACCATTTCCTTGCTGACGGGGTGGAATCCAACACCGTGGAAATTCAATCCACCAACATCGACAGCTATTCATGCATTTTTGCAAAAGATTACACCGGAAATGCCACCGCCGGAGACCGCTGGGCGTTAGGCTATGGCAATCCCGACTGCTTTCCATTTTTTGCCACTAAAGATTACCTGGAAAGCATTTCATATATCAAAGGGGTGGCCTCGCCGGATTTTTTCATTTCTGACGATAACGAAGCGGAGGCGACGTTTGTTCGTAGATTTTACATTTATGGGAAAACGGGGCATGTCGAACTGGGTAATAGCACAATTGACCACGGCTATATGTTTTACGTTCCCGGCACTGTTTCGACAACCGGTGACGTGACCACCACCGCAAATTTGAGTGTCACAACCGCAGGCGGCACGCTCTACGTGAAAGGCGGTAGTAATGCCAAGGCGGGTACCTTTACAATGAACGGAGGAAAGGCCAATGTCTCCAATCTAGCGGTAACGGCCAATTCCTCCATCCTGATAACCGTCAAAGCCGTGAATGGCGTAACAGACACCCAGCCTTATCTTGTGCCAACACCCGGTGTTGGTTTCACGGCCCATGGAAATCCACTTGATGCCTCCACCTACAATTACGTTATTATTGAATCGCAATGAAAGAAAGGGGGGGCTAGGAATGTTGCTTCCTTTTATTAAACTGTTTCCAGAGTTGAACATTTTCCTGATCGCCATCAGAAATCAGCAATCGGGAATCAGAATTTTTCATGAAAAACCCCGTCCGCAATCTGGTGGCTGTCACCACCCCGAACCCGACTGCCGCCGCTGAAATCAAGGCGGCCCTGCTCGCCCTGGCCAAGGCCAAAGACCCCGAGGCTGCCGCCGTCGATGTCGCCGGACGCACCACTTTCACCATCGAGTGGGAGCCGGCCTTCAAGGACATCAAGGAGCTTTCGTCGAAATACAAGGACGCCACCTTTACGCTCTATGGCGACTCCTTTGCCAAGCAGCATTGGGTCTGCAAGGCGGTTTACCAGGCCGGCAAATCCACCGAGGAAAGCACGCTGTCCCGCATCGACGGCGAAGCGTTCCGCCGCGTGTATCAGGAAATTTTCGGCGAGCCGTTTGCCGAGAAGAAGCCGGCTTGATTAAATGTGAATCGCCTCGCCGTGGATGGCGGCGGCGGCTTCGCCAATCGCTTCGCTCAGGGTCGGATGCGCGTGGATGGTCGCATGGATTTCCTCCCACGTCGCCTCAAGTTCCATCGCCAGCCCAAATTCGGCGATGAGTTCCGTCGCGTCCGAGCCAATTATGTGCGCGCCGAGAATTTCCCCGGTGGCGGAGTCGGTGATAATTTTCACAAAGCCCTCCGGATGGTTGACGGCGACAGCCTTGCCCGACGCCGTGAAGGGAAATTTGCCGATTTTATATTGGAGACCCTTGTCCTTGCACGCGCGCTCGGTCAGGCCGATGCTGGCGACCTGCGGCTGGCAATAGGTGCAACCGGGGAAACGTTCCACCCGGCGCGGCATGCTAACCCCAAACATACCGTTGACCGCCTGCACCGCCTCAAACGTCGCCACATGCGCCAGCCAGGGCGGCCCGATGACATCGCCCGCGCCATAGATGCCCTTGACGCTGGCCTGGTATTGTTTGTCCACCACTATGAAGCCGCGGTCCGTGTTGAGTTTGACCCGCGGGCTGAGCAACCCGTCCGTGTTGGCGGCCACGCCGATGGCGATGAGCAGGGACTCGGCGGCCACGGTGTCGCGCGTGCCGCCCTCGGCGGCGACCAAGTCCACCTTCACCCCGGCGGACTCGACGCGAATATTGTCGGCCTTCACCCCGGTGCGGCATTCGATGCCCTGTTTTTTGAAGGCGCGTTCCAGCGCGGCGGAAACTTCCTCGTCCTCGACGGGGAGGATGCGCGGAAGCATCTCGACGAGCGTCACCTTGCAGCCAAAGGCGTTCAGGAAATAGGCAAATTCAACCCCGATGGCACCCGCGCCGAGGATGATGATGGATGCGGGAATTTTCTTGAGTTGCAGCGCCTCGAACGACGTCAACACGCGCGTGCCGTCGGGTTTCAGGCCGGGCAGCACCTTGGCGCGGCAGCCGGTGGCGAGAAGAATATTTTTGGCCTGGAGCAGGCGGCCCTTGGCTTCGCCGGCGGTAATCTCGACCAATCCGGGGACGTTGACGCAGCCCTTGCCGATGACGTGCTCGACCTTGTTCTTTTTAAACAGAAAGCTGATGCCCTTGGACATCTGGTCCGCCACCGCGCGCGAACGTTGCATGACTTTGGCAAAATCCACCGTGATTTTTTCGCACTGGAAGCCGAAGACCTCGGAGTGCCGCATGGTGTCGTAAAGCTCGGCGCTCTTGAGCAGGGCCTTGGTGGGAATGCAGCCCCAATTCAGGCATGTGCCGCCCGGACGCTCCATCTCGACGCAGGCGACCTTGCGGCCCAATTGCCCGGCGCGAATCGCCGCCGCGTAACCGGCCGGCCCGCCGCCAATGACGACCAAATCATAAACGTTGTCTTCGGACATAAGCAGACGAGTAAAACCCGCCGCACGCCCCACGTCAATGCGCGGGTTCAACCGGAAGTGGTTGCGCTACTCGACCCAAAGGGGTAGGCAGGCTGCATGAAGTCCAGGAAAATAATTGATTTTATCGTCTGCGTCCTCATCGCCATCACCGTGTTCATCGGTCTCTTATGGTGGGGATTGACCGCGTTTTTACAGGCTGCTCACTAAGTGGTAAAGACCTTCAAGATCGACTTATCCACATTGACCCATACCGTTCAACCATCCGTGCGCGGAGCGGGCTTGGCCGTGCCCGAGCCGGCGGCGGGTTTGGGCTGATCCACCCCGAGGCCCTTGCGGATGGTGCCGCGGCCCAGCGTGAAACGGATTTGCGCATCCAGCCGATCCACCAAAGACGGCGGGCTGGTCAGTTTGATCATCAACTGGTATTGATGATTCAAATCGAGGATCCAAACGTGGTAAATATACACATAAGGATTCGCGACCGCGTAGTTGAAGCCCTGCCCGATGAACCCGCTAAACCGCGTGGGATTGAGCAGGTCGGTGACATCCTTGGGAAATGGCGTCAGCAGCGCGAAATTTTTGGGGTCCTCGGCGCGCACCGCGGCGAGGTATTGGATGATGTTCTCCCGATTGATCTCCGGCATCAATTCCTTGCCCTTGTAGAGGGCGAGAGAGAGGCGCGCCTTGGTCTGAAACTCGTAAACAAATGCGGCCGATTCGTCCGCCCCGGCGGGCGCAATCACCCAATCCACCAGCGGGTCGGTCACCCAGGTGAAATCAGGCCCGTTAAAGAGCAGCTTCGCCACGTAAAAGCCGTCAAAGTTCTCCGTTTGTTGGTCAACATTCAGCGTGGTGGGGGTGCCGGTGGGGCGTCGGGGCGTCGGAATGTTTTTGGCATCGGCAAACGGGTTGACATCGGCGGGCACCGAATCCGGCAACGGATCGGGCGGTGGTGGCTTGGGTTGGGTGGACGCCGCCGGGGCGGGCGCGGGCATCGTCGAGGCCGGAGCCGACTGCGCGCCTGCGCGCACCAAGGTCAACAACAGCATGCCAAGCATCAAACCGGGCAGTGCGCCGCGGGGGGACAATCGAATAATGCCGAAATTTCGCACAAGCAACATGGCGGTCATTGTGTGAACAAAGCCCACGAGGGCAAGCCAATCAAGCACCGGGTCGACTCGCAATCCATGCTTTTCTTTACCGGGGCCGACGCCTAGCGTGGCGGCATGGCTGAAGCCGTTTATTTATTGCTCGGGGCCGCCGTCGGCGCGGTGATCGCGGCGCTCTGGCTGCGCGGGCGCAACGTCGCTGCGGTCGCAGAACTGCGCGAACGCGCCAAGAACCTGGAACAGCGGGCGGGAGAATTGAAAACCGAGCGGGACGGGCTGGCCGCGCGCGCGGCGCTGGCCACTTCGCTCGAAACCGCCCTGCAAAAAGAGCGCGAGGCCGCCACGGAAAAACTGGCCGTGCTCGACAATGCGCAAACCAAACTGCGCGAAGCTTTTTCCGCCCTTTCCGCCGAAGCCCTGCGCACCAATAACCAGCAGTTCCTCGACTTGGCCAAGTCCACGCTCGAAAAATTCCAGGAATCCGCCCGGGGCGACTTGGACAAACGTCAGTTGGCCATCGACCAATTAGTGAAGCCGGTCGGAGTGACGCTGGAAAGATTTGATTCAAAGCTTAACGAGCTGGAAAAAACACGCGTGGCGGGCGAGGCGTCATTGCGCACCCAATTGCAGGGGCTGGCGCGGGCGGAAGCGGATTTGGTCAATGCGCTGCGCGCGCCGGAAGTGCGCGGGGCGTGGGGCGAGTTAATGCTCCGGCAGGTGGTTGAATACGCAGGGATGGCGAAGCGGTGCGTTTTTAATGAACAAGCCACAGTGGAAGGCTCCCGCTTACGGCCCGATTTGGTGGTGAATTTGCCCGGGGGAACGTGCGTGGTGGTGGACGCAAAAGCCCCCATTCTGGCCTATATGGCGGCCATGGCGGCCACAGATGAGACGGCGCGGGAGCGGGGCCTCGATGAGTTTGTTCGCATCGTTCGCCATCATGTGGAGGAACTGGGGAAAAAATCATATCAGGAGGAATTCAACACACCGGATTTTGTGGTTTTGTTTTTGCCGGGTGAATCGTTTTTTAGCGCCGTCCTTCGGCGCGACCCCACTCTGCTCGAATTCACCCGCGACAAGAAAGTGCTGCTGGCTTCGCCGCTGACGCTTATTTCTCTGCTGAAAACAGTCGCCTATGGATGGTTTCAAACCGAGTTGGCCAAGAACGCCGCGGAAATCAGCGCAGCCGGCCAGGAGCTTTACAAGCGTCTCAATACCTTTGCCGGCAACCTCGGAGCGTTGGGTGGACGGTTGGATAAGGCGGTGGAGGATTACAACGATGTCATTGGTTCGCTGGAGCGGAATGTTTTGCCCTCAACGCGTCGGCTCAAAGAGTTGGGCGCGGCCGTGGCCGGTGACGAGATGGTGGCTCCGGCGCAGTTGGAAAGTCGCGCACGCACGATCCAAAAACCTGAATTGCTTTCGCCACCAGCCAGCTAAATTCCGAGGGAAGTCACTCGGCCTTCCGCCAGGCTAAAATTTCCAACTGTGGGTATTGGCGGCCGTTCCAAAAGTTCCAATAGAATTTCGCCGCGAGGTCGAGGGGCGTATGGGCCGGCGGGAGGTTCGCGGCTTTCTTCCACGCCACGGCGGCGACGCGGCCCGCGCGCCCGGGCACCCAGCAGCGGTAGCTGTCCCCGTTGCCAAATAATTCCGGCGCGCTCAACTTGACGCCGCGCACGCCAAAGACCGGCTCGGGGTTGGCTTCGCCAAAGGGGTGCAGTAAATCGAGATCGCGCAAAAAATCCTCGTGCAAGTCGGCGGATTCGAGCCACGCGGCCAGTTCGAGCGCGGTGGATTCCGGGGCCAGTTTCGCCGAGTGCGTTTGCACGGAGGCCGCAAACGCGGCGTGAAATTCGACGAGGCGGCTGGCGTCGAGCGAGATGCCTACGGCCATCGGGTGCCCGCCCCAGTGGGCGAGAAATTCCGCGCAGGGTTGCAACACCTCGACGAGGTTGAGGCCGGGAATGCTGCGGCCCGAGCCTTTGGCGAGCGCGCCTTCGCGGCCGAGGACGATGCACGGGCGCGCGTATTGGCGGCACAGCTTGCCCGCGACAATGCCGACGACGCCGGGATGCCAGTTTTCGCCAAAAACCACCAGCGCGGGCGCGTCGCGCTGGGTTTGCTCGACGAGCTGCTCGGCTTCGATCGTCACTTGTTTTTCAATTTGCTGGCGTTCGCGATTAAGGGTGTCGAGCGTGGCGGCGGCCTGCCGGCAAATGTCCGGCTCCGTGGCGAGCAACAACTCGACGGGCAGCGCGGCATCCGCGAGGCGGCCCGAGGCGTTGATGCGCGGGCCGAGGCGGTAAGAAATATCGGACGCCGCCAGCGACTGGCCGGGCGAGAGGCCGCTGACGGCAAACAACGCGCGCAGGCCGGGTCGGGCGCATTTCTCGAGCACCTTCATGCCATGGCGCGCCAAGATGCGGTTCTCTGCGGCCAGCGGCACCAAGTCGGCCACCGTGCCGAGGGCGACGAGGTCCAGCGCATCGGCAAGCTTAAGCGTAATCGCGCGGGGGTCGTTGGCGGCGCGGCGCAATTTTAAAAATCCGTGCGCGAGCTTGAAGACCAGACCTACCGTGCAGAGCTGGCTCCACGGCGCGCCCGGCCGCTCGTGGACATGAGGGTTGATGAGGATGCAACCTTCCGGCAGACCGGCCTTCGAGCGATGGTGGTCCACAATCAATACCTGGCAACCGCGCGCCCGCAGGAGCGCCACTTCCTCGCTCGCGTTGGTGCCGCAATCGAGCGCAATGAACAGGCCGGGCACGCCGTCGGCC
>Ga0265320_10001149_pt1 | contig 19469 bp, 13 predicted proteins | sample 4827metaG_FD_202087 | JGI IMG/M metagenome (GOLD analysis project Ga0265320, IMG submission 202087) | Rhizosphere microbial communities from Carex aquatilis grown in University of Washington, Seatle, WA, United States - 4-8-27 metaG | ecosystem: Host-associated > Plants > Roots > Rhizosphere >...
GCTGGTTCGCCGCGAGGATCCCGGTGATGACCGAGCCCACCGCGAACGCGCCGCCAGCGGCGAACAGAACGTACGCGGGGACGCGCGAACCGTGATGCGTCGGGGTGGGCGGAGTCGCCTCCGTGGCCGCGGGAGGTGCGGTGACGGGAGCCGGCGGCGCGGCCGTTGCAACCGGAGGCGGCGGGGTCGCGGGGGCGGCCGTCGTCGCGGGTGGCACGGTCTCCGCAGCCGGGACCGCCGCACCCGGCGCCGTCGCCGATTTGTCGGCGAGGCGTTTCTTCAGATTCTCGACGCGGATCTTGATCGTGTCGGCGTGCGGGTCGTTCGGCGCTTGGTCGAGAAAATGTTGAAGCGACGTGACGGCTTGGTCGAGCTGTCCCATGCGCTCGTAGACGGTCGCCATGTTGATCAAAATCTCCGGCCGCTTCGAGAGGTCGTAGGCGGCACTGAACTCGCGCAGCGCGGACTCATAGTCAGCTTGCTCGAGATAGGCGGCTCCCGATTCGAAGTGCGTGTGCGCGAGGTCGTCGGCGGTCGTCTGCGCCGCGCCGGAGCTCGCGATGAGAACGAACGCACACACCCAGGCCGTGAGCCGCCGTTCTCGCCCGGGACGTTTCTTAAGCTGCATGGAAGTGTCACTCATCATACGGCGCCCGGAATATCGCTGGGTAGCCCGCAATCCGGGGGCAAAAAGGGGGCGAGACCTCAGCGACGGAGCAAGTTCCCGGCCAGGCTCCGGCGCCTTCCGACGGCCATCCGACGGCGGTTCGTCTAAGCTGTTGCCGCATCCCGATCGCTGACCTAAACGCGGCGGGGCACTTTTTCCCCGAGAGGCGCTTTTTCGAATGCCCCGTCGCGATGACATCAACAAGATCCTCCTGATCGGTTCGGGACCCATCGTCATCGGACAGGCCTGCGAGTTCGACTACTCCGGCACACAAGGTGCGAAGGCGCTGACCGAGCTCGGGTACGACGTCGTGCTCGTCAATTCGAACCCGGCGACGATCATGACGGACCCCGAGCTCGTGCGGCGGACGTACATCGAGCCGCTCGAGCACGAGCATCTTCGCGCCATCATCGAGCGCGAGCGGCCCGACGCGCTTCTGCCGACGCTCGGCGGACAGACCGCGTTGAACCTCGCCCTCGATCTGCACGACACCGGCGTGCTCTCGCGCAACGGCGTTCAGCTCCTCGGCGCACAGGTCGACGCGATCCGGCGCGCCGAAGATCGACTCCTCTTCAAGGAGGCGATGACCCACGCCGGTCTCGAATCTCCGAAATCCGGGAACGCGCGGAGCGTCGAGGACGCGAAGCGCATCGCCGAGATGACCGGATACCCCGTCATCCTGCGTCCGAGCTTCACGATGGGCGGCGCAGGCGGCGCGGTGGTCGAACACCCGAACGACCTCGCCGCGAAGGTGGAGTGGGCGCTCCTGCAATCTCCGACGCACGAGGTGCTCGTCGAGGAGAGCGTCATCGGGTGGAAGGAGTTCGAGCTCGAGGTCATCCGCGATCGCGCCGACAACTTCATCGTCATCTGTTCCATCGAGAACATCGATCCGATGGGCGTGCACACCGGCGACTCGATCACCGTCGCGCCGGCGATGACCTTGACCGACCGTGAATACCAGCGGCTCCGCGACGCCGCGCGGGCGGTCATGCACGAGATCGGCGTCGAGACCGGCGGATCGAACGTCCAGTTCGCGGTGAACCCGAAGGACGGCCGCGTGTTGGTCATCGAGATGAACCCGCGCGTGTCGCGCTCGAGCGCCCTCGCGTCGAAAGCGACCGGTTACCCGATCGCGAAGATCGCCGCGAAGCTCGCGGTCGGCTTCACCCTCGACGAGCTCGAGAACGACATCACCAAGACGAGCGCGGCGTTCGAGCCGACGATCGACTACGTCGTGGTCAAATGGCCGCGGTTCGCGTTCGAAAAATTCCCGGGCGCCGATCCGCGACTCGGCACGCAAATGAAGAGCGTCGGCGAAGCGATGGCCATCGGGCGCACGTTCCCCGAGGCGCTGCAGAAGGCGGCGCGCTCACTCGAGACCGGCAAGCAGGGGTTCAACACCTTGCTCGACCGCGTCGACTATCGAACGGTCGTGCCCGTCCCGCTGCCCGGACGCGACTTGACGTTCGAGGCGCCGCCCGAGGTGAAGCCGCGCCCGACGTTGCCGCCTCCCGCGCCCGGCGAGCTCCGAGAAGCCGTCGGACGGGTCATCGGCGTTCCGACGGCGGACCGGCTCTTCTACGTGGGCGACGCGCTCCGCCTCGGGTTCACCGTCGAAGAAGTGCACGATCGGACGAAGATCGATCCCTGGTTTTTGCGCGAGCTCGCGGCGATCGTCGAGCAGGAGAAGGTGCTCGCGGCGGCCAAGGAGCTCACGCCGGAGCTTCTCCGCGAGAGCAAGCGTCTCGGGTTCAGCGACGCGCAGATCGCCGTGCAGCGCGGCGCGAGCGAGGGCGACATTCGCGCGGCTCGTGAAGCGGCGAAGGTGCTCCCCACCTACGGCCGCGTCGACACCTGCGCCGCGGAATTCGTCGCGCACACGCCGTACCTCTACTCGACGTACGAGACCGAGAGCGAAGCCGACGTCAGCGATCGCTCGAAGGTGATCATCCTCGGCGGAGGACCGAACCGCATCGGGCAGGGGATCGAGTTCGACTATTGCTGCTGCCATGCGGTGTTCGCCCTTCGCGAGCTCGGCATCGAGACGGTGATGGTGAACTGCAACCCGGAGACCGTCTCCACCGACTACGACACGTCGGACCGCCTCTATTTCGAGCCGCTCACCCTGGAAGACGTGCTCGCGATCGTGAACGAGGAGAAAAAGAAGGGCCATCTCCTCGGCGTCATCGTCCAGTTCGGCGGTCAGACGCCGCTGAAGCTCGCAGTGCCGCTCGAGCGCGCGGGCGTGAAGCTCCTCGGGACCCCCGCGGACGCCATCGATCGCGCCGAAGATCGCGAGCGCTTCGACGCTTTGCTCGGCAAGCTCGGGCTCGCGCGGCCCGCGGCGGGCATCGCGCGGAGCGTCGAGGAAGCCGTCGTCATCGCTAAGGGCATCGGCTACCCGGTGCTCGTGCGTCCGTCGTACGTGCTCGGCGGTCGCGCGATGATGACCTGTTTCAACGACGACGAGCTCCGCGCGTACGCGGAAATCGCCATCGAAGCGGCGCGCGAGGCCGGAACGCAGGTGCTGCTCATCGACCAGTTCCTGAAGAACGCGGTCGAGGTGGACGTCGACTGCGTCGCCGATGGAAAGCGCGCCGTCATCGGCGGCGTCATGCAGCACATCGAAGAAGCCGGAGTTCATTCCGGCGACTCGACCAGCGTGCTCCCGCCTCCGTCGCTCGACCTCGACCTGGTCGGCGACATCGAGGATCAGGTGAAGCGCATCGCCATCGAGCTCGGCGTCGTCGGGCTCATGAACGTGCAGCTCGCGGTGAAGGACCGGAAAATCTACGTCCTCGAGGTGAACCCGCGGGCGTCGCGCACCGTGCCCTTCGTAGCGAAGGCGACCGGACGGGCGCTGGCGAAAATCGCCGCCAAGACCATGGTCGGACGTACCCTGGACGAGCTCGGCGTCGACGACGCTCCCTTGCCGACGCACGTGTCCGTCAAGGAATCGGTGTTCCCGTTCAACAAGTTCCCCGGCGTGGACACGATCCTCGGTCCGGAAATGAAGTCGACCGGCGAAGTCATGGGCATCGCGACCGACGTCGCCGTCGCGTTCGGGAAGTCGCAGCTCGCGACCGGCTTCAAAATCCCGAAGCACGGAAGCGCGTTCATCAGCGTGAACGACGACGACAAGATCGCCGCGTGCCACGTCGCGCGGCGGCTCCGGAATCTCGGCTTCAAGATCGTCGCGACCCGGGGGACCGCCAAGGTGCTCCAGCGCGCGAAGATCCCCGTCGACGTCGTGAACAAGGTCGCCGAAGGGTCGCCGCACATCGTGGACTCCATTCGCGCCGGAGAGATTCACGTGGTCGTCAACACGACCCAGGGCAGCAAAGCAATCCGCGACAGCTACGCGATCCGGCGCGGCGCCTTGCTCGCCAACGTGCCCTATTTCACGACGCTTTCCGCGGCCCTCGCGGCCGTCTCGTCGCTCGAAGCCTGGGCGCTCATCGGCTCGGGAACGCCCCAGGTGCGGAGCTTGCAAGAATGGCACGCTCGCGTCCGCGAATCCTGACCGCGTCAAACTCGCGCGAGGCAGCACCTTGGGCTAGTTTCGGAGCGCGTGAAGCGCCGTTATCCGCTCGAGTCGCTTCAGAAGGAGAAGCGACGGCAAACCGAGGAGAGCGCCCGTCGGGTCAGTGACGCGGCGGCGCGGCGCCTCGCCGTCGAACGCCGGGCAGCGGAAGCGAGTGCGCTTCATGATGCCGAAAAACATAAACTTTCCGATGGGATAGGGTCCGAGCAGCGTCGACTCGAAGCGGGCGCGAGTCGCGCGCTGGACCTGGCTCGCACCGAAGCGTGGCGCGCCGAGTCGGAGCGGCGCGTCGAAGAGACGGCAGCTGCGGAGCAGAGCGCCGAAGCGAAAGCTCGCGACGCGGCGCGAGCTCTCGAGCAGGAGCGCGATGCGCTCGCCCGAACGCGCGGTGGTGAGCGCGCCGTTCTCGAGCACCGACGTCGCTGGGAACGCGAGCGCGCGACGAGCGCGGAGAAACAAGATGAGGAAGCGTCCGAAGACGCGTTCCGGGCTCGAGAGCACGGCCGGAAGCACGGTGCGCCATGAGGCTCCGTCGCGTCGTGGTCGGGCTGGTTGGCGCCGTCTCGGTCGCGGTCGCCATCGGTGCGGGGTGCACCGCCGAAGTGCCGGTGCGAACGGCGCATGGTCCGGCCACACCGCTGGTCGCTTCTTCGAGCCTCGCGCCGTCGACCCCGCCGGTGGCGGCAGCGGAGTCGGCCGCGCCGCTCGGCATCGAGTCGTTCACGCCGTTGCTCCTCCTGCCCGGGCAGGAAGCCGTCGCCGACGCGCTCGATTCCGGCGATGCGCCGCGCGCCGTCCGCGAGCTCGTCTCGGCGATCGCGAAGCATCCACCGACCGCGGACGACGCGCCGCGGTTTCAATTGCTCCTCGCGCGCCTCCGCGAAGACGCGGGTGACGCACCGGGCGCGCTCGCGGCGTACACGGTGGCGGCAGCGGGTGCGTGGCCGCTCGCGAGCTACGCCGCGCTCGACGCCGGCCGAATCTTGGTGCGGCTCGGACGCGCGGAGGAGGCGGCGGCGTTCTTGAGTCGCATTCCGCCGGACCAACCGATCTTCGCCGAGTCGGAGCTGCTCCTCGCAGACGCCGACGTGCTCCGCGGCAAGACCGACGACGCGATCTTACAGTGGCGCGCGTACCTCGCTAAGAACGCCTCGTCGTCCGACGCGATCGCCGTGTCGATGAAGCTCGCCGAGGCGCTCCTCGCCGCGGCGAATGGCCGTCCCGACGCCGAACGACAGAACGACGGCCGTGAAGCGCTCGGCCTCGCTCGCATCGTGCTGGCACGCGTGCCGACGGATACGGCCCTGGTCGCGCGCGCCGAGTCCGCCGTGGCGCGCTCGCTCGCCTTGCTTTCTCCGGCGGAGCGCGCCGAACGACAGCGCCCCACCCCGGAAGAGGAGCTCGATCGCGTCAAAACGCTGGTCGACGACAAGGACCACGAAGCGGCGCGCGACGCGGCCGACGCGCTCCTCGCGTCGCTCGGCGCGGCGGGTCGTTCCGGCCCGGTCGGCTGCGAAGCGGACGTGCTCCGAGCTCGCTCGCTCGCCGGACTCCGCGAGTGGGGGAAGGGCGCGGACGTGCTCACGGAGGTCGCGCGTCGTTGCAAAGACCCCGACGTCCGGGCGCGGGCGCTGTTTCTCGCCGGGAAATACGCCGATAGCGACAAGCGGTACGCCTTCGCGATCCAGAGCTACGAACAGCTCGAAAAAGAGCTCCCCGAGCATCGACTCGCCGACGACGCGCGGCTCCGTGCCGCGCTCGATTATTCGGAGCTCGGCGCCGAGGGCCGCTTCACGGATCTGCTCACGCGCATGCCGGACGACTATCCCGGCGGCGACATGGTTCTCGACGGCCTGTTCGAGCTCGCGGTTCATCGCATCGACAAGGGAGATTGGTCGTCCGCGTCGACCGTTCTCGCACGCGCCGCGGACCTCGCTCGACCCCTCGATGCGAAGCGCGGTCAGGAATTTTCCGGGCGAGAGCGGTATTTCCTCGCGCGAGCGTCGGCCATTGCCGGTGACCTCGCGAAGAGCCTCGACGAGTACGAGAGCCTCGTCACCGAGCTTCCATTTTCCTATTATATGCTGAACGCCTATTCGCGGCTTCGTGACGCCGACCCCGCTCGCGCACAGCGCGCCGTCGACCGCGCGCTCGAACGTTCGCTTTCGGCACCCTTCGAGTTCGAACATCGCCCGGAGTTCGAGCTCCCCGGCTTTCACCGTGCGCTCGAGCTGCTCCGCGTCGGGGACGCCGTCGATGCGCAACGCGAGCTCCGTCAGATCGGTGCCGACGCGCCCGATGCGACGCCGCCCATCTTGTGGTCGGTCGCGTTGCTCTACGCGCGCGCCGGCGCGGCGAAGCTTTCGAACGACATCGCGCGCGGGCTCCTCACGGATTGGCCGGCGCGCTGGCCGTCGGGGGATTGGGCGCGCGCGTGGCAAGTCGCGTTTCCGAGGCCTTATCACCCGCTCGTCATGCGCGAAGCGAAGCGCAACGCGGTCCCCGAGTCGCTCGTGTACGCGGTGATGCGCGAGGAATCGTCGTTCGACCCTGCCGCCGAAAGCCCGGCCAAGGCCTATGGGTTGATGCAGCTCATCGAACCCACGGCGCGTCTCTTCGGCAAAGGGATCGGGCTCCGGCCCGACGCGGCGCTCCTCAAGCGACCCGTCGTGAACGTCGCGATCGGTTGCCGCGTGCTCGCCGATTTGACGAAATCATTTCCGGAAAATTCCCTGCTCGCGATCCCCGGATACAACGCCGGCGCGGGGAGACCGAAACACTGGCTCGTCGATCGGCCGGGTATGGATTTCGACGTGTGGGTCGAACTGATTCCGTTTCAGGAAACGCGTCGCTACACGAAGCGCGTGCTTTCGAGTCGCGCCGCGTATGCGTTCCTGTACGACCACGGCGATCCGTCGTTCGCGATGACCTTGCCGCTCAAGGCTTCCGCCGCGCCGCTCGAAAGTATTCCACCGTCGCTCGGATCCCATCCGCCAGAGCCGTCGCGGGCTTCCATCCAGTAGCCCGCGTGAGCGCCGAGGCGTCGAGCGACGAACGGAGCTGCTCGCCCGGCTTTCCGGGGCCGTGCACGGGTACGACGCTCGTTCCGACCGCCGAACGGATCGATTCGCAGAGGGCATTCACCGACGTTTCGACGCCGGTACCGACGTTGTACGCGCCCGTGAGATCGTGCTCGAGGGCAGCGAGGTTCGCGCGCACGACGTCGCCGACGAACACGAAGTCGCGCGTCTGCCCGCCTTTGCCGTGGATGGTCGGGGCTTCCCCTGCGAGGAACTTGTCGACGAAGATGGCGACGACGCCGGCTTCGCCGTGCGCGTTCTGGCGCGGACCGTACACGTTCGCGTAGCGGAGGCAGGTGGCACGAAAGCCGTGCTCGACGGCGTAGTAGTGGAGATAGTGCTCGACCGAGAGCTTCGCGACGCCGTAGGGCGACACGGGTCGCGCGGGGTGGCTCTCCGTCGCGGGGTGCACGTCCTGTTCGCCGTAAATCGCGCCGCCGGTCGACGCGAAGAGCACGCGCCGCGTTCCGGCGGCACGGCAAGCCTCGAGCAAACGGACGCTGCCGACGATGTTCACGTCGGCGTCGGAGCTCGGATCGGCCATCGACTTGCGAACGTCGATCTGAGCCGCGTGGTGACACAGCACGTCAGGCTCGAACTCTTCGACGACGCCCCGCGTTGCGGGGTCGCGGATATCGCCCTCCACGAGATTGGCCTGCGCCGGCAGATTCGCGCGGCGCCCCGCAGACAGGTTGTCGAGGACGAGCACTTGGTGGTTTTTCGCGATGAACGCGTCCGCCAGGTTCGAGCCGATGAATCCGGCGCCACCCGTCAAGAGAATGCGCATTGCGTGTGCCTCCGTTTCACGACGCGCGGGAGCATACGACGACGCGCGCGCCCGCGTCGAACCATGCTAAAAACCGCCCGCACGCTCTCCCCCATGCGGGGGCGTCGAAATTCCCATCGCTTCGATGGACTCGTCCTACTAATGCCCATGGCGAAACGTGCCCTCATTACGGGGATCACCGGACAAGACGGCTCTTACCTCGCCGAGCTCTTGCTCGAAAAAGGTTACGAAGTGCACGGCATGGTGAGGCGCGTCGCGCTCGAAGCGCCGAGCCACCGGCTCTTTCGGCTCTCGTCGATCGCCGATCGGATCACCTTGCACGCGGGTTCGCTCGAGAGCTACGCGAGCATGTTCGCGCTGGTCGAGAAGCTGAAGCCCGACGAGTGCTACCACCTCGCGGCGCAGAGTTTCGTCAGCTACTCGTTCGAGGACGCTTTCTCGACACTCGACACGAACATCGACGGCACCTTGTACCTGCTCTCGGCGGTGAAGGAACGTAGCCCGCAAACGCGCTTCTACTTCGCGGCCACCAGCGAGATGTTCGGCATGGCCGAAGAGAGCCCGCAGAACGAGCGGACGCCGTTCCATCCTCGTTCACCATACGGCATCTCCAAGGTCGCGGCCTTTCACCTCGTTCGAAATTACCGCGAGGCGTACGGCATTTTTGCCTGCGACGGCGTGCTCTTCAATCACGAGTCTCCGCGGCGCGGGTTCGAGTTCGTCACGCGGAAAATCAGCACCGCGGTCGCGCGCATCAAGGCCGGGAAGCAAAAGGAATTGCAGCTCGGCAATCTCGACGCGCGTCGAGATTGGGGGTTCGCGGGTGACTACGTGCGAGCGATGTGGCTCATGCTGCAGCAAGACGAGCCGGACGATTTCGTCATTGCCACGAACGAGACGCACTCGGTGCGCGAGTTCGCCGAGCTCGCGTTTTCTCGCGTCGGGTTGAACTACCAAGACCACGTCAAGGTCGACGAGCGCTTTTACCGACCAGCCGAGGTAGCCCTCCTCCAGGGTGACTACGGGCGTGCGAAGAAGAAACTCGGGTGGGAACCGAACGTCCGATTTCACGAGCTGGTTCACATGATGGTGGACGCCGACGTCGAGAACCTCGCTCGGGGTCGTATTCTCTGAACCGCCGGCTCGCGCTCCTGGTGTTCGTCGCCGCCGCCGGGTTCGGCGTGTGGCTAAGGTGGCCGGCCGTGCACGCCGGGTTCTACATGGACGACAGCGTCCAGATCGCGATGCTGCGCGGACAATTTCCGGCGCATCGCTCGATGTTCGATTTGTTCCGTTTCGCCGACGAGGCGCGCGACGGGACGGCGCTCGTCGACGCGGGTTACGATCCTTGGTGGACCGAGCCCGGCTTTCGCGTGGCGCTCTTTCGCCCGCTGTCGAGCTTGCTCTTCGCGTTCGACTACGCCGCCTTCGGCCTCGACGCCACGCGGTGGCACTATCACTCGATTCTGTGGTCGGTCGCGCTCGTCGCGGCAGCGTCGCTCGTCTTTTCGCGCACCGTCATCGGCCGCGCGCTGCCGCTGTCGATCCTTCTCTTCGCGCTTCACGAGAGCCAGACGGCGCCGTTCGTGTGGCTCGCGAACCGAAGTACCTTGGTTTCGGCGGTGTTCGCCTTCGCCGGCGTGTTCATCCACGCGAACGCCGAACGCCGGCGTGGCGCGCGCCTCGTCGAGGCGGGCGCGTTCCTGCTCGCGCTCCTCGGCGGCGAGTACGGTTACGGCGCCATCGCCTACGTCGTCGCGTACGAGGTGTTCGAACCGCGCGAACGTCGCGAAAAAATCCGTGCGCTCTTGCCCGCGCTCGTTCCCGCCGTGCTCTGCATCTTCGGAAGCGCGCTCCTCGGCTACGGCGCTCGTGGTTCGGCGTCGTACCTGAGTCCGTTCAACGACTCCGGCGAGTTCTTGCGCGCGATCGGCAGTCGCGTTCCGGCCCTCTACGGTGATCTCTTCCTCGGCAGACCCGCTGGGGATTGGTCGGGGCGACCCCTCGATCGCAGTGCGCAGGAGTTCATGGGGCTCGTCGGGCTCGCCGCATTCGCGTGGGGCGCGCGCTTCGCGGCGGAAGAGCTCGCGCCGCGCGAACGTCGCGCGGTGCACGCGCTCGCGTTCGGGTCGGTGCTCTCGGCGATTCCGACCGCGAGCGGCATCCCCGAAGATCGGTTGCTCGTCGTGGCGTCCCTCGGCGCGTGCGGCGTGTTCGCGACGTTCGTGGTCGAGGCGTGGCGGCGACGCCCGCGTTTTTCGTCATCGACGACCTGGGCGCTCCCCAACACCATCGCCGCGCTGCTCATTTTGCCCCTACTAAAAATCGGAGCCTTCGACGCTCCTCGTCGCATGCGGAGCATCTCGGAATGGTTCGGCGTGGCGGCCCCGTCGCTCCGTCGCTGGGCCGAGAACGCCGAGATCCCGGAGACGCGGGGTGCGCCGCCGAGCGTGTTCCTCGTCGCGGGCGCAGACTTCACGACGAACGCGAACGTTCCGTGGCTTCGTGCTCTCGACGACACCCCACTGCCGCGCACCTTCTTCCGATTGAGTGGTTCGCCCGGCGTTCACGAGATCCTGCGCGTGGCGCCGAACGTGCTCGAGATGAAGATGCTCATGTCGGATGCCGAAGGCGTCTTCGCCGGGGGTCTCTACCGGTCGACGAATGCGAAGCTTCGCGTCGGCGACGTGTTTCGCGCGGCCGGCGTGAAGGTGGAGGTCCTCACCGTCGATCGAATGAATCCGCGCCGGTTGCGCTTCACGTTCGAGCGCGACGTCGACTCGCCCGACTACGTCTTCGTCCATCCGATTCACGGGCACATCGAGCGCGTGCGAATGCCGGAGATTGGCGAAAAACTCCGGCTCCCGATCCCCGAGCAGCCGCCGATGTAGCGCCGCCGAACGGCCCGCTTTTCCGCGTCGATTCCGGCGACAAAACACGAAGGCCCCACTCGACGATCGTCGGGCGGGGCCTCGTGCGAGCTTCGAAGGAAGCTCGAAGGGTCCGATTACTTGGCGTCTTTGCCGGCGTCTTCGGGACCGGAGTCCGAGCCCGCGTCGGTGCTCGTCTTGCCGCCGGTCGAAGCCTTGCCGCCGGTGCCGGCAGTGGTGCCGCCCGTCGAGGTCTTGCCGCCGGTGGCCGTCGTGGTGCCGCCCGTTGCTGCGCCGCCGCTGCCGAGCGTGCCGCCAGCGCCGCCCGAACCGGTGCCGCCGCCAGTGGATGCAGCCGAGCAACCAGTGGTGATGATGGTGCAGGACGTCGGGTCACAGCTAAGCGAGCCCGACGTGTCGGCGCCCATCGTCTCGGTGCTGCAGGTCTTGCCGTTGAACAAGTCCGTGTCGCACTCTTCGCCCGTGTCGATCTTGCCGTTGCCGCACTTGTTGCCGGCGTCGGTCGTCCCTCCGCCGCTCGAGCTGCTGCTGCAGGCCGCGATGATACCGGCCGCGAAAAGGACTAGAACGGGGCGCTTCCAGGAAATCGTACTCATGATTAATTCACCCTCTTGGGCGGTATATCCGCGAAGTCACTAGGTTTATCTGTCCTTGTCGCAGCCGGTCACCCAATCCCCAAAGGGTGTTTCAGTTCAGAGAGAAAAAAGCAGGGGAATCGTGAGACCGAGTGGGACAACCAGCGAGAACGGCTCTTGGTATCATGACGTTTGTGACAAGTAAATCTGATGTACAGGTCGGTAAGCCGGAAAGCGCCGAGTCGGCGTATTTTCAGCCGGATCGTCAGGTCCTCGTTTTTTTCCCTACCTACAACGAGGCGGGAAACGTCGCGCGGCTGATCCGAACCGTCCTTCAATATGTCCCGCGTGCGCACGTGCTCGTCGTCGACGATGCGTCCCCGGACGGCACCGGCGAGATCCTCGACGGACTCGCCGAAGAGCTTCCGCAGCTCAAGGTGATCCATCGGCCGGGCAAGCTCGGGCTCGGCTCCGCGCACAAGCTCGCGATGCTCTACGCGCGCGACGCGAACTTCGACGTGCTCATCACGATGGACGCCGATTTTTCGCATCACCCGCGGTACCTGCCGCAATTTCTCGCGCTCCTCGAGAACGCGGATTTCGTCACCGGCTCGCGATACATGCACGGCGGGCGATCCGACTACGGCTTTGGTCGCATGTTGATCAGCCGCACCGCGAACCTGATGGCGAAAATGGCCGTCGGGCTTCCGCTCGAAGAGAACACGACGATGTACCGGGGCTTCACGCTCCCGCTGCTCCGGCGTCTCAACGTGCGCGCGATCCGCTCGGAGGGTTATTCGTTCGCCGTCGAGTCGCTCCATCAAGTCGCGCAGATCACCGATCGCCTCGTCGAGTTTCCGATCCACTTCGAGAACCGCGCGACCGGTGCGTCGAAGATTTCCGAAACCGAGATCTACAAGGCCGTCCTCACGATCCATCGGCTCGCGCTCGGTCGCCTCTTCCGCAGACGGGCGCGCGCCACGGAGCCCGACGGCGAGATCCTGGCGTGCAACGTCTGCAGCGGCACCCAGCACCTCGAGATCTACCCGCCGAAGGTCGCATCGCGAGGGCACAGCCTCCGTGACGCGTCGCCCTATAGCTGCGCCACGCACTCGTCGCGCTCACACGGGCAGATCTTGCGCTGCCTCCGTTGCGGCCTGGTCTTCATGCGCCCGAGCCATTCGAAGGACGAGCTCGTCGGCGAGTACCGCGACGCCGTCGACCCGGTGTATCTCGAGAACATCGCGGCCCGCGAGGCCACCTTCGAGCGAAACCTCGCCGACGTTCGTCGCTTCATCGGAAACGGCGATCGCGTGCTCGAGATCGGCAGCTACTGCGGCGCGTTCCTGAAGGTCGCGCGCGAAGCGGGGCTCGACATCGTGGGGCTCGAGCCGTCGGTGTGGGCGGCGCGAGCGTCGGCCGCGGTGACCGACGCCGAGGTCGTCTGCGGCACGCTCGACGATCTCGTCCCCGAAGGGCGGCGGTTCGACACCGTCGTCGCCTGGGACGTCCTCGAGCACTTCGCGGACCCGGCCGGCGAGCTCCGGAAGATCCACGCGCTCCTTCCCGAAAGCGGCACGCTCCTCTTCTCGACCTTGATGATCGACAACTGGTTCCCGAAAGTCGCGGGCGAGCACTGGCCGTGGCTGATGGATATGCACCTCTACTACTTCACCGAGGCGACGATCCGGAACGTGCTCAAGGAGACCGGTTTCGAAATCGTCGAGTCGCAGAAGTACACGCACATCGTGACGCTCGAGTATCTCTTGTCGAAGCTCGGGACCCTCGGCGTGCCCGCCGCGGCGGCGCTCGCCACCGCGGCGTCGAATTTCGACTTCGCGAAGACGCAGATCCCGTTCCGGTTCGGCGACATCAAGCTCTTCGTCTGCCGCAAGATCGCGGAGCCGCCCGCGCGCTCCGTCACGCGCATCACCGCGCCGGGCGATCCACTGCACGCCGCCCGCGTCGCGGAATAGACGGCGTTCCCCTCAGCGCCGTCGTTCGTCGGGACGGCGGCGCGGCAGCGACTCACCCGGCGGGACGGCGAGCGATGATGCGTTGATTCGACGTTGCCATGCCGGCCTTCGCGCGCAGCGTGTCGAGCGTGACGAACGCGCCGAGGAGGAGCGGGTTCTTGTAGTGGAAGAACTTCGCGAACCACGACGGGTAGCCGCGATCGAGGAAGTAATTACCGAGCGAGATGGTCCATGCCGAAGTGCTGATGAGGTGTTCGGCGCTGTCCACCGTGAAGCCCGAGCGCGTCATGAGCGACGCGAGCGACTCCGCCGAGAACAGGTGGAAGTGACGCGGGAAGTGGTAGTGCCCCCACCATCGCTTCCGGAACAGGGCGTAGTCGAGGCCGGCGACGTTCGGCGTCTCCACGACGAAAATGCCGCCAGGGCGCAACAAAGAAAAGACGCGGCGCACGATCACCGACGGATCTTCGACGTGCTCGAGGAGCTGCAGCATGACGACGCAATCGAAGGTGCCGTCTTCGAGCGTCGCGTCCTCGATCCGTCCTTGGTGAGCGGTGAAGCCGCGCGCGCGGCAGCGCTCGACGGCGGTTTGATCGTAGTCGATGCCTTCGAGCTCCCACTCCGCCGGCCCGAAGTCGCGGAGCACCTGGAGAAAGCGTCCGTCGCCGGCGCCGACGTCGAGGATCCGCTTTTTCCCCGGGCCGAGCGCGCGCCGATACACGTCGACCTTTCGCCCTTCCCAAACCCGCTGTGCGCGCGCGACGACGCTGCCCGTCTCCGAGAGCGTGTAGTAATTGGGGGGATAGATGACGCCGAGGTCCGCGGCGCGCGGTCTCGGGTTCAAGTACACGTGGCCGCAGCGACGGCACCGAACGAAGCGAAAGGCGTTCGCCGCGGTGTTGTATTCGAAGTCGTATCCGTACGCTTCGGGGACAGAGTCGTCGGCGCCGCAGAGCGCGCACGCGGCGTCAACGAGCGCGAGCGTCGCTGCGTTCGAGCCGTGCGGATTCTTGCCAGCTTCCGAAAACTCGGTGTTCGACGGGGACTTCATGGCGTCTCAAGTAGTCGAGCTTCTTGCCATAGATCTCGCGGTAACGGTGCCACGGCAAGGTAGGCCAGAGGTGGTGAACCGCGTGATAGTTGTGCTGGAGCACGAGCGGCGTGAACCACGCCACGTCGACGATACGCGTCCCGCGGAAACGGTCCGGCGGGAGCCCGCGATGCGGCAAGTAGTTGATGTAAAAGTCCATCACCAGCTTCGCGATGACGACGGGCACGAACCAGAGCACGAGCACGTCGAGCCCGTGTCCGGTCACCACCGCAGCCGCGTAGACGCCGAGGATGCCGAGGGTGGTCGCGTGGTCCGAGAGCCGTTGCCGTGGGGTCCGCGGATCTTCGCGGAGTAGCTTCTTCGCGTAGCCGAGCGCGCGCGTGTACCGAAACGGTAACGTGAGGAGGGTGCCGTCCGTGTAGATGTAGTTCGGGTCGAGCGGCTCGTTCAGGCGACGGTGATGCTCGAGATGCACCCACCGCTGAATGAAATACGGCGTCATGTACGGCAGCATGCCGAGCACGCCGACCACGTCGTTGACGGCGCTTCGTCCCGAGACGTTCCCGTGCGCGGCTTCGTGCCACACCGTGAAGGCGAAATGAATCGCCAGCGCGGCGACGAGCACGTGGAAGATCGGGTTTTGCCGGTGCACCATGTAGAGCGCGACGTTGCCGCCGAGCAGCGCGTACATCGCGCCGAGGAGGAGCAGCGTCTTGACGTCGAGTCTTCGCGAAGCCATCGGATGTGCAGCGGCCGAGCCGAGCGGTGGCTATTACAGCAGGTTTGCCGCGCGAGGCACCCCCCGCCGAACAAATCGCCGGATCGCCGACCGCATTGGATGCGATCTAAAAGGCGACGCCGACCGAAAGCGTGATGGGGAGCTCGTATCGCGACGTCGCCCCGCTCCAGAGCGTCCGCTCCGACGAGACGACGTTGGCATCGCTCGCCAGCGAATAAAACGGCGCGTCGAGTCGAACGGAAGCCATGACGCGCGTCGGCTGATCTCGGAATAGCTCGATGCCCGCCTCTCCGTAGGCGCCCGCGCCGCTGCCCGTCAGGTCGTAGCTGCGCGAAGACGTCGACGTCGAGCAGGAAATAATACAGGTCGAGTCGACCTCGGTGGTGGTGCCGCCGGGCTCGCTCACGTGCGACAAGGAGAGCCCGAGCCCGACGAAGGCGCTGACCGGTCCGTCTCCGAAATAGCGTCTTCCGCCGAACGAGACTTGCGTGAAGGCCGCGCCGTCGTCGTGCTGCACGTCGCTGCGTCCGATGCGACCGTCGAAGCCGAACCCCCAATCGCCGACCTCGCGAAAGGCAAAGAAGCCGAACGACATGCCCACGCGAGTCGCTTCCGGCATGTAAAGCGCGCCCATCGTCGGACCCCAGAACCATCGTCCGCGCGGTCTCGGAGCCGGACGACCGTATTCGACGCCGTACGCCGGCATCGGGCCCGTTCGATACTGATACGGATACGGCGGCGCGGGCGCGACGGAATAGACCGTCGGGGGAGGGGGCGGCGCGGGCACGACGACGTACCCCGGCGGCGGTGCGGGCGGCGCGGGCTCCGCGTAGTACGCAGGGGGCGCGGGCTCGACGTAGGACCCGGGCGGCGCGGGCGGTGGTTCTTGGCACCGAGCCGTCCCTTCGACGAACGTCAGCGCGAACGCCGCGCCGAGTGCGCATGCCGCGCGTGCTCTCATCGACGCCCTGTGTGTTCCGTGAGCGCGGTGGTTCATGGCTTCGAATCCCAGCGGTATCCGAGGGAGAGCCTCGCGTTCCAGATGAACGAGTCGTTGCCGAAGTTCCCCACGAGGTAGAGCGCGTCCTGGTCCGAGAACTGGAACAGGTCGACGCCGGCGCGCACCGCGCCTCCGATGGTGACCGCGCCGATGGTCGGTTGCGACGTGACGGTTTGGACGTCCAAGAACCCCGCGCGCCACTCGAGCCCGAGCCGCACGCGGCCCAAGGTCCATTCGGGGTAGAAACTGATTTGCCCCGCCGACACTCCGAGGCCGTGCTCGCTGCGGCCCTCTTCGAAGGTGAACCCCATGTAGAACGAGGGTCGCGCTGCGTCGGCCAGGTGCCCCCCAAATCCAAGGGCGACCGATGCGACGCCTCCGTACGTGTGGAGCGCGTAGAGCGGTTCGTAAAAGGTTCCGACCGACGCCGTGATCGCCAAATGGTGCGACGGCGGCGCGGATTGAAACGCGGACCCATAGGGTGGCTGCTCGCCGTAGGGCGCCGGGTAGTAGGGCATCGGCGCGACGTACGGAGTTGGCGTGGGCGGGGTCGGCGTCGGTGTCGGCGTCGGTGTCGGCGCTGATGCGACCACCGCAGTGGTCGATAGCAAGAGGGCGAACGTCACGACGGGTGCTCCTCGCGAGAAGGTCGCCGGCGACGGGTCAGAGACATATTGCGCCGCCTCCGCCGCCGTCGGCTTCGACGGCCGTTGCGGTGTCCGGGTTATCGCGCTCCGCCTCGTCTCGTGCGTTGAGGTCGAGGACGTGCTGGCACGTCTTGTTGGCGTTCAACGCGTCGCAGCTCCGGCCGAGAATGCACTCGCTGTCGGCGGTCGAAAGCGTGGGATAGACCGCGTCGGAGGTGCAGCTTCCCGGAGAAAATTCGCAGTTGATGAGCTTCGCGTCGAAGCCGGGGCAGCACTCCTTGAGAAGCGCGACGGCTTCTTCGCACTCGACCTCGTCCTGACGGAGGCATTGAGTCATCGGGAGCGCGCCGATGACGACCACGATCAGCAACGCGATCCGCCGGCGTCCCGTCGGGCGCGCGGGTCGCGACTCACCCGGTCGCGACACCCTCGGCGTCGTTCCCTGCATGGTTTCTCCCACTGTGCCCCGTCAAGCAAACGCCGTGCCCCATCGCGAACGACGCCGAGCGACGCGGGTCGCTCGCGTTTCGTGCACGAACGACGGACGGAACATGAACTGCGCGCCCCACTTCGCAGTAATTTTTGCGACGCTGTTGCTCGACTGCGTCAGGCAAGGGCCGCCGAACCCTGGCGCTCCTACTCGATACTGTAGGGCTTCGACGTTCGCGCGGGGACGGGGAGAGGCTTACCCAGGATGCGAAGCTCGTAGATGAGGATGTGCCGGAAGCCACGCGTCTTCACGTAGTACTTGTCGCGCAAACGTCGGAACTCCGGGAAGACGTTCTGAAGCGGCACGTTGCCCATGGATGACACGATGACCCGCGGCGGGTGGCGGAGAATGTCGCCGATGACCTGTGGAGGGACGAGCTCGTCGAACCCGTCGCGATCGAGGAGCCCCACGCTCGCGAGATAGAACAGGAAGTGATAGCGCCCCCCCTCGGGTCGCGTGTTGGAGTCGTAGTTGATGAGGCGGTTCGCGGTGAGCAGCAGAACCTCTTCGTCGGGCACCGAGATGCTCTTCACGTAGGCGCCGGCCTGGTCTTCGGCCTCGTCCCAGTCGCGATCGAAGAGATTGGGCGAAACGTCGCGGACGTACGGGCTGAATTTCTCCTTGTAGCGAAGGTGCACCAGGGCCGGATTTCGCCATTCGCTGAAACCGATTCGAAGCGAGTCGAGCGTGGGCGTGACGAACAGCGATTGACCGTAAAAGAAGCCGAACCCGACCATCGCGAGTCGAAACGGAAACCGCGCCGTCGCGCTCTTCGCGTGCGAGAACTCGTCGAGATCGGCGAGAACGACGAAGATGACCGGAAGCACCAGGACGAGCGCCTGGCAGATGTGGATCTCATCCGAGCGCGCGTACATCACGAAGGTGTGCAAGGTCGACAGGACGAAGAGACTTCCGAGCCGCGCGCGCCGTGCCGGCCACGCGTCGCCGAACGCGAGCACGCCCCTGCCTCTGAAACTGCCGAGCCACACCCAGAGGGCGAACAGCGCCGTGAGGAACCAGGGTAACTCGAGCCAGAAATACTCGTTGAGACCGATGTAGTAGCTCCGCACTCCGAGGGCAGGGAACGGAGCGGTGTAGTCGATGGTTTTCAGGATGCCGGACAGCTCGCGCAGATACAGATTCGCGTGCTCGCCGTAATACGAGATCAAGACGAAGAACGAGAGCCCGACCGACACCAAAAAGTACACGAGCCACGGACGGAGGTGCCGGTCGGGGCGTGTGGTGTCGTCGGTGTTCGAGAACGCGACCGTGCGCAAGGTGAACCCGACGCCGATGAGGAGCGGGACGGCGAGGTAGAGGAAGAACCAGACGTTGAAATGCCGCCGCACGAACGCGCCGAATGCGACCACATAGAGGAGCCCGCCGGCGATGCGCGCGCGCCGGAACAGCGCGCGCCGCGATTCGGGATCTGCGTCGCTCGGACCCGATTCGGTGCCGTTCGCGTCGCGGGCTCCGTCGAACGAAACCGGGATCCAGAAGAAATACGCGAAGAGCCCGCCGGCGAGCAGGTACATGCCGGTGTTGAGCTTCGTCCAGATGGTGATCGCCGTGAGCACGCCGGCGACGACCACGTTGCGCCTCGCCTTCCGGAGCGGCGGACACAAGATGAAGTGCCAGGTCGCGAGGACCAAGGCCGTCGACGTGTGCGACGCATACGCCGTCTGCTGCGCTTGCCACGGCACGCCGATGAGGATCGCGACGAAGATCGCGGCGAACGCGGCGTAGAATCGACCCCCACGCGGGTCATTTTCGTCGCCGCTCTTGCCCGGCAGGATCGTGAGGCGACGAACCAGGAGATAGGTGAGCGCCGTGGTGACGAGCTTGAGCACGAGCATCCACATCCGGATGCCCCACACCGTGTCGCCGAACGCTCGGTAAAATGCGACCGGGAAGATCCAGTTGAAGAGGCCGTAGGCGTCGATGAAGTCGTAAAACGGGAGCTTCCCGTGCGCCATGTCGTCGATGTATCCGATGATGAGGGCTTCATCGGTGTGGTTC
>Ga0265320_10001150_pt1 | contig 19469 bp, 19 predicted proteins | sample 4827metaG_FD_202087 | JGI IMG/M metagenome (GOLD analysis project Ga0265320, IMG submission 202087) | Rhizosphere microbial communities from Carex aquatilis grown in University of Washington, Seatle, WA, United States - 4-8-27 metaG | ecosystem: Host-associated > Plants > Roots > Rhizosphere >...
CGCGACCGAGCACGCTGCCTCGTGGTGTGTGGCGCCCTCGCATTTCGCGGTGGGGCGAGTGAACGGAGAACATCCATGTCGCTTCAGGTTGCGTCCATCAGTCTCGAATTGATTGCGTCGCTGCGTCCTTTGGTCCCGCGCATCCGGCGCCACGATCGTTCGCTTGCAGATCAGCTGGTTCGCGCGGCGAGCAGCGTCGCGTTGAATATCGGCGAGGCGGACTATTCGGATCCGGGCACGATGAAGGCTCGCTTCTTCACGGCTGCGGGAAGCGCGAACGAAACGCGGTGTGCGCTGCGGGTTGCGGTGGCGTGGGGATATCTGAAGGACGCGGACGTCGAGGCGCCGGCGGAGCTGGCGGACCGAGTGATGGCGATGCTGTGGAAACTGACCCGGTGAGTCGGCGGATGTTACTCACTCGGGCGTGAGACCCATCTAGACGTCTTCCAGGTGGCTCGTTCGGGCGTGAGCGGCCGCTGGCAACGGCATCGAACCGCGTGTACCCTCACGAGCGGGGATCATGCGCGCCGTCATCGTCGGAGTTGCGCTATCGGTCGCAGCCTGCGGGAACGGCGCGAGCCGCGGAAGCGGCGCCGATCGCGACGCAGCGACGGATGCGACGTCGAGCGGTGGCGCGCCTTCCACGGGCGGCGCAAAGGGAAGCGGTGGGGCGCTCGCGACGGGCGGCGCGACGTCGAGCGGTGGCGCGAAGGGGAGCGGTGGGGCACTGGCAATCGGCGGCACCACGTCGAACGGCGGTGCCACGTCGAACGGCGGCGCGAAGGGAAGCGGCGGAGCGCTCGCAACGGGCGGTGGTCAGGGAAGCGGCGGCACGGGGAACGGGGGCGCGACGTCGAGCGGCGGCGCGAGCAGCGGCGGGGATGCGTCGTCGGGGCGCACGTACAGCACGCGGTTTCCGTTGATGGAAAATCCGATTTCCGAAAATGGGATGTGGATCAACGGGCAAACGACCGGGCTCGATTGGCATGATGTCTCGACGACGCCGGGGCTGGCGATCGGGCATCAGAGCGGATCGTCGTACACGGACGGCACGGCGCTGCTCACGGGAAACTGGGGACCAACCCAGAGCGTGGAAGCGACGGTGCACGCGGTGAATCCCAAGGACTCGTGTTACCAGGAAGTAGAGATGCGGCTGCGGAGCGCGCTGTCGCCGCATCGGTGCACGGGCTACGAAATTTCGTTCAAAGCGACGAAGACGGACAGTGCGTATCTCATCATCGTTCGATGGAACGGCGCGGTCGGCGACTTCACGTATTTGCAGCAGTACAACGGCGCGAAGTACGGTGTCACGGAGGGCGACGTGGTGAAAGCGACGATCGACGGCGATGTGATCACCGCATATTTGAATGGCGCGATCATGGGCACGGCAACCGACGACACATTCCAGGACGGCAGCCCCGGGATGGGCTTCAACCTGGAAACCGGCGACTCGTCGTGCGTGGGAACGAACGGCGATTATGGGTTCACGAGCCTCGTCGCGACGGGACGTTGAGCGCTTCGGACTGACGTCGTGCGGCCACCGCCGACAGCGCATCTCTGCTATTGTCGCGTACGGTGGGATCAATGAACCTCGTCCGCGCAGTGTGTAGATTCGGGTTACTCGGGTTGCCCGTCCTCATCATGGGTTCGGGATGCGGTTCGACGACGTCGCCGGGTCACCTCGCGCCGGACGGCGGTATGTCGGGCGGCTCGCCGGGAACCGGCGGAACGAGTGGGACGTCGTCTGGAGGGATCCCTTCGACGGGTGGCGTCGGGAGTTCCACGGGCGGAACGTCGGGAAGCGGAGGCACGCCGAGTTCGGGCGGAGTGCACGGGTCCGGCGCTTCGTCGTCTTTGGATGGCGCGATCGACGCGATCAATCTCGATTCCGGCGATCGCTCGGAGGGGCACCGACTCGGCGGGGCCTGTGAATCGGATCACGATTGCGCGCCGAAGCTGCATTGCCTCGGCTCGACGAGCCACGACCTCGGCGGCGGTGGGCCCGCGGGCGGGCTTTGCACGGTGGACTGCTCGCAAGACGACGTGTGCAGCGAGTTCGACGCGATATGCCTGTCGGTGACCGATACGACGGCGTTCTGCTTCGAGCCCTGCACGATCGGATCCTCCGACCCGAACAAATGTAGCGGCCGTGTCGACATGGCCTGCAATCAGCCGATCGACGCGGACGGCAACCCCGAGAGCGGTCCCGGCTATTGCGCGCCGAGCTGTGGAAGCGACGCGGACTGCAAGGGTCGAAAGTGCGATCTCGCGTCGGGGTACTGCGCGGACACGACGACGGGAACCGGCGTGCTGCCACTCGGGGCTGCATGCGACCCGAACCTGATGCCGGACCACTGCACGGGCGCCTGTGTCACGTTCCTTGGCGGCTTGTCGCTCTGCTCGGGGCTCTGCTCGCTCGGGACGATCGGTTGCGATCAAAGTCAGAGCAGCCCGACGCCGAGCGTCGCTTGCGACATCCCGAGCAGTACGACGGCCACGACGGGCGATTCCGGGTATTGCGGGCCGCTCTGTGATTGCGACGCCGACTGCCTGTACCCCGGCTTCGTGTGCGAACCGCTCCCCCAAGTCGCCCAGGCCTACGGTCGCGAAGGCCAGTGTGTTCCGCCGACCGGCGATTCGGGAGAGCCCGTGTCGCACATTCCTTGCAACTGAGTCGCCCGCCGGACGCGAGCGGCAGATCTCGCCGTCGCCTGTGATTCCGCGACCCTGCGCGCTCGCCATCGGCCGGTGCCGGGTTGACTCGTCGGCGGCCCGGCGTTACCCGGCGTCCGAAGTCGTGGCACTCATCGTTCAGAAATACGGCGGTACGTCGGTCGGGACCCTGGAGCGGATGCGGAACGTCGCCGAGCGGGCGATCGCGACGCAACGGGCCGGAAACCAAGTCGTTCTGATCGTGAGCGCCATGGCGGGCGAGACGAATCGGCTGCTCGGAATGGCGCACAAGATCATGGAGGCGCCCGACCGGCGCGAGCTGGACGCGCTTGCCGCCACGGGCGAGCAGGTGAGCGCGGCCCTCGTGGCGATGACGATTCACGCTTTGGGCGCCAAAGCGCAGAGCCTTTTGGGTCACCAAGTCCGGATCCACACCGACGACGCCTTCACCAAGGCCCGAATCCAGAACATCGAGGGTTCGCGGCTGCTCGAGACGGTGCGCGCCGGGCAAATCGCCGTCGTCGCGGGGTTCCAAGGCGTCGACTCGGGCGGTAACATCACGACGCTCGGCCGCGGTGGTTCGGATACGACCGCCGTCGCGGTTGCCGCTGCCATCGGCGCGGACGTTTGCGAAATCTACACCGACGTCGACGGCGTCTACACGACCGACCCGAACATCTGCCCTTCAGCGAAGAAAATCGACCGCATCAGCTTCGAGGAAATGCTCGAGCTCTCCTCCCTCGGCGCCAAGGTCTTGCAGATCCGCTCCGTGGAAGTTGGGATGAAACACCATGTACCGATCCACGTTCGTTCGTCCTTCAACGACAATCCGGGGACGCTGGTGACCGGCGAAGAAGGCCTCGAGGCCGTCACGGTGGCCGGTGTCGCGTACGACCGGAACGAGGCGAAAGTGCTCATCATCGCGGTGCCGGACAAGCCGGGCGTCGTGGCCTCGGTGTTCACCGCTCTGTCGAAACAAAACGTCTCGGTCGACATGATCATCCAGAGCCCGTCGCGCGGTGACAAGGACACCACCGATGTCACGTTCACGGTGCCGAAGAGCGATCTCGCCCGCGTTCAGGATCTCATCGAGGGCCAATCGAAGAACATCGGCGCGGCCCGCGTCGAATACGATTCGGACGTCGTGAAAGTATCCATCGTCGGGCTCGGGATGCGGTCGCACGCGGGCGTCGCGGCGCGAATGTTCACGCTCCTCGCCGCCGAGGGCATCAACATTCAGGCGATCAGCACCAGCGAGATCCGCATCAGCTGCATCATCCATTCGAAGTACACCGAGCTCGCGGTGCGTGCGCTGCACGACGGGTTCGAGCTCGGAAAATCGACGACGAACGTCGTAACCCCGCCGGCTGCGGCGGGCTGAGTCATGGCGTCGCCCGCGGCCCTGCCGAGCGACGTCGACGCGTTGCCGCGCCGCTTCGGCAGGTACGTCCTCTTCGACAAGATCGGGGAGGGGGGCATGGCGCGGATTTTTCTCGCGCGGACCTCGGCGGAGCTCGGTGGCGAGCGGCTCCTCGTCGTCAAAGAGATGTTACCGATGCTCGCGTCGAGCGAGGAGATGAGCCGTCTGCTCGTGGAAGAGGCGAAACTCTGCGCGACGCTCACTCACAAGAACATCGTCCAGGTCTACGACTTGGGGCGCGACGAAAATCGTCTCTACATCGCGATGGAGTACGTCGAAGGGCTCGATCTGCGAGAGCTCCTGCGCGGCTGCTCACAAAAAAAGGTCCCGCTTCCCGTCGAGTTCTCGCTTTTCATCGTCGAAGAGACGATTCGCGCGCTCGACTATGCGCACCGAAAGCGCAACGACGAGGGCGTGCCGCTCGGCATCGTGCATCGCGATATTTCGCCGTCGAACGTGCTCCTGTCGGTCGAAGGCGAAGTGAAGCTCTGTGACTTCGGCATCGCGCGCGCCCTCACCAGCAGCGCGCTTCTCCCCGAGGACGCGATCCAAGGCAAGGCCGGGTACATGAGCCCCGAAGCGGCGCGCGGCGACGGGGTGGACGCGCGCTCCGACGTGTTCGCCGTCGGGATATTGCTCTGGGAGCTTCTCGCCGGGCAGCGCCTCTATCGCCCCGGGGGCGATCGTCCGCCGGTGATCGAGCAAGCGCGCGAGGCGGTGATCCCGCCGCTCCCGACGCGCGGCTACCCCGACGAGGCGCGTCTCGCCGCAATCGTCCACCGGGCGCTCGCGAAGGATCCCGACGCGCGATTCCCGACCGCGCACGCGATGCTCGACGAGCTCGAGACGTACGTGCGCGAGCATCGCTTCGGCGCGAGCGCCCTCCGGTTCGGCGATTGGCTCGTCGAACATTTCGGCGGCGAGCTCGTCGCGCTCCGGCGTGAACGCGAGCGCGCGGCCATCGACCTCGACGCGCGGTTCGCGGCTCCGGAGGGGTTGCCGTCGGTACCCGCGTCGCGCGCCGAGCTCCCGACCTTGCCGGATCCGAACGCCGAAGAGCGCTCGGCCCTCCGCCAAAAAATCGTCGAACCCGTCGAGCCGCCGCATCGGAGGCCGAGCACCGCGTTCATCGTCATCCTCGTCGTCTTGTTCCTGATAGCCGGCGCGATCGTTTCCTTGTTCTTCGGGCGACGCTGAGCGTGTCGTCGCCCGCTCGCGTCCCGGCGGAAGCCGCCCTTTCGCATCCAGGGGCGGTGCTGCACGCGCTCGTCGCGGTGCCGGTGCCGCTCGGTCAGGCGTTTTCGTACCTCGTCCCCGCCGAGCTCGCCGCGCGCGTGTGTCGCGGTGCGCGCGTGCTCTGCGATTTCGGGCGCCGGCGCGTGGTCGGCGTCGTGCTCTCGGTCGGAGACGGTCCGCTCGACATCGAGCCGGCGAAGCTGAAGCCCATTTCCGCGGTCGTGGATTCGGAACCGGTGCTCCCCGAGGAGCTCCTCGCTTTCATGGTCGAGCTCGCGCGGTACTATCTCGCGCCGATCGGCGAAGCGATGCGGCTCGCGTTGCCGTCGATCGAGCGCGGGCAAGTGAGCGACCAGAAAACCCTGGGGCTCCTCGGTGAAGCGGGAGTGTCCTCCATAGGCCGGCTCGTTCAGGTGGCACGCGCCACGTCGAGCGACGCCCCGGTGGGGACGCTCAGCGCGCGCGCCACGGTGATCCTGGACGAGCTCCGGCGCGCGGGCCCGCTCGCCGTGAGCGAGCTCGAGAAGCGTCACAAGGGCGTGCGCTCACCGCTGAAGAAACTCGAATCACTCGGTCTCGTCGAGATCGAGCGCCGTCCGGCGGAGGTCGACCCTTTTTTTTCGGCGAATCTCGAGCGCGACGTTCCACCGGCGCTCACCGACGCGCAAGCGCGCGCCGTCTCGGCGATTCTGTCGCGCCTCGACGAGGGGCGGGCCGGGGCGTTTTTACTCCACGGCGTGACCGCGTCCGGCAAGACGGAAGTGTATCTGCGCGCGGTGTCGCACGTGCTCGCGGCGGGCGGCGGCGCCATCGTGCTCGTGCCGGAGATCGCGCTCACGCCGCAGCTCGTGCAGCGGTTTCGCGCGCGCCTCGGCGCGACGATCGCGGTCTTGCACAGCGGACTCACCGATCGCGAGCGCCACGCCATGTGGACGTCGCTCCGCGACGGCACCTTGCGCGTCGCGATCGGCGCGCGGTCGGCGCTCTTCGCGCCCGTTCCGCGGCTCTCGCTGGTCTGCGTCGACGAAGAGCACGACTCGTCGTTCAAGCAAGAAGAGGGCGTGCGCTATCACGCCCGCGACATGGCGCTCCTCCGCGCGCATCGAGCGGGCGCCTTGTGCATCCTCGGTTCGGCGACGCCGTCCCTCGCCAGCGAGGCGCTCGTTCGCGCGGGCAAGCTCGAACGGCTCGCTCTCCCCGAGCGAGCCCGCAAAGCGTCGTCGATGCCGAAGGTAGAAATCGTCGACGTGCGGCGTGCCGGCCCCGGTCCATCCGGAGACAAGCTCCTCAGCTTGCCGCTCCACCGCGCCCTCGAACAGACGCTCGCCGCGGGCGAGCAATCGATTCTCTTTTTGAATCGACGCGGGTTCTCGCCGAGCCTCGTCTGCGACGGCTGCGGGCACGTGCTCGAGTGTCCGAACTGCGCCGTCGCCCTCACGCTCCATCGCGCGCGCGGCGCCCGCGTGATCTGCCACTACTGCGACTATTCGGCGCCGGTGCCGGTCTCTTGCCCCGATTGCCACGAAAAACGCCTCGGTGAAGAAGGCGCGGGCACCGAGCGCATCGAGGCGCTCCTGAAAGCCGGGTTCCCGAACGCGCGCGTCGCGCGGCTCGATCGCGACGTGGCCGCCGGGTTGAAGAGCGAAGCGATCCTCGACCGGATGCGCCGCCGCGAGATCGACATTTTGGTCGGCACACAGATGGTGACCAAAGGACACGATCTGCCAGCGGTGACCTTGGTCGGCGTGTTGAACCCCGACGCGGCGCTCTCGCTGCCCGATTTTCAGGCCTCGGAGCGCACGTTCCAGCTCCTGGTTCAGGTAGCCGGGCGAGCGGGGCGCGGCGATTCACCGGGGCGCGTCCTCATCCAGACCCGCAATCCGGCGCATCCGGCCATCGCGCTGGCCGTTGCGCACGACCTTCCCGCGTTCGTCGAGCGCGAGCTCGCGGATCGGAAAGAGCTCAATTATCCGCCGTTTTCTCGGATCGCGCTCGTGCGCATCGACGCCCAGGACGAACGCGTCGCCCGCGAGGCCTCCGAGCGGCTCGCCGCGATCGCCAAAAAAGCCGCCCCGAGCGGCGTTGAAATCGTCGGGCCCGCCGCGGCGCCGATCCCGCGCCTCCGCAATCGCTTCCGCTATCGGTTCATGGTCCGCGCCCCGAGCCGAGCGCCGCTCCGGCAAGTGCTCGTCGCCGTCGCCCGCGCGCCCGCCGATCGCCGCGTCCGCGCCATCATCGACGTCGATCCGGTGAGCATGCTCTGAGGTTCCAACGGATCGCACCCCACGCCCCGGGCTCCCCAACCAAAAATCGAACCTGGCTCGGACGCGCGCCGCCGAAGTGACGATTTTTGGGGGGGCCTCCTGTGCGACGCGTTCCGGCGCGGTTTCGACGACCGGGGCAGCCGTGACGGACGCGACGTTCCGGCGCGGGTCGACGACCGGGGCAGCCGTGACGGACGCGGCGCAGGTCGACGAGCGAGACGCCCGCCATGCACACGGAACCTGGGAGCTTTCGGCGTGATCTGCAACAATGCCGCCCGCGTGCGTCGTTCCGATCCATTTAGCGCCGTCGTTGCCGTCGCCATCGCGCTCGTGCTCGCGTTCGCTTCCGAGAGTGCGGCGGCCTTCGAGCGCGAGTGGCATGCCGGCGCGAAGGTCGGCATCGCGACGTTGACCGGCACCGAGCCGGGGCCGGCGCTCGAGCTGCGTGGCGCGTACGGCCTCGACGACAAGTTCGACGTGCTCGTGCAGGCGGAGGGTTCGCATCAATTCGGCGACCACGACGCGAACGTGTTTTCGGCGACCGCGGGCTTCGCGTACAAGATCGACATCTTCGAGTGGATCCCGTACGTCGCGCTCCTCGGCGGGTACTACCGCTACGGTGGCGACGCCGGTCCGCACGGTAAACCGGGCGACTACTTCGGCGCGGCGGTGACCGGGGGGCTCGACTATTTGCTCCGGCGCGATCTCGCGCTCGGCGCGGACTTCGGCTTTCACGGCACGTTCAACGATGGGTTCACGGTGCCCTACTTCACGGCGACGATCGGCGCGGAGTACCACTGGGGGTTCTGACGGCGAGCGAAGCGGCACGACGATGACGATGCGCGGGGCGGTTCCGATCGTGGCGCTGGTGGTCGCGGCGTGCGCGCGGCCGTCGGCGGGCGGCGCCCCCCCGTCGGCGAAGACGGCGACCGCGGAGCGCGCAATCTCGACCACGTCGGTGGTCGCTTCTGCTCCGGTGCCGGCTCCGGCGCTCGCTCCGGTCACCGCAGACGTCTTCGACGCCGTCAGATCCGGCGATTTTCGCGCCGCGGCGCTCCTGCTCGACGCCGGTCACGACGTCGAGACGGCGCCCGAGCTCCGTTACTTGCGCGCGCGCGTCGCGCTCGAGCTCGGTGAGTACGCCAAAGCGACCACGTTCCTTGCCGGATTGGACGAGAAGCTTCCGCTCTTGCGCCAGGAGATTCTTCGCGGTCGCGCGCTCGCCGCCCTTCAAATCGGCCCCTACGACGACGCGTTCCGGTATTTTTCGGCGCGCCCGGACGCCGAATCGTGGAGAAAGGCGGCGCTGGCGAAGGAGCGCGCCGGCGATCTGCCGGCCGCGCATGCCTGGCTCGATCGAGTCGTCGGCAAAGCCGCCCAGAACGGCGACGCCGAATCGCGCCGGGTCGAGCTCTCGGCGCGCGCCGACCGAGCGCGCGTGGCGCGCGCGCAGAACGATCTTGCGACGGTGGCGAGAGACCTGCGCTATCTCGCGGTCGAGGCGCCGGCGAGCGACGCCGCGAAAGACGCCGACGGCGCGCTCGCGCAAATGACCCCGCCGATCCTCCTCACGATCGACGAGCGGCTCTCGCGCGCGAAGGATCTGGCGGAAGCGGGCCGCGTCGACGATGCCCTCGCCGAGGTCGACCGCGCGAACGATCTCCCCGGCGCGAAGGCACGCGCCGCGGAACTGCTCCGCGCCCGCGCGTTCGTCTATTACCTGTCGCGCGCCGACTACGGCAAAGCGACGGAGCTCTTCGATCAGGCGTCGAAGCTCGGCGACAAAGAGCGCGCGCACGATTCATTTTACGCCGCGCGTGCGCTGTCGCGGAGCGGCGACGACGTGCAGGCGATCACGCGCTACGAAGGGGTCGCCCGGGCGTACCCCGGAACGACGTTCGGCGACGAGGCCGAATATTTGTCGGCGCGGCTTCGGTTCTTGCTCGGACAATGGGACGACGCTGCCCGCGGCTATCGCGCTTATCTCGCCACGAGCAAACCGAAGAAGCGGCGCCGCTTCGACGCGGTCGCGCGCTACGAGCTCGCGCTGACGGCCATGGCGGCCAAGCGCTCCACGGAAGCGGCGCCGCTCTTTCACGATCTCGCCGACCGAGAAGACGACCCGCTCGAGAAGGCGTCGCTTCACGAGCTCGAGGGTGCGGCGCTCCTCGACGCGAATCGCCGCGACATTGCCGTCGAAAAGCTCACTGGCGTCATGAGGGAGCGACCGTTGTCGCTCCCGGCGCTCGCGAGCGCCGCACGCCTCGCGACGGTCGGCGTCGCTTCGGTGACGTTCCCGCCCGACGTCGCCGTCCTGCCCGCCGTGGCGCCGCTCAACGTCGAATTGCCGGAGAAAGTGGCCCTCCTCGCGCACCTCGGGCTCGCCCAAGACGCCGAAGCGGAGCTCAGCTCGCACGAAAACGAGTTCGTCTCGCACTACGCGCCGCGCGGCTACGAAGCGCTCTGCGAAGCATACGGCAAGATCGGCGGCGGTCCGGAGCGCTATCGCGTGGGCCGTCGCGTCGTGAAAGGTGACGCGCTCGATCACGCGCCCACCGAGGCGACCCGTTGGGCGTGGGATTGCGTCTACCCGACGCCGTTCGACGGCGTCGTCGACAAAGCCGAGCACGCGAACGCCCTGCCGGCGGGGTTACTTTACGCGGTGATGCGACAGGAGAGCGCGTTTCAATCGGGCGCCGTCTCGCCGGCAAACGCCGTCGGCTTGCTGCAGCTCGTGCCGGACACCGCCGAGCGCGCCGCGCACGAGCTCGGCCTCGAACATCAGGCGGACCTCTTGCTCGCACCGGCGCGCAACGTCGAAATCGGCGCCCACTATTTGAAACGAGTCCTCTCCACGTTCGGCGACAACGTCGTGCTCGGCGCGGCTGCCTACAACGCCGGTCCGCGCGCGGTCTCGCGATGGCTCGCGAGCGCCGAGACGCTCCCGCTCGACGTCTGGGCCGCGCGCATTCCGTTCGCCGAGACGCGCGAATACGTCTCGCGCGTGGTTGGTAACCTGGCGCGCTACGCCTATCTCCGCGGCGGCGAGGACGCCGTCCCGAAATTGTCACTGTCGCTTCCCCAAGGCCTCCGCGCGAGCCCCGACGACTATTGAGAAAGGGGGCCTTGCCCCCGCGGCTCGCTTCGCGCCCGCTCCCCCGCCGCCTTCGGCGTGCTCGCTCCGCTCGCGTAGTTCCGCACCTCTTTCATCCTTCGGGAAAGGCGAGTTCGTCGATGCGGAACTACTGAGAAACCCGACCGCCGACCGCGTGCCTCGATGAGGCGACGACCGAACCTCATGCTAACGTGGCCCGAGCATGAAACAGCGCCGCCTCGGGAAAACAGGGCTCACCGTTTCCGAAATCTGTCTCGGCACGATGACGTTCGGCAGCATGGCCGACGAATCGACGAGCCACGCCATCTTGGATCGCGCGCTCGATCAAGGCGTCGATTTCTTGGACACCGCCGAGATCTACCCGGTCCCGCCGATGGACGACTACGCGGGGCGCTCGGAAGAAATCGTCGGTCGATGGCTCGCCGGAAAACGCCGCGACAAAGTGATCATCGCGACGAAGGTCGCGGGGCCGAGCGGGGGATGGTTCCAGACGCCGGTACGAGCCGGCAAGGGGACGCTCGATCGACACCACATCGAGCGCGCCGTCGAGGGCAGCTTGAAGCGGCTCGGGATCGACTACATCGACCTCTATCAGACGCACTGGCCCGATCCGGAGTATCCGATCGAGGACACGCTCCGCGGACTCGAGAACGTCGTTCTTTCGGGCAAGGTGCGCTACGTCGGTTGTTCGAACGAGACCGCGTACGGGCTCACGCGCGCGCTCATGTTCTCGAAGTTCGAGGCGCTTCCGCGCCACGAAACGATCCAGAACAACTTCAGCGTCCTGAATCGCCGCTTCGAAGACGAGCTGAAGGCCGTGTGCCGGGCGGAATCGGTGAGTCTATTGCCGTACAGCCCGCTCGCAGGCGGCGTGCTCAGCGGGAAATATCAGGACGGCAAATGGCCGGACGGCGCGCGCTTCTCGCTCTATCGCATGGGCGGCCGGCGCGGCGAGACGATGACGAGCCGCTTCGTGAACGACAAGACGCTCGCGACGACGGCGCGGCTCGCGAAGATCGCGTCGGATTGCGAGATGCCGCTCACGACGTTCGCCGTCGCCTGGACGCTCAGCCGCGACTTCGTCGGGTCGTCGATCATCGGCGTCACCAAGGTCGAACAGCTCGACGAGCTCCTGAACGCGTCCGGGGTGAAGCTTCCGGAGTCCGCGCTGACGGCCGTCGACGCGGTGACGCGTGACATCCTGTATCCGATGGGGTGAACCTCGCCGAACTGCGGCGACCTCATCGCCAATCACCGCCGACATAAGCCGTCTTCGGTGCCGCGAACACGTCGCCCAACGGCGGTGAGCCATCGGCTGCCCAGTGCGCGTGAAAGGCGTCGCGGATCACGAGCTCCGCGAGCTTTCCGCGCGGCGAAAATCCCCACTCGCCCTCCTGGGACACGTCGTCGGGATCGGAAAATACGCGCCACACGAAGAACCCGGCGAACCACGGCGCGTCGAGCAGTGGCGCGACGAGCGCCGTGTAAGCGTCGGCTTGAGCCTGCTCGTCGATCGCGACGTGGCTCATCGTATCGGGCCAGAGCCACGGCTTGAACGCCGGATCTTCCCGCGTCGTGTAGCCGATCTCGGTGAACATGACCGGCTTCTGCCAGGATTCGGCGAGCCTCTCGACACGACGCTCGACGTCGTGGCCGCCGCGGGCGAGCTCGGCGCGGCTCGCGTTCGGATACAGCGAGAGCGGGAAGAACGCGTTCAACCCGATGACGTCGAGCTCGCCGAGGATCGGTGTTCGTTCGACGTCGTCCCAGTTTGCGGCGTACGTGAGAAGCCCCGGATAGATCGCGCGGACGTCGTGAATGACGTCGGAAAACAGCGGCGCGTGCACCGTGGTGACGAAGCTCCGGAGCTCGACGCCCATGGAGAACATATCGACCGAAGCATCGGCGGCGATCTTCGCCCACGTGAGCACGAATTTGCGGTACGCGGCGGCCCATCGCTGCCACGCGGCGTCGTCGCCGGGGTCGATATCGCCGCGCCACTCGCCGGACTCCACCCAGAGGTGCGGCACGAGCATCACCCGAAGTCCCTCGGCGTGCGCTTGCTCGACGGCGCGCGCGATAGCCACTCGGTTTTCGGCGAACGGCGCTTCGAAGCTCGGGTCGATCCCGGTGGGCGCGCCGTTCCACGCCCGACCGAACGGCGTGAAGCTCACCCACGTCGCGCCCATGTGCTTCACGTCGACGAGCGTGCGCGCGCAGGCGTCGGTACCGTACCCGACCCCGGGGTGCAGCGCGTTTTCGATCGGCCCGACGGTGACGCCGCGGATCGCGCCGCGGCCCGAGTCGCGCCACGCCTCGGCGCCCACGCCGAACGGCGGCGCCACGACGTTCGACCGGATCGGTTTCGTCGCCGTCGCCGTCGTGAAGCGAGCCGGCTTTGCGTCGAAGGACGCCGCGTCGACGGCGGCGGCGAGGGCGAGGGCACTCGCGCCTCCGAGCCACGCCCGCGAGCGTCGCGCGCCTCGGCCCGTCGCAGACGGAGCGCCCGAGTGGGGCGCGCCGTCGCTGCGTCGCGACGCAGCGCTCGGCTCGTTCATGCGGTGACGCGTTGGTAGAGCGATCGCAAAGCGTCGTCGGTGATCTCGGCGAGGGTCGCCACGACGAGGTCTGCGCCGGCGCGCTCGAGGTCGGCGAGCGGGTAGCTGTGCCCGACGGCGACGCACGCGAGGCCGGCGCCCTTGGCCGCTTCGACGCCCGCGATCGAGTCTTCGATGACCAGCGCACGCTTCGCGTTCTCGAGCCCCACGGTCTTCGCGAGGGCGTCGATGCCGAGCAGGTAGCCTTCCGGATCCGGCTTCGAGCGCTTCGTGCTCTCGGCCGACACGATCGCGGAGACGAGATCCGTCACGCCGAGCACGGCGAGCCCGAGCTCGATCTCGTCGTGCAACGCGCCCGATACGATCGCGACCGCGCCGACTCGAGCCCGCTCGCGCATGAGCTCCGCCGCGCCAGCGAACGCGGTGAGTCCGCTCCGAGCGCGCGCCAGATAGTGCGGTCGCTTTCGCTCGACGAGGTCCCTCACGTAGCCCTCGCTCGGCGCGCGGCCCAGGTCGGTCAAGATGGCGCGGAACGCCCCCACGTCGTCGTAGCCGAGGTAACGGTCCCAGTAGTCGCGCTCCGACAACGACACACCGAGGGGGCCGAGCACGTCGCGATAGGCCTCGAGATGGACGTGCTCGTCGTCCACGAGCACGCCGTTGTAGTCGAACAGGGTGGCTGGGAACACGGGGCTCACTGGAGCGTAGTCGCTTCGTGGCCCAAAAATCCTGCTGGATTTCGCTCCCGCCCGTCGACCATCCCGTGAACGTCGGAGCGCGCCGGGCGCGGTCGTCTTCCGTCGGCTTGCGCTAACGCGGCGTCTGTGAAAGGGTTCCGCGCCTCTTTACCCCACCCGGGGGCTTTTCCGGGCTCCGAAAATCGAAGCACAATGAGCAAGGGTGACCTTCTCGAGATGGAGGGCGTCATTCAAGACGCACTCGGCGGTGGCCAGTACACCATCAAGGTGGACCAGGGCGGCGCGATGGTGCGCGCACAGCTCTCGGGCCGCATGCGGCGCCATCACATCCGCGTTCTCCCGGGCGATCGCGTACGGGTCGCGGTGTCCCCCTACGATCTGTCACACGGTCTCATCGTCTACCGCGGAAAGTAACGGTCGCCGGGGGCGGATGACGCTCTCGGCGTGGTTCCGGCGGGTGGGGCGACCGCTCGCGCCGACGGCGATGCTCGTGACGCTCGTCGGCTGCGACAAGACGCGCGTCGAATCGCACGCGACGGCGGGCGCGATGCCTCGCGCCGTTACCGAGGTGGCGCCGCCCCGCGCGCTCTATGTCCCGGACGCGTCGCTGGGGCTGCCCGTCGCGTCGCTCCCGGCGATCACGCCGGCGTTCGTTCCGAAGCCCATCACCGTCGGCTCGCGCGGTTGTCCGCCGGAGATGGTGTCGGTGCGCGGTCGCTATTGCGTGGACCGCTTCGAAGCGACGCTCGTCGACGCCGTCACCGGCAACCCGCTGTCGCCCTACTACTCGCCGAACCCGAGCGTGACGCGACGTGAGTTTCGGTTCTGGACCGACGGTCGCGCCGATCTGCCGACCGCCGAAGGACGCGCGATGGACGTCCCCGCGCCGCCCGAGTGGGAGCTCGCTGCGACGGCGCTCGAACCGATGGCCATCGTCTCGCCCGGCGCGATCCCGAACGGCTACATGAGCGGCGTCCTCGCGGAGCGCGCGTGCAAGAACGCCGGCAAACGTCTCTGCACCGGCGAGGAATGGGTCGTCGCGTGTCGCGGCGAACAAAACCGAAAATTTCCGTACGGCGACGCGTACGAAGATGGACGCTGCAACGTCTGTCGCGCGACGCATCCCGCTCGGGTGCTTCACGGCAACGCCTCGCTCGGCCACCTCGACCCTCGGCTCAACGAGGTCGTCGAAGACGAGCACGGTCCGCTCCTCCGCGAATGCGGAACCACACCGAGTTGCAAGAGCGACTGGGACGGCGACGCCATCTACGACATGGTCGGCAATCTCGACGAATGGATCGACGACCCCGACGGCACGTTCCTCGGCGGGTTCTATTCGCGCGCCACCCACGAAGGGTGCGACTCGCGCATCGAGGTGCACTCGTACGACTACTTCGACTATTCGCTCGGCGTGCGGTGCTGCAAATCGCTTTAGCGGGGTAGAGCTAGGGCCTAGAGCTTAAGGCTAGGGCTAGAGGGTGAAGGGCGAGCGCGCGGGCTGCGCAGGGTTGGGGCGCCCGTGGTTTCGCTGTACGATCGGGGGCATGGACGTCGCCCTTCGAGTCCCCGAGTCGTCGCGCTGGCAGCTCGTCACCGCCGACGTGGGCGGGCTCTCGGCGCTCGCGCTCGACGACGGCGCGCGGCTCGGCGACGCGCTCCGTGCGGTCCACGCCGTCGAGGGCGGCGCCGCGAACTGGTTCGAACACCGCTACGCGCTACGCGGCGTGAGCCTGGTCGGAAGCGGTTCTCGTTTTCGCCTGGTCGTGCACACCTGGCCCGAGCACGGCATGGCCACCCTCGATCTCTCGTCGCCGGAAACCTCGGCCACCGAGCAGCTTCGTCGCTACGTCGACGCGGTCGTCGCGCTCGCGGGCAGCGACGGCGTTCAGCGCGCGCGCTTCAAGAGCGCAGGCGGGCGATGATGACGGCTCTCGGTGTCGCCGCGATGGAGCACGCTGTCCCGGAGCTCGGCGGCGCCGAAGTGCCGGAGCACGAACCGCCGAGCGGCGTCGAAGTCGATCGGTCGGCAACAGAACACGTCGATGTGCGCCGCGCCGTCTGCCGGAAAGCAGTGGCAGCTCGCATGACTCTCGGCGAGTAGCACCACACCTGCAATCGTCGTGATGCCGTCTTCGCGGTGTTCGGAGAGCTGCGGCTCACCGAGTCGTCGCAGATGCAAACGCGACGGCATTTCGATAAGCGCGTCACGAACGCCGTCAGGAGTCAGCCGAAGGGGATCGCAACCGAGCGCGTCGGCGACCCAATGCATTCCCAGCACGATTCAGTTCCTAGCAGGCGTTATCGCCCGCGCGAAAGAAAACGAGACGCGCGGCCGATCATCCCTGCGAGTCGCACGTACCGCGGGGCAGGCCGCCCTACTCGCGCGAGCGGGGCTTCGAGACCGCGCTCGCGGTGAGTCAACGCGCCTCGGCGCATCGGCGGAATGGTCGCCGTCACGTCGCGCCGTCATGGTCCTGGCGTCGTAGTCGGGCGCGCCGCTCGAACATCGTCGTGCGAAAGTGGCGCGAATGTAGGCGCCTCTCCTACCATTGCTCTCATGCTTCGTTTTCAACGAACGACGACCGGGGCCCGGCTGGATTGCGGCGCCCGCGGCACGTCGCGCTTGCCTTCCAGAACGGTACTTTTTGCCTATTTTTTCGCTGTTTTCGGCGCCGTCGGGTGCGGCAGTTCCGCCGATCGCGCGCTCCAGGGGCGCTGGTTCGGCGACAGCGTCGAGAACTTCGACCCCTCCGACGTGGCGTCGGCGACCGGGTGGGCGAAAGGCGCGAGCCTCGAATTTTCGAGCGGCGTCCTGACCGTCGCGATTCCCGCCGAAGATCCGCGGAAGGGTCACTACGAGGTCGAGTCCGCCCATGACGGCGACCTCGTCGTGGCCGTCCGCGACGACCGCGGCACCGTGGATCGCACGCGGCTCACGCTCGACGGTGACCGCTTCTTGAAGTGGCACGTCGACGATCGCAAGGTCATCGTCCTCCGCCGCGAAGACTAGTGATCGAGCTGGAGGCCTTGCTCGATCACGAAGCCGTCGTCTGACGGCGGGAACACGACGGGGGCGAGCACCGCGTCGGCGCAGCGCCGGACCGCGGGCGAAAGCGGCGGCGCAAAGCTCGCTTGCTCGACGTGGCCGTTCGCGAGGACGCGCACGGCCATGCGGGTTTCGACGCTCACCCGGAGATCGCCGCGCGAAACCGCACTCTGTGCGAGGCAGGCCCGGATCCCGTCGGTCATGGTGCGCTCCGCGTCGTCCTTGGCCTTCTCCTCGGGCGACACGGTTTCGCCGAGCGCGGCGCCTGCCTTCGGCGCTTCCTTCGCGGCCAGCGCTGACGAGCCTTCGCTGGGCTTCGTCGCCGGTCGCGGCGACGTCGGGGGGGCATCGAGGCGCAGCCCGTCGAGGCTCAACGTCGCGCTGCTCGGCGCGAACAGCTCGATTTCGGGGCCGCCGACGGGCCCGACGGCGATGACGCCTTCGGCGAGCTCGACCTGGACCTTCGTCCCCACACGATCGACGCGAAACCGCGTGCCGTGCACCGCGATGCGGGTTTTCTCGACGCGGACGACGAACGACTCGGGGCGCGGGCTCTTCACGACGTGCGCGGACACCGAGCCCTCGTTCAGTGCGACGGTGATGACGTCACCGGTCGATTCGACGAGCGCGTTGCTCCGCGGAGCGAGTGTCCAGGTGGCCCGGTCGTGGTGCTCCACGACGACCTCGCGATCATCGCTCACTACGACCGTGCCCGCGCCGATCGCGTCGCCGTCGAGCCAATGAGGTAACTCGGCGGGCTCGGTCATCTTCGCCGTTTCTTGCGGGGCGACGGGAGCCTTCACGTGGGTTCCGTGGACCCACAAGAGAGCGCCCGCGACGACGGCTGCAGCGGCGAGGAGGGCCACCCATCGACCCGACGTCGCGCGCTCGCGCACGAAGGATATCGGTCCACCCTGAACGCGACGCATCAACGCCGTCTCGACCGCGTCCCACTCCACTAGTTGGGGTGTCGTCTCGGCCTTGGTCTCGTCGACGAGCTCGTCGAGGGCCTTCTCGAGGCGTTCTTCCGGGGTCACGTCGTCTCCCGGCGTGCGTGCGCCGCGAGGGGCGGCCGCTCGGATTCGAGCCCGTTCACGACGTCGGACAACGTCGGATCTTCGCCGAGGAGCGCCATCACTTCGCGCCTTGCATAGAACAACCGCGTGCGCACGGTGAGGACCGGCGCGCCGACGATCGCCGCGATTTCGGCGGGGCTCAGGCCTTCGACTTCGTGGAGCACGAACACGGTGCGCTTCTTTTCGCTCAGCTGATCGACGATGCGCTGGAACGCGTCGACGCGCCGTCGCCTCGCGACCTGCTCATCGGGCAAGAGCCGCGGATCTTTAGGCGGCGACGCGGTCTCGTCACCGACGAGCTGGGGGCGGCTCTTCGCCGCCCTCCGGTGCATGAGCACGACGTTCACCGTGAGCCGGTAGAGCCAGGTCGAGAATCGCGCGTCGCCGCGGAACTCGCCGATGCTGCGATGCACTTGCAAGAAGACCTCTTGCACCAGATCTTCGAGGTCGGACCGCGACCCGTTCATGCGGAACACGAGGCGCGCCACCTCGTCGCGGTGCGCTCGGAACAACCTGCGGAACGCTTCCGAATCTCCCGCGCGGCACCGCGCCACGAGATCCTGAGCATCGTCCGACACGACCGAGATCCTAACCGGTGCCTTCAGCCCTTGCCTGAGCGAAGTGGACCCGTCGCTCGGCCAGGGATGTACCGAGAAGGTCGCAGCACCAGGCATCGAGACGGTTCGATGCCTGCTCAGGCTGCGCTGTTCAAAAATGCCTCAGAACAGCGAGCGAAGGTCGATCGGATCCTTCTTCTTCTGTTCCATGATCCGGTTCACCGCGCGGAGGAGGCGAGTCTTCGCGGCACCGGTCACGGCTTTCCCCTCGACCGCTTTCTTCAGTAACTGCGGCGTGATGGGTCGTCCGGAGCGGCGCTTCGGCGCACCCGGCTCCGGCGGCGGCGCCTTCACGTCCGAGCCCCGCGCGAGGCGTTTCTTCAGCCGCGCTGCACGGTCTTCCGGACGCATCGTCTCGAGCTTCCTCGAGGCGAACGTGATGCGTCGCGGGTCGATCTTCTGACTCTCCAAAAACTCAGCGAATTTCGATGCCATGGCTAAATAAAGCGCTCGGGGTCGGGCGAACGCGGGCGGACCCTAGCACACCATCTTTCCGATTTCAGACTCCGTTCGCTTGCTCCCGCTCGGCCGCGATCGGAGGGTCGCACCATGACCCACCCGAAGACGGCCCGCCCCTCCGTCGACTCGCGCGTCAGCGAAGCGGTCGCCGCGGTGCGCGCACGGGTCGACCTCGCTCCGTCGCTCGGCATCGTGCTCGGCTCGGGCCTCGGCGCGTTCGCCGATTCACTCGCGGGCACGCAAAAGCTCGCCGCTTCCGACGTTCCCCACTTCCATCCGACGACCGTCGAAGGCCATTCGGGCACGC
>Ga0265320_10001151_pt1 | contig 19447 bp, 18 predicted proteins | sample 4827metaG_FD_202087 | JGI IMG/M metagenome (GOLD analysis project Ga0265320, IMG submission 202087) | Rhizosphere microbial communities from Carex aquatilis grown in University of Washington, Seatle, WA, United States - 4-8-27 metaG | ecosystem: Host-associated > Plants > Roots > Rhizosphere >...
AGACCATAGCGGGCGCCGGCCACAACCCCCACATCGAGGCCCGGGAGGCCTTCGTCAGGGCCGTTTCCGGGGGCTGACGGCCCCCGAGGGCCGCTCTAGACGTCGGCCTCGACCCGCTCGGCGCTCAGGCGCTTCCAGCGGTCGAGGACCCGCCGGTGCATGTCGTCCAGCGTGAGCCCGTAGGCCGCACGCAGCGAATCGACGCCCGAGCCGTGCTCGACGAACTTGTCCGGCCAGCCGATCCGCTCGACGGCGGTCGGGCAGTCGGCCTCCTGGAGGGCCTCGAGGACCGAGCTTCCAAACCCCCCCGCGAGAACGTGGTCCTCCAGCGTGACGATGAGGGGCACGACGGCTGCCTGGCTCAGGAGAAGCGTCCTGTCGAGCGGGCGGACGAACCGGGCGTTCACCACGCCGACCGAGATGTTCTCCTCGGCCCTCAGCTTGTCCGCGATCAGCAGGGCATCGCGGACCATCGGACCGAGCGCCCAGAGCACGATGTTCGAGCCGTCCCTCAGGACCTCGGCGTGCCCGACCTCGAGGCGCTCCGGGCGGTCCTTCACCGTCACGCCCGTTCCGGCGCCCCGTGGGTAGCGGATGAACGCGGGTGTCCCGAGGTCGATTCCCGTGCGCAGCATGTCGACCAGCTCGTTCTCGTCCTTGGGCTGCATCAGCGTGACGTTCGGGACGCAGCGCAGGTACGCGATGTCGAACAGCCCGTGGTGCGTGGGCCCGTCGTTTGGCGAGAGGCCCGCGCGGTCCATGCAGAAGGTGACCGGCAGGTTCTGGAGCGCCACGTCGTGGATGATCTGGTCGTAGGCGCGCTGCAGGAAGGTCGAGTAGATGGCGCAGACGGGCCGCATGTCCTTGGCCGCCATCCCGGCCGCGAAGAGAACGGCGTGCTCCTCGGCGATGCCCACGTCGAAGAACTGCCGCGGCACCTCCGCGGCGAGCCTTGAGAGCCCCGTGCCGCTCGGCATCGCCGCCGTGATGCCCACGATGCGCGGGTCCTCCTTGGCGAAGCGCGCGAGCGCCTGCCCGAGCACGTCCTGGTAGGACGGGGGTGTGCCCGGCTTCGGCGCCACGGGGTCGCCCGTCACGGGGTCGAAGCCCCCGACGCCGTGGAACTTCTCCGGGGCGTTGAGGGCCGCCTCCAGCCCCTTGCCCTTCATCGTGATCACGTGGATCAGGACCGGGATGTCGCTCTGCTTGGCGAACTCGAGGTTCTTCTGGAGCTCGTCGAGGTTGTGGCCGTCGATGGGGCCGATGTAGCGCAGCCCGAACTTCTCGAAGAGGCTCGAATTCACAAAGAAGTCCTTGGTCTCGCGCTTCCATTTGACCCACAGCTGGTTCATCTCGTGGCCGTGCGGAAGCCCCACGAAGAACTTCTCAAGGTCGTGGTGGATCCGGTTGTAGGTCGAGCTCGTGCTCAGGCGGTTCAGGTACTTGGCCATGGCGCCCACGTTGCGGGCGATGGACCACTGGTTGTCGTTGAGGACCACGATGAGGCGCTTGGTCGACGTGACGACGTTGTTGAGCGCCTCGAGCGTGATGCCGCACGTGAACGCCGCGTCGCCGCAGACCGCGACCACGTGCTCGCCCGTCCCCTGGAGGTCGCGGGCCGTGGCCATCCCGAGGGCGGCGCTCAGCGCCGTCCCGGCGTGCCCGGCGCCAAAGGAGTCGTGCGGGCTCTCGCTGCGGTAGAGGAAGCCGCTGGCGCCGCCGCCGCGGCGCAGGTGCCGGAAGAACTCCCCCCCGCGGCCGGTCAGGAGCTTGTGGACGTATCCCTGGTGGGCGACGTCGAACACGAACGAGTCCCGCGGGGTGTCGAACACGCGGTGCAGCGCTATCGTGAGCTCGACGACCCCAAGGTTGGGCCCGACGTGGCCCCCCTGGGTCGCCGTGACCGAGATGATCTCGTCCCTGATCTCCTGGGCCAGGCGCGGCAGGTCGCCGGGAGCGAGGGCCTTCACATCGGCCGGTCCCCTGATTGCGTCAAGGAGTCGGGGTTTGGCGTCGCTCATTTAGCCCTCGCGCTCCGTCTCAAATTTCGTGAACACGACCCCGTCGCGTTCCTTCTTCAGCTGTTCTATCTTCAGTTCCGCCTCCTTTAGGCGGCTCTCGCAGTGCTTCAGCAACTTGTTGCCCTCCTCGAACTTGGCTAGGAGGTCCGCCAGCGGCACCTCGCCCGATTCCATGGATTCAACGATCGTCTCGAGCTTGGAGAGGGCCGATTCAAAAGAAAGCTTCACTTCCTTGGGTTCCACGGAACCCAAGATTGCTCCGCACCCCCCGCTTTTCAACCAATCTTTGGCGGGTGTGACCGCCATGCTTCGGGGCCTATTTCCCGGGCCCGACGGTGACGGGGATGCTGACCTCGCCGCTGCCGTAGCCCTTCAGGAAAAGGCTGCCGGCCCCGGGCTTCCCGCCCTCGACCGTCACGGAGGCCGACACATGGCCCTCCGGCACGATCACCTCGGACATGATCACGCTCTCGGGAACGTCGGTGGTGACGTCGAGCAGGAGCCCGCCCGCGGGCGCGGGGTGGGAGATCGTGAAGGTGAGGGTCTGTTTCTGGCCCGGCCCGAGCGTGAGGACGGCCGGGTCGACGGTCACGTCGCTCGCGTCAACCCGGAACGTGCCGACGACCGAGTTGCCCGCGGTGCTCGAGAGCGTGACCCTGTAGGTCCTGCCGGGGGTGAGCGCGGGGACGAAGAACCCGAGCGAGGTCGGCGACTCGTAGACCGTGCGCACGGCCGTGCCGTCGAAGCCGATCAGGTCCTGCGGCGTGAAGCCGCGGCCGAGGACCCCGATCCTCGCGCCAACAGGGCCGCGGTTGACCTCAAGCGACAGGACGTAGCGCCTGACGATGCTCGCGCGGGAGACCTCGGTGTAGGTCTCCCTGTCGGCGACCATGCCGTTGCCCTCGGTCGAATAGTTGACCAGGTAGTAGTAGCCGATGCTGTCCTGGCCCGTAGGAAGCTTGTAGTCGAACTCGTAGATGCCAGGGACAGAGTCGCTCTTCTTCATGTCGTGGCGCTCGGCTCCCACGACGATGTGGGGGGCGATGCTGTCCGGCACGACCGTGCTCGACTTGGGCGTCACGCGCAGCGTGAACGTGTAGATTCCCGACGGGTTCTCCGGCAGCGACGACGGCGTCAGGTTCGTCAGGCTCATCGTCGTGCAGCCGCACAGCAGCATCGTGGCGAGGGCCGCGCTGGAGGCGGGCAGGAATTGTCTCGCGAAGGAAATTCGTTTGAGGTCCATTTGGTTGATATTAATGAGCCCTGTCGCCGCAGAGGAGCAAGCCAAAGCTGAGCGGCCTGAACCGCTCGGGCTCTATGTCCACGTGCCGTTCTGCGCCTCGACCTGCGACTTCTGCGCCTTTTACCAGGTTAGTCCGACCGCCGAATCGGTGGAGTGTTTCGTGAATTGCCTCTCGGCCGAGGCCCGGCTCGTGATCTGGGACAGGCCCCTCTCGACCGTCTTCTGGGGCGGCGGGACGCCGGGACTCCTGTCGCCCGCCGACCTCGGGCGCGTGGCGCAGGTCGTCCATTCCCTTCCCCGGGGGGGGGCGCCGGCGGAATGGACGGTGGAGCTCGCGCCGGCCTCGGTGACGCGCGAGCGGCTCGCCGCGCTCCGGTCCGCCGGCGTGACCCGGGTGTCGCTGGGCGTCCAGAGCTTCAGGCCGGCGCTCCTTGAGGCCCTCGGGCGGGCGCACACACGGGAGCGGGTCTACAGGGCCTACGAGCGGGTCCGCGCCGCCGGGTTCGCCAGCGTCAACGTGGACCTCATGTTCGCCCTGCCGGGCCAGACGGCCTCCGAATGGGAGGCGGACATCGACGAGGCGGTCAGGCTGGCGCCCGACCACATCTCGACCTACTGCCTCACCTTCGAGGAGGACACCGCCCTCTGGGTGAAGCTCTCGCAGGGGAGGGTGCGCTTGGACGCGGAGAACGAGGCGCGGATGTACGAGCGCACATGGGAGAGGCTCGGGGCCGCGGGCTACGGGCAGTACGAGATATCGAACTTCGCCCGCCCGGGCCATGAGTGCGCCCACAACATCAACACCTGGAAGATGGGGGAATGGGCCGGCCTCGGGCCGTCCGCGGCGTCCCAGAAGGGAGGGTGGCGCGGGTCCAATATCGCGGACCTTTCCAGGTGGGCCGCCCTCGTCGGGCGGGGCGAGCGGATGACCGAGGACCGCACGGCGCTGACCGCGGCGCTCCTCGCGGAGGACGCCCTCGTCTTCGGCCTTCGGATGAACGCGGGCGTGGACCTCGGGCGCCTGCGCGCCCGCTGCCCGGGCGCCCCGTGGGACAGGGTCGGGGCGCTCATCGACCGGCTCGCCGCCGAGGGCCTGGCCGTCCTGGAGGGGGGGCGCGTCCGCCTCGAGCCCCGGGGCCGTCTCCTTGCCGACTCGGTCGGGTCGGAGATCATGGTCGCCTTCGGGCAGCCGGCCGCCGCCGTCGCCTGCTGAGAAGCGGCTAAGCCGCGGCCTGCTTCCCGATCACGTGGGCGAAGAACGCGTCCCGGCGGGTCCGGGCGAGGCCGAGGTCCTTGGTCCCGAGCGAGCGGCGGATCCTTTCCTTCGTGAACGGCGTAGGGTGCACCGTGTAGTGCAGGAACCAGGTCCCGTGGTTGTTCCAGAGGTGGTGGTTTGGGTTGTCCGCGGTTATGCGGATCCCGGAGTGTTCGGCTGTGCTTGTCATGATGCGTGATGTTCTTTGTGGATTTGATCGCGCAGCAGGGCTGAAAGCAAAAGACCGACCTGGGCATCAGGTCGGTCATCGCTTTCGGGAGCGTTTTAGTTCGAGGCCTTTCGGCCCCGCACATCCGGGCTTTCACCCGTTCCACCGTGGCCGCTCCCGGCCCGGTTGGCAGAACCGGCTTTTGAGGGCCGGCTCGTTCCTGATGCGCCGGGAATCATGAAAATCGCGGTCGATCCGTCCAGAGTATTTTTTCGATTAGGGCTTGGTTTATTGCAACTCGTTGGTTATCAGTTTGAAATCATACGCCCCAGAACCCCGATCCATTGATGCCCACGCCTCGGGTCACAGTCGCCGTCATCACCCACAATCGCTCCTCGTACCTGAGGGAGGCGCTGGCCGGACTGGTGCGACAGGACTACCCGGCCGGCTGCTGGGAACTCCTTGTGATCGACAACAACTCGACGGACGACACCCGCGACGTTGTCGCGGCCTTCATGGCGTCGACACCGCCGCCGCGCTGGATCCTCGAGGAGCGGGCTGGCCTTGACCACGGCCGCAACCGTGCGATCGACGAGGCCCGCGGCGAGGTGGTCGCGCTCGTGGATGACGACATCATCGTCGAGCCCGACTGGCTCGTGCAGCTCGTGGGCCCGTTCTCGGGGCAGACGCAGCGCTCGATCGGGGTGGTCGGCGGGGAGGTTGTCCCGGTCTTTCCCGACGGCATTCCCGACTGGCAGAGGGGCGCCCACAGGCCGCTCGGGTTCCGGAAGGATACGGGCCCCCTGCCGCCGGGCCAGGCGCCCATGGGCGCCAACTTTGCCTTCCCCAAGTGGGTGTTCGAGCGCTGCGGCAGGTTTGACACGGACCTGGACCGTAAGGGGGCCGCGCTCTTCGGCGGCGGGGACAGCGAGATGATCCGGCGAGTCAGGGCGGCCGGCCTTGAGGCCTGGTTCGTGCCCGGGGCGAAGGTCCTCCACCAGATCCCGGCCGGCAGGCTCACGCTGCGCTACGCCCTGCGCCATGCGTTCGACTCGGCCCGCTCCCGCGTGGTCGACCGCGCGCGTGTCCTGCGAGAGTCGCGCCGCTCGCCCGTTCCATTCCTCGCGTCGAGAGCGTTGGGCAGCGCCCTCAAGCTCGCCGGGTTCCTCGTTCTTTCCGGGGCCTATTCCGTGGCGCTCCGCCGGGGCCGGGCCAAGCGGGCGCTCGTCCGCGCATGGCGGTGCTGCGGATACCTGTATCAAATCGCTCGCTCTGCCGTCGGAAAGGTCTGAGCCTTTCCCGCTGAGCACCGCCATGGCGTCCAAACCACCGGTATCCGTTTTCATCCTCTCGAGGAACGAGGAGCTGAAGATAGGTCCGGCCCTGGAAAGCGTCTCCTGGGCCGCGGAGATCGTCCTGATCGACTCGTCCAGCACGGACAGGACGCTCGAGATCGCATCGGGCCGCGGCGCCAGGGTCGTCCAGGTCGAATGCAAGAGATTCGGCGAGCTGCGGCAGGCCGGGATAGAGCACACGACGCAGCCCTGGATCTTCAGCCTCGATTCGGACGAGCGCTGCACGCCCGAGGCCAGGGACGAGATTCTCCGCATCGTCGCCGACCCGGCTTCGGCCGACGCCTACCTCGTGCCCCGGCGAAACATCCTCCTCGGCCGGACGATCCGCCACGGCGGGTGGTTCCCCGACTACCGCCAGCCGCAGCTGTTCAGGCGCGGCCGCATGACCTACACGGCCTCCGACGAGGTGCACGAGGGCTGGGTGCTCGACGGGCGCCTGGGAACGATGCGGAGCGCGATCATCCAGATTCCCTACGCGACGCTGTCCGAGGCCATCTCGAAGATGGACCGCTACACGTCGCTCGGCGTCGCGAAGCAGGAGCGTCAGGGGGTGTCGGCGGGCTTTGGCAAGGCGTATTTCCGGGCCTCATGGGCCTTCTTCAAGGCCTACGTCCTGCAGCTCGGATTCCTTGACGGCGGACCGGGCCTGGTCATCGCCGTCCTCAGGTTCGAGAACTCGTTCTACAAGCACGCGAAGCTGGTCGAGCACCGGCTCCCGCCCCGGGACGGCGCCTAACCCAGGACGACGCCCCTGGCCTTCGCGGCCCGGATGAGGGCGTCCGCCATGTCGGACGGCGTCACGGCGACCTCAATCCCGCATTCCCCAAGGATCGCGATCTTGGCCGCCGCCGTGTCCGCCGCGCCGCCGACGATCGCGCCGGCGTGGCCCATGCGCCGGCCCGCGGGGGCCGTCGATCCCGCGATGAAGCCCGCCACGGGCTTCCTGCAGTTGGCCTTGATCCAGCGCGCGGCCTCGGCCTCGGCGTTGCCGCCGATCTCCCCGATCATGATTATCCCAAGGGTCTCCGGGTCGTCGTTGAACATCCGGATCACGTCCAGGTGCGACGTCCCGTTGACCGGGTCCCCGCCGATCCCGACGCTGGTGCTCTGGCCTATGCCGCGGACCGTGAGCTGGTAGACCGCCTCGTAGGTGAGCGTGCCCGAGCGCGAGACGACGCCGACCCGGCCCTTCTTGTGGATATAGCCGGGCGCGATCCCGATGCGGCAGCCGCCGAACGACTTCTCGCCGGGACCGGGCGCCACGATCCCCGGGCAGTTGGGGCCGAGGAGGCGCGTCCTCCTGCCGGCCATCGCCCGCTTCACCCGCACCATGTCCCGGATCGGTATCCCCTCGGTGATCGCAACCGCGAGGTCGAGGCCGGCATCGACGCACTCGAGGACCGCGTCGGCAGCGAACGGCGGCGGGACGAAGATGGCCGAGACCATCGCGCCCGTCGCGCGCGAGGCGTCCGCGACGGAATTGAATACGGGGACCCGGTGCGAGCCGTGCTCGAAGAACTGGCCGCCCTTGCCCGGGGTCACGCCCGCGACGACCTTCGTGCCGTAGTCGAGGGAGAGCGCCGCGTGGCGGCCGCCGAAGTCGCCGGTGATGCCCTGAACGAGGATCGGGGTCTCTTGAGTGATGAGAATCGCCATATGGGATCAGGCTTTGCGTTTGTGAAAGATGATGGGGTGGCCGTCCGGCGAGTTGATGCCGAACATCCGGCAGGGCGGAAATTCCTGGGGTTCAATGGTGAGCGCAATCCCGGCCGCCTTTACCGCCGCCAGCGCTTGGTCAAGGTCCGCGACCTCGAGGGCGAGGCTCGTTCCCCCGCTTCCGGATGAGGGAAATGCGTTCGTGACCGCGAGAGCGGACCCCGCGATGTCGTATTCGATCCACCAGTTGCCCGGATGGAACTCGATCTGAAGCAGTATCTTTAGCCCCAGAAGCGTTTCGTAGAAGGCGCGCGCGCGGGCGATGTCGGCCACCGGGTGGGACACGAATGCGATTTCCTTGATCTTGATGCTCATAAAGGAGGGGGCCGATGGGTGACGGGCTTCGTGCCGCTGAATGGACGCATGGAGTGGCCGCAATTCAACGAGTTTCGCCGGCGCGCCTCTTCGTGAATGGCCTTACCCGCGGCCAATGGCAATGCGACGTGCCCAACCGTCGGCCAGGATTGCTGCTCTTCCCAGTGATCATGCGCACCAAAGAGAATGGCGATCGATGCGCAGATGGCAATGGATTAGGGTGGAGGCTTCAGAAGGGATCGGGCCTCAGACAGGCACGGGCCGGCCGGCCGGGCCTCATCGAGTGCGCGGCGCACGATCGACATCAGGGTCTCGGCTGCAAACGGCTTGGCCAGATACGTCGTCGCGGACGTCTCAAGTGCCGCGTCGCGTTGCCTGTCCGCGCCGCTCATGATGACGACGGGCAGCGCGGGGTTCCGTCGGCGCAGAGCGGCGATCAGCGCATTGCCGCCCAGTATCGGCATGTCACTGTCAGTGAGCAGGAGTCGCACCTCGTCGGCGCGCGGCCCGAAGAGCGCGATCGCATCCGCCCCGTCGCTCGCCGTGACCACACGGTAGCCCTGCCGGATGAGGATCTTTGCGCTGACCTCGCGCACCGATTCCTCGTCATCGACCACGAGGATCAGTTCGCCCTCGCCTCGCAGCGCGAGCTTGCTGGGCGCGTCCGCTTCGCCACCGACCTTGTTTCCGGCGACGACGGCCGGCAAATAGACAGTGAATGATGTGCCGTGGCCGGCCCCTGCCCCGGGGGAGGTCTGCACGGCCACGAAGCCATCATGCTGGCGCACGATGCCGCGCACCGTGGAGAGGCCGAGACCGGTGCCCTTGTCCACGGCCTTGGTCGTGAAGAACGGCTCCCACATCCTCTCCAGCACCTCGGGCGGAATCCCTGTGCCTGTGTCGCGCACCTCGACCGCGAGGAAGTTGCCGGGGCGTCCGTCCGGGAGCTTCGCAGCCTCCGCGGCATCGAGCGTGCGGTTCGCCGCAATGATCGCCAGCTTGCCGCCCTGCGCCATCGCGTCGCGCGCGTTGATAAAAAGATTCATGAACACCTGATTGATCTGCGTCGGGTCGCCCGGCACGAGCCACAGATCGTTGGGCAGATGGGACTCGATTTCTATCGATTTCGGGAAGGTGGTTGTGGCGAGGTCGATTGCTTCCCGCAACACGTGGCGGACCTGCACGTGCACGTTCTGGCTGATCGAGCCTTGGGCGAACGAAAGCATCTGGCGGACGAGGGCCGCGCCGCGCTCCGAGCATTGCTCGATGATGTCGAGCATGCGCTGCCCTCCGGGGGCGCTCACCTGCGGTCGCAGCAGCGGACCAGCCAGGAGGATCGGAGCGAGCGCGTTGTTGAAATCGTGCGCGATCCCGGCGGCAAGCATCCCTAGGTTCTGGACCCGTTGCACGCGCAAGGCCTGCTCCTCCAACAGCTTCTTCTCGGTGATGTCCTCCCTGATGGAGATGAAGCGGCTGATCTGGCCGCGCTCGTCCCGCACCGGGGTGATGGTCTGGAATTCGGTGTATATGGAGCCATCCTTGCGCCGGTTGACCACCTCGTCTTTCCAGACCTTTCCGGCTAGAACCGTCGTCCACAAGTTCTTGAAAAATGAATCGTTGTGGCGTCCCGATTTGATCAGTTCCCGCGGATTGTGCCCGATGGCTTCCGTGGCGCTGTAGCCCGTGAGGGCGCAAAATGCCGGATTGACCCACTCGATCATGCCTGCGCGGTCGGAAATGCTGATGGCGTTGGCGGCGGACTCCAACGCGGAGGCTTGCAGGCGCAGGAGCGCCTCCATCCGGACGCGCTCGGCGATTTCGTGGGTCAATGACTGGTTGGCGTTCTCCAAAAGCGCCGTGCGCTCGCTCACCTTCTGCTCCAAGCGTTCGTTCGCCTGGTACAGGATCTTTTCCACCTGTTTGCGTTCCCCTGCATTCCGCTCCAGCACCTTGGCCGTCCTCCAGATGAGGATCATCAGCGCGAGGCTGCCGGCCACCTCCGCTACCCCTGTGCCATAGGCGTGGTTGAAGAACCCCGCGTGCTCGCCTTGAAGCTCGAGCGCGTCGAACGCCAACGGCAGCACCAACACCGCCAACAGCAATCGGCGGATGACCACGCCACTCGGCAGTTCACTGATGATGGATCGCATCAGGCCGGCCTCGGGCCGCGCGCATAGCACGCCCGTTCCCAGCGCCACAGACGCCACCGCAGCCGCAACCCCGATCGACGAAAGGTGGTCGAGCTTGTAGAATCCAACGGTCCCGTAGACATACCCAATCAGGTTGAACAGGCCCATCATCGCAACCAGCACCACGGAAGCCTGCGCCACCACCACCATCCGCGGTCGTGTCATCCAGCACAGCGCCGCCCCAAGCAGCGCTAGGTTCAACGCGGTCTCAGGCGCCATCCGCCCGGGGTTCGATGTATTGATCTCGACGCTGGTTCCACGGCCGAGCAGTTGGTCAATGCCCAGATCCATGCCCAGCAGATATTCGGTCAACGTCGCCGCGCCCAGCGCAGCCACCGCCAGCGCGCAGCCGAGAGCGACCCGTTGCCGCAGAACCGCGGTCGCGGGCACGGCCAAAAGCCACAGCGCCAGCGAGGCCATGGCTAACCCCACGGCGGCATTTGCGTTCATCGGCACGTTGCTGGACATCACCGCGCTTGCGTGGAGCGGGTTCTCCAGCGCCCTGGCCGCGAGGACCAGCGCGGCGAGCACGAACACGCCGATCGCGAGCGCTCGGCTCAGCCACAACGCATGGCTCGGCGTGAAGCGTGGGATTTGCAGCTTCAAGGCGTCATGCTAACGCCTTTTCTTTGCGAAAGCAATTTTGGTTCTTCGCTGCGCGACCTATAAGCCCCGCTTCAGCCTCCTACGCATGTCATTGCCAATAATGACATAACGCATGCGATGCCCAATGCGGCCTCCGGCTGGGCTTCTCCCCTAGTGCCGCCGGAGGGGCCGGACCGGGAGCTCATCCGACCTATGCCACGAGCTTCACGATCTTCTGGGCGGCGTCGGCCATGGAGTCGCCGGAGACGATGGCGAGGCCGGAGGCGGCGAGCGCCGCCTTGCCGGCCTCGACGTTGTTGCCCTCCAGGCGGACGACGAGCGGCAGCTTCAGGCCCACCTCGCGGACCGCCGCCACGATTCCGGTCGCGATCACGTTGCAGTCCATGATCCCGCCGAAGACGTTTACGAGGATCCCCTTAACATTGGGGTCCCCCAAAATGATCTTGAAGGCCGCGACCACCTGGCTCGTGGACGCGCTTCCCCCCACGTCGAGGAAGTTGGCCGGGCTGCCGCCGAAGTACTTGATGATGTCCATCGTGCTCATCGCGAGCCCGGCACCGTTGACAAGGCACGCGATGTTGCCGTCGAGCGCGATGTAGCTCAGCGCATGCTTCGAGGCCTCGGTCTCCTTCGGATCCTCCTCGTTCAGGTCGCGCAGCGCGACGATCTCCGGGTGGCGGTACAGCGAGTTGTCGTCAAAGGACACCTTCGCGTCGAGCGCGAGGACCTCGCCCGCAGGGGTCGTGACCAGCGGGTTCACCTCCACCATCGCGGCGTCGGTCTCCCAGTACATGGCGAAGAGGGAGCGTATGAGTCGGGAGGCGTTCTTTGCCTCCGTGGCGGCGAGCCCAAGCTTGGTCACGAGCTCGCGGATCTGGTAGTCGGCGAGGCCGTAGGCCGGGTCGACGATGACCTTGAAGATCTTGTCCGGCGTCTCGCGGGCGACCTTCTCGATCTCCACGCCGCCCTCGGTCGATGCGACGATCACCGGGCGCGACGCGGCGCGGTCCAGGAGAATCGCCAGGTAGAACTCCTTCTTGATGTCATTAGCGACGGTGAAATAAACGGTCTGGACCTTCCGGCCGGCCGGTCCCGTCTGCGCGGTGACCAGCGTGTTGCCGAGCATCCTGGCGGCGGCCTCCTTCGCTTCGGACTTCGTCTTGCAGAACTTGACGCCGCCCTTGTACCCGTCGGTGAACACGCCCTTGCCGCGCCCTCCCGCGTGGATCTGGGACTTCACCATGGTCGGGCCCTCGGGGAGGGCGGCTAGCGCGTTGATGAAGTCCTCGGGCGTCTTGGCGGCGGCGCCCTTGGGGACCGGCACGCCGAATTTCTCTAAGAGGGCCTTCGCCTGGTACTCGTGAATGTTCATATCCGGTCCGTCGAGGTGTGTCAGATTTGGATGCGAAGAGACATATAAAAAGCATTCACGCCAGCCTCCAGAACTCAAACGGGGCATCGCTGAACCCGCGAAGCGCGGCGGCGTCGCGCCGGGCGCCCAGCCCCGACCCGGAGTCCGCAAGGAGCGCCGCCACCTCCGGGTCCTGCAGGACCTGGGGGGAGGCGACGATGTCCGAGCCCGAGGAGAGCCCGCAGAGCCGGGAGCAGACGTTCACGGTCGTTCCGAAGTAGTCCAGCCGCTCGTTCTGGCTGATGGCGAGGCAGGGGCCCTGGTGGATGCTGCACTTGAGGGCGAACGCCGCCTGCGCCTTCTCCGGCGCGGAGAGGGCGGCCTGGGCCCTCCTCATCGCCCGCAGGGCGGAGGCCGGGTGGGTGAAGACCGCCATGACGGCGTCCCCCATCGTCTTCACGATTCCGCCTCCCTCGGCCGCGACCTCGGCCTTGATCGTGTCGAAGTGGCTCAGGACCCGCCCGAAGGCGGGGGCGTCGCCGATCTCGGTGTAGAGCCGCGTCGAGTTCTTCAGGTCCGTGAACACGATCGTAATCACCCCCACGGAGATCCTCTCGCCCTGGCGAAGGATCTCCCGCGCGAACAGGTCGCGGAAGACCTGCCGCGAGGTCACCGCGGCGGCCGTCACGGACTGGTCGCTCCACGCGACCCTCTCGATCACCGCCAGGCGCTCAAGGCGGTCGATGTTGACGACATTGAGGATCCCGTCCGGCGCGACGACCGGCTCGTCCGCGGGCATGGCGTCCGGCCCCACGTCCATCCGCACGGAAGGGGATCCGCCGTTCTCGATGCGGAACGCCTGCTGGACCGCGACGCCCTGTGTGCGCACGCGGTACCGGCCCTCCGGGAAGGACATCGCGACGTAGAGGCTTTCCCCGGGACCCAGGCGCTTCTGCGCCACGATGTGCGGTGTGATCTGGGGGCCCCCGAGGCAGTACTCGGCACGGGACACCCGCCTGACCCTCGGGTTGGGAACGAAGGTGAGCTCGACCGACTGGTCGAAGTTCACGGTGAAGTCGATGCCGCAGGAATCGCAGTGCGCCTCGCTTGAGACGCCGGAAAGGCCCGACCTAGGCTGCCTGGAGCCGCGGCAATGGGGGCAGAGGACCTCCCAGCTCAGGTCCAGCATCCCCGCGCGCGTCGCATGGAGGAAGAGATCCAGCGTCTCCCGCCTGTCGGCGCTCCACTCGTCCGCGATCGCGTAGGGCCGCATCTTCGAGACCGAGAGGTCGTCCGCCGACGACACGTAGGAGCCCAGGCGCTCGACCAGCGGCGCCGGCTGCCTGGCCTCGGCGATGAGCCTTGAGGTCAGCGAGGCGAGCCTTAGCGGGGCCTTCCCGCCCTGCGGCGACGCATGGCCCGGGGGCGGAGCGGCCGGCTTCCCGAGCGCGAGCAGGTCGTAGTCCCGGAACACCCGCTCGGTGACCCGGCGCATGCGCAGGCCGATCGCGACGGGTACGATCAGGGCCCCGAGGAGGTTCAGCGGCGTGGCCCGTATCTCGTACACCATCGTCGTTCCCCCGCCGGGCCCGGCCGAGAGTTCGCAAGACTGGATCAAGCGGACCAGGGGGCCCCTTGAGAACCTGCGGTCGACCGCAAAACGCACCGGCTGGACCCACTCGAACTCGCGCTCCTCCCACTCGCCCACGATCCCCATGTACTTGGAGCGCAGCCTCCGCAGCCCCGGCTCCGGCGCGGGCCCGCCCGCCTCGGGAGCCCGCACCTCGAAGGGCGGGAATCCGCAGTCCCGGTTAAACCGGTCGGTGTTTGAGACGAGCGGCCAGAGCGCCTCGGGAGGCGATCTGAAGTCCCAGGTCCAGCGGTAGTGCGTCTCTGAATACCGCACGTGCTCACTTCGCGAGCAGCTGCCTCGCGAGAAACGCCGCCTGGAGGGCCGAGAGCTCCTTCAGTCCCTTCTGCGCCATCGCGAGGAGTTCGTTGAGCTGCTCGTGGCTGAAGGTCGCCTCCTCGCCCGTTCCCTGCACCTCGACGAACCTGCCCTGGCCCGTCATGACGACGTTGAAGTCGACCTGCGCGTCCTTGTCCTCGACGTAGGCCAGGTCGAGGAGGCCCTCCCCGCCGAAGAGGCCCACGCTGACGGCGGCCACAGAGTCGATGAGCGGGCTTTCCCTGAGCACGCCCCCGTCGATGAGCCTCTGGACCGCGAGCCGCGCGGCGACATAGGCGCCCGTGATCGAGGCGGTCCGCGTGCCGCCGTCCGCCTGGAGCACGTCGCAGTCGAGCCAGAGCGTGTTCTGGCCCAGCTTGTCCAGGTCGATCGTTGCGCGCAGCGAGCGGCCGATGAGCCGCTGGATCTCGACCGTCCTGCCGTCCAGCCTGCCCTTGTTGATGTCGCGCGCCTTCCGCTCGTGGGTCGAGTAGGGGAGCATCGAGTACTCCGCGGTGAGCCAGCCCCCCTTTACGCCCTGCTGCTTCATCCAGGTCGGGACGCCGGGCTCGATCGTCGCGGCGCAGATCACCTGCGTGGAGCCGTATCGGACCAGGACCGAGCCGGTCGCGTGAGGGGCGAAATTGGCCTCGAATGAGACTGGTCGGAGCTGGTCGGCTTTGCGCCCGTCGGGGCGTTCGGTGTTGGGCATGATCTATTCCGGATTGAGGCGGCCGGGGGCGCGCTCCTCGCGCTCCATGGGCTTAATCTTCAGGCGCTTCGCGGGACTGTCCTCTGACATGAAGGCGATCAGCCGGTCGTTGAAGTCCTTCGCCGGATCGTGCCCCATCCGCTTGAGCGCCTGGGTGAGCGCGGCGACCTCGACCAGCCTCGCCATGTCGCGCCCGGGCCGCACGAAGAGCTCGATGTGGGGCAGCTTCATCCCGAGGATCTCATAGGTGTTCTCCTCGAGGCCCGTCCGCTCCTCGACGCAATCCGGGGTCCATTCGTGCAGGGACACCACAAGGTCGATGCGCTTCTCGAGCCGGATCGACTTAACGCCGAACATCTCCGCGATGTTGATGATCCCGATCCCCCGGCACTCCATGTAGCCGCGGTTCAGGGCCCGGCTCGAGGCCATCAGCTCGCGCTCATCGAGCAGCTTGATGATCGTCAGGTCGTCCGCCACGAGGGAATGGCCGCGCTCGATGAGCGCGAGGGCGCACTCGCTCTTTCCCACTCCGGAGTCCCCCCGCAGCATCACCCCGACGCCCTTCACGTCGAGCGTCGTGGCATGCTCGATGGAACTGGGGGCGAACTCGTTGTCGATGCAGAGCGTCGCCAGGTTCACGAGGTTCATCGTGATCAGCGGGGTCTTGAAGACCGGGAGGTTCATCTCCGAGGCGACCGTCAGCATCGCCTGGGTCGGGTTGTAATTGCGCGTGAGAATGACGCAGGGGACGCTCCGCTTCGCCATCTCCTTGAAGATCATGGTCTGGTCCAGCTGGCTGCGCGTCTTCAGGTACGTCATCTCCGCCGCGCCTATGACCTGTATCCTCTTGTTGGCAAAATACTTGAAGAACCCGGTGAGCGCGAGCGCCGGGCGGTTGATGCTTCCCTCGCGGATCAGCCTGTGGAGCCCCGCGTCGCCCGTCACGAGCTCCATCTTGAGCTTTTCGCGGTAGGTGTCGTAGAAGTGGGCGACAGTGATGCCGTGGATGGCCTTCTGCATACCCCGATTCCTGCACATTAGGGAGGGGGAACGCACGGAAAAACGGGGGCCGGGCCAGGACTCCCTTCTCAGCCCGTCAGGCCCGGCACAACCCGCCCCGGCCCTCCCGCGCGGGGCGCCTTGCATCCGGGATTCCGCTACCAGGGCCGCCCCGGCGCGCTTGCCGGCTCAGAGGTTGAAATCCTCGCCGAGGTAGAACTTCCGGGCCTTCTCGTCCTTGATGAGGAATTCGCCGGTGCCTTCCGTGAGCACCTTGCCCTTGTGGATCAGGTAGCCGCGGTCGACGATGCGCAGAGTCTCCCGCACGTTGTGGTCGGTCACCACGACGCCGATGCCCCTTTTCTTCAGCTGGAGGATGATCCGCTGCACGTCGGCCACCGAGATGGGGTCAATCGCGGCGAACGGCTCGTCCATGAGCAGGAAATGGGGGCGTGTCACGAGCGCCCGCGCGATCTCGAGCCGGCGCCGTTCGCCCCCCGAGAGCGTGTAGGCCTTCTGCCGCGCGACCTGCCCCAGGCCGAGCTCCTCGATGTGCTCGCGCATGCGGGCCTTCCTCTGCCTGCGCGGGACGTGGACGGCCTCGAGGATCGCCGTGATGTTCTCCTCGACCGTGAGCTTCCTGAAGACCGAGGGCTCCTGGGGGAGGTAGCCGATGCCCCGCCTTGCGCGCTGGTGCATCTTCAGGTGGGTGATCTCCTCGCCGTTGAGGAGCACGCGGCCGAGGGTCGCGGGGATGAGGCCCACGATCATGTAGAACGTCGTCGTCTTGCCGGCGCCGTTCGGCCCGAGGAGCCCGACGACCTCGCCCCCGTTCATCCGCAGGTCGACGCCGTCGACGACCGCCCGGTGCCCGTAGGTCTTCACCAGGCCTTCGGTGACGATCGATGTGGTGTCCATCTTATTTCGGGCTCGGGGGCTTTTCCGTCGGGAAGCCCAGGTCCTTGATGGGCGGCAGCGAAATGTGCGAGCGCTGGGACGGCGTGCCCTCGATCACCGCCCTGCGCTGTCCCCTGTACAGGACCATCCGCGGCCCGGTCGCCTCGTAGTGCTCGCTCTCGATCTTCACCACCGGGTTTTCGGTGAGGACGATCCTGTCCTCGCCCGGGAACACCTCGGCGCGGCCGCACGTGGCGACCCGGTCCCCCTGGACGATCCTGACGTGCCCCGTTGCGAGCATGTACTTGAACTTGTTGTATTTCCCGATGGTCGCCGCCTTGTCGCCCAGGCGCATCGATATGACCTTCAGGAAGTCGCAGTTCAGCTTGATGTCATTGCCCGCGGCCACGACCTGGTCGTTGAAGGTGAACGTGGTCTCGGTGTCCGTGCTGACCGACTCGAACAGCCCGGAGCAGTCGATGGTCGTTTCCGGCGGCTCGGCCGCCCGCGCCGCGGTCAACGCAAACAGGGTCGCCGTCGCTAGAAGGGGTGCGAGTCTCATTTGAGCATGTCGGGCAGAGCCGAGCGGAACACTACATGGGTGCGCCGATAAATGAGAACTTTTTTCTCGTTGTAGTTGTAGCTCCACCCCTCGCCCCTCACGTCGACGTCGTCGCGGACGAGGCGGACGGACCCGTCGCCCCGCACGACCTTCTCGTTGAGCAGGAACGACGCCTCCGGGCTCACGAGCACGGAGTCGACCCTGGCGTCCGGGGATCCGGAGAACACGGTGACGTTCATCCCCGTGACGTCGATCCGGTCCGAGCTGACCGGGCGGACCTCGTCGCCGCGGAGCGTCACCTGGCGATAGCCCTCCTTGGTGAACAGCGGGAGCGTCCAGTTGCGCGCGGGCGGCGCCGCGGCAATCTCCTGGGCGGGCCCGCGCGGGACGAATGCAAGGAGCGCGATCCCACCGAGGCCGATCCTTTGAAGCCGGTTCACAATGCCTTCGTACGCCGCCGCGCCTTTGGGTTCCCGGACGGCTTGGAGCGGGCGGCCAGCATGAGGTCGCACACCTCGCGGACGGCCCCGAATCCTGCCTGCCTTCGGGTGACATAGTCCGCGGACGCGGTCGCCGCCGGGAGGCCCGTGGGGACCGAGATTCCGATCCCGGCGGCGGAGATGGCCGGCGCGTCGATGAAGTCGTCGCCCATGTAGGCGCAGTCGCGAAGCGCGATCTTCAGCTCTGCCGCCAGGGCGGACAGCGCCGTGAGCTTGTCATGCCGGCCCTGGATCAGGTGCGGGATCTTGAGCTCGGCCGCGCGCAGGGTGGTCGCCGCGGAGAGCCGGCCCGAGATCCATGCCAGCTCGATGCCCTGGCCGCGCAGGAGCAGCAGGCCGAGCCCGTCGGTGATGCAGAACCTCTTGGCCTCGGTGCCGTCGGAGGACACAGAGACCGTCCCGTCGGTCAGGATCCCGTCCACGTCCATCGCGAAGAGGCGGATGCGGGCCCAGGCGCTGCGCGGGATCGGGGCCTTCTTCACAACATCCATCCCGTGATTAGCTGGATCACGCTGTCCTTGGTCGGCCGGAACACGGTCTCGAGCTCCGGGGCGAAGGGCACGGGCAGGTCGAGCGCGGCGATGCGAAGCGGCGGCGCCTTGAGCGGTGTCCGGCTGTTCTCGGTGATCCTTGAGACGACCTCCGCGCCAAATCCGTGGGTCCTGCGGCCCTCGTGGAGAACGATGAGCCTGCCCGTCCGCGCCACCGAGGGCGCGATCTCCGAAAGATCGAGCGGCGAGAGGCACCTTAGGTCAAACACCTCGATGGCCACCTCGTACTCGGAGGCGAGGTAGTCGCACACCTCTCCCGCGAGCTGCACCATCTCGCCGTACGTAACAAGCGTCGCGTAGCCGCCCTCTCTGACGCGCTTGGGATGCCAGACGTCGCGGTAGGCGGGGTCCCACGCGAGCGGGTGCTTGCCCCGGCGGTAGAGGCCCTTGTGCTCGAAGAGGATGACCGGATTGTTGTCCTCGCATGCGGCCAGGAGGGCGTTGAAGGCGTCCTGGGGATTGCTCGGGTAGAGGGCCTTGATCCCGGGCATCGAGAGGAAGAACGACTCGAGCTCCTGCGAATGGAACGACCCGAAGGTGAGGCCGCCGCCGCAGGGCATCCTGAGGACGAGCGGGCAGGGCGCGCCCGAGCGGAAGTGCATGGTCGCCGCGTTCAGGGTGATCTGGGTCATCGCCTCCGTCGCGAAGTCGGCGAACTGGAATTCCTCGATGGGCCGGTGGCCGGCCAGCGCCAGGCCGATCGCGTACCCCGTGCACGTGCTCTCCGCCAGCGGCGTGTTGAAGACCCTGGGCCGGCCGAATTCCTTGAAGAGATTCTCCGTCACCTTGAACGCGCCGCCGTAGGTCGCGATGTCCTGCCCCATCACGATCGACTCGGGCCGCTCGGTGAGCACCTTGCGGATCGCGCGGTTGAGCGCCTGGGCCATAGTGACGCTCTCGGGCTCCGAGGGCTCCCCGCGCCACGGGAAGGGCTCCGGGACGGGGGCGAAGAGCCCCGCCTCCATGCCCTCCGGGCTCGGGCGCGGGACGGCGATGGACACCTTGACGCATTCCTCAATGAAGGCCCCGATCTCGGAGTCGACTGCCTCCAGCCGGTC
>Ga0265320_10001153_pt1 | contig 19419 bp, 14 predicted proteins | sample 4827metaG_FD_202087 | JGI IMG/M metagenome (GOLD analysis project Ga0265320, IMG submission 202087) | Rhizosphere microbial communities from Carex aquatilis grown in University of Washington, Seatle, WA, United States - 4-8-27 metaG | ecosystem: Host-associated > Plants > Roots > Rhizosphere >...
GCACGGAGTCGAGCTTGTCGCCGCTCGCGAGACCGATGACGCGCGCGCCGATCGCTTTCGCGATTTGAACCGCCGCGAGCCCGACGCCGCCCGCCGCCGCAGTGACCACGACGGTTTCGCCCGCTTTGGCCACGCCACGCTGGACGACCGCCGCGTACGCCGTCCCGTACACGATGGGAAAACCGGCTGCCTCTTCGAACGACATGCCGTCGGGGATCGGTTGCAAGACGTCGACCGGCGCCCGCGCGCGCTCGGCGAACCCACCGTGCCCGAGATAACCCATGACGCGATCGCCGACGCGCACGCCGGACACGTCCGTGCCCACGGCGCTCACGACGCCCGCGATCTCCCCCCCAGGAGAAAACGGAAACGGCGGCTTCTCCTGATATTTCCCCTGAACGATCAGGGTGTCGAAAAAGTTCACGCCGGCGCCGCGCACGTCGATCAAGGCTTCGCCGGCTCCGATGACCGGCTCGGGCGCGTCGCGCACGGTGAGCTCGCTCGGAGTTACGAAATGATCGACCACGACGGCGCGCATGACCCCTCCCTAACAAAAACCTGCTCCGGCGTCGCGCTCGCTTTGGTAAGCATGGCCCATGAAGGCAATCGTCATCGTCGAGCCGGGCGGTCCGGAGAAGCTCGAGCTTCGCGAGGTCGCGGCGCCGGCCCTTCGTGACGGCTGCGTGCTGGTCGACGTGAAGGCCACCGCGTTGAACCGCGCCGATCTACTCCAACGACGTGGGTTCTACCCGCCGCCCAAGGGAGAGACCGACATCCTCGGGCTCGAGTGCGCGGGCGTCGTCGCCGAGCTCGGCGCGGGGGTGAGCTCGGTCGCGCCGGGCGATCGCGTCATGGCGCTCCTTCCGGGCGGCGGTTACGCCGAACGCGTCCTCGTCCCGGAAAAAATGCTCATCCCCATTCCGGCCAATCTCAGCTTCGAACAGGCGGCGGCCGTGCCCGAGGCGTTTCTCGTCGCGCGCGAGGCCCTGTTCACCCTCGGCCGAATGCGAGCGAATGACGTCGTGTTGATTCACGCCTCGGCGGGCGGCGTCGGCTCCGTCGCGGTCCAGCTCGCCAAACAGGCCGGCGCTCGCATCGTCGCCACGGCGGGTTCCGACGACAAGCTCGCGTGGGTCGCCGCGCTCGGCGCGGACGTCGTCGTCAACTACAAGAGCGGCGATTTCGTCGACGCCGTGAAGAAGCTCAGCGACGGCAAGGGCGCGGACGTCGTGCTCGATTTCGTGGGTGCGGCGTACTGGCAAAAGCACGCGTCGTGTCTCTCGATCGGCGGCAGAGTGATCTCCATCGGCGTCCTCGGCGGCGCCAGCGCCGAAGTGAACTTCGCGCAGCTCATGAGCCGCCGCTACCAGCTCCTCGGCCTCGTGACGCGATCGCGCGACGTGAGCGAAAAAATCGTCATTACCCAGGCGTTCATTCGCGAGACCTTGCCGCTCATCGCCAGCGGCGCGGTCAAGCCGCTCATCGACAGCGTGTTTCCTCTCGCCGACGCCGTGAAGGCGCACGAACGGATGGAAGCGAACCTGAATCTCGGAAAAATCGTGCTCTCCGTCTGAACGCGCATCTCTCGGACGGCCGCCGCGCACGAAACGCGAGCGAACGGTGCGATTCAGGTCGCGCCCGCGTCGTCGTCCACGAACTCCCGGAGCCCCACCGCGGCGCGCAAGGCTTCGATCTTCGTGAACGCGCTGACCTCGAGCTGCCGGATCCGTTCGCGGGTCAGATTCATCACCAGCCCGAGGTGCTCGGGGGCGCTCCCTTCACGGTCGGCAACGTCCAGCACACACGACTCGGTCAAGTCCCACACTTCGAGATCGGGGAAGTTCAACTTGATGGAACCCGTGCGCGGCGAAACGTCGATGTACAGGTGATACTTGCACGACACGAACGGGCAGGGCCGCGGTCCGTCGATACACTCGCCACGCGACGAAGGTCGGCCTTCTTCCGCGCGCGTCGCTCGGCGCGGTCGCAACTCCGTGTCGCTCCCGGCAAGCCGCTGCACGCTGATGCTCCGCGAACGCACCGCACGTTTTCGTCGGGACCGCCGTTGTTCGCGGGTCAGCGCGTCGACTTCCGGGCACTCGACGAAGTCGGGCGCGTCGGACGGCGCGGCGCGGGCGGACAGGCCCTGCGCCCAGATGTTTCTGCTCGTATTCGCCGTCGAATCTTGGAAATCCATATCGACCCTCCTGCACAGGCGGCTGCCGTAGGAGCCGGGGGTGGGGCCGTCCCCGCGACGAGCTTCTCGTCGTTCGACGAGAACAGCTGCATCTATGGGCGACGACGACCTGCGCTGGGAAGCTCATCGACGCGTTCTGACCAAACTTAAGCAAAGGCTCGTCGAAACCCATCCGCTATCCTGCGTGCCTCACGGAGCCGTTCGTCGATGTCGGAAACCCCCCAACCCGCCTATCCCGCCGAGCTCGGCGCCTTCGTGCGACAGCGATGGCCCGACGATGCGACGTATCCCCTGCCGCGACGGGACATTCTCGACGAGCTCCTCTCGACGGCGTACCAAGCGTCGCTCCTCAGCGAGGAGTCGCGACCGGTACAGTGTCGTCTGCTGTTCATTCAGGCGGATGCGTTGCCCGCCGATGGCGGCCCACCCACCGGATTTCACCGGCTCCGATTCGCTCCGCCGCGACCCTTCAGCGACCACGAAGTGCGGCGCTTGTTCCGAGCCGCGAAGTATCAGCGTGCGCTGATCGGCGTTGGGCTCGACGACGACGGAAAGCTCGCGATCTGGGGCATCATTCAATCGGGTCCGCGGTGGCTCGTCGCGGCGCACGGGATGAGGGCCGACCCCGCGCCGATGCCGCGCGCGCTCATCGTCCGAGTCTCCGGCCCCGGCAGAGTCGCGGTCGCCTGCGGGGCGACGACGATCGCCGAGCTCCGCGGCGGCCGCCTCACCAACACGACGATGGATGTGTTCGCGTCGGCCTGGCTCGGCGAGCGGTTCGGAAACGTCCGCGACGAGTTTCGCACCTTGCTGGCCGAAGGCGAACGGAACGCGGGCCAGCGCTGGGCGAGGGTGCAACCCGACGTCATTCGCTCGATGACTCAACAGGTATTTCGGCGGCTCGTCGCGACCATTCGCTCGGGCCATCACGGCGGCGCAGTGCTCATCTTGCCCCCCGAGTGCATCCGCGGCATCGCGGACGGCCGGTACGTCCGCCTGAAGTACACGTTCGCCGACGAGGAACCGCGGCGCCGCCACCGTTCGCTCCTCTTCGAGCTCGTGAGCACCCTGGCGGCGGACGGCGACCCCGACGGGCCGCCCGTCGGCTGGGAGGCGTACCACGCGTCCAGGAAGATCGCGGCGCTCGAAGAGTCGCTGCTCGAAGTCGCCCACTTGTTCGCCGCGCTCGCCGACGTGGACGGCGCCGTCGTCGTGACGCCGCGCCTCGAATTCCTCGGATTCGGCGCCGAAATCGGCGGGGACATGCCGAACGTCGACCGCGTGTTCCGCGCCCTCGATCTCGAAGCGACGACGCGAGAAGAGGAGCGCGTCGATTCCGAAGGTACGCGCCACCGCTCGGCGTATCGCCTCTGCGCGCAGTTCCACGACGCGCTCGCGATCGTCGTGTCGCAAGACGGCGCGGCTCGATTCGTCGCCTGGCACGAGGGCGCCGTCACGTTTTGGGATCACGCCTCCCTCGGCGGCGAAGCGTGAGTAGCGCACGGTGTGCTAGAACCCGGCGCGATGTCCCGCGAGAAAACGGCGCTCATCGTCGAAGGAGGCGCCATGCGCGGCGTCTTTTCGGTCGGCGTGCTCGACGTGTTCCTGGAACACGCGTTCCATCCGTTCGACCTGGCGCTCGGCGTCTCGGCAGGCGCGTGCAATCTCGCGTCGCACCTCGGCGGCCAGCGCGGGCGCAATTACCGCGCGTACTTCGATTTGATGACCCGGCGCGACTTCATCGACCCGCTGCGCGGTTTCCGCGGGGGCTCGATCGTCGACCTCGACTGGCTCTGGGACGAGCTCGCCGAGCGCGACCCGCTGAACGTGAGCGGCGTCGTCGGCGGCAGCACCGAATTCGTCGTGGTCGCAACGTCTGCCGCCAGCGGCGAGCCGGTGTACCTGCGTCCGGCCGAGCACGACATGTTCGACGTCCTCAAGGGGTCGTGCGCGCTCCCCATGCTGTATCGACCGACGATCGTCGTGAGAGACGAGCCCCTCGTCGACGGCGGAGTCGCCGATCCCATTCCCGTCGAGGAAGCGTATCGCCGCGGCGCACGGCGCATCGTCGTCGTGCGCTCGCGACCGGCCGCGTTCTTCAAGAAACCGGGGTTCGAGAGTCGCGCCATGCCGTTCTTGTTTCGCAAGCGGGCGGCACTCGTTCGCGCGATGCAGACGTCGCCCGCCAAATATCGTCGTTCGGTCGAGTTCATGCTCGCGCCGCCGCCCGATTGCACCATCGTGCAGATCGCGCCGCCCGAACCGCTGGCGACGAAACGCACGAGTCGTGACAAGGACGCCCTCGGACGCGACTACGCGCTCGGTCGACGTCTCGGGCTCGACGCGATGAACCGCTGGAACGACTTCATCCGGACGTGACCTGGATCTGCTGAGCGGCCGCGGACGCCTTCTGATCGGGTTGGTAATAGAGGAATGCCTGCCCGCCGCCATCGGACGCGGTGATCGGCATGGTGGCGACGAGGTGATACGTGAACGCCGACGTCGCGTTCGGCCCGACGGCGGTGAGATAGAGCGTGAGCTGTCGCTCGGTGAGCTCGTATTGGCTCAGCACACCGGACGTCTTGTAAGCGTCGAGGTCCGCCGTCGTGACGGAGAACCCCGGCGGAATGCCGACCGTCACGAGCACCATGTTCTCCATCTGCGGCGTCGTGTTCGTGACGGTGACCGTCTCTTGCACGGTGTCGTTCAACCGGAGCGTGGTCTTGTCGTACGTCACCGCGAGCGCAAGCGGCCCGGTGTCCGCCGGCACGGACGCCCACGGCAGGTTGTAGCGATCGACGAGCTCGTAGCTCGGCTGCCCCTGACCGCTGAACGCGAGCGTCACTTGGTGATTCCCCGCCGTCGCCAACGTCGACAGATCGACGGTCGTGAGCAGGTCGCCTTGCGCCTTCGTCATCGAGACGCTCGTGAACGGCGTGCCGTCGACGCTCACCGCGAGCGTGCCCACCGCCGTCTCGGTGCCCTTGGTCGCCGCGAGCAACAGGGTGCGCAGCGCCCACACGGTCGCTTGGGTCGAGCCGAAATTGCCGTTGGGGTCCTTCGCCGCCGCGAGGTAGGCGAGCCCGCCATTCACGTCGGCCGCGTAACCCCCCGCGCCGAGCAGCGCCGAAGTGACGATGCCCGTCGTGGCGACGTCGGAGTCGTTTCCGCCGCCGTAGAAGTTCGTCTGCGTCCCCGAGGTGCCCCAATGAATCTTGGCGCCGTCGACCTGTTTGGCGGCATCGAGCTGGCCGAGCAAGGTCGTGAGGAAGGGGTCACTCGGCGCGGCAGTCGCGAACGCGTTCGCGGCGAGCCCGAGCGTGTAAGCGTCCGTCGTTCCGGTGCCGAGCGCGGTCTTCACGTACGAGAGCCCGCGTGCGAGCTCAGGACCCGTATCGCCGGCGCTCGCGAGCGCCCACACGACGAACGCGGTATTCCGCGACAGACTCGTCTGCACGCTGAAAAACTCGGATTGATCCGCCGGCCAAGAGCCGTCGGCCGCCTGCTGCCCGATGAGCCAAGTCTTCGTCCGCGCGATCATCGCGGCGTCGACCGGATGAATCTTCGCCATGTCCGAGAACTCCATGACACCGAGCGCCGTCACGCTGAGAAACGGCGCGGGGTCCTGAGTCCCGAACCAGGAGAAGCCGCCTCCGGGGTGCTCGAACGTGAGGAGGCGTTGATAGCCCGCGTTGATGTACGACTCGGCCTTCAGCGCCGCGTCGGGAGTTCCCTGCTTGGTCGCTTGCATGTAGCTCGCGGCGAGCACGTCGGGCCACGTCGTGGACGTGGTCTGCTCGAAGCAGCCGTTCGGAACGGCGAGCACGCTATCCATGCCCTGGACGAGCTGCGAGAGATATCCGGGAAACAGGTTCACGTAGAGCTGTGACGATCCGGCAATCGCGGTTGCCGGAAAGGTGATCGACTCGGTCACCGGCGTCGCTCCGACCGAGCCGGAGTGAGATTCGGGGAATGCCTTGCCGTCCGGGACGACCGTGACGGGCCGCGCGACGGCGTCCGACGCCTTGGTGCCCACGGCCTGAACCGTGAGCGTTTGGTGACCCACCTGGGTGACCTTCACCGGGAACCGGACGCCCGTCACTTCGCCCGCGTCGAGCGGCACGTCGATCGACGTCGAACCCACGGGCGTGTACCAGCTGCCGGGTTGCAACGTGAGGTGCACCGTCTGCGACGTGGTCAGGTAGTTGTACACGGCGATCGGGAACTCCACCTCGTCGCCGCGCGTGAGGGTCGCCGGCAGGCTGGCGTCGACGAAGAAGTCCTGGAACACCGTCATGCTCCCCTGCCCTCCGCCGAGCTTGCCGCCCGCGGTGTTCGCGAGCGCCGACACCTGCCACTTCGTGATGCTATCGGCGAGCGGGATCTGAATTTGCGCAGTGCCGTCCGCGCCGGTGATCACCTCGGGATTCACGTACAGGGTTTCCGGGAAATCCTGGCGCACGCGCGGCGTCGCATCGGACCCGCCGGGCGACGTGGTGGCGGCACCGCCTTGCCCGGTCTCGACGCCCGCGGCGCCCCCGGTCGAGAAAGATCCCCCCGCCGCCGCGTTCCCCTCCGGCGCGTCGGCGACAGGTCCGCCGCCGAATTCCTCGCCGCCATTGAACTGGCTCGTTTGCAGCCCGATGTCCGTCGCCGAGATGGCGATCGTGAGATCGTCGGCGGTTCCGGCGAGCTCGTCGGGGCCATTCGACACGAGGTCGATGAAATCCGGAGTTCCCGACGTCGTCGTGAACAGGTTCCCCCAGAAATCGACCGCGGAAAGATCGCGTGCGACGCGCGCGCCGAGCGCCGAGCCGTAGTCGGTACCGAGCGAGCTGCAATAATACCCGCTCGCCGTGCAGCCCTGCGCTTCGAGCTTCGCCGACTCGGCGGGCACGACGAACTCGAACGCGCTCACGATGCGGCTTTTTTCGGCAGCCAGATACGGCACGAGCATCGTCTTCACGTCGGCGACGACCAGGGGGTAGCTCGCGTCCTGGATGCCGGTGACCCCGGAGCCCCCGAGAGCGGCGAACGTGGCTTCGGCCTGGGCCTGCGCGGCCTGGCTCGCCGCGGGATCCTTCGCCGTCGCGTCGGCGAGGACGTTCGGCAGGGACACGAGCGGTCCGTCGATCTCGTAGGTGGGATTCGCGTAGCTGTCTTCCAGCTCGAAGAACGACTTCAAGAGACCGGGTTGCGCATCGACGAGGCCGAACACCGCCGCGTCGACCACCTGAACGCCGAGGGCGGCTACCGCGGGCTTTCCCGCCGAATCCGCGACGGAAAACGTGAGCGTCGCGGACCCTCCCGGCGTGTACGTCGTCTTGTCGGCCTGGATGGTGACGTTGAGCGACGAATCGCCCTGGACGAAGAGCGTTCGCCCGGCGCGCACGACGTTGCCGCCGTCGTCCACGATGTACGCGTCGATGCGATTGCTCCCGAGGAGGCTCGCGTCGAGCGGCATGGTGAACGTCCCTGCGCCGTTCTCGAGGTCTACCGTGCGCATGTCGACCGCCTGACCCTCGTTCAGCCAATCGACGTAGGCGTGAACGGACGTGGTCGACGCGAGCACCGAAACGGTGACGGTATCCCCGACGTCGTAAACGCTCTTGTCGGAGCGGACGAGCACGTGCTCGTCGCCGGTCTGCGCGCCGAACGTCAACTGCCGGGTGATGGGCGCTCCGCTCGGCGGGGTCACGGTGGCGGCAACGGAGAACGTATCTTGCGACGCGTCGGGCGTGAACGTGACTTCGGCGTGGCCGTAGCCATCCGTCGTTGCGGTGAGCGTGGTCGCGCCGATGACGAGCCGGACCGGCGCGCTCGCGATCGGCGCGCCCAGCGGATCGGTCGCGAACACTTCGAGCCGGTTCGGAAGACCCGGCACGATCGTCGTCGATTCGGGCACCACCGTGAGCCGCACCGCGTCCTCTGCAATGGTCAGCGCTGCTTCCTTCGTCACGACCTGGCCCGCCGAGTCGGTCACCGTGACGCGCACACCGGCGGTGGCGTTCCCCTGGGAGAGCGGCAGCCCCGCGAGCGTCGACGGAACCGTCAACGAGAAGCTCATTTTTCCGTTGGCGTCGGTCTTGCCGACGACCTGCTGAAAGGCGGTCTCGCCGACGTCGAGCGTGTAGCCCTCGATGACCACGTCGGCGGTCGCGACCGATTTACCGAAGAAGTACATCGCGTCCACGCTGCCGGCGACGGGGTCGCCGGGCGAATACCAGGTCTTGTCCACGCTCACGTCGACGCCGAATTTCGGCAGCACGTAGTGAGAGACGTCGACCGTTTTTTCGGTGGTGGTGCCACCGACCGCAACCGTTGCCTTGAAGGTCCCCTCGTTGACGATGGGCCCGATCACGAAGTCCGTGGACGCCACGCCGTAGGCGTCGGTCGTGAGCTCCTTGTGGAACACCTCGTTCCCATTTCCGTCGGCGACTTCGAACACGGCGGACGCGCTGGCGGTCGGCGTATCCGCGGGCGGCGCGAGCGCGAGCGCGCGCAGATGAATCGTTTGACCGGGTTGATAGAGCGGCTTGTCCGTCGTGAGCAGGACCTTCTGACCCGGTGCCTGCACCGCGACGGTATCGGCAAGCGTGGTGGTCGTGCCGCTCGCAGTTCCGGTCGCCTGGAGCGCGTACGAACCTGCGTTGGTCAAGGTAACCGGAAAGATCGCTTCACCCGTCGCGGACGTCGTGCCTGTCAACATCGTCGGCGTCTGGTTCGCCGTCGTGAGCGAGAGCCCGACCGGAACGCCGGAGACGGGCGCTTTCGTCGTGGGACGCTCGGCGACGACGCGATACGACCCCGGCTTGCCGCTCGCGATCGTCGAGGGTCCTTCGAGCCTCAGCTCGTAAGGTCCGACGACGCGAAGAAGCGACGTCGTGACGCGCAAGGCGCTCGCGACGCTATCGACGATGAGGACGTTGTACTTAGCCCAGTCGGCCTGGCCTTTGACGTCCGAGGGAACGGGAAGCGTTGCCTGCAACACCGCGGAGGCGCCTTGCAAGACGTTGTACGGCGCCGACGTCGTCGAAATCGTCTTCGAGCCATCGACGAGGGTCAGCGAGATCGCGAGCGTGCCCGAAGCGTCCTTCTGACCGCTCACCGGGATGGTCAGCGCGAGCGTGCCATTCTGCACGACGGCGGCGATGCCAGCTTCGTTGACCGAGAGGCTCCCGTTGCTCCCGTGGTCGACGGAACCGATGACCCGATGCGAGTCGCCTCCGCCGGAGCACGCGCCGGCTCCGGCGAGGGCGCCGAGCAGCGCGCAGACCCAAACCCCCAAGCGCGACGAACGACGACTAGAACGACTAAGACCGAATGAAGTCATGCAAGGGCTCCTGTGCCGAGGCCGTGGCACAGATGCGCCACGGATCGGAGCCCATCCTGCAGCAATCAAGCCACACGGGGATCACCGCGAATTCACGTCGTGCCACGGCACAGTGGCACAACACGGCGTTCCAGCCTCGCGACGTCGAACGGCGACTACGGCGAGCAGCTGAACGGCTCTTCGCCGTACAACTGACTGACGAGCGACAGGTAGAGCGTCCCGTTGCAGTTGGCGAGCGCCGAGGGGAAGTTCGACCACGGGTCGCCGTCCGTGCCGCTCGCCAGGACGGTGCCCGACGGCGTGCCGTCGGAGCGCCAGAGCTCGTAGCCGGTGGTGCCGTCGCTCGCGCTGAAGAACAGGATGTTGCCGACCGCCGTGAGGTACGACGGACTCGACGTCTTGCCCGGCGCGGGGTTGATGTCCTTCATGAGCTGCACGCCCGCGGCGGTGCCGTCGGTGACGAACACCTCGACGCCGTCGGTCGGGTGGTTGGCGATGAAGAACAGGTTATTGCCGGCGACCGTCGGCGAACCCGGGTTCGAGTACGGACTCGAATTGATCGCGCCGGTGATCATCGTCGTCTTCGTGCCGTCGCTGCGCCACATTTCCCAGCGCGTGCCGTCGTAGGCCGTGAAGAACACGCCGCCGTTCATGACGGCGAATCGCGTCGGAGACGCCGAGGCGGAACCGGCCGCCAGATCCGTCACGCGGGTCGTGCCGGTGGAAGTGCCGTCGCTCCGCCAGAGCTCGTCGCCGTTGGTGCCGTCGTTCGCGCCGAAGTACACGTAGTTGCCGAGCGTGATGAGGGTTTCGTCGATGCCCGACGACGAGGTACCGGAGCGAATGTCCTTCGCGAGCCGGGTGCCGCTCGCCGTGCCGTCGGAACACCACGGTTCGCGACCCTCGTTCACCGACGTGGCGACGAAGCATACCTTGCTTCCGAGCGTCGCGAAGAGGGTCGGCGTGGAGCCGGTCGAGCCCGTGTAGATGTCTTTCACGAGGGATGTGCCGCCTCCCGTGCCGTCGCTCTTCCACAGCTCGTTGCCGTCAGTGCCGTCATCCGCGTAGAAATAGAGCGCGTTCGGACCGGCGTAGACGTTGCCCGGCGTCGAGCTCGCCGACCCCGACTTGATGTCCTTCACCAGCGTCGTGCCGCTCGAGGTGCCGTCGCTCCGCCAGAGCTCGACGCCGTGCACGCCGTCGTCGGCGGTGAAATAGAGAATGCCGTTGTACGCCACCATCTGCGACGGGGTCGACGCGGCCGTGCCCGGCTTGATGTCCTTGACGAGCACGGTGCCCGCGTCCGTGCCGTCCGTGCGCCACAATTCGCGACCGTACGGCGCGATATCCGCCGTGAAAAACGTGTAGCTTCCGGCGTACACGAAGCTCGTCGGGTACGAGTTCCCGGTGGACGTGTTGAAGTCCATGTTCATGCCGGTGCCGCCGGCGGTGCCGTCCGTCGACCAGAGCTCGCTACCGTGGACCGTGTCGGTACCGGCGAACCAGAGCTTGCCGGTCGCCGTCGCGAGCGACTCGGGCGCGAGCCCGGTTTGCGAATACACGAGCTTGGTGTTGGCGACGGTGCCATCCGAGACGTAGAGCCCGTCACCCTGCGAAAAGTAATACTTGCCGTTGAACAACGCGTAGCCGCCGGTGACGTTCGCCACGCCGGTCGCCAGTTGCACCGTGCCCGCCGTCGTACCGTCGCTCGACCACAGGTCGAATCCAGAGTTGGTCGGAACCTGGAAAATGACGCGATTGCCGAGCGCAACGAAATCGTCGGGCACGTCGCCTTCGTCGTCGGCGCTGAAGGACATGACGGCCTTGGTGCCGCTCGCGGTGCCATCGCTGACCCAGAGGTCCGTGTCGTACGCGAGGAAGAAGATTCGATTCGGAGTCGCGGTCACGGTTTCGGGCCGGAACGAGTCGTCGTTCTCGTCGGTGACGAGCGTCGTTCCGCCCGCGGTGCCGTCGCTCACGTAGAGACCGCGACGGAAATTCGAGCCCTGGTCGGCGCCGAAATAGAGCTTGCCGTTCCATACCGCGAGCCCGCGCGGCTGCGACGACCCGGCCGTATTCAGATCGAGCACCCGCGTCGCCGCCGTGCCGTCGGTCCGCCAGAGCTCGCGGTCGCCCGTGCCGTCGGACGCCGAGAAGTAATAGTAGCTGCCGAGCTTCGTCATTTCCGCCGGCTGCGAACCGCCCGAGCCCGGATTGATGTCGGTGACGATCTGCGTCCCACCGGTCGTGCCGTCGCTGCGCCAGATCTCGCTCCCCGTGGTGCTCGGGTTCGCTACGAAGAGCACGCCGTTCGCGCCGTAGGGCGCGAACCCGGCGAACGCGTCCGAAGCGATTCCGGAAATCGGGCGAGTGAGCGCGACCGTCGTGGCTTGCGTGCCGTCGGTCATGTACATCGAGTACGTGACGTTGTTCGGGTCGCCGCTCGAACCGTCGTTGGCGCTGAAGAACGCGCGATTGCCGACCACGAAAATGTTGTTCGGATTGCCACTCGTGGAGCCCGGTCCGACGTTGATGAACGTCGAGCCGCCCTCGGTGCCGGAGCCGTCCGTGTACATGAGCTCGCGACCGAACGCGGTATGCGTCATCGACGTGTAGAAGCCTGCCGTCGCGGGCACGATGTCCATCGGGTAGGACCCATCGGTGTTCGTGTTGAGGTCCTTGACCAGCTGGGGCGCGGGCACGCACCCGCAGATCACGAGCGAGAGCGGCGCCGTGATCGCCGCCACCATCTTCGACACACCGAAACGCTTCTCCGCCATCGAGACACGGTATCGAACGTGACCGCATGTGGGAAGACGATTGCCGCGCCAGCGCGCGGGTTCATGGGTCCCGCTCCCACCGTCGCCGCTCTAGTCCTACTCGTGCACTCGGCGGCAGCGACTACCCGCGTGGCCGCTTCGAGGAACGCCGTTCGCGTCCGAACGGAACGACGTTTCAAATTCGAACCAACAAACCGCTGGCGGGCCAAACCGGTGGACGGTCAACTCGACCCGGAACCGCTGTACGACCCGCGGCGCGTTCGGCGATCAGAGCGCGGCGCGCTCGGGCGTCAGAGCGCGGCGTTCCATTTGCGCAAGAGCCCGCTGGCGCACTCGGCCTCGAACACGAGGGAGCGCTCGGGCCCTCCGATCGGGCCCCACGGCAAGGTGGGGACGTGCACGGCGTAGAGCCGGAATGCTTCGAGTGCGTCGCTCGGCGCGTGCCTCGCGTTCCACTCGCTGCACAGCGTGCGCGCGTAAGCAAGGCGCTCGGCTTCTTGTTGCCGCCCCTCGAGCGTGAGCAAATACTTGCGCCAGCGATCGTTCGAAAACGTGCGCGAGACCACGTCTGGACGCTCCCACGAGACGGGAGCGCCCGTGCGTAGCTCGACGAGGGCACCCGACTCGAGCCGCGCGGGCATGACGAGCCAGTGACTCGCCAGGATGGGCCGCGAAAACATGTCCCAGCGCTGGTCGAGTCGTAACGCCGCGAACAGCCGATTTTGCGCGTCGGGAACGACGAAGCGCCCGGGTCGAACCGTATTCAGATTCCAGAACACGACGGCGGCGGCGAGCGCGAGACAGACGGCGTTCGAAAGGGCGGAAACGCCGCGACGAGTCGCGCTCACGACGGATGGCGATTCGAGGGGGAGCGCCGGCGCGAATCGTTCCCACGCCGGTGAAGGCACGAACGCGAGCCACATCGCGAGGCTCACCGGTACGAAAAGACCGATGCTCATGAAGAGGGCGATGCCGGCGTGGAACGCGAAAAAAATGACGACGGCGAGACCCTTGCAGAGCGAGGGCCGGATCGGCGAAAAGAGCAAGAGCGGCGCGAGGATCTCGACGTAAGGCACCGCCCTGCCGATGGAAGACCAGAACGCGACGTCGCCGGACGCGCGGAGCGAGAACCACGTCGCGAACTCGGGCGCGCGCATGGCGTAGACGAGGCCGGTACCGTCGCGCCACGTCCCGTCTTCGAGCTTCATGAGCCCCGCGAAGACGTAGACCGACGCGGTTTGGACGAGCAGCGCGACCGTCCCCGCGGAGGCCACGAGCGCGTCGCGGTTCGAACTTCCCTCGGACGCGCCACGTCGAGCGTCGAACGAACCGCGCGCTCCGAGCGGCAAGAACATGGCCCAGAACAGGAGCACGCGAAGGAGCACGTCCGCGCTGCTCAGCACCTCCGCATTGCGATTCTGGAGCGATACCAAGAGCGCCCACGACGCGATCGTCGCGACGCGCGTCCGGAAACCGACGGCGAGGCAGACGGCGAAAGCAGCCGCGACGACGAACAAGAGGCCTTCGAACCACGTCGCGCCGCTGGCGAGATGGAACGAAAAATATCCCGGATGCCAGAGCCGCTCGACGACGAGCGCGCGCGGAAGGACGCCATCGTCGGAATAAAAGGTGCGCAAATCGCCCGCGCGCACCACGAGGTCACCGAGAACCACCACGGCGAGCGCGACGCGGAACAGCGCGAGCGAGCGCAAATCGAGCCCGAACACCGCACGAAAGACGGCGAGCCCGCGGGGCGGCGAGCCCCCGTCTCGCGACGATCGAGCCTCGGACGGCACGCGATTACCGCTCGAGTCTCCGGCGAAGTCCGTACTCGGCGAGGAAATATGCGGGGCACAGGAACCCGACGAGCACCGCCGCGTTTCCGACGAGGCCGGCGCTCACCGTGCCGCGGACCAACGATCGCGACAGGGTCACGACGTGCGTCAACGGGACGAGCAGCGCCGCGCGCTGGATCCACACGGGCATGCGGTCGAGCGGGAAGAACACGCCGCCGAAGAGGTACATCGGAGCGATGATCAGGGTGAAGTAGTAGTTGAAGACGTCGTAGCTCTTCGAAAAGCTCGAAGTGACCAGCGCCATGGCCGAAAAAAGCAATCCGGCGAGGAGGGCGACCGGCGCGATGCCGAGAGCCCACCACGAGGGCACGAGCCCGAACGCCCTCGCGACCCCGAGCACGATCACGCCGCTGAACGCGGCCTTGATGCCGCCGAAGAGGATCTCTCCGGCCACGAGCTCGCCGATGGAAATGGGCGTCGCGAGGATCGCGTCGTACGTTCCCTGGGTTTCCATCCGCGTATAGCTTCCGAAAGTACACTCGAACGTCGCCGTGTACATCACGGTCGAGACGACCAGGCCCGGCGCGATGAACTCCGCGTACGTCATGCCGCCGAGTCGCGGCACGACCTGTCCGAGCCCGAACCCGAGCGCGACGAGATAAAGCAGCGGTTCGCCGACGTATCCGATCGAGCTCGGCAGGGCGAGGCGCCGCCACACGAGCATGTTGCGCAACGTGACCCGGCACGCATTTCTCGCGAACGACGCGGCCCGGATCATTCGGAAAGGTCCCGTCCGGTGAGCCGCAGAAAGACGTCCTCGAGCGACGCGTTGCGGAGCGAGCACGGCGCTCGCGCCGCGCGGGCGCGCTCGATGAGACGATCGGCGAGACCCGAGCGCCGCGAGAGAAAGAAGCGCCGAGTGTCGCCGGTTCGTTCGGTGAGCGCGCCCTCGAGCGAGAGTCCGTCGAGGATCTTCTTTTCGTCTTCTTCGGACACTTCCAGCTCGACGACTTCTTCGCCGGCGTGTTCGCGAATCACGGCCGCGGGCGCTCCGGTAGCGATGATCCGCCCGCCATCCATGATGACGACCACGTCGCAGAGGCGCTCGGCTTCGTCCATGTAGTGCGTCGTGATCGCGGTCGTGACGCCGCGTTCCTTCAATTCGCGGAGCTTTTGCCACACGTGATGCCGCGCCTGCGGATCGAGCCCGGTCGTCGGCTCGTCGAGCACGACGAGCTCCGGCTCGTTCACGAGCGCGCGCGCGATGACGAGGCGCCGCTTCATGCCCCCGGAGAGCTCGCGAATGCGCCGGTTCGACTTTTCGGTGAGCGACACGAACTCGAGCAACGTCTTCGCGCGCCGTTCCGCCTCCGCGCGACTCATCCGGAAGTAGCGTGCGTAAACGTACAGGTTTTCACGGACGTCGAGATCCGGATCCAGATTGTCGTCCTGCGGCACGACGCCGATCCGCGAGCGAACCGTCGCGCCGTCGGAGACCGGGTCGAGCCCGAGCACCCGGAGACGTCCCGCGCTCGGCGCGCTGACGGCCTGCACCATGCGCAACGTCGACGTCTTGCCGGCGCCATTCGGGCCGAGGATCCCGAAGCACGAGCCCGCCTCGATGCGAAACGAAATGCCGCGCACGGCCTCGAAGTCGCCGTGGCGCTTCTTCAGATCGGTCGCTTCGACGACGGGCTCGGTCATGACGTCGTCGAGCGTTCACTCGTACGGCCGCAGGCGGACGAGCCCGGGCCCAGCCTTCACCACCGCCTGGCACGCGAGCCGCGTGCCCTTCGGCGCGCGGATGAGGGCCAAGAGCTCGCGTTCTTCGGCCGCCGGAGGCTCGAGCAGCTCTTCCCCTCGTTCGATCATGACGTGACACGTCGCGCACGTCGCCGACCGGCACGAAAACGGCACGGGCGCGTAGTGCAGATCGCAAATGTCGACGAGCGCCCCACCCTCCGGGGCCTCTACTGCTTTCGCCCTCCCGGCGGCGCTCTCCAGGAACTCGATCCGCGGCACGCGGCCGGAGTTTTAAAGGCCGTTCGGTCGTTCGGCAACCGGTTCCTCTGACGGGGCACCGCCGGAGCGGCGAGGCACGGGTTCGGTTTCGAGAGGTCGACGCGACGGGAGCGCCGCGGTATTGCCGGCGTTCCGTCATGGTCGCCATCGTCGACGTCCGCGTCGAGCGTCACTTTCGCGTGGAGCTCGCGCGACCGATTCTCGAAGACATCCGCTTTCGCGTCGAACGCGGCGAGCACTGGGCCCTCGTCGGCGCCAATGGTTCGGGCAAGAGCACCCTCCTGTCCATCGTATCGGGGGATCTCTGGCCGAGCGTGGGCGTCGTGCACGTCCTCGGCGCGGAGTACGGCCGCATCGACAAGCGCGAGCACCGGAAGCAAATCGGGGTCGTCAGCTCGGCGATGTTCGGCGATCTACCGACCGGCGACACGGGTCTCGAGGTCGCCGCGTCCGGGATCCGCGCGATGATCGGACGACTCGGCGCGTTCGCGGAGCCGGAGCTCGAGCGAGCGCGGCGTGCTCTCGCGCGGGTATCGGCCGAGAGCTGCGGACCGAAACCGTACGGCGTGCTCTCGCAAGGCGAACGGCAGCGCGTGATGATCGCGCGCGCCCTCGTGAACGAGCCGGCCCTGCTCATCCTCGACGAACCGTGCAACGGGCTCGACCCCGTCGCGCGCGAGCGGTTTCTCGGCGACGCCGGCGCGCTCGCCGCCGCCGACGACGGCCCGACGCAGCTTCACGTGACGCATCACCTCGAAGAAGTGCCCTCGTTCATCACGCACGCGCTCGTGCTCCACGAAGGGCGCGCGCTCGCCAGCGGTCCAGTGAACGACGTGCTCACCTCGGAGTGTCTCAGCACGGCGTTCGGGGCGAATTGCACGGTGACCGTCGACGGCGACGCGGGCGAGCGCCGCTACCGCCTCACGGTGGCCCGAAAAAAGAGCGGGCGCTGACGATGCGCGCGCTGGTCTGCGATCCCGCGCCGCGTCTCGTCGACGATCGCGCCGAACCCGCGCGCGGCCCCGGTGAAGCGCTCGTGGCGCTCGGCCTCGCGGGCATTTGCGACACGGACTTGCAGATCATCCGCGGCTACATGGGATTTCGCGGCGTCATCGGACACGAATTCGTCGGCGTCGTGCTCGAGTCCGACGACCCTCGCTGGAAGGGGCGCCGCGTCGTCGCGGACATCAATGCCGGGTGCGGCGTTTGCGTCGCGTGCGCTCGCGGCGACGCTCACCATTGCCCGACGCGCACCGTGCTCGGCATCGCCGGGCGAGACGGCGCGCTCGCCGAGCGGTTCGTCGTGCCCGAACGGAGCCTCGTCGCCGTTCCGGATGACGTGCCCGACGAGCACGCGGTCTTCGCCGAGCCGCTCGCCGCGGCGCTGCACGTCACCGACGAGCTCGGTTCGGGCGACGACTCGATCGTCGTGCTCGGCGACGGCAAGCTCGGCCTCTTGATCGCGCGCGCACTCGTGTCCGCCGGCAAGCGCCCGCTGCTCGTCGGGCACCACGAAGAAAAGCTCGGGCTCGCGCGCGCCGCGGGCGTCGAAGCCATTCTCGAGCACGACTTCTTGGGGTTGACCACGCGGGCCGACGTGGTCGTCGAGGCGACGGGGAGCGCGTCGGGGCTCGCCCTCGCGCTCCGAACGGCGCGGCCGCGCGGCACGGTGATCCTCAAGACCACCGTCTCGTCGCCGCACACCGTCGATCTGTCGCCGGCCGTGATTCACGAGCTCCGCATCGTCGGCTCGCGCTGCGGCGACATGGCGCGCGCCGTCGACGCGCTCGCCCGCGGCGTCGTGGATCCGACCTCCCTAGTGGTCGCTCGCTATCCCCTCGCCCGCGCCGAAGCCGCCCTCGCGCACGCGGCACGCCCGGGCGCGCTCAAGGTGCTCGTCTCGGCGAGCTAGATTCCACAGGAAAACATGTACCTCGTCCTCTTCGACATCGACGGCACGTTGCTCCGCGGTCAGGGCGTCGGCAGCCGCGCCATGGAGCGAGTGGGCAAACGCGTGCTCGGTCCGGCGTTCACCCTCGACGGCATCGAGTTCGGCGGCGCGCTCGATCCCTGGATCTTTCGAGAAGCCGCGCGTCGAATCGGGCGCGACGACGCGGACGCCTTTCACGCGGAGTTTCGCGACGCTTACATCGGCGAGCTCGCGCTCGTGCTCGACGAGCAGCGCCCCGAGCTCATCGCCGGCGTCGCCGCGGCACTGGCCGAGCTCGCGTCGGACGAAACGGTGACCCTCGGATTGGTCACCGGAAACTACGCGCGTGCGGTCCCACTCAAGCTCGCGGCAGTGGGAATCGACATGTCGCAGTTCGTCGTCACCGCGTTCGGCGACGAAGGGCCGACTCGCCCCGAGCTCGTCCGTCTCGCCGTCGAACGATGGGGCGCGCGCGGCGCCGAGCCGGCGCCCGAGCGCGTGGTGGTCATCGGCGACACCCCGCGCGACGTCGACTGCGCGAAGCGAAACGGCTGCCGCAGCGTGGCCGTCGCGACCGGATGGCACACGCTCGAACAACTGGCACAGACCGGAGCCGATCGCGTCGTCGCGGATCTGACGGGTCTGCGCGACCTGCTCCGGGAACTCTGGAAACACCCCGGTCACCCGAGCTGAGCCGCGCGGAAGACGTGCTCCGCGGAATCCACGGTCTGGTCTTCGGTTTCGAGCGGGAACCCGGAAGCCGGCGTGCCCGACGCGAGCACGCGACTGCCGGGCCGTAGCGCCCATGACGCGATCGCGATCGCCAAAACGACCAGCGGGGCCAGCGCCTTGCCCGCGCCGTCGCCGCTCGCCGCGTGAGAGAACGCCGCGCCGGTCACGTCGAAACAGATGCCGGCGTACGCCCACTCCTTCAATCGGGGAAACCGCGGCGCGAGGATGGCGAGGCTTCCGAGGACCTTCCATGCGCCCAGGACGAGCGCGAAATAGCCGGGATATCCGAGATGTTGCATCGTAAGAACGACGACCCTGGGCCGCGCCAAGTCCGCCGCACCTCCGACGAAGAAATCGAGTGCCAAGAGGCCCGTCGTCGCCCAGTAGCCGATCGTTTTTGCTCTCTCGAGGGTCATGTTCTTTCTCCTGCCTCGAACGGCGCCCGAGCCCCCGTGGCTCGATGATTCGTCGTTCCAATGACACGACGCTCGAGCCACTCGTGGATCGACAGGGTCAGCGATTTTTTTCGAGCCGAGCAGGCCTGATTGTCGAAGTCCGCCGCCCCGTCACGGCATCGATCCGGTCCATCGGCGTACGGCGCTTAAAGAGCAACCGAGGTGGCCGTACTT
>Ga0265320_10001155_pt1 | contig 19411 bp, 5 predicted proteins | sample 4827metaG_FD_202087 | JGI IMG/M metagenome (GOLD analysis project Ga0265320, IMG submission 202087) | Rhizosphere microbial communities from Carex aquatilis grown in University of Washington, Seatle, WA, United States - 4-8-27 metaG | ecosystem: Host-associated > Plants > Roots > Rhizosphere >...
CCGCCGCCCCCACCGCCGCCGCCGCAGGAGGCGCCAAAGCAGGAGATGATCCAGCAGGATCAGTTGACTGAAGCTGACACCAAGCCCGAGGAAGCACCGAGCGATCCTTCCCCAGGAATCAGTACCAATCTCGTGGGGAACGGACCCAATGAGTGGGGCATGACGAAGAGCAAGGGCGGCTTTCTCCCCAACGGCTCAAACAGTGGCCAGATCAAAGGCAGCAGGTTCGGCCGGTACGCGAGCCAGCTGATTCAGTCTTTCAGCGAGGCCCTCAGCAGAAATCCGCGCACCCAGAACGCCGGTTTCGGCATCGAGGTCAAAATCTGGGCAGACGGGGTCGGTCGGGTGGTCAGGGCGAAGCTCATGGAATCCACCGGCGACGCGTCGCTCGATGATGTGATCAAAAATCAGATCCTTACCGGATTCCAACTTAAGGAACCGCCCCCTGACGGCATGCCCATGCCGATCGCCATGCGGCTCACTGCGCGCCGGCCGAATTGATCCGTAACTTTTTCTGACTCCCATGATTCCATCCCATCGTATTTCCTCCCGCCGTGTCACGCTGCTGCTCGCGCTGATGTTTGCCGCCGCAGCGGTGCAACCCGGTTTTGCCGCCGAGCCCGCCGACCGGGTCGCTGCTGGCACCACCCGCATGCCGAGCGTGACCTCCGCCCTGATCAAACGCCTCGCCGCGCGCGGATTGCTCACGAAGGAAGATGCCGCCGAGCTGCAGTTGATGGCCGAGGCGGAAGCGGCCGAGGCGCGCGCGCAGGACGCGATGTTGCAGGCCGCGCTTGCGCAGGCGGCGGCGGCCCAGGCCCGATTGAAGGCCATGATGGCGATGGCCGATGCGCCGCGCATGAACGATGCGGCGGCGGATGCGGCCGAAGCGGTCGAACCCCAACTCGCGCCGCGCGTCGCGCACGCTCCGGTCCGGCCGCGGGCCGCCCATGTTCAACCTGCGCCCGCACCGGTGGAAGAAACTCCGGCCGAAGAAGCGAAGACCGAGGAGATGGCACCGGAACCCGCACCGCGCGTTGCGCAAGCCCGCGCGAAGCCGCGTCCCGCTTCCGCGCCGGCACCGGTGGAAGCGAATCCGCCAGAAGCAGCCCCGAGCGAGGACGACAAAGTGCCGGAGGACACAGTGCGGGTGACGTACGTCCCGGAAACCGTAAAGGCGCAACTCCGCGAAGAGATCAAACAAGATGTGATGGCACAGGCCCGCGACGAAAATTGGGCAAATCCGCGGACCTTTCCCGAGTGGGTGGGCAAATTCCGGCTCTTCGGTGACACTCGTTTCCGGTACGAGGGCATTCATTATCCCGCAGGCAACGACAACACGGGGGCTTTCCCGAATTTCAACGCCATCAACACCGGGGCGCCATTCGACACCAGCGGGGTGCTTTTTTCCCCGCAGTTAAATGTCGATCAGAATCGCGACCGGCTGCGGTTGCGGGCCCGGGTCGGGGCCGAGGTTGATCTCGGGGAAAACTTCTCGACGGGATTGCGCCTGGCGACGGGGGAGAATAATTCCCCGGTCACGCAAAACCAGAGTCTCGGTGCAGCCGGCTCGGGGCAGGGCGGCGATTTCAGCAAGTACGCCGTCTGGCTTGACCGTGGTTTCCTGAAATACGAATTCGGAGGGCAGCCGGACAACGATTACACCTTCAACTTCGGCCGGTTCGACAATCCGTTTTTTTCGACCCCGATGATCTGGGCGGACGATATTGGGTTTGACGGTCTGGCGGCGCGCGGCCGGTTCTCGCTCGGCGAGGATGTGACGCCGTTCTTCACCGTCGGGGCCTTCCCCGTGTTCAACACGGATCTTAACTTCGCTTCCAACAAGCCCGCCAAATATAAGAGCAACGACAAATGGCTATACGGCAGCCAGCTCGGCACCACCTGGGAACTCGGCAAGGACTTGAGCCTTAAGATCGGCGCCGCCTACTATCTGTTTCAGAACATTGAGGGCAAACTTTCCAGCCCCTTCACTCCGACCAGCTCCGCCGATGTCGGCGACACCGACAGCAGCCGTCCGGCTTTTGCCCAGAAAGGGAACACCTACATGCCGCTGCGCGATATCACTCCGGGGCCGCTGAACGGCAACGGCACAACCAACCAGTGGCAGTATTTCGGTCTGGCTTCCAAGTTCCACGAGCTGGCACTGGATGCCAGGTTGGATTTCAATCATTTTGAGCCCTTCCAAATTTCGCTGATGGGCGAATACGTGAGAAACGGGGCTTTTGATCAGGCGGCCATTGCGAGGGTGGCGATCAACAATTTGGGCCCTGATGTCACCAATACCACCACCAATACCAAAACGTCCGGTCCCTTTCTCGGCGGCAACACGGCGTGGCTCGTCGGACTTTCAGTCGGTGATGCCGCACTCAAAAAACGCTGGGATTGGAATCTGAATCTGAACTACCGCAAAGTCTCCTCGGACGCCGTGGTCGACAGCTTCAACGATTCGGATTTCGGCGGCGGCGGGACCAATGTCAAGGGCCTCACCTTCGGCGGGAATGTCGCGCTTTCTTCTTCCGTCTCGCTTGGGCTCCACTGGTTCAGCGCCACTCAAGTCGCCGGACCGACCTTCAAAAACGATATCCTCCAACTGGATTTCTCCGGAAAATTCTGATCTCCCATGCAAACATTATCTTTCACACCGTCTCAATGCGGTATTACGAAGTCGGCTTCGTTCCGGCTTGATGTGGGAGCGGCTTTACGCCGCGATTCTGGCAACCCATCGCGGTGTAAAGCCGCTCCTACAGTCAGCGGGCCAGCCTTTGGACGAATTATTTCCGTTCTCACTCTCGGTTGCGCGTTCTTCGCCGTCGGAAGCCTGCCCGCCGCCGAACCGGCGAACGATGGTACGGCCGCCCTGCGCGCCGCCCTGCGGGACAAAACACAGCAACTGGCCACAGTCCAATCCGATCTCGCCACGCTGCAAGCCGGTCAGGCCGCGCTGGAGAACGAGAAGAAGGCGCTGCTCACAAAATTCGAGGCAATCAACAAGCAGATGCAGGCCGATAAAGCGGCGAACGACAAATCCACCGCAAATCTTACCGCCCAGTTGGAAAAGCTAAAACAGCAGTATGTCCAGCAGAGCGCAGACTTGGAAAAGACCAAAGCCGAGGGCGAGAAGGCAGCGCAGGCTGCGCGTCTGGCGGAAGCACAGGGAGCGAAGCTGGCGAAAGAAGCCATTGTCCAAGAGCGCCGGGCCGCGGATATGGAAGCCAAGAACCTCGCGCTCTTCCTGGTCGCAAACGAAATCCTGACCCGTTACGAGGAGTTTAGTCTCGGCAATGCGATTCGGGCTAAAGAGCCGTTTGTCGGCAACACGCGCACCAAGCTGGAAAATCTGGTGCAGGCCTATCAGGACAAAATTCTCGACCAGAGGGTGAAGCCGTGAGGAAGTGCTCCGACATTGTTCCGGCATGGCTCGGGGTAGGAGCGGCTTTACGCCGCGATTCTTCCAAGCCATCACGGCGTAAAGCTGCTCTTACAGTTGGCAGCAATACCCAGAGCGAATCCATCCGCGTGTTTCGCGGGCCGTACACCTGGTCAATTCCGGTTCGCCTGTTTCGCGCCAGTAGGCGCGCTGGGAAATAATCAGCCATGTCACCGGCCTACAAACCACCACTGATCCTTTACCGGCTTTGCCGGTCGGGAGCACGATGCCTGGGTTGGCTGATGCTCGGGATGGTCGTTACTCTGGGCACGGCTGACGGTGGTGATATTCTCCGCCGGGGATCACCGACGCCGACCACCGTCACCACGACGACTTCCGACGGGAGTGCGCCCGCTACGACGGCCCCGGCGTTGTCGACGGCGTCGGACCGGCTGAAAGTGGCGAGCCAGGCCTTGGCCGACGTAAGGGCGATGCAGGCGGCAGCGCGCGCCTTGGCCGTGGCGGGACCAAACAACCTGACGTCAACGCTTGTTGGACCGAATTATCCCAAGACGCTCCCGCCGGTACAGCCGACCATCGATCCATCGATCTCCGTCCTGACCTCGACGACAGGTGCGGCTTACGGTCTGGCTCCGGCGGCGGGCGTGCCGCAGGACTTGACCAAGCCGGGTGCGGGCGACGACGCCACGCTGTGGACGGGTGCGAGCCTGCCCAAGGTCGTCACGCAGACCGGTTCTGGCATTACGACCAGCACGGTCACGATCACCCAGAATCAGTCGCAGGCGGTGTTGAACTGGCAGAGTTTCAACGTCGGCAAAAACACGACGTTGAATTTTGATCAGAGCGCCGGCGGAGCGGATGCCGGGCAATGGATTGCGTTCAACAAGATCGGAGTGACCGGCAATCCGTCGCAGATTTTGGGCACCATCAATGCCCAGGGTCAGGTGTATGTGATCAACCCGAACGGGATTATTTTCGGCGGTTCCTCGCAGGTCAACGCTCACGCCTTGGTGGCCTCGACCTTGCCGATCAATGACAATTTGATCCAGCGCGGCCTGCTCAATAATCCGGATGGGCAGTTCCTGTTCTCCGGCCTAGCTTTGGCCGGTGGCAGCAATGGCCCGACTTCCGGTTTCACTCCGCTGGTTCAGGATGCCAACGGCATTATGGCGGGCGGCAGCACCGCAACGAGCATGCGGAAGGTAACGGACCTGACCTCGGTTGCCCTGACTTATGGTTCCGGCGCGACCGCCCAGACGCTGGCGGTAAACGACGATTATCTGACGACGCAGGCCACGCCCGGTGGTGCGGTGACGGTCAGTCTGACTGCCGCCGGCCAGACGAAGGTGGCAGGCAGCAAGGTCAATTTTGCATACACTCCGGCGGCGAGCGAATATGGGAATGTCGAAGTGCAGCCGGGCGCACAGATTTTTTCACCCACCTCCGCCGACCATGTAGGCGGACGGGTGGCGCTGATCGGACCGAAGGTGACCAATGTGGGCACGCTTTCGTCGCCCGATGGCCAGGTGATTCTGGCCGCCGGACTTCAGGTGGGAATGGTGGCGCATGACCAGGCCAATCCCAGCCTGCGCGGTTTGGATGTCTACATTGGCCAAGTCACCGATGCCAACAACGCGAAAGATCTTACGATGGGAACCGCCACCAATGCCAGTAGCGCAGACGCCAACGGCAAGGTGACCATGGGTTTGATCGAAACCACGGATGGCGTGACCGGGACCAATGTGACCGGGACGGCCGACCTGATCGAACGGCCCGGTGCGGTGACCATGGCGGGCCGCGAGGTCGATCAGCTCGGCGTGGTAAACAGCACCACGACGGTCGCCTTCAATGGCCGCATCGACCTGCTCGCCAATTATGACGCCTTCACCAACCAGGATCCCAATCAGACCAACCAAGCGCTCAATCCCTTCTTGTATCCGGCGAATGACTCCACGGGTTTGGTAAAACTTGGCGCGGGCAGCCAGACGCAAATTTTGCCGTCGACGTCGCTGACGGACACGGTGAATCGCACGCAAGATCAAGGCTTGGCTCTCCCGTCGGAAATTAATGTGACGGGTCAAGCCATCCATCTCGCCGCAACGCCGGCCACGGCGACCGCTCCGGCCCAGGCGGCCAGTATTCTCGCCCCGAACGGGCAAGTGAATATCAAGGCGGGGAGCTGGATGACGGAGATGTCCGCAGGGATTCCGGTGAACAATACCTTTTTGTTTGATGGCGGTCAGGTTTATCTGGACCCGGGCACGATGATTGATGTTGCCGGAACCCAGGCCGCCCCGGCTTCTGTGACGGAAAACGTGGTCGCGGTCCAGTTGCTCGGGTCCGAACTGGCTAATTCTCCATTGCAGCGCAACGGTGCCTTGCGGGGCCAGACGGTAAAAGTCGATTTGCGGGTCCATGGGCCGTGGGATCCCACGTTGAACGACGGCTTGGGTGGCTATACCTGGGTGGGCACACCGCTCGCGGATGCCTCCGGCTACGTGGCTCTCGTGCAACGCACCGCCGGAGAACTGACGACCGCCGGCGGCAAGGTTTCCATTCAGGCGGGTGGCTCCGTGGTGATGCAACCTGGATCAAAAATCGATGTTTCCGGCGGATGGATCGACTATAAGTCCGGTTTGGTCCAGACCACCCAGCTTATTTCCGGCGGGCACCTCTATGATATTTCCCAAGCTACTCCGGACCGGGTCTACGACGGAATCTACAGTGGTTCGACGACGACGACCGATGCCAAATGGGGTGTCACCCAAACCAACACGCATCCGTTGCTCTCTGGAGTCAACGAAACCGAGTATGTGCAGGGGGGGAATGGCGGCACCGTGTCATTGACTGCAGCTTCGGTTGCGCTTGACGGCAGTTTTGCGGGGCAGACCACGTCCGGTGCCAAACAAATCCTGGTGCAACCGGTCGCCGGGAGCAATTCCCTCATGGCGGTTCCCAGTCAGTTCAAACTGAAATTTGGTGCGCAAACCCTTGATCCGGCCAACGAGAATCTGATCATTGATTATTCGCCGCTGACGCCCGATGTGACTTTCCAATCGGGCGATACATTGGCGAAGACCGCGCCGGTGGCGGCTTTTGTCTCCCCGCTTGATGCCAAGTGGACGTCCGCCTCATATCAGTTGCCGATAGCACGTCAGGACCTGGTCGATCTCTCACCCGATTTGGTGAACAAGGATGGTTTCGGCTTTGTGGCGGTTGACACGAGCAATGACAATTTCGGCACGAACGGCCGGGTGCTTAACGGGCAGCCACCTTACCAACGGGCTTACGGGGTGATTGAGCTGCCCGTTAATCCGAATGATCAGAGCCAGCCGTTGCTAAACTTTGGGCCGGCCAGCGCCCTCGCGGCTTTTCTCGATCCTATTTTGCAGAAGTCCGGCGCTGATCCCCTGTATTCGCTGAATTTCACCGGGGCCAACGTGGATATCGCCGCCGGGATTTCCTCGCCGGGCGGGAGTCTGAGTATCAAAGCGACCGACACATCCGCTTCGTTGATTCAATCGGTCAGCAGCACGGGCGGTGTCATTACCACGGCCGATAAGACACGCGGTACTGTGACCCTCGAGCCTTCGGCGAAATTAGGTTTGGCCGGTGCGGTGGTGGATTACCGGCAGGATTCGACGACAGCCGATGCGGCCCAGAATATCGCTGGTGGACAAATTCTTGTGCAAGGCTACGCGGTGAACATCGCCAACGGCAGCACGATGGATGTATCGGGCGGGGTCACGGTGGGGACAACGGGCAAGGTCACTTGGGGCGATGCGGGCAAAGTGTCGCTTGTGTCACAAAATGAAAACGCCTTTGACGGGGCGACCCTGACACTGCCGGCCAGTTATACCAGTGATCCCTCTGCGTCTTTCGCCCTCAGCGGCTACAGCGGGGCCAAAGGAGGAGAATTTGATCTCACGGCATCCTTGATCCAGATCGGTGGCAAAGCCGCCAGTTCCGGCACCACGTTGCTCAACGAAAATATTTTCAGCCAGGGCGGCTTCGCTGCCTTCAATTTCAGCGGCCTTACCGATGCCAAGCATGCCACCACCCCGGCGTTCTTGATCGGCTCGGCTGATCCGACCGCGAAGGCGACAACCGACCCGGTGGTAATTGCGCCTTTGGTGCAACGCTACCAAGCCGACCTGACCCGCAGTGGCAACGATGTGGTCCGAATCTTTTCGCCCACCGATCCCGCGCTCCGCTCCGGTGTCAGCCTGACTTTCGGGGCGATCCAGGCCAACGGAAATCTGGTTGTTTCAGGCTTGCCGTCGCCCGCCGGATTTTTTTTGGGCAACAATGCCTCAATCAAGTTGCTGCCCAACGCCAGTAGCCAGGTGACTTTGAAAGGCGATACGGTGGCCCTTCTGGGTGCGGTGACCGTACCGGGAGGCAGTATTGCTGTGAGTGGTGCTTCCGATTCCAAGAAATTTTTCGACCAGTCAAATGCGCAGGCCACCGTCTATCTCAGTCCGAACAGCATTCTGTCAACTTCAACAGCCGGTACCGCCTTATTGACCACGACCCGCGATGCGCGCGGTTACACGGTGGGTTCCATTCTAGCGGGCGGAAAAATCACGGTCAGCGGCAATATCGTGGCGGAGAAGGGAGCGCTTCTGGACGCCTCCGGCGCCACGGGCACGTTGGATGTCTTGCCCGCTCAAATCTCGGGGCTCTCTCCAACGGGCTCCGCCACCCAAGGTTCGACGCTCGTTCCGACCACGGTGGACAGCGATGGCGGAATCATCAAGCTGAACGGCGGCCAGGAACTTTTTTCCGACGCCACTCTGCTGGCCAAGGCCGGCGGATCTTCCGCGATCGGCGGCAGACTTGACCTCGGCTCGGGCTCTTTCCTCTTTGATGCCAGCAAACCGGCGAACTCCGTGGTGCCGACGCTCCTGCTGACTTCGCCGGCTGCGGTCACAGGTAGCACTCCACCCATATCGGACAATGTCCTGCCCGTTTCATTCTATACCCAAGGGAAAACCGCGATCGGCCAGACCGTGAAGGACACCCAAGGCAACGTGATTTCGATCGGTGGCGCGGACTCGAATGGGGTCAATTATTTTGGCGGCCATGTTTCCACCGGCAGTTTTGGCTCCGGTGGTTTTGATTGGCTCAACTTCTCCGGGACGGTGGAATATTCGGGCGCGGTTGCGCTCAAGGCTGGCAGCGGAATTACCGTCGGGTCCGGCGGGGTGATGGTTGCCGATCCGCAGAAAAATTCCTCGTTGACGATCAATGCCCCCTATGTGGGTTTGGGCACGGCCTTTTCATCCGTGGCGAACAATTCGCAGGCTGGCTATGTCGGCAATGCGTCGCCGGTTTACGGCACGGGTACGCTGTCGGTGAGCGGGGCGAAGCTGATCGAAGTCGGTAATCTCTCGCTCCAAAATATCGGCAGTGCCGCCCTGACCACCACGGATGGCGGCGACCTGCGCGGCAGCGGCACTTTTGATGTGGCGGGAAAATTGACGATCACCGCCGGCCAGGTTTATCCGCCGACCGCCACCACCTTCAATCTTGCGGCCTATGATCCGGTGACTGTTGTGGCCGCCACGGATACCACTCCCGCCACCACCGCTCCGGTGCTGGATACCGTCACTGGAAAACCCTTGCTTGGCACCATCACGTTCAATCGGGCCGGCACGCCGGCGCAGGTGCCTTTGTCCGCCGGCGGCACGCTGAATCTCAGCGCCGCCACCATATCCCAGAACGGGGTGTTGCGGGCCCCGCTCGGCTCGATCGCCCTCGGAGGCGTGAGCACGTTGGATCCCACGACGGGTTTGGCTTTCCCAGGAGCGAAAACAATCACGATGGGTGCCAGCAGCATCACGTCGGTTTCCACCGTTGATTTGATCACCGGTTTGCCGCTCGTCGAACCCGTCCCCTACGGACTCAATCTCAACGGTATCGCATGGATCAATCCGCTGGGCACGGACATCACGGTAGACGGTCCTCCCGCGAAGAATATTAATATCAGCGCTGATACCGTCACCAATACGAAAGGAGCGTCGATTGATATTTCCGGCGGCGGTGATCTCTACGCCTACCGGTGGGTGACGGGGACCAACGGGACGAAGGATATCTTGAGTTCGGCCACGACCAGCTATGCTATTTTGCCCGATTACCATGCGGGCTATGCACCGTATGGCGCCTTCAGTTCTTCGGTCGCGGCGGATAACCTGCAAGGCGACCCGGGCTACGTCAATAACCCAAAAATCGCCTCCAATCTTGGCGACAGCATTTTGCTCGATTTGGGGGCGGGGCAGGGTGTGCAGTCCTACACTTTGCTGCCGGCCCGCTACGCGCTCTTACCGGGAGCCTATCTGGTCACTCCCCAATCGGGTCTGCCGGTCGGCACGGTCAAGCAAGCCGACGGGTCCAGCGTGGTGTCTGCCTATAAATACAATGCACTTGATTCCGGCCGCATGCTCGCGCCGCAGTTTGCCAATTGGGAATTGGCGCCGAGCGCTGTGGTGCGGGCTCGGGCGGAATATGACGACTCTCTGGCCAATATTTTTTTTCCAGCGGCTGCAGCCACGCATAATGTTTCGGTGCCCCGTTTGCCGCTGGATGGCGGTCAGCTGGTGCTGAATGCGAGCCAAGAAATGACCTTGCAAGGCAAGGTGAATGCCCAGCCGGAATTGAAAAGCGATGGCACCGCTCTCGGTTTGGGTGGACAGGTGGATATTGCGAGCCAGGAGGATATTTTGATTACCGGGCCGAACACGAATATATCTTCGATCGCGCATGAACTGGTCCTGCAATCCGATGATCTCAGCACCTTCGGGGCGGCCAGCCTGTTGATCGGTGGCATCCGTTCCCAGACGACAACTGGCACCACGGTCAACGTGACGGCGGACAATGTGATGGTTGACAATGGTCCGGGCGTCGATGCTAACGGCAAAGTCATTCTGAATTCGGCCGGCATGGCGGCCAAACCAGGAACAGCCTTGACCGGTTCGGATATTATTCTCGTGGCGAATCGCGCGGTTGAGGTCAAGGCGGGTTCAGTGGTGCAGCAACAGGGAACACCGGCCAATGGTGCGGCCAAACTCATTCTGTCGGGCTCTGTGCAGCTCAAACCCGGCGAATCGGTCGGTTTTGCGCGGGGCGGCGTACCGATCAGTTTCCCGCAGGGCACCGGTGACAATAGCTTTATCACGACGGTGGACGGCTATACCACGGATGCAAGCGGCAGCAAGACGACCTTCAAGGCGGGCGATAAAGTTTCATTCTCGGATGGCAGAACCTTTACTTTCGATCCGACCCAAGTTGACCCCAGTGTTGGCGCCACCTTGACCGTCAGCTCCACACTCAGTCTCACTGCCTTGCCGCTCACCATGGTCACAGGCGATGGCGCGGCGCTCCGCGTCAGCAGCGATCCGACCGCCCGGATCAGCCGGACGAATGTGAGTTTGTCCAACCTCGTGCCCTCCGGGGTGTTGACCGGTTCGACAATTCTGCCGGCCCAGCCGGGACTGTCGATTGACGCCGGAGCCTTCGTCAAGGGAGGCACCGGCAGCGTTATTTTGGACGCAACGAACAGCTTGGTGCTGCCGGCGGATCTCAGCCCGGGTGTGGCATCGGCGATTTCCGGTCAGTCACTCTCTTTCAATACCCGCGGGATCAGCCTGGCATTCGACCGCTCCGCCGGAACGGCCGGCACCACGGTGCTGCCGGCATCGGTGTTGCAGGCCGCGAATACCGGTGCGCTTTCGTTGCTGAGTTACACGGGGATTGATGTGTATGGTTCCGGGACGGTCGGTGGCACGGGTCTGCAAAACCTCGCGCTCCATACCGCACAGATTACGAATAAAAATGGCGGCTCCGTCACGTTTGCGGCGGTCAATGTCCAACTCGATAATTCTGCGGGTGGTGGTCAGCTCGCCACGGGATCAACCGTTCCCGCCGGCACCCTTGCGATCACGGCGAAGGATGCCACTGGCAAAACCGGGGTATTGCAGATTGGCTCCACCGATGCGGCGGCGCCCATGAATTTGGATTTGTTCAGCACGGTGAAATTGTCGGCCGGCAGCGGAGTGTTGCTCCAAGGGTCGGGCGGCCTGAATGCTGCGGGTTCGGATGTGGCGAAGAACGCCACGACCAGTCTCACGATTGATGCTCCGGTGCTGGCTGCCGCCGCAGGGGCGCAGCAGACGATCAGCGCCGGCGGCCTTCTTACCCTGTCGGCTTCGGGTGCTGCCACCGCCTCCTCGCCGCCGAGCGGCTTGGGAGCGAAACTGACTTTGGTCGGTGCGAGCATCGATGCCTCCAACCAGATTGTGCTGCCGAGCGGGCAACTGACGCTCCATGCCTTGAGCGGGGACATTACGGTGGACGGCTCACTGGATGTCGCCGGCCAAGTCAAAGCCTTCAACGACGTGGTTCAATACTCCGGTGGCGGGCAAATCAATCTCGTGTCCGATCAGGGCGCGGTGACGGTGGCGAAAGGAGGGAAACTGGATGTGTCGGCGGCTCTCGATGTGACGAAGAGCGACGGTTCGCGGATCGGCGATGCCGGTTCGATTTCGGTTAGTACGACCGGCGGTTCCGATTCGACCAAGGGCTTGTTTGTCGTCGCGGGTACGCTCAACGGGCAGGGTGGTTTGATCACGGCCGCAGCCGCCGGCTACACTGCCGGCAAGGGTGGAACCTTTACCCTGGATGTCGGCCAAATTACCGATCCTGTGACGGGGGCGAGTTTGCAGCCACTCGATGACGCGTTGAATGCCGGCGGATTTAATCTGGAGCGTTCGATTCGTGTCCGCTCGGGCGATGTACTGGTGGATGGTACGGCCACCGCCCACACCTTCGATCTGTCGGCGGACAACGGGTCGATTACTGTCACCAGCAAGGGTAAGATTGATGCCTCAGGCGATCAAAACGGCACCATCAATGTGGCCGGAAAACCTGCCGATGCTTTTGGCAACGTTGGCGGGAAGATCAATCTCGCCGCCAGTGGCAGCGTGGTGCTGCAATCCGGGGCGGACCTCACCGTGGCTGCGGCGAATTTTGATGCGGCGGGCAAGGGGGGATCGGTTTTGCTGGCGGCGGGTTCCGCTACGAATGGCGTGGCGCCGGCGGGCAGCGCCCGTTTGGCATCCGGTTTTTTTGCCAGCGGCACTCCGGTTGTCGACATCCGGACCGGCTCGACGGTTGACCTGTCGGTGGCGCAAACCGCCAGCCTCGGCGATGCCCAAGGCACGCTGCATCTTCGCGCGCCGCAGATTGCGGGTGGAACCGACGTGCTGGTGAATCCGCTCAACGGGACGATCGTGAATCCCTCGGGCATCGTGGTTGAAGGCTCCAAGGTCTACGATCTCACGGCGTCGGGCGGCGTGATTGATGCGGTGGAGCCGCAGGTCAATGCGGACGGCAGGAATTTCGCGACCACCAATGCGGGTTCGATCACGGCCAAGTTGACTGCCGGTTGGAGCCTATCGGCCTTGAACGCCTTTCACCTTCAGCCCGGCGCGGAAATCATCAATACGGCCAATCCGAATACCCCGACCGTGCTTTCCAACCTCACGCCCAGCGGCAGCACACTCGTGACTCCGTTCGCCGGCGGCAGTGTGTACTTTCAAAATGGCAGCGGGAGCAGCCAGATCAAATCCTCGCTCAGTGGCACCATTGTCTCGGCCAGCGGCACGTCCACTTCACTGGCCGCCAATGTTGCGACGAGCATTCCGGCGGGCAGCACCGTGATCCTCGCTGGTCCGGCCACGATCAGCTTCACTGGTATTGCGGCCCTGACCAACGTCACCGTGGCGGCCGGCACTACGGTCACCAGTGGAGCAAACGGAGCCACGATTGTGGCGGACTCTGGTAGCGGCCGCCTGCTCACGCTTAAAGCGGTCAATAGCACCATCACGACGACGAACGCGCAGACGAACCTGCTGTTTCCGCTGGGCACTCCGACGGGTGACAAGGTCAAGTTCAGTGTCGGCGGCATCATCACGCTCGCGGACGGCACCACCTCCAGCATCAGCGTGAACACCCCGATCTCACTGGCCGCGGGCAGCAGGGTAAAACTCAGCACGGCCAACGGGATTATCACGTTTGCCAGCGGCACGGGGGGGCCGATTCCCGTGACGATTGCGGCGGGTAGCACCGTGATTTGCAAGACGGTGGCGCTCGACACCTCGGTCGGAGACCTGACCCTCCTCAGTGCCTGGGATTTGTCTTCCTTCCGCTATGGTCCGAATGTTACTGCAGCGGTGGGCTCGGGTGAGCCGGGGGTGTTGACTTTGCGCGCCGCAGGCAATCTCGCGTTCGACTACACGAGCTACAATTTATCGACGAAGGTTTTGACCGCGGGCCTGTTGAGCGACGGCTTTGACCCGACCCAATCTCCGACAAACGGCGGGCTGTGGCAGGCGCCGTTGCTCGCGGCTGGTTCGCGTTCTTGGTCGTATAATTTGATATCCGGGGCTGACGTGAAGTCGGCCGATTTTCTGCAGGTCGCCCCGCTGGCCTCGCTGCCGGCCGCCAGCGGCTCCGTGCAACTCGGCTACAATGCACCGCCGATCACCACTGCCCTGACCGGAACCGCGCTCACGCGAACCGCCCTGATTCCGCAATACTATCAGACCATCCGAACCGGCACGGGCGATGTGACGATCGCGGCCGGACGCGACGTGCAGTTGCTGAATTCGCTGGCGACCATCTACACCGCCGGCACGCAGGTGGCGAATCCCGGGTCGCTCGTCTCGGGCAATGATTTCGATGTGCCCAATACTTACTACAACAAGGCACCCGGTGGGACGGGCAGTTTGCAGAATTATTCTCCGGTCACGGGGGTTTATATGGATTACCCCTCGCAATACAATTACGGTGGCGGCGATTTGACTGTCACGGCGCAGGGCGACATTACCCACTTGAATGCCGATGGCACTGCATTCTCTGGCGCCGAGATGCCCACTAACTGGCTTTACCGTCGCGGTTCCATCGATCCGACCGGTCAGTTTGGGGCCGTGCTCACGAAGGATCCCAATATCGGTGGAGCAGGCGTACAGACCCAGATCGGATCCACGTCTTGGTGGGTGGACTTCAGCAATTTCTTCGAGGGCGTCGGGGCCCTGGGTGGCGGCAATGTCTCGCTCGTTGCCGGACGCAATGTGAGCAACGTCGATGCCGTGGTGCCGACCAATGCGCGCACGACGAAACAGATTTCCACCGCTTCCGGCCTGGACCTGCTGGCGGCGCACCAAACGCTGGTGGAACTGGGCGGAGGCAACTTGAACGTGCAGGCTGCCGGTGATATCAATGCCGGCGTTTATTATGTGGAGCGCGGGCAGGGTGTCATGGCCGCGGGGGGCAGCATCATCACCAATGCCACCCGGCTGATCCCCAATTTCGCTTCAAGTCTCGTGCCGGACAGCAATTCTTGGCTGCCGACCACCCTGTTTCTCGGCAAAGGCAGTTTCGCCATTTCGGCTGTGGGCAACGTGATGTTGGGCTCGGTCGCCAATGTCCTTCTTATGCCGCAAGGAATCGACAACAGCTACTACCAGCGCACCTATTTTTCGACTTTCGCCCCCGATGATGCGGTGCGCGTCTCCTCGCTGCAAGGGGACGTGACCTTCAAGGGACTCGTCAGCTCTGCGCAGAATCACGATGCCGGCACACTCTTGGGCTGGTATGATCAATATTTGCTCAACACGTCCACGACCTTGGCGGGAAAAGCGCAACCGTGGCTGCGCTTGACCGAGACCAGCCTGCCTTATCAATCATTTGCCCCCCTGACTAGTTTGTTGCCCGGCACCTTGAAAGTGACGGCCTTTTCGGGCGCGATCAATCTGAAGGAAGACCTCACCCTGTCGCCTTCGCCTTCCGGCACGATCGATCTGCTCGCGGCAACGTCGATCAATGCATTGCAGCCCAATTACGGAGGGCTCTGGCAATATAGCACCATTAATTTATCGGACGCTGATCCTGCGCGGATTCCGTCAGTGAATTCACCGCTGGGTTATTTAACACCCACCACGGTACAAACACCCAGTTCGCCTTTATCTCTTCTAACTGGGACGGCCGCGTTGTTCACGGAATCGGGCAGCACGGAGACCTCGCTTCAGGACCAGCTCACGTTACATGGGCCGCGTCCGGATGACGTGCCCGTGATGGCGAGCCACGCCCTGCATGGCGGAGATGCAACCCCGCTTCATCTTTACGCCGGGACGGGAGACATTTCGGGTCTGACGCTTTTCTCAGGCAAGGCCGCCCAAGTGATTGCCGGACAGGACATCACCGACGTGGGCCTCTATATTCAAAATGCGCGTTCGACTGACGTCAGTGTGGTGGCGTCGGGCCGGGATATGATTCTGGCCGATGCGAACTCGACGCTGCGTCTCAAGGCACAGTCGTCCGGCAGCAATCTCGTGCCGCAAGGCGGGTTGAGTGGAGATATTCAGATCAGCGGACCGGGTACACTCGAGATTTTCGCGGGCCGCAATCTCGATTTGGGTGCAGCGAGCAACAGTGTCATCAAGGATGGGACTTCAGTGGGTATCGCCAGTGTTGGCTACGCGCGCAATCCTTACCTGCCATTTGCGGGGGCTAACGTGGTGGTGGGGGCGGGAATGGGGATCGCGACCGGTCTGGAGAACAGCCAACTGAACGCAGCGGACTTTATCGCGCAGTTCCTGAATCCTGCGACCGGGGGCGGCGACGTGGCGCGGCACCTGAGCGAATTGGGTCAACTGATGGGCTACGTGATCGATCCGGCCAACCCGTACGCCAGCAATCCGGCGATTTGGACGGCGTTCAGTAAAATGAATGCCCAGCAACAATCGCTGCTCGCGCTCCAGATATTCTATTTGGTTTTACGGGACGCAGGCCGGGATCACGGCAATTCCACAGCAGAAGGATTTGGAAATTTCAACAGCGGCTACGAAGCCATCGCGACACTCTTTGGTCGCCGGCTCGATTATACCGATGCGGCTGGCACCGGGTTTATCGACCAATTTCTTAACCCCGGCACCGGAGGCAGCGAGGCCGCTCGCTATCTGCCGGATCTGGGCAAACTGCTCGGGGGCACGGCGGAAACGAACGACCACATCTGGGCCGCATTTACCAAACTGTCCACCGCTGAGCAGGAGAAGCTCGCGCTCAATATTCTCTCGGTGGTGCTGACCGACGCTGCGCAGTTGCAAACCTCGAAGGCAACCGCAGCCGAGGGCAAGGCTGAAACCGCCAAGGCACTGGCGGCGCTGTTTGGTGGTCAGCAGTGGCGCGGCAATCTGGCGTTGTCTTCTAGGGAAATCAAAACGATCAATGGCGGTGATATCAGTCTGCTCGCCCCGGGCGGCGGACTGAGTCTGGGTTTGACTCTTCCTAGCAGCCAGCTCGCCGCCCCGCCGGGCATCCTGACCGAACACGGCGGTAATATTTCCATTTTCACCCACGACAATGTGGATGTCGGCGTCCTGCGTATTTTCACGCTGCGGGGCGGCAACGAAATCATCTGGTCCACCACCGGCAACATTGCTGCCGGCAAATCCTCGAAGACCGTGCAGTCCGCGCCGCCCACCCAGGTCTTGGTCGATCCGCAAAGCGCCAACGTCAAGACTGATCTCGCCGGTCTTGCGACCGGTGGTGGCATCGGCGTGCTGGCCACGGTCCAAGGCGTCAGACCCGGCAATGTGGACCTGATTGCTCCGGTTGGGTCCATCGATGCGGGGGATGCCGGTATCCGCGCATCCGGCAATGTCCATCTGGCCGCGCAGGTGGTGCTTAATTCCACCAACATTCAGGCGGGCGGAACGACGGTGGGCACGCCGCCACCACCACCGGCACCCAATGTCGGCTCCTTGACCGCGGCTTCGAATAGCTCGGCGAGCACCTCGACTGCGGCCAATAATGTCGCCAAAGCAAACTCCGCGCCGAATCAGGTGGCGGAACTCCCCTCGCTGATCACCGTGGACGTCATCGGTTATGGTGGCGACGATGATGCGCCGCCAGCCAGTGGCGGCGATGAGAACGAGGACGAGAAGAAGAAACAAAAAAACAGTGGGGAGGGATTTTAGAATGGCTCGACACACAATTTTAACAGGGAAAGCGGCCTCTTGCTATTTACTATTTTTGCTCCCCGATCATCCAATAACGCCGATGCGTATCTGCACCCCTCAATATCATTCAATCACGCTACTCGATGGCGCATATGCGCCTGACTCTGGTCGGAATGGCTCAGCGTTTGATAACACAATCTTTCCATGAATATGATAAAATCCTTCCGGTCGCTCTTTATTATTCTCGCTCTGCTTTGTGGCAGCGCGGTTGGCTTGTGGGCCGCTGAACCTCCACCGGAGGATGCCGCTTTCGCTGATAAGCTGCTAACTGCTATTCAAAAATCCGATTACGATATGTTCATTGCGGACGGCGAAGCCGCCTTTAAGCAAGTAAACAAAGCCCAGTTTGAAGTCCTTACAATCAAACTGGCCAAAAAACTTCAGGCCGGGCATACGATCACCTATCTTGGCGACATGAATCAGAAGGGCAATCGGGTTACGCTCTGGAAAATCAGTTTCAAGGACGGAAGTGACGACGAACTGGCCTCGCTCAAGATCAAGAACGGGAAAGTGCTGAGCTTTTTTGTGAGGGGATAGCAGGCATGGCCATTGGTTGCTCTGGTTGTATGCGGCGCATCCGTCACCCAATGTTTTCCTTTCCGTAACCGGGAAAGACTTGTCCGGCCGGCGCGGTTTGGGTAAAGTTTTTCGGTTGGAACTTTTGTTTCGATTTTTGATTTCTTTTCCGCCCCTTATTTTTCCCATGAAAACGCATCGCTTTTTCGCTCTCGTCGCCGGCTTGATGCTGGCTGGCGCGGCTCAGGCCCAGCAGGTGGTTTCCTATTTCGCGCAGATTCCCCAGAGCACGACCAATTGGACGAAGATGCTGCAACTGCCCGGCTTCGATTCGAACCTTGGGACACTGACGCAGGTTAAACTCAGCTACTCCGGCGAGGTCTGGCAGTCGTTGTTTACCGAGAATCAAGACGGCAATGGTTCGAGCTACGATCTGCTCACAACCGCCACACTTTCACTGGCCAAGACCGGCGGCCCGGCCCTCTTCACGCCGGCGGCCATCGTCCTGCATCGCACCGGATCGGTGACGGCTTTTGACGGGAGCTTCGATTTTGGCGGCACTTCGGGTGTTACTTTTTCTCAAGATCAGACCGTGAGCGGAATGTATCTGGACCCATCGCTCGCGAGCTATATCAGCACCAGCCCCATCGGGTTTACCGCGACCGCACGCGGCGTCTCCTCATGGAGCACCAGCGGTAATTCGGCCTCGGGTGCCTTGACTTCTGCCGCCAGCAGTCTGGGGGTGGAATACACTTATGTCGCAATTCCCGAGCCCTCGGCCTATGCGGCTCTTCTTGGAGCGGCGGTACTAGGAATTGTTACAATTAGGCGCAAACAGGCTCGGATAGTTGACTAGGGGGTTTTGGTACGCAGCATAGTGCAGTTGATTGACGATTGGGCCGTTTGATTGGATTTCAGTGCGGCCTAGTTGCAATTCATCGCCACTATGTCCTCTCAAAATTACCGTCAGCTCAGTCCGGCCCGAAAAATTCTTTCCGCGATCATCGTGTTGCTCGCTGCCGGTTGTTCGGTGGTGGCCAAGGCGAATACTTTTTCGGAAAGTCTGTCCTTCTCACTCAACCCCGCTGACACCTCGGAGGTTTTGCATTTCGATCCTTTCAATCTTTCGCTCGGCACGCTGGAAAGTGTCGGCTTCAGCTTTGACGCCACCCGCCGGCATGATTGGGCCGTCTGGAATATTGCGGGAGAGCCCGCATCGGTTGACTACGCTGACGCGTTGCTGTCGGGCACTGCGCTCCATCTGGACGCCAGCGTTTTTGATTTTGCCGATCAATCGTATGGGTCCGGGAGTACCGGGACGCTCCCTTCGGTTTCTTTTCCCACTTTCTTCAGCGAAGCCCAGGCTGGTCGCACTCAATTCATCAACGGGCTCGATGCGGTTTAT
>Ga0265320_10001157_pt1 | contig 19393 bp, 13 predicted proteins | sample 4827metaG_FD_202087 | JGI IMG/M metagenome (GOLD analysis project Ga0265320, IMG submission 202087) | Rhizosphere microbial communities from Carex aquatilis grown in University of Washington, Seatle, WA, United States - 4-8-27 metaG | ecosystem: Host-associated > Plants > Roots > Rhizosphere >...
GGGCGGGGCCTCCGGACCCGCCTAGCTTCATTCACCGCCGTTCATTCCACTCCGCCGAAGCAAATCGCGCCGCCGCTTCCGCCAACTTTGCCTTAGGCCAAAATGTGTTTCCCCCAACTTTTGTTTCCATACCCAGCAGCTTCCCCAAACCCTTTACGAAACTTTGGGCAACGCGGTCCCAATCGTTCACTTCCTTCGCCACTGCGCGTTCAACGGACCCCTGAAGCAAAAGCCCCTGGCGGTTGCGTTTCTGCGCCGCGCCGGCGATTTTTTGACCGTTATCCGAGCGGATGATATCAAATTGTTCGGCCTTTTCGAAGCAGATGGAGAGGTTGACGGGGGTAGAAGGGGCCGTCGCAAGCGACGCCCCTACGGGCTGCGGATGGATAGGCGATGCCCCAGACTTGCACCCTGTGATCTGCAACTTGCAAGGCGTCCCGTTTTGATTCAATGCTTCGGCCAGAGCCTCATGAATCAGCCGATAACTCTCGCAGGCCCTGACCTTCGCCAGGGGATGGGCCACCGGGAGCACCAGCGCATAGGTCCAGCCTGCGCGATGATGCACCAAGCCGCCGCCGGTGGGCCGGCGAATCAAATCCACACCGGGCGGGCAGGCGGCACGGGCGTCCGCCCATTTCTGACCATAACCGAAAGTGAACGATGGCCGGGACCAGTTATAGAAACGCAGCCGGGTCGCCTCCGGCTCTGGAAACGCTTCTAGCAGCAGCCAGTCGGTCGCCATGTTTTCGGCGGCCGAAGCGATGGATGCGGTCAATAAAAAGAAATTTTTAACCACGGAGGACGCGGAGGGGGGGAAGTTTACGGCTTGTGGTTTACGGTTTACAGTTAAAAAACTCCCTCCGCGTTCTCCGTGCGCTCCGTGTTTCAATCCTTTTTAAAAATCCTTCCCTTGCACTAATCGCTTCGGTCCTGCGGGTGCATTCCCGGTCGCGATTCGATTCTTCTCATACCATTCCCGGCAGGCTTCCGGAACGGACAATTCCTCCAATTGCTGCTCAAATGGCGTCGGCACGGCCTTCAGTTTCCCCAGGAGTGGCGGCAAAATCAACTCCAAGCGGCGCGGGCGAATGTCCGCATCCGGCATGTCGGCCGCCAGCGCGGGTTTAATCAGATTTTCCGGCAGGCCAAAATGCTTCAGAAACGCCCGGCCCATGTCAAATCGCGACAGCATGTCCGGCCCGGCCCAGTGAAACAAGCCATGCAGATTCGGCCGCTCCAGCAATTCAGTCAGCACGTCAGCGACATTGATGACCGAAACCGGCTGGCGCATCTCATCGGTGAAGAGCGTTTGGGTCTTCCCCGCCGCCCACGTGTGAAACAGTTTTTCATGGATGCCGCGCGTGCCCGTCGGGCTGTTGCCGTTGACCACCGTAATGCGCAACACGACCACGTTGTCGCCGGCATGTTTGAGGACTTCCTTTTCCGCCATGACCTTGAATTGCCCGTAGAGCGTGCGCGGGTTGGGCACATCGGTCGAGCGGTACGGGCCGTTGGTGCCGTCAAACACGAAATCCGTCGAAAGGTGCAGGAATCGCGCGCTCAGGTGAAAGGCGATTTGCGCCAGGCGGCGGGGCAGGGCGACATCCAGCTTTTCCGCCAACTCGGGATTGGCCTCGACCGCCGCCTGGCTCGAAAGGGCGGCGGCGTTGATGATGGCATCGGGGTAATAATCGAACATCAGCCGGTCGAGTGCATGGTCAGCGGTGAGGTCGAGTTGAATCGCCTGGGCCTTTTTGCGCGCGGCGGCTTCAATGGGCAGATTCGGCAGACGTTCGCGCCCAACGGCCAGCACTTCATGCCCACGGTCCAGGGCTGCCAGCATGGCGGCATGACCAACGAGCCCGGTGGCGCCGGTGAGGAGGATTTTCATGGAGGACCTAAGAAGGGAAGAGGAAAACGAGAAACGAAGAGAATAAGAATGGAAAATGGAAAATGGAAGAGGGAAAACAGACCTCCTCCCGGAGCGTGCTTCGCCTCCCACCAGTCAGCTCTCCCAACCCCCTCCCGACTCCTGACTCCTGTCTCCTGCCTTGAGCATTAAACGTTAAATGTTAAACTTTAAGCGTTAAGCGTTTGGCGTTTTCATCCTTCATCCCTCATCCTTCATCCTTTTCCCCCGCTTCTTCCATCTTCCATTTTCCATTTTCCATCTTTAATATAACTCTCTTCCATGCGTCCCAACCAACTCTGCAAGCCCGGCCTGCTGACCCAGCCCGTCTATGAACCCGGACGGCCCATCGCCGACGTCGCGCGCGAGCATGGTCTGGATCCGGACTCCGTCATCAAGCTGGCCTCGAACGAGAACCCGCTTGGGCCGTCGCCGCTGGCCCTCGCCGCTGCCCGTCGGGAGCTGGACGACGCCCATCTCTATCCCGATGGCGCCGCCATTGCCCTGCGCAAGCGGATTGGCCAACAACTGGCCCTCGACTCCGCCCAAATATTTCCCAGCAACGGCTCGAATGAAGTCATGCAGTTGCTCGCGGAAGCCTTTATTTCGCAAGGCGACGAAGTCGTCATGGGCCGGCATGCCTTTATTGTGTTTAAGTATGTGACCTTGTTTAACGGTGGCTTACCGGTGGAAGTGGAGATGCCGGGCTTCGCCCACGATTTGAAGTTGATGCAGGACGCCATCACGCCGCGCACGAAAGTCGTCTACCTTCCCACGCCCAACAACCCGACGGGCACCGCCAATTCCGCTGCCGAGGTGGTCGCCTTCGCGCGCGATTTGCCGCCGCACGTTATTTTATGCGTGGACGAGGCCTATGCGGAATTTCTTGAGCCGTCGGAAGTGCCTGATTTGCGTCCGCTGATTGCGGCCGGTCGCAACATTATTTGCTGCCGGACGTTTTCCAAGATTTACGGACTCGCCGGCCTGCGCGTCGGTTATGGCTATGGCCCCAAGCCAATGATTGACCTGCTCCACCGCGCTCGCCAGCCGTTCAACGTCAATGCCATCGCCCAAGCGGCAGCCCTGGCCGCGCTGGATGACCGCGATCATTTGGAACGCACGCGCGACATTAATTCGGCCGGCTTGAAACAAGTCGCCGCCGGTTTGAAGAAGCTTGGGTTGGAAGCCGTGCCTAGTGTGGCGAATTTTATTATGTTCCGGGTGGCGAAGGCCCGGGAGGTGTTCCTGGCGCTGCAATCGCGGGGGGTTATTGTACGTCCGCTGGCGCCGTATGAGTTGCCGGAGCACCTGCGCGTCACGATTGGGACGGAGGAACAGAATACGCGGTTTCTGGAGGCTTTGGGGCAGGCGTTGAAGACGTAACTGTATTGGATGGCGCAATTTCGTAGCGCGGTGCTTTAGCCCGCGCTTCAGGATGTACCTTACTTTCGGAGCGCGGTGCTTTAGAGCATTTTAAAAATTCTCGTGGCCGCGCAGAGTAGCGGGGGGCGCTTGGTTCTGGTTAGGGCACCGCGTTACTTTCTGGCTTCGAATTGGCTCCGCTTTCGCCCCAACGGGGCGAGGAAGCCAAACCCAGGGTAGATTCCGCTCCAGCGGAATCTACCCTGGGGATTAAATCAAAAAAAAACACCGCCGCACTGAAGGTGCGGAGGAGCACCCTGCCAACCGTCACCTTTGCTTTTCGGAGCTTCTCCGTCCGGCTACACAATTGTTTAATGTGCTCTAGGGCATTTTAGAGAATCCCGTAGCCGAAATGCGTCGACAGACGGAAGAAACGACTCTCCTCCGCGCCTTTCAGGGCGGTGGTGTTTTTTTGAGATGGCTCCCAGGGCAGCTCCCGCTTTGCGGGAGCTGCCCTGGGTTTGGCTCCTTCGCCCCGTTGGGGCGACAGTGGACCCTTCCCCAAGCGGCTACGGGATTCTCTAAAATGCTCTAGCCCGCGCTTCCGAGAGTTCGATCCATCCTGAAACGCGGGCTAAAGCACCGCGCTACGATAAGGCAAAACAGCCTCCGCCAACACTGGCTTGCCGCAGGCGCGATTGTTTCATAGTTTGGCTTTCTTGAATCCCAACTGGCAACAACTCGCGCTGGCCCTGGGCCTAATGCTCGCGCTCATCGCGCTGCACGGCGCGCTCGTCGCGTGCGAGTTCAGCATGGTCAAGTTGCGCTATTCGCTCGCGGATGCCGCCGCCCTGGCGGCAGCGCGCCGGCGGCGTCGGGTGGCGCGGGTTTTGGATGACGCCGACCAGGTCGCGCGGGGCATTCGCTTTGGGCTGCGGTTCTGCGCGACGGGCATCGGCGCGGTGGCCGCCATTGTCATTCATGCGGCCTTTGGTCACTGGCCGGGGATGTCGGGGGTGGTGGAGGAGTGGTGGCTGGCGGCGGCGATTTTTCTCGGCGTAGTGCTGACCTTGTATCTCTTTGGCGACTTGATTGCGCGCGGCGTGGCGCTGGCCCGGCCGTATCAAACCTTGTTCGCGACGGCGGGCCTCGCGCTGGCGTTTACGTTTTTCAGCAATCCGGTGCGGCGGGCGTTGCGGCGGATCTCCCTGGGGCTGTTTCGCCGGTTTGGGATCGAGGTGCGCCAGGATTTCAATTTGCTCGATGTCGAGGTGCAGATGCGCGCCATGGGGGAGGAAGACCAGGCGCTCCCGCCGTTCCTGCGCGGGATTCTGGCCAACACGCTGCGCTCGCGGGATTTCAAACTGGCCGACGTGCTCGTGCCGCGCCACCAAATCGTGTTCATCAACCTGGCGGGCGACGTGGCGGCCAGTCTCGAAGCCGCGCGCCTCTCCGGCCATACGCGCTTCCCCTTGTGCGATGGCGACCTCGACCGCTGCGTGGGCCTGATTCACATCAAGGACCTTTACCGCCTCAGCGCCAGCGCGGGGCCGGTGGACTTGCGCGCCCTTAAACGCGACCTCCTGCGGCTGCCGCAGACGGAGGCCCTGCCCATCGCCCTCGAAAAACTCTTGCGCCAGAAAATGCACATGGCCCTCGCCATGGACGAATTCGGCGGGGTCACCGGCTTCATCACCCTCGAACGCCTCATCGAGGAGGTGGTCGGCGACATTCAGGATGAATTCGACGCTGCCGAGGAGAAACTCATCAAGCCCCTGCCGGAAGGCCGCGGGTTCCGCGTGGCGGGCCTGGCACCGCTGCGCGATGTCGAGCAGGCGTTGGGGGTCATCATCACCAATACGGAAATCGCCACCTTTGGTGGCCTGATCACCGCTGAACTCGGCCGCATCCCCGCCACCGGCGAACACGTCATGCTCCCCCAACCGGGCCTGGATGTGACCATTGACGAAGCCGACGCCCGCCGGGTCATTGCGGCCACGGTGCGGAGGGTGGGTTAATTCCATTTTCCGCCGCTTGGATTTACCGCGGATGGCTGGGCGGATCCGGCTGGCTTGAAGGTAGAATATAGAAGGTAGGAGGTAGAATTCTGAAACACGGCGCCCACGACGATGGAGCGTGCCGATTCTACCTCCTACCTTCTACCTCCTACCTTCCCGGAAGAAAAATTGCCCCCACCCGCTCTTGACCTCCGCCACCAGATGCGGAATAATCACTCCCGTCTCCCCCCAACGCGGGTATAGTTTAGTGGCAAAACTTCAGTTTTCCAAACTGATCTCGGTGGTTCGATTCCACCTACCCGCACCACTATTGATAGTTTCGAGTTTCGAGTTTTTAGTTTCGAGTTTGCCAACCTCAGAGGGCACGGAAGAGACAGTTTTTTTGACAGAATTCACGGATTTAGGAAAATTGGGGTTTGGATTCCAGCTTCTAGCTTCCAACTTCTAGCTCCTAGCTCCTAGCTTCTAGCTTCCACCTTCTAGCTTCTAGCTTCTAACTTCCAGCTTCCAACTTCCAGCTTCTAGCTTCCAATGCGCCGCCGGAGTGTTGAGTTCCGAATTCTACCTCCTGTCTCCTGACTCCTGTCTCCTGTCTCCAGAATTATTCTAACTTCTAACTTCCAGCTTCTAACTTCCAGCTTCCAGCTTCTAGCTTCTAGCTTCTAGCTTCTAGCTTCTAGCTTCTAGCTTCTAGCTTCTAGCTTCTATTGACAGATTTTACGGAATTCGGGGAATTTTGGCGGCTAGTGCGATTTAACAAATTCTGTAGCCGGACAGCGACGCATGGCCAACGCCCCCGGATCCTTTCGCTCGCCCTTCGCATTGCACCCATATCTCCCATAGGTTCCATAAGTCCCATAAATCCCAAATTCACACCTTATTTCCAGCCCAACCTCTCAGAACGGCCATGCTATTCTTTTAAATTCTCTAGCTTCTAACTTCTAACTTCTAGCTTCTTTTGACAGAATTAACGGAATTGGGGGAATTTCGTGGGTTGGATTCTAGCTTCTAGCTTCTAGCTTCTAGCTTCTAACTTCTAGCTCCCAGCTTCTAGCTTCCAACTTCCAGCTTCCAGCTCCCAGCTTCTAGCTTCTAGCTTCTGGGAGTGCCGGACCTCGCGCAGACTGGTTTCTACAAGCTAACAAACCAAGAGAATCAAACAAAACTCACTAGAATTCTTGGCGACGCAGATACTATGCGCGCGCGGCGATCTTCGAGTGCGCCAAAGGATCGGACTCTTTTCCACCCAACTTCAAATGAATGGAAGAAACAACCCACGGGAGCCGACAGTGCTTTTAACAATTGTATTCCCCGGTTTGAATTTGTTGAGACAACCAAAAATCTCAAAGAGGTGTCCGCCTACAAGAAGAACACACCTATCGAACAAATGCTTGGGGCTGTCATTGCGGAAAAAATCGCAAAAGACCCAGCCTATGAAGCCTTCCACAAGGCAGCTCCCATCTCCTAACTTCTAGCTTCTCCGACCAATGCAATTCAAAGACCGCATCTCCCGCCTCCCCGACGAAATCCGTCTGGCCCTCGCCGACCACGCCGAGCAACACCTGAACCTTAAGAAAGCCGAACTCCAACTCAGGCTGTCGTCCAAAGCGAGCGAAGCCAGCATCGCCACCAGATTCGTGGTCGAGCACATTGCCAGTAAAGTGGTGGAGGACCAGGACCAAGCGGCCCGATGGGCTGCCATTCAAAGCGGTACCTTTGATGAAAGCACGTACCAAAGCGCCGCCCTCCCAGCGACCCCGACCGCTGACGCCCTCGACATCTTCCACGAGACCTCCTTCAGCAAAGAAGCCATCGTCGCCGCCCTCGCGAATTTCCTGAAGCCCGACCCGAAACCATCAAGCAGCCCCCCATCCTCGACTAATTTATGACCAATTCGTACCACTTCGCACTATTTCGGCCCCCCCACCGCCCCGATTGCCGGCAAAATCGAAAAAATTAGTTTCGCCGTTCTTTGACATCAGAAAGTCATCTCGTAGGAGTCAGGAGGCTAGATTCAGGAGACCGGAGTTTGAACTCAAAACTCCACCCTCCACCCATCGGCACGGCGTCGCGCAAGCGCGAGCCCTACAAGGCTGCCCTGTCGGCAGCTTGTAGGGCCAGCGCTTGCGCTGCGCCGAGGGAGCCAAAAAGACTCATGCTTTACATTTGAACCATGACCGGTCGGGCGGGCTTGGCCTCGGTACAAATGTGGCCGAAAAAGGGGTCATGCTCCAATTCGTGTAAAACGCCGCTCAGGGGGCATCTTCTCCTTTCTCCTGTCTTCCAGCTTCTAACTTCTAGCTTCTGGGAGGGGGTCCGGAACTTGTCCTGTTTCACAATTGAACAAAAACCTGCGACTGGCCGGCGTGAATTTTATGGGCAAGTGGGGCAATGGATAATGGATCGTGGATAGTGGACAATGAAGACGGGCCTTAGAAGCTGGAAGTTAGGAGCTCGAAGCTAGAATGCTGAACTCCCCGCTCCATGCTCCCAGCTCGCCGCTTTTCGCGCTTCGCGCGAGACAAGGCTCGGAGGGATCTGGGAATGTGGAGTCGAAAATGGGCTCAGGCGCCAATGAGTGTAAAACGCCGCTCAGGGGGCATCGTCTCCTGTCTCCTGACTCCTGTCTCCCGGCAGCCACCACTCAGCACTAAGTCACTAAGCACTAAAACACTCCCTTCTCCCTATGTTCGAATGTCTGGTCTCAAATCTCAAATTTCAAATCTCAAATCCCCTCTGTCCCTTTGTCCCTCTGTCCCTTCGGCCCAAAAATTCTACCTCCTACCTTCTACCTCCTGACTCCTGTCTCCCGGCAGCCACCACTATCTGGGTGGTATCTTGATTGCTGTTGAATCGCTCCTGACTCCTGTATCCTGTATTCTGTCTCCCTTCCCCAAACTCATGCAGCCGGGGAGATTTGCACTCCCGCTTTGCGGATTAAAAGTCCGCCGTGCTGCTGTTACACCACGACTGCGAAAAAATGGAGGATGCCCCCGGTAGCGCGCCGGGCCAAAACTGTTTTGCAAACAGCCGGGTTCGCTTGCTCCCCCGGCATCCGTCTAAACTCAACGATAAAAATGCGCGCGCCGGGAATCGCACCCGGGACTGCGGACTGGCAGACCGCTGCGTTACTGCTACGCCACGCACGCGAAAAACTGGCGGGGAAGAAGTTGGAAGCTGGAAGTTGGAATTGGGCCCGCATATCGATATTGCCTCGGTGGATGGTATTCTAACTTCCAGCTTCTAGCTTCATGTTTTCTTAAAGATCAGGTCCCGGGCGGCTGGCTGAGCCATTGAACGTGAACGCCACTGGGCGGACGCACCGTCCGGGACCGTCGGCGGGCGCCGTCAGAGGCGGCCGCGATTTTCGCAAAGAACACACACCGTCGCCCCTCTCATTCGCGCAGGGGCGGATGGTTTGGGCAGCCGCGGGATTTGGCGCGGACGCAGGCTGATTCAACTGGGCTCAGCGGTGAAGCCACGGAAATGATGTCAAGAAATGATTTTATAGGCGCGGGCCACTTCGGGGAAGCGGGTGGGTAAAAAACAAAAAACCCACTTCCGGGGAGGAAGTGGGCGGGAGAAAAAGATAAATGTCCTTTTGCTCAGAGCGTTCCACTTCCCGGCTGGCGATGATCATAAAACCGATTAATACCCTGTTGCGTAAGAGTTCGATTTTCGGGCATCGCCATCTTCGGGCACAAGCGTACCCAGCACAGTCTGGCGGTCAGACTTGCGGTGCCTAAGGTGCTTGTTATGGAGAGACTCATGGACGAAGGGAAATAAAAGAGGAAAGGGACGAAAGAGTGGTTATACCATCTAACAACGGCACTCAACCCAAAAATATCAAGGGGGTTACAAAAAATATTTTTTATTTTTGAATTTATTCTGGAAAATCGTCCGGGTCGAATCTTGGGTATGTGAGGTCGGATACTTAATTTACACTCGGCAATTGATGGAAATACGCTATGAATGGACCCCTTATTTGCCGGTTAACGGCATCCCCATGAAAGAGATCCATGCCATCTTGGAGCGCCTCCGGCGCGACCCCAACGTTCCGCGAGCCTTGGGCACGCTGGTGAGTGTCGAAGGTTCATCCTACCGTCGGGTGGGGGCGCGGTTGTTGATTGACGGTAGCGGAACGAGTCTCGGCTCCATTAGCGGCGGATGTTTGGAGAGCGATGTGATCGAGCGCGCAAAGGCGGTGATCGAGGACGGCCAAGCCCAGGTGGCGGTCTACAATACCACCGACGAAAATGATTTGGTCTGGGGCACGGGGACAGGCTGCAATGGCGTGGTGCGCATTCTCATCGAGCGGTTGCCGGCCACTCCGGGGTGGGCGCAAACCCTCTCGCGAAATTTGGCGGCTCGAAAAATTACGCGCCTCGGGGTCGTTTGGGATTCAACCGACGCTGGATTATTGGGCACTCATGAACTGGGCTCGATTTCCGGACGGTTGCCGGCCGAGTCCGTGGTTTTTGAGGATGAGATTGCCCCACCGGTGCGGCTGCTCCTGTTTGGCGCGGGGGACGATGCCCAGCCACTGGCGCGCATGGCGAAGGAACTCGGCTGGCAGGTGGAGGTGGCGGATGCGCGCCCGGCGTCAGCAACGGCGGCGCGGTTTTCCGGGGCGGACAAGGTTGCGGTATCCCGCCCCGAGGACGCTGCCTCGGTGCCGCTCGATGCCTGGACGGTCGCGGTGATTATGACGCACCGTTACCGCGACGACGTGGCGCTGCTGCGCGCATTGCTGCCGCGGGATATTTCTTATGTCGGCCTGCTCGGTCCGAAAAAGCGCGAGCAGAAAATTTTGGCGGAACTCGCGACGGATGGATTTAAGGTGACCGCTGAAATGCGCGCCCGGCTGCACGCGCCGGTGGGGCTGGACTTGGGTGGCGATACGCCGGAGCAGGTGGCACTGGCGATTTTGGCGGAGATTCAGTCCAGCTTGGCGGCCCGCGACGCCCGACCCTTGCGGGAGCGCGACCGACCGATTCATGCGTGAGCCTTGCGGTGTGCTTCAACTTACTTGGCGGAGGTGGCCGACGATGCGGCGGGTGCCGGTGATGGGGCAGTGGCCGACGATGAGGCGGTTGCTGGCGATGGGGTGATGGGGCTAATGGGTGTCACGCGGTACAGCGCTCCGGGATTGGCGTCATCAATCAACCAAATGGCGCCATCGGGGCCGACGGCCACGTCGCGAACGCGGAAGCCAACGACCCAGCGTTCGACCGGCGTGGCGCCGCCCTTGTCATCGAAGGTGACGCGGGTGATCGACTGGGAAGCCAAGCCGCTGATCAGCGCCGAGCCCTGCCACTTCGGGAACATCGCACCCTTGTAAAAGACGAAATTGCCCGGCGCGATCACAGGCGTCCAGTATATGACGGGCTTGGCCAGGTCGGGCCGCGTATCGGGACTCGGGATGGGCACGCCGTTGTAGTTGGTGGCATAGGACACGAGCGGCCAGCCATAATTCTTGCCGGGCTCGATGAGGTTCAACTCGTCACCGCCTTTCGGGCCGTGCTCGAGTTCCCATAGGCGACCATCGGGCGCGAAGGCCAGACCGTAGGGAGTGCGATGGCCGGTGGTCCATGTCTCGGACGGCGCGAGGTTCGGCCCGGGGAACGTGTAGGTGCTGACGACGCGCGCAGTCTTGGCGACTTCCGTGTCGGTGGGTGGTCTAATCAAAGGCACGGTGGCAGCGCCGGTCTTTCCGGCCTGCGGGTTACCGGGCGCGGGTTTCCCATCCAACGTCAGCCGCAAAATTTTGCCGAGTTCCTGATCCGGATCTTGGGCGGGCGTCATGCGTTGCCGGTCGCCGACCGTGAGGAAGAGATATTGGCCATCGGGGGAAAACGCGATGGCGGCACCAAATTGGCCGCCCGCGCCCTTGGGCATCTGATGCCAGAGCACCTGCAAGTCATCTAGGCTCGCGGCATCCTTGCCGATGGTCAGTTTGGCACGCGCCATCGCCAGGCTTGATCCACCGTCACCCGGTTCCGAATAGGTGAGGTAGACAAAGTGGTCGGTGGCGTAGTGGGGCGAAAGGAAGACGCCCAGCATGCCACCCTGGCCCTGGGACAAAACCGCCGGCACGTTCGCTACGGGCGTTTTGGCGCCCTCCTGCGTGACCAGAAAGAGGTGGCCGACTTTCTCTGTGATCAGCATGCGCCCGTCCGGCAGGAAGGCGATGCGCCATGGCAGATTGAACGTCGTCACCTTGGTCATCGTGAACGGTAGGATTGGCTCGGCCTTCTGTTCGCCGGCGTTGATCTGCGCCTTGGCGCCGGATGGCAGAAGTGCCAGAGCGAACGCCGCCATGGCCAGCTTGTTCACGATCGATGAAAACTTATTATGGGGAAGGTGCATCGGCTTGGGGAAATCAACTTTTGGGGTTTTGAACAGAATGCAGATTTTTATTCCGGCCATCTGCGCCCGCGTGGTGGGCGCTCCGGAAAAAAACTGGCACGATGACGCCGGTCGGGCAAGCGCAATGTCCACCGCCAATTTAGCGCGTGGCGGGATAGCTGGAGGAAATGGGAGCGCCCTGGTTGATCCACACCCGGACCATTTCTATTTCCGCAGCGGAGGGTTTGGCATCTCCGCGCGGCATTTCCCCGGTAGATAGCACATAAAACATGTCACTGTCGTCCGCATTACCTGGGGTGACCGTCTTTAAGATGTCTTCCTTGTTGTCATATCTGACATCCGAGGTGCGGGCGTTGTCGTCATGACAATCGAGGCAATATTCCGTGAGAAAGGGGAGCACCTGCGCGTCGAAATCAATTGCGGTCGGGATGGGAGCAGGAACGGAAGCCGCAGCCGGGGCGGCCGTAGCGGCCTCCGGGGTCACTGCCGACGCGGGCGCGGCCAAATTTCCAGGCGGGGGCGCAAGCTTGGCGTCGGCGGTTACGGGCGCGGACGAACTGGCCGTGCAGGCGCAAAGCACGAGGGCGGCAAAAACGGCCAGGGCGATATTTTTCATGGGATGGGTCAGCAGACGATTAAATTCGGCGGAGAGGGAATTTAACCACAAGAAACGCAAAAGCCGCAAAATCTGCAAGGGTCTTGTGGCGGGGATATCCGCCGGAATGAATTCTCTGGGCGTTGGCGAATTTGGCGATTTTGTGGCAGAGAATTCTTAGTGGTTGATACCTTGCCCGGCACTTAACTCCCGTTCCGCCTTTGACTGAAACAGCTGCCGCAACGCCTCGCGCCGGGTCGCCACGGCGTAGAATCCCGTGGCCAGCGCCATCGCGCCGCAGAACCAAAACACATGGCCGGAGGACAGGTGGACCAGGTTTTTCAGAATCTCCTGGGCGGCCGAGGCAAGGAGAATTCCAATCCAGGATAAGAGATTGGCCGCGCCTTGGACGGCGCCTTTTGATTCCGGTGGCGGGCGGTGCTGCAAAACCGCCGCGATCGGCACGATGAAGATTCCCGCGCAGAAGCCGAGCGAGGCCAGGCAGAGGGTAAACCAAAACGTGTTGATACCGTCCAAACCCATGGGGACCGTAAACAAGGCCAGACCCGCCGCGCCCAAGGGCACGAGACCATATTCAATGCGGCCCCGCGAGGCAAAGCCCGCCACCAGGCTGCCAAGGCCGATGCCGATGGACAGGGCCGCGTTCAAAAGACCATTTTCGGTGGAGGTCAGGTGCAACCTGTCCTTGGCGTAAATCAACAAGTTCATGCTCACCAGCGACGCCACGAACCAAAAGCCGGTGTTGCCCCAATTGGCGCGCCACAAATCGCGGTCTTTGCGGAGGACCCGCATTTGCCGCCAGAGATCTGTAATCGGATTCAGTCGTGGCGGGCACGTCGGGTCGGCCGCGGGGACCTTCGTAATGCCCCGACTGACGCGCCAGCCAACAATCGCCAACGCGGCCAGGCCGAGGCCCGACAAATATTCCGCGCCCTTGACATAATCCGCCAGCAACGCGCCGGCCACCGTGCCAAGAATGATTCCGACAAACGTCAGCAACTCGAGCAGCCCGTTGCCCCAGGAAAGTTTTTCAACGGGCAAAATTTCCGGCAAAATCCCATATTTCGACGGGCCGAAAATGGCGCTGTGGCAACCCATCAGAAAGATGGCGATGAGTTCGAGTGGCAGCTTTTCCAGTCCCAGCGCCATGGCGGCAAAAAGCATGATGCCAATTTCGACCATTTTCACTGTCGTCATGACGCGCTGTTTGCTGAAACGGTCGGCGAGCCAGCCACCGAACATGGAGAACAAGATGAACGGCGCGGCAAACAGGGCGTTCACCACGGCGATGTGCGAATCCCGTTCGGCAGCAGTCATATGTGCCAGCGCCCCCAGAATGATGAGGTTCTTGAGCGCGTTGTCGCTGAAAGCGTTTTGGAACTGGGTGGCCATGAGGCTCCAGAAGCCGTGCTTCCATGGGGGATTTGTTTTTGCGTCCATGAGAGTAAGCGTTGGCAGAATTGAGCAGGAAAGGCGAGGGGAGTTAGTGGTTTGGAAGTGACGCCGTTTAAACCTGGGTGTAATTTCGTAGCGCTGAGCTTCAGCCAGCGCTCTGGATCATACTAATATCGAAGAAGCGCTGGCTGAAGCTCAGCGCTACGAAATTGAATCGCGGCTTAGCGGGCCGCCGGGCTGGCACGGAAGATGCGCTTCAAGACCAGGTGTGTCGGCACGTAAAAAACGGCTGCGAGCGCCAGCATCCAGACGGTCACATACAGACCCTCCGGCAACCAGTGCTGCGGAACATCGTCGCTCATCCCGAAAACGTAATCCACGTTGCGCGGCGTGTTGTGATCGGCCACTACCGCGCCGGCAGCCGGCAGGCAGAAAAACGCCACCAGACACAGCCCCCACGCCATGGCGGTCCAAGCCAGTAGCGCACGCTTGTCATACCCGAGGCGCTTCAGCAAAAAGAGCAGCAAGAACGGCAGCCAGCCGTGGAAGAATGAAAGCCCCCTCAGAAACAGCGACTTCTGCCCGTCAAACATGTAGCCGGTCATGCCCGTAAGATGGAACCCGCACAATTCGCAGCCAAAGTCCAAGCACCAGACGAATTGGGGAATGAGAATGCCGACAGCGGCCATAGAGGCGGCCAGCGCGTTGTTCGTCCAGACCGCGAACAGCGCCAGGAACAGCGCGGCATCGCAGAAGTACAAGAAGTTCGTCGGCCCGTAGTTCGCCCAATAGGCGGGCACCAGTACCGCCATAAAGGCGGTAAAGGCCCATTTGACGCCGGTGGGAATGGTGGCAGGGGTGGCGGCGGATTTTTCCGCGGGAAAGGAGGGCGTGAGGCACGCGAGATTCATGGCTGGAAGGAGGTTGGATTGAGCGTTTTTGAACTGGCTCAAGCATACACCAACCAAGCCCGGGAGCGTTAATTGATAAACTAAATGAGACCTATTGAGCGGGCCAATGGGGCGGACGCTGCGGAATTTCGTAGCGCCGCGCTACCTGCTGGCGTGCAATTTAAGGGGCTTTAACGCAGGCAAGGGCGGCCATGACGCCGCTCCTTCACATTAAATCCACGCGCCTATTTGGCGGCCGCTTTATCCACAACCTGTTGCAGGGCGGTCTTCTGATCGTGAGTAAGGCCGGTCAAGTTGCCCAGCGCGTTTTGCGCGGCGGCCGCAGCGCCGGTCGGGTTTTGATCCGACCATTGGGCTGCAAGATTGACCACTTGAGCGTTGCGGGTCGTCTCGTTGCCAAGAGTAACGGCCCAGTTGAAGGCCGAAGTGGGGTCGTTTTTGCCAACTATCGCGATGATCTGATTGATGGCCGCATCTTTGGCTGAACCTTGGGGAAGCGCATCAATCCATTGCGAGGCGGCATTGGGGTCTCGAATTAGCCAGCTATTGGCAACATACGACGTAGCCGTGTCATGTGCCGCGCCGGACGGCATGCTTGCAATCGCTTGGGCTGCTTGGCTTGGACTGCCGGATGACCAAAGATCGATCACATCTAGCTCCGCTTGATCCCTCGTTGCGTCAGGCAACTGCGCTGCACTGCTCCAAGCCGCTGCGGGATTAGCCAGAGAATAAACACGAATAGCCGCCAGCGCGGCGGAGTTTTGGGCCTCGGCGGTGGGCAGGCTATTTGCCCATGCCAATGTAGAATCCGGGTCGGTTTTAGCCAATTGTGCGGCAGTCTGGGCAGCAAGGTGCGGAAGGGATGGATCCGTGGAAAAATTTTGCACGAGATAATCAGCCGCCGCCTGGGGATTGCTTGAAATCAATGGTGAAAGCACCCCCCCGATGGCGGCGTCTCTCACCGCGGAGTTGTCCGTCGGTAAAGACACTGCCCAAGAAAAGGCCGCTTGGGGATCAATACTGACCCAATAGCTGGTGATTGATGGAACAACTTTGTCGGCATTGTTCGGAAGATTGTTCTGCGTCATAAAAGCCAGAGCCGCTGCGGGGTTGGTTGTGCTCTCCACTTTCAACGCGGCCAAGGCGGCGGTATCGTAATTAGCGCCGTCCAGGTTCTTGCCGGCCCAATTCAACAACTGAACCGGGTCGGCTTGCGCCCAATTATTAACAATGGCATTAAGTAGAGCCTCATGGTTCGCGCCACTGGGCAGTTGCATGACGTAATTAGCCGCTCCAGTCGGGTCATTTTGACTGGCAAAATAGATCACCTCATCAACCACTGCATCTTGTAGTTTACCGGGAGGGAGTGTCTGCGCCCAGGCCATAGAGGACGCAAGGTCTTGCCACGTCCAAGTGCGGATGATCGCATCAAGAGAATCATTGCGCGCGGCGCTGGGAGGCAGGTTGGTGGCCGCTGCTGCGGCGGCGGCCGGATTCTGTTCGGCCCAAGCGTTAAAAACGGCGGGATACAGCGCGGAAGATTGTTGGCCCGGAGGCAGGCCCAAGCCTTGCAACGCCGCCAGGGCAGCCTGAGGATTTTGTTGAGCGTAGTTTTCAAATATTCTAGCAATGGCAAAATCTGCGCCGCGCTGTCCTCGGAACTGGGCCCATGCAGCGAGAGCGGCGGCGGGGTCATGGGCGGAAAGGGTTTCAAATAGTTCTTCCATACACCAGTACTTTGTATTGGAATCGGCACTCTTTAACACCCAACTCATAGCTGCATCGGGATCCAATTCTGCCCAGCGGGGGATTAGGCAACGCAGGAGGCGAGAGTTGTCGGATGTCACCCCTTGCTTGTTCAGGTCGTTTAACAGTGCTTTCAACATGTTTGCGTCGAGTGTTGCAACACAATCATACAGCGCGTGCCAGCTCGCCTGTCCGCCTGGCATGTGAAGAACATCAACCAGTTTCTTTTGGGTTACGGCGATTTCGCTAGCGGAGGGCGCGCCGGATTTCTTTGTGATAACAGGCTGGGATGTGGCGTTTTTGGCCGGGGTACCGGCATTAGAACCTGCCGAATGGCCAGCCAAATAGCGGCCGCAGGCAAAGGCGACAATGACGAATACAAACTGCAGAGCCCACGTCTTCCAGGATTTGGAGCGGGCTCTATTTGGCGCGGACGAGTTTGGGAAGGTCGAGGGCACGGGACGAAAAATAATCGAACGGGTTAATGCGAAGCCGCGGCGTCAATGATCTTTCGCAAGGCAGTTTGTTGGCTCTCGGTCAGGTTGGGAAGGCTGCCGAGTGCCGCTTGCGCCGCCTTGCTTCCTGCCTGGGGATCAAATTTGGCCAGCTGGGTCATCGCCGCAATAGATACGCGACCCTGCTCCTCCGGGGGCAAACTTTTTGCCCATTGCAGTGCGGCCTGCGGATCAGTGGCTCCCCAGGCAGTGGCCAATTGGGAAGTCATATTGCCAAATTCAGGGCTGTTCGCGAAGTTTTGCTGGAGATAGGTCGTGGCAGCGGTCGGGTTGGTTGCCACCCAGCCGGAGAGTGCCTGGCTAATCGCCGAATTGCGCAAACTGACGTTGTCCGGTGGTAAAGACTGCGCCCAATCCAGCGCGGCTTGCGGGTCCTCCTGCCCCCAAGTGATGGCTAGAGCAGGCACCACTTGCGCAAGAACATTGGGATCGGGATTCTGGGCAAGGTAGGTCGCAGCCGCCTTGGGATCGGTATTGGCCAGTTGTTGCAGCGCTAGATTGGCCGCCCGGTTATATGCCTGGCCGGTAAGATTTTGGTCGGCCCAGGTCAGCAAGGCCGATGGATCGATGCCCGCCCAGTCTCGGGCAATATTTAAAATAACCGGACCCTGTCTGGCGGGGTAATTAGCCAGAAAATAGCTGGCCGCCCCCAGCGGGTCTACCTTACTAAATGTGCTTAAGGCCACATTTTTTGCTTCATTTTGCATTTGGCCTTGCGGCAGCGTGTCGGCCCATTTCAGCGCCGCCGCCGGGTCTTGCGTGGCCCAATTCTCTGCCACACTGCGCACAGATAATTGCTGCTGAGGGCCGGCCGACAGATCAATCACGGCGGCGGCAGCGGCGGTCGGATCCTGCTGGGTCCATTGACCAAAAACCACGACAGTCAAATACGAGAATTTTGAGTTATCCGCTACACTCTGAAGTGCAGCCAAGGCGGCACGCGGATCCTGTTCAGCGTAATTCATCAGGACGATCACCGAGAGTTGGCTGAAGTCATAATTAGCGGGCAATTCGGTGAGCGCAGCGAATGCGGCTGGCGCGTCCTTGGCCGAAAATGCGTCAAAGATTTTCCCAGCGCAAAGGAGTTGCACCTCCCGACTCGGAACGGTCTGCAACCAAGCCAACGCCGCGTCATAGTCCAATTCAGCCCAGCGGTAGGCCAGGTCGCCCACCAGTAACTGGTTGGATCCGGTCAACGGCTGGGTCGCAAATTCGGCCAACAAAGCCTTGGCTGTAACGGCGTCAAGCTCTTCCACGATGTCCAATAAGGTTCGCTCGCGGTTGTTTCGGCTGGGAATATGGAGCGCCTTTATCAGTTCGGCCCTGGCTTTGGCCAATAGATCAGCGGCGGAGATCGGTGTCGGAGTTTTGGCGACCGCGCTTTTGGCGGGTGGTGCCGCATGGGCCGCAGCGGGTTCAGCGCTAAACCAGCCCGAGGTAAAAGCCACGGCGAGGATAGCGGCCGTCAGAACGAGTTTGGTGGTGGCGGTCATATAAAGTGCTTTAAGGAGTAAGGCGTAAGAAGTGGATCCGCCGGCGCTGGCGAGCGAAGTCCCGGCGACCCGGGCCGTCATCTCCGCAGGCAACGCGGTGGCTCCATGGGCGCCCAGGACAGAACCCAGCAGAACTGCGGTCGTGGTTACGCCCCGGCTGGAGAAATGGAGGCGCATTTTTTCCAGGGCGCGGTGGGCGCGCTGCCCGGCGGTCTTTTCATCGAGATTCAACAGGCGGCCAATTTCCCCATAGCTCTTGCCCTCAAAGAAACGCAGCAGCACCACATCCTGCTCCGGGCGTTTGAGTTGCCGCATGGCATCGTCCACCAAGGGGGCGAAGTCGGCCCAGCGGGGTTCGGAACTGGATTGGATTTCGGCGTCTTGCATGGCATGGGTTTCCCGTTGTTGCCGTCGTTGTTCATCGCGCAAGGCGTTAAACGCGGCGTTGCGGGTGGCGCGGTAGAGCCAGCCGGTCAACACCTGGCCTTCGCGGATGGTCCAGGCCTTGCGCGCGAGTTGGATGAACACGGTCTGCGCCACGTCCGCCGCCGCCTGCGGCTCGCGCATCAGGCGTTGCGCGGTGGCCAGAACGCCCGGCAGATGCCGCGCCACCAATTCGGCAAAGGCTGCCTCCGATTGGCGGGTGACATATTCACGCAATAATTCGCGGTCATCCATGATAGCTTTATAATAATGACACCACCAAGCCGTGGAATACTACAAACGGGAACTCCTGTGCCTGTCAAACTGCCCAATTCTAGGGGCGTCGCACGGGACGCCCCGGCCAAGCGTGGGGTTGTGGCGCTGGGGCGGCGCGGTGCTTCAGCCCGCGCTTCCGGGTGGCTTCGGCATTTTCCTGAAGCGCGGACTGAAGTACCGCGCTACGGGATGCAATCGGCATTGCCTGGCAACGCCACGCGATTACGCTGGTACCACTTCATGAACATCCATCATTTGGAACTTTTTTATTCGCTATGGGTTCAATACCCCGAAGCTTGCTTCGGCTTAGCGGGATGGGATGATGGGGAATGGAAAGTCGCTACATTCATAAGCGCCACA